>Ga0194124_10000181_pt1 | contig 102037 bp, 98 predicted proteins | sample TA2KigCas0mmetaG_FD_148605 | JGI IMG/M metagenome (GOLD analysis project Ga0194124, IMG submission 148605) | Freshwater microbial communities from Lake Tanganyika, Tanzania - TA2015031 Kigoma Deep Cast 0m | ecosystem: Environmental > Aquatic > Freshwater > Lake | place: Tanzania: Lake...
GGGGTGATCCTTAGACGGCCTCTGCCTCATCTTCCTCACCGCGCCCGATCAGGTTCAGGGCGCGGCCCCTGATCCCTTGCAGCCCCAGCGCATGGATCAGTGCATCTTCGCGCCCATGCGTTACCCATACTTCCTGCGCGCCGGTCTCTGCGCAGGTGGCCAGCAGCTCATCCCAATCGGCGTGATCGGAAATCACCAACGGCAATTCCACGCCCCCCTGGCGCGCGCGTTGCCGCACACCCATCCAACCCGAGGCATTCGCGACCACAGGTTCCACGAGCCGCCGCGCCCAGCGATCAGCAATGGCGGAAGGCGGTGCCAACACAATCGCGCCCTTCAGCGCGTCCTTGCGCGCCACCGTTGCCGGCAGCAGTGGGCCAAGGGCGATGCCCAGTTCCTCATAGACATCGCAAAGCGCCTGTTGCGCGCCATGCAGATGGATCGGGCGATCATAGCCCGCCTGGCGCAACATGCGGATCAGGCGCTGGCATTTGCCAAGCGCATAGCAGCCAATCACATGGGTGCGTTCCGGGAATAGCGCTGCCGATCGCAACAAACGCGCAATTTCCCCCAGTGCATCAGGGTGGCGGAATACCGGCAACGCGAAGGTCGCCTCCGTGATGAAAACATCGCAGCGCTCAACTTCAAAAGCCACGCAGCTTGGATCTGCGCAGCGCTTGTAATCGCCGGAAACCACCACGCGGCTGCCCTGCCATTCCAGCGCAATCTGCGCCGAGCCCAGCACATGCCCCGCCGGGCGCGGCCAAAGCTTCACGCCATTGATGGTAATTACCTCCCCATAGCGCAGCGCCTGTTGCGTGGTGCCTGCGCGGCCTTCACCCAAGCGCGCGGTCATGATGGCGAGTGTCTCGGGCGTCGCCAGCACGGCTGCATGGCCAGGGCGCGCATGGTCCGAATGGCCATGGCTGATCACAGCACGATCCACGGCGTACAGAGGGACGCATCGGGCCATTTAAGCATGAGGATCGCGAAGTCCTTTGATTGTCCCCCGTGCAAGCACCAGCGCCTCGCCCAGCACCGCCACATCCACAAGCTTATTGGCCAAAATCAACACCAGGGCTGCATTCAAATCAGCGCTTTGGCTCTCTGTCAGTCCACGATGTGCCTCAATAATCGCCCGATAGGCCGCGTCGGGATCAGTGAAACACGCCCTGGTCTCAAGCCCTGTCATGCAGCATATGCCTTATTGAGTGCCACAGCCAAAGCGGCGGGCCTCAGATTCTGAAACCGCGCCGCCACATGGCGGTCTGGGCGAATGAGATAGCCAGCCCCGGGCGTGAGCCCGAAACGCGCAATCAAGGCTTCGTCCTTGTCTGATACATCAACAACCCTAAGCGCCTCAGCAGTCGCAGCACTAGCACGCCAATGCAGCAGGGCGAAACCGTCCCCAAGCTTTTCACTCAGATAGCCATTGCCCAAGGGCGCATCCGGGATCGGCGCGCCCGGTGGTGGCCCGGCAGACCACGGCGCAGCGTCCTTTGTTGATAATGGGCTATCGGCGTAGTTGGTTGGTGTTGAAAGCCTGCCGGAATTGACAAAACGCTTGCCAAATTCAGTCTGCCGCGCCAACGCCAGCGCCGCATTGCGAAAACGCGCTTCTGCCTTGTGGCGGGGCGCGATGAAATGAGTGGCGCGAGTGGAATTCAGGATATTCTCATCTGCGGCTTGCGAACGTTCCTGATCATAGCTTTCGATGAGCCCTGCGTTGCCCCGCAACGCAGCAGCGAGTTTCCAGCCGAGATTATCAGCGTCCTGCACACCGGAATTAGCACCGCGCGCCCCAAAGGGTGAGACCTGATGCGCGGCATCACCCGCGAAAATCACCGCGCCATGCACAAAGCGTTCAAGCCGGCGGCATTGAAAGCGATAGACGGAAATCCATTCCAATTCGAATTCACCATGGCCCAACATGCGTGCAATGCGCGGGCGCACCACTTCGGGCTGCCTTTCATGTTCCGTATCCGTATCCGGTGAAAGCTGCAGATCAATGCGCCAGACATCATCGGGCTGCTTGTGCAAAAGGCAGGATTGGCCACCATGAAAGGGCGGATCGAACCAAAACCAGCGTTCCACCGGAAAATCGGCTGTCATGCGCACATCAGCGATCAGGAATTGATCCTCAAACTGCTCACCCATGAATTCAAGCCCAAGCATACTGCGCATGGGCGAACGTGCGCCATCGCAGGCAATGACAAAACGTGCATCAAGCGAATAGCTGCCATCGGGCGTTTCAATTGTGATGCGTGTGCTTTGTACGCCTGATTGCAGGCCGATCACACGGTTGAGCCAGCGCAGATCAACGCCCAAAGCCTGGGCGCGATCCACCAGGAATTTCTCCGCGTAATATTGCTGCAAATTGATGAAGGCCGGCATTTTGTGGCCAGGTTCCGCCAGCAGATCAAACTGATAGAGCAGGTCTTCGCCCTGAAACACCTTGCCAACATTCCAGCGTACGCCCTTGTCCAGCATCGGCGCGGCACAGCCAAACCGATCCCAAATCTCCAGCGTGCGCTTGGCAAAACAGATGGCGCGCGACCCCTCTCCGATCCGGTCCTGATCATCCAGCAGCACGCACTCAATGCCGCGCAGCTTGAGATCAATGGCTAGCGTCAGACCAACCGGCCCCGCGCCGATAATCACCACAGGATGGGATGCAGGCTTAGCACGCGCCTGATCGGCGTGGCGTTGATAGGCAAACCGCACGAAGGGCTCGGCAGGCTTCATGCGTTAATGCTTGATAGTGGCAGCACTAGACCATCGCGCCCAACAACCAATGGCCCGGCGTATTGGCTGCGCACCGCTTCCACCCAATGCTGTTCTGTCACCAGCGGATCATCCGCCGGCACCAGATGATTGAGCGCGAGCAGCCCTATGCCGGCCTCCGCCGCGATGCGCCCGACATCTTCCGCCAGCGTATGGCTATCCAGCAGATGCTGCTTCAACCGCGCCCCATTGCCGACACGCGCCACCAGCCGATCCACACCTGGTTCATAAATTGCCTCATGCACCAGAATATCCGCGCCACGCGCAAAGGCAGTAACCGGTGGAAAATAGGTGGTATCGGCTGAGAAAACCACCGCACCCGCAGCGTGGTCAAAGCGCAGCGCGAAACATTCCGCGACCGGGGGATGTTTCACCCGCAGGGCCGAAACCTTTACGCGTGCATCGGTAAAGACATGGCCTTCGGCATATTCCAGCACCTCTACCATTACGGCCAGATCGGGCCGGCCTTCATCTTCGATGCGGATCGCGATGTCATAGGAAAGTGAGGCGAGAAAACCCTGCCAGACAGCGCGTGTGCCGACCGGTCCATGCACCACAATTTTTTCCTTCAAGCCGGCGGTCCAGGCAGTATGGATCAACGGCCCCATTTCCAGCACGTGATCCGAATGCAGATGCGTGATGATGATGCTGCGCAAGGCAGGCAAGGGCGTGCCCGTTTCCACCAGGGCACGCGTCACGCCAAGCCCGCAATCAATCACATAGGGATGACCGCCAATTTCGAGCAAATGCGCCGTTGGCGAAGGCCCGCCCTTGCGAATGGCAGGCCCACCCTTGGTGCCGAGCAGCACCAGCCGATCCTGATTGGGGGGTATTGCATTCATCTCACCAGGCCTGCCTCTTCTTCGGGTTGAAGCGCTTCTGCAAACCGTCCCAAACAGTTTTTCTGCAAGCCGGGCAGCTTCGCGGCATGGGCGGTGACACGTTGCGGAAAGCGTGTTTCGAACATGAAGGCCATGGTGCCAGTCAGCTTGACCGGCTTCAACTCAGTGTTGGAGGCATGTTCAAACGCCGTCGCATCCGGCCCATGGGGCAGCATCTGATTATGCAGCGAAAACCCACCGGGGACGAAACCCTCCGGCTTTGAATCATAAACGCCGTAGATCAGGCCCATCAATTCACTCATGACATTACGATGATACCAGGGCGGACGGAAGGTATTTTCTGCCACCATCCAGCGTTCCGGAAAGATCACAAAGTCAATATTGGCGGTGCCTTCCTCCCCAGACGGGGATGTCAGCACTGTGAATATCGAAGGGTCCGGATGATCAAAGGAAATGGAACCGACCGCGGCATAGCGCCTGAGATCATATTTGTAGGGATAGTAATTCCCATGCCAGGCAACCACATCCAAAGGCGATTGCCCGATCTCGGTCACAAAAATATCGCCACCCCATTTGACGAATAGGTTTGAGGGGGCGTCTTCATCCTCATAGGCGGCAACGGGTGTCAAAAAATCGCGCGGATTGGCAAGGCAATTGGCACCAATAGGGCCGCGATTGGGCAGGGTGAAAGGCCAGCCGTAATTTTCACAGATATAGGCGCGTGCGGGCCCATCGGGGATTTCACAGCAAAAAATAATGCCGCGTGGGATGACGCAAATCTCGCCTGGCTCAATCTCGATCACGCCAAATTCGGTACAAAAGCGAAGCCGCCCTTGTTGCGCGACAATCAGTAATTCGCCATCAGCGTTGGAGAAATACTCGCGCTGCATGGACCGGGTGATGCAGGCAATATGCGCGGCCATGCCGGTTTGCGTATCGGAATCGCCCGCCGTGGTGATGGTGGTGAGACCTTCGACAAAACTGAGCCGCTTGCGTGGCATGGGCAGGGGATCCCAGCGCATTCGCCCCAACATGGGTTGGCGTTCTGCGGCATTGGGGGCGGTGCGGATCAGGCCCGGATCAACCGCGCGATAAAAGCTGGAATGCTTCACCGATGGGCGAATACGATAAAGCCAGGATCGTTCATTCTTACCACGCGGTGCGGTAAAGGCCGAACCGGAAAGCTGTTCTGCGTAGATACCGTAATTGCATTTTTGCGGTGAATTGCGCCCGATCGGCAGCGAATTGGGCAGCGCCTCAGTCTCAAAGGAATTGCCGAAGCCCGACATGTAAGCCAGCGCAGTCATGGGCGGTTTGGGCTTTGGCATGGCTCGGCTCCGGCGCGTATCATTCAACCTTGGCGCCGGAAATCCGCACCAGCTCCGCCACACGCGGCATTTCCGCGGCGAAGAAGCTGGTGAATTCCTCTGGCGTGCTGCCGACAGGTTCATAGCCGAGGGAGAGCACGCGTTCGCGTATCTGCGGATCGCGCAGGCCGGCGGCGAGGGCTTGTGACATGCGCTGCACGGCGGCGGGCGGTGTTCCCGCCGGCGCAAAAGCGCCAAGCCAGGAAGAAAATTCATAGCCCGGCACCACTTCCGCCACTGCCGGCAAATCGGGAAACTCGGGCGCGCGTTGTGGTCGGGTAATGGCAAGGGCGCGCACCTGATCGGCGCGAATTTGCTGCATCGTCTCCACAATCGGTGAGAACACAATATCCACGCGCCCAGCCACCAGATCCGTCATAGCCGGCGCGCCGCCGCGATAATTGATATGGGTTAGCTGCACCTGCGCCAAATGCTCGAACAGCGCAGCGGCGAAATGTTGCGACGACCCCGCCCCCGCCGTGCCGACATTGACTCGCCCAGGATTGGCGCGCGCCAGCGCCACAAGATCGGCCAGCGTGCGCGCCGAAAAGCCCGGATGCGCCACCAGCATGTTGGAGCTTTTGAGAAACAGCGACACGGCGGTGAAATCCTTCACCGGATCAAAGGGCGGGTTGCGATACAGCGCTGCATTCACCGCTTGAGAGCCCATGGAGGCAACGACCAGCGTATGCCCATCCGGTGCGCTGCGCGCCACATGTTCGGTCGCGATATTGCCAGCCGCACCCACGCGATTTTCCACCACCGCGGGTTGTGGCAGGGCCGCTGTCAGCGCCTGCGCCATCAGCCGCCCGGTTGTGTCGGTGGACCCTCCGGCGGCGAAACCCACCACCAGGCGAATAGGCCGGCTTGGTACCCAATCGGCGCCTTGCGCTGAAGCACCGTGGATCATCAGCGGTGCTGCGGCCATCCCGGTTATCAGATCCCGACGATTGATCATAACTTTCTCTCCCCGCTTTTTTGTTTTAGACGTCGAAGAAAACTGTCTCCTCCGCGCCCTGCAAATGGATATCGAAGACATAGGCGTTTCCATCACCTGGGGCGCGGCGTGCCATCAGCGTCCGGCGCCGTTCCGGCTGTTCGATCAGGCGCAGCACCGGACCTTCCGCATTGGCCGCCGCTTCATCCTCGAAATAAAGCCGCGTGAGCAGGCCAAGATTGATGCCGCGCGCCACGATCCAGATCAGGATATGCGGTGCGAGGCTCCCCTCACCATGCCGCCGCGCTACACGGCCTGGCTTGATGGTGGCGAAGGACCATGTGCCGTTCTCAAAATCCGTGCCTGTGCGCCCCCAGCCACGAAACGGCGTATCACGCGGGCCAGGCGCATCATCGGCAGGATGGTTGAAGCGGCCAAAGGAATCCGCCTGCCAACTTTCCACCAAGGCATCACGAATGACCGCGCCAGTGCCATCGAAAATCCGCCCTTCGATGCGAATGCGCTCCCCATTGATCTCCGGCGAAAGTGCAACGGTGCCGAGATTGTTCGCGAAGATATCAAACCCGGCTTGACGCGGAATAAGGCCGATATGGACAAAGGGTCCGGCGGTTTGGGACGGCGTTTCCGGCAAATAGCCAAGCGCATCGGGCGTTATCATGGCGGGTCAATTCCCTTGCAGCTTGTTTTCAAACACGGTCGCGCGTGTACCGCGCAGCACGATATCCCAGCGATAGGCGAGTGTGTCCATCGGTAACGATGCCGCCAGATCAAGCCGCGCGACCAGCCGATCACGCGCTGCTTCATCGGGGATGGTGTTCAGGATACTGTCATGGCGGATCAGCGGATCGCCTTCAAAATACATCTGCGTAATCAGCCTTTGCGCGAAGCCATGGCCGAAGACCGAAAAATGCATATGCGCCGGGCGCCAATCATTCACCTTGTTGCGGAAGGGATAGGGGCCAGGCTTGATGGTGCGAAAAATATAGCGCCCGCCGCCATCCGTCAGGCAGCGACCACACCCGCCGAAATTCGGATCAACCGTGCCGATATAGCTATCGTTGCGGTGGCGATATTTTCCCGAAGCATTCGCCTGCCAAATCTCCACCAAAACGCCGCGCAAGGGGCGTGCATTGCCATCCAATAGGCGGCCATGAATGATGATCCGCTCGCCTATCGGCAAGCCTCCCTTGGCGTAGTTCAGGATCAGATCGTTGTCGCGCGCGCCAAGCTCCTCCGCGCCGAAAACCGGGCCGGTGAGGTCAGCCATGCTTGCCTTCAAGGAAAGCGGCGGGCGTGTCGGGCCGCGGAATATGCTGGTCTTGTAGCCCGGTGAAATCGGCAGCGGGTGCGCCGCCAGATCGCGCTGGATGAAATCACCCCCGGTCATCAGACGCACCCCCAGCATTTCAGCGGGCGCAGCATTGCAGCAAGGCTGCCAAGGTCAAAACAAGGCATGGGCGTTATCTTCCCTGGAAGTTTCATGTCCGGCGCTTGTCTGCTATGGCTTTCTTGCGCCTAGCCGATTATGAGAAGGCCAGCCGCAAGGCGCGTCAAGCGGAATCACTACATGGCTGAGGGTCGGCTTAGGGGGCAGCCCATGCGTTTTCCAACGCGTACCCAGGTTGCGATTATCGGCGCCGGTCCGGCTGGACTGTTGCTTGGGCAATTGCTGCATCGGGCCGGTATTGAAGCAGTTATTCTGGAACAGCGCAGCGCGGATTACGTGCTGGGCCGCATTCGCGCCGGCGTGATTGAACAAACCACCGCCGCGCTTCTGGATCAAGCCGGGGTTGGTGCGCGCATGCGGGCGGAAGGTCTGGTGCATCATGGGTTTTCGCTCTGCGTTGACGGCTAACGTCAGCGCATTGATCTCAGCCGTCATACGGGCGGCAAGATCGTCATGGTCTATGGCCAGACGGAAATCACGCGCGATTTGATGCAGGCAAGGGCCGAAGCTGGCCTTGTCACGGTTTATGAGAACGAGAATGTCACACCTTTGGATTTTGACACAGCCGAACCGAAACTGCGCTTTGAAGCCAATGGCACCGCGCATGAATTAGCCTGTGACCTCATCGCCGGCTGCGATGGCTTTCACGGCATTTGTCGCGCGAGCGTGCCGCAATCAGCCATCACACTGTATGAGAAACTCTACCCCTTTGGTTGGCTTGGGCTTTTGGCGGATGTGCCGCCTGTAGATCACGAATTGATCTATGTCCGCCATCCGCGCGGTTTTGCGCTCTGCAGTATGCGGAGCAAAACCCGTAGCCGCTACTATCTGCAATGCGATTTGAATGACGGTGCTGTGAATTGGTCCGATGATGCCTTCTGGTCGGAACTACGCCGGCGGCTAGACCCGGCAACGGCTGTTGCGCTCACCACCGGACCGTCGATTGAAAAAAGCATCGCGCCACTACGCAGTTTTGTCGCAGAGCCGCTACCCTTTGGGCGATTATTCCTGGCGGGTGATGCCGCGCATATCGTACCCCCCACTGGGGCCAAGGGTCTCAATCTAGCGGCGTCTGATGTGCATTATCTGCTGGAAGCACTGACAGAATTTTTCCGCACCGGGCAGGATGCTGCGCTGGCGCATTACTCACCCCGCGCGCTCTCGCGCATCTGGAAGGCCGAGCGTTTCAGCTGGTGGTTCACCAGCCTTTTGCACCGCTTTGATGGCGCCGAAAGCGCCTTTGATGAGCGGCTGCGCCGGGCAGAGCTTGCCTATCTGATGAAATCCGAAGCGGCACAGGCGGCACTGGCGGAAAACTATGTTGGGCTTGGATTTTGAAACCAGCGTCTTGACCCCCTGGTTTGCTTTTCGCTTGCTGGCAGCTTTTGAGTAATGCTAGCCAATACAGGTAACGAGTGACCCAATCATCCGCCAAGGAAAAGGAGCGCCCATGACCCTTTCCCGCCGCCATCTAATGGCTTTTGGCGCTGGCGCGCTTGCCAGCCCGCTTGTGGTTCGTGATCTGAAGGCGCAGGCGCAAGTCACGCTTCGCCTGCATCACTTCCTGCCGCCTGCATCCAATGGGCAGCAGCGCTTTCTTGCTCCCTGGGCACAGCGGATTGAACAAGCCTCGGGCGGGCGCCTGCGCATCCAGATTTTCCCCACCATGCAGCTTGGCGGCACGCCGCCGCAGCTTTTTGATCAGGCGCGTGATGGCGTTGCAGATATTGTCTGGACGCTGCCAGGCAATACGCCCGGCCGCTTCCCGCGCATTGAAACCTTTGAACTTCCCTTCTTCGCCTCTCGTCGTGCTGTCACCAATTCCCGCGCGCTGCAGGAATTCGGCGTACAGAATCTGGCTGAGGAATTCCGGGAGGTGAAGCCGCTCTGCTGGTGGGCGCATGATCATGGTGTGATCCATGCCAATAAGCGCGTTGCACGGCTTGAGGATATGGCCGGGTTGCGGTTGCGCTTCCCAACGCGGCTTTGTGGTGAAGCCTTGCGGGCACTTGGCGCGCAGGCCATCGGCATGCCAATTCCGCAAGTATCGGAATCCTTAGCACAGCGCGTATTGGATGGCACGGTGGTGCCCTGGGAAGTAGTGCCCGCAATCCGCGTACATGAATTAGTGCGATATCACACGGAAATTCCGGGCTCGCCCACGCTTTATACGGCCACTTTTGTGCTGGCGATGAATCGCGCGCGTTATGATGGCATGCCGGCTGATCTTCGCCACATCCTGGATGCCCATTCCGGCATGGTCGCCGCCACCATGGCTGGAGAGGCTTGGGATGCCGCGGCGGAAGCGACGCTTGCCATTGTACGGGCGCGTCAGGGCAATACCATAACCACCCTGCCAGAGGAGGAAGTGACGCGCTTCCGTACCGTCACCCAAGGTGTCACCGACACTTGGCTGAGGCAGGCGACAGAACGCCGGCTGCCTGCGGAACGCCTGATGGCGGATGCGCGTGCGGCGCTGGGGAAAAACACGCGTGAGCGATAATCCGGCGGCAGCCGCTTCTGAAACTGGGCTGCGCCTGCTCGATCGGCTGGCGCGCCTGCTGGCGCTATTCGGTGGTGCTTTGGCGGTTTGCCTCGCGCTGCTGGTCAGTGTGTCCATTACCTCGCGCGCGCTTGGGTTGGGCGGCGTGCGCGGGGATTTTGAATTCGTGCAAATTGGTGTGGCGCTAATTGTCTTTACCTTCATGCCATGGTGCCAGGCGCGGCGTGGCAATGTGATGGTGCATAGCTTCACGGCGCGGCTGCCACCGCGCTTTCAAGCCGCGCTGGATGCGCTCTGGGAAGTGGTGTTTGCCGGGATGATGGCGCTGATCGCCTGGCGGCTTGGCGCTGGTGCCCTGGAAGCGGCGCGCAGCAGCACCACCACCATGGTCTTGCTGCTACCGGTTGCGCCAGCCATTGGCGCTTGTGCCATTTTGGCCGGCTTTACTGCGCTGGTCGCACTTGCCATAGCCCTTGTGCGTTTTAGGGGCCGTGCATGAGCGGATTTGAAGTCGCCATGCTGGGCTTTGCCGCCATGCTGGGGCTGATTGCACTCCGCATGCCGGTCGGGCTTGCAATGTTGGTAGTGGGCGCGCTTGGCTATATTCAGCTGACCAGCCTGCAAGCGTTTCTGTCCTACATCAAAACCACGCCCTATCACAATTTCGCCAATTACACGCTTTCGGTCATTCCACTATTCATTCTGATGGGCGCTCTGGCTGAGGTTTCCGGGCTTTCCACGGATTTGTTTCGCGCCGCGCGCGCCTGGATCGGGCATCGGCGCGGCGGGCTTGCTTCCAGCACTATTGGCGCCTGTACGGCCTTTGGCGCCATTTGCGGTTCTTCCGTTGCTACAACAGCAACTTTTGGGCGCACGGCGCTGCCGGAATTCCGCCGCTATGGTTATGACCTTGGCTTTGCGACCGGCACCATTGCCGTGGGCGGCACGCTTGGCATTTTGATACCGCCTTCGGTGATCCTCGTTGTCTATGCGGTTTCCACCGAACAGAATATCGTCAAGCTGTTTCAGGCCGCGCTGATTCCGGGCGTGCTTGCCACTGCCTTCTATCTTTGCGTCATCGCTTACATGGTACGGCGCAACCCGGGCCTGGCACCACCAAGCGAAAAACTCCCCATGGCGGAACGCTGGCGTGCGCTGGCCGGGGCATGGCCAGCGGCCGTGGTTACCATAGTCATGCTAGGCGGCATTTATGGCGGTATTTTCACGCCAACCGAGGGCGCGGCTGCGGGCGCCACTGCCATGCTTTTGGTTGGGCTGGCGCGGCGCAGCATCGGCTTCAAGGAATTCGGCGCGGCCCTGATCCGCACTGCCGAAACCACCGCCATGATTTTCGTTATTCTGTTGGGCGCCGAGGTATTCAATGCCTTCCTCGCCTTTTCCCAATTGCCAATGGAAGCCGCACAAGCCGTAGTCGGGCTTAGCCTGCCGCCGCATGCCGTACTGATGATGCTGCTTGCATTTTACATATTGCTAGGCGCGGTGATGGATGAATTGGCGATGATTCTGCTGACCCTGCCAGTATTCTTTCCCATCATCACCGTGCTCGATTTTGGCATGGCGCCGGATGATATGGCGGTATGGTTTGGCATTCTGGTACTGATCGTCTGCGGCATTGGCCTGACGGCACCACCCATCGGCCTCAATGTTTTTGTCGTAAATGCCATTGCGCGGGATGTGCCGATGTTCGCCACCTATCGCGCGGTTGCTCCCTTTGTGCTGGCGGATGTGCTGCGTCTTGGGCTAGTGGTGGTATTCCCGAGCCTATCGCTCTGGTTGGTGTGGTTATTGACGGATTAGGCACAAGATTTCGCACCTTCAACCCGAAGCGCTATCATGGGTTCACCCGCAGATTACCGTTCAGAAGAAAGCAATGTCCGCGCCTTGTGGCGCCCCATTAGAATTTCTGCCAATTGCAAACGATCCATTTGTATCAGCGATAATCGATCCAAGTCCTTGCGTGCCGCGGTGAACGCCCTGACCAGGCGTTGTTGAATTTCATCATAGCTCGGGTCATTCCCGAAATGCCGCCCAAGGATTTCCAATCGCCGGGCAGCACGCGCATCGCGTTCTAAGTGGACAAGGGCCAGATCAGAAAACGGCTCCGCCGAGGGGGCTAGGGCCGGCAAGATCTACTCATCCGTGATTTCCAGCATCATCACGCGGCATCAAGCAATTGCGGGTTTTGAACCGGCAGCCAAACAGCTTGTCTCAACCAAAAGGCCCATGAAGTCGGGCGTTTGGCGCGCGTCCGGATCACATTCCTGCTCGCAGCATACACCAGCGCCCTTCCGCATGGCATTTCCCAAGCCACGAAATGATACCAATTGGCTTGGTTAGGCTCAGATCGCCTTGGCGGCGCGCAGGGCAGCGATTTCCGCCGCCGTAAAGCCAAACTCGCGCAGCACCTGATCGGTATGCTCACCGCGTTCCGGGGTTGGCTTGCGCGCGCAGGTCACGCCCGCAATCTGCATCGGCGCGCGCACCAGCGCAATTTCGCCAAGCGCGGGATGCGCGACTGGCATCGCCATGCCAAGGTGTTTCACCTGCGTATCGGCGAAAACCTGGTCCATGGTGTAGACCGGCCCGCTTGGCACGCCGGCCTTGTTCAGACTCTCCACCCATTCGGCAGTGGTTTTTTCGATCAGGCGCGATTGCAGCAGCGCATTGGTCTTGTCGCGATTGGCATGGCGCGATTTGTCGGTGGCGAAGGCAGGGTCCTTGGCTTCTTCGGTAAGGCCTAGTTTCGCCACAATCCGATCCCACATTTGACGTCCGCCGCCGGCCAAATTCATCAGCCCATCCTTGGTGCGGAACAGGCCGGTCGGCGTTGTGGTCGGGTGGTCATTGCCGGCCTGGCCCGGGATATCGCCGGCCATGGTCCAGCGCGTCGCCTGGAAATCCATCATGGCGATCATGGCTTCCAGCAGGCTGGTATGCACCCAGCGACCCTTGCCCGTGGCCTCGCGCTCCAAAAGCGCCACCAGAATGCCGATCGCAGTGTAAAGCCCCGCGGTCAGATCCGCCACAGGGATGCCCGCGCGCACTGGCCCCTCGCCGCGCATGCCGGTGACACTCATGATGCCGCCCATGCCCTGCGCGATCTGGTCAAAGCCCGGCCGCTTGGCATAGGGCCCATCCTGGCCGAAGCCGGAAATCGAACCCAGCACAATGCGCGGATTGACAGCCGAGAGCGCGGCGAAATCAATGCCCAAACGCTCCTTCACATCCGGGCGATAGTTTTCCACGACAACATCGGCCTTGGCGACCAGGCGGCGGAAAGCGGCGAGCCCTTCGGGCGCCTTCAAATTCAGAGTCATGCCGCGCTTGTTGCGATGCGTATTCTGGAAATCCGGCCCCTGACGCTCGCCGCCCATGCCCTTACCCGTATCCACCTCATCGGTCGCTTCCACCTTGATCACATTGGCACCCCAATCGGCCAATTGGCGCACACAGGTGGGGCCGGAACGGACGCGCGTGAGGTCAAGCACAGTAAAGCGGGAAAGCGGCATCATGGCGTTATCTCCATCGGAATTCGCCGCCTTGTTGGCACTGCCGCCGCACCAGGGCAAGAGACCGGGTTGACGCGCCAGCGTCGCACGCTACCCATGCGCATCCCAAAGCCGAGGAACCTGACCATGACCGAAGAGCTGCTGCACGAAACCCGCGAAGGCGGCATTGCCTGGACCACTTTCAACCGCCCGCAAGCGCGTAATGCCATGACCTTCGCCATGTATGCGCGCTTGGCAGAATTGGCCGATGAGATCAGCGCCGACCCCGCTATTCGCGTTTGGGTGATCATGGGTGCGGGCGGCAAGGCGTTTGCTTCTGGCACCGATATTTCGCAATTCCGCGAATTCCGCACCGCCGAGGATGCGCTGAATTACGAAGCGCGCATTGACAAGGTTTTGGGCGCGCTGGAACGCTGCACCAAGCCGGTGATTGCCGCCATTACTGGCGCCTGCACCGGTGGCGGGCTTGGTATTGCCGGCTGCTGCGATATCCGCATTGCCGATAAGGGCGCCCGCTTTGGCCTGCCGATTGCGAAGACACTCGGCAATATCCTCAACATGCACAACTTCGCGCGCTTTTATGCCCTGGTCGGCCCCGCTGCCGTCACTGAAATGATCATGACCGCGCGGTTGTTTTCCGCCGATGAGGCCAAGCATATCGGCCTGATTTCCGAAATGCTGGAAACACCAGATGATGTCGCCAATCGCGCCCAGGAATTGGCCACCAGTATCTCAACCCTTGCGCCACTCACGCTGCGCGCCACCAAGGAAGCGATCCGCCGTCTGCGCGAGGCAACCAGTGAGGTTGAGGGCGATGATCTGGTGACCATGTGCTTCACCAGCGCCGATTTCCAAGAAGGGGTCAGCGCCTTCCTGAACAAGCGCGCGCCGCAATTTACCGGGCGGTGATGGCGCTACGCTTGCAAAATATTTTTATGCGGTGGTGGATAGTATCGCGGGCGTCAATGCCGCAGATTTAGCCGCCGGGTGGGATGGGTTGCGGAAACGCAGCTCCCCACCCGCCACGGCATCAGGTGGCGCCAGGCCGAAAAGTTCAGCGCGCGAAGAACAGGAAGCCGCCACCACGCGCCGTGCGGCGTGACCGGCCAGAAAGCGCCGCACTGCGCCTTCAAGCGCCAGATCATCGCGCAAGCCCCGCCATTCAACGCGGTCCATATCCTCAATAAAGACCGAAACAATGCCGGGTTTCGCGCCCGATAGCCGCGCCGCCGCCGCACTCGCCATGCGCGTGGCAACGGCGTCCGAAATACTGTTTTCCTGACCAGCGCGCGCAGCCAGCACGAACACCGACCCGCCAGCCGGATCGCCGGTCACGGCCAAATGCGCTTCTGGCCCAAACTGCTGACGCAGTCTGCCAGGAAGCGGATCGACCTGCGCGCCGGCCAGCACCAGCGGGTCAAGCTTCAGCACCGCATCCGCGCTGCTATCCTGGCGTCTCTGAGCCGCCAGCATGGCCATGATGCGGCGCTGCAATTCTGCTGCCTTGTCCGGGCCGGCGAGCCCATCGGGCAGCGTCATGCGCAGCACATAGCGGCCAGGATGCGCGGCGAGCCAGGTTTGCAATTCAGGATTGACGCTATCCATCAGCGCATACCAATGCCCACGCCGCACCGGCCGGCCTTCCTCGGCCGAGATCGTCTCACACACCACTTCCGCAACAGCGCCACCACGGCTGATCATCAGATCATGCGCGCTGTCTTCCGCAAGGCCGGTGAAACGCACCTCAAAACCTTGCGCGCGATAAAGTGCGGCTGAGCGCAGCAGATGAAATAGCGGGATCAGCGTTGCCTCACCGGAAAGCCCTTGGATGATGGCGGCGCGCAGCTTCTCGCGCCGCGCTTCCGGCAGGCCATTGGCCAGGCGCACCGCTTCCGCCGCGAAGCCAAGCGCGCGGCGTTCCGCACTACCCCGCGCCGTGCCGCGCGCAGCACGCGCCAGGGCGAATTCCAAGGCATGGCGATGCTGCGTTGCGCGGCCCTGAAAGGCGCTTGCCTGCGCACGGCGCCCCAAATCCGCGAGCCGTTCCGCCCAAAGATCAGACCCCACCAGCCGGAGGAAATCCGGCATGGCCTTGGGATCGGCAGCGGGTACGGAAAGCGGCATGATCAGACCCTCGGGCGCAAAGCCAAAATGCTTTAAATGCTGGCTGTACGCGGAAACGCGTTGACAAAGCCAAGCCTGCCTCAATTTGCGCTAGCGCATGCGCGCCGTATCCGGTCTTGATGCCGAAGACATGGGGATACTCCGCAGCCCCAGGGGGGCGCAAGCTTTTTGGCTAAGGCGCGCCGATCTGCCGCAGCACCATAGCCTCGGTCAGCACTTCGGGCAGGATCACAGCCTCGCCCCTGCCCGGTGGCCAGAACAGGTTAAGCGGCACGCCTTCGCGGCCATGGGCGCGGAGCAAGGCGGTAATGGCGGGATCGCCGCGCGTCCAATCGGCCTTCAAATAGACAATGCCGCGCGCAGCCATGGCTGCCTGCACGGCATCCCGACGAAGGGCGATGCGTTCATTGACCTGGCAGGTGATGCACCAGGCGGCGGTGACATTCAGGAGTATGCCCTTGCCTTCAGCCCTCAGCGCCTCCTCCCGCGCGGGGCTCCAGCTTTCAGCGGTCTCAGTGGCGGCGGGGGCAGAAGGCGCGGCAGTCAGACCAAGGGGCAGCGCCAACAGCAAGGCCAGCGCGGCGAAAACCGGGCCAAACCCTGCGCGGCCATGGCGCTGCGCCCGGCCAAGCATCCAGGCGCCAAGCGCAAGGCCGAGCCCACCCGCCAGCGCCAATGCCACACCAAGCAAGCCGCTCTGCGCCCAAAGCACTGAAACCAGCCAGAGCGAAGCGCCATACATCGGCCAGGCCATGATGCGGCGAAGCCTTTCCATCCAGGGGCCGGGCTGGGGCAGTTTGCTGGCCAAGCCCGGCGCCAGGGCCAGGATCAGCGTGGGCGCCGCCAGCCCAAGGCCAAGGGCTGCGAAAACCGCAAGGGTCGCCAGTGCGGGCATGACCAAGGCCGCGCCAATCGCCGCCGCCATGAAGGGCGCGGTGCAGGGACTCGCCACCAGCACCGCCAAAGCCCCGGTTGCGAAACTGCCCAAACACCCGCCGCGTGCGGCGAGATACCCGCCCGCGCCAATCGGCCCTCCCAGCGCGAAAACACCCGAAAGATTTAGCCCAACCGCCAGCATCAGCCAGGCAATCGCCAGCACAAAAACCGGCGAGGTGAACTGAAACCCCCAGCCAAGCGCCATGCCCGCGCCGCGCAGCGCCAGCAAAAGCCCGGCGAGCGCCGTGAAGCTCACCACTGCGCCGGCCGTATAGGCAGCGGCTTCGAGCCGCACCGCCCCGCGCGCCGCTCCGCCCAGCCGCGTTAGGGCCATGGCCTTCATGGCGAGTACCGGAAAGACGCAGGGCATCAGGTTCAGGATAACCCCGCCAATCATCGCAAAAATCAGCGCCTGCCACAGTGGCAGGAAGGCCGCGCCAGGCAACATTGGCGCTGTGATCTCATAGCCAAGCCGCCGCCCGCCCTGGTCGGTCAGCAGCAGCACGCCTTCCAGCGTGGCGAGGTTTTCGGGTCGCTCAGCCCGCTTCAGCATCAATTCCAGCCAATCCGGCCCTTGCGTCAGGGTCTGTGGCGCGGGGTGATCCAACAGCCCGCCCTGGCCGGGAATGAATAGCGCGTCCTTGAGGCTCTCCCGACCAAGGCCAGGGCCGGTCAGGCGCAGCCGCAAGGCATCGCCCTGGATCGTGGCGCGCGCCTGCCAGGGTGAAGGGCGCGGCAGAGCAGCAGCGGCCGTGGCGAAAAGCGGTGCCAGAGCGGGGTTAACCTGCGCTTCAGCCGCCACGGGCAGATCAAGGCGGAAGCTGCCTTCTTCCGGGATGCAGACATCATCGCAAACAAGCCAGGTCGCTTGCGCCGAGATGCCGAAAACCTCGCCAACTCGTAGCCCCGGCGGCGGGGTGATACGAATCGGCAGCACCACTTCCCCATAATAGCCGAAGCTCATCAGCGGACCGGAGGGGATCGCCTGCGGGATGGGCCAGGTGATGGGGCTGGCCACGCTGCCCTCGGGCAGGGTCAGGGAGATTTCCGTGGGCGCGCCGGCATCCCCGGCATGGCGCCAATAGCTATGCCAGCGCGGCGAAAGCCAGAGGCGAAGCCCAAGCTGCAACGCCTGCCCCGGCGCAATGGCCAAATGATCCGCCACCAGCGTGACGCGCGCCCGCGGGCTTTCCCGCGCGGCAGATTCCAGCGCTCGCGCCGGCAGCCAGGGCAGGATCAGCAAGGTGAAAAGGGCAGCGAGGAAGCGCATGGCCCATAAAGGGGCGCGAAAGGGACTCTATGCAAGCCCGGAAATGAGAACAGGCTCGGCGCGTTAGGTATTGGTTAATCTTCACCGGTGAGGCTGCATCATGCGCAACATCCTCCTGGCTGGTTTTTTGGTCTTTTCGCTGCCGCTGGCGGCGCAGGAACCGCCGCAATGCATCGAAGCCCGCGAAGGGCAATTGGCCTGCATGACCGGCAAGCAATGCGCCTGCCGCTTCATCACCGGCGGCAGCATGACCGGGCGGCCGGATCGCTTCGCCTGAGATTGCGGCATCAATCGCCCGAATTGCCCGCCCGATCCGAATATTGTGCAGCAGCCGGGCTATACGCCGCCGATTGGAGGGGTTTATGTGAACCCACCCTATTCGCCGCCGCGCCCGCGCTGAGCGCCTTCGCGGCTTGATTGCGCGAAGCTGGCGCGTCACATGGGGGCGATCCGTGTCGCATCGCCCCGCCCATGCTCCCTGAATTGCCTGTCTCTGAAGCGCTGCCGGCGCTGCGTGCTGCGCTGAGAGGGTCTTCCAACGCCGTGCTGATCGCACCCCCCGGCGCGGGCAAGACCACAATTGTGCCCTTGGCGCTGATGGAAGAAACCTGGGCGGCTGAAGGGCGCATCCTGGTTTTGGAACCACGCCGTGTGGCCGCCCGTGCCGCCGCGCGCCGCATGGCGTCCTTGATCGGCGAAGACCAGCCCGGCGGCACCATCGGCCTTGCCACGCGACTTGATCGGCAATTCTCCGACCGCACGCGGGTTGAGGTGGTGACGGAAGGCCTGCTGGTGCACCGCCTGCAAAGCGAACCCGGGCTTGAGGGTGTCTCAGCAATTCTTTTCGACGAGGCGCATGAACGCAATCTGGATACTGATTTGGCGCTGGCGCTTGCACTTGATCTGCAAAGGGCGCTCCGCCCCGAATTGCGCCTACTGGCCATGTCCGCGACCTTGGATGGCGCGAGCTTCGCTGGCCTGATGGCGGAAGACGGCACCCCTGCCCCGGTGATTGAAAGCCTGGGCCGCGGTTATCCTGTCGAAATCCGCCACCGCGAGCGGGATTTGCGTGACCCGCGCGACCTGCCCGAAGCCATGGCGAGTGCTATTCGTGAGGCTCTGATCGCGCACCTCGGCGATGTGCTGGCCTTCCTGCCGGGCTGGGGCGAAATCCGTCGTACCGCCGAAAGGCTGGGCGGGGTGGGCGCGCTCGTGCTACCCTTTCACGGGGAATTGCCGCCGGCTGAACAGGATCTGGCGCTTAACCCGGCGCCGGATGGGCAGCGCAAGGTGGTGCTGGCGACCTCCATCGCCGAGACATCGCTGACCGTGCCCAATGTGCGCATTGTGGTGGATGGCGGCTATCGCCGCGCGCCACGACTTGATGCCGCAAGCGGGCTGTCGCGCCTTGTGACTCTGCGGATCGGCAAGGCGGCAGCGGAGCAACGCGCGGGCCGTGCGGGGCGCACCGCACCCGGGGTCGCAATCCGGCTTTGGACGGAAGCTTTGCACCGCGGACTGCCGCAGACGGATCGGCCCGAGATTCTGGAAGCGGAACTCTCTGGCCTGGCGCTGGATTGCGCGGCCTGGGGGGTGGAGCCGGGCGCGCTCGCTTTCCTGGATGCGCCGCCTGCCGGTGCAATGGCCGCCGCGCGCGGCTTGCTCCGCGATTTGGATGCGCTGGATGAGGAAGGGCGCATCACGGAAACAGGCCGGCGCATGGCGCGGATGGGCACGCACCCAAGGCTCGCGCGCATGATGCTGGCGGCGGAGGGCAATGCGGAGAAGGCACTCGCCGCCGAACTCGCAGCCCTTTTGGAAGAACGCGATCCCTTGCGCGGGCGGGAAGCGCCGGCGGATATCGGGCTCCGGCTTGATCTGCTTGCGGGCGGAGATCACGCGGCGGCGGATCGCGGGGCGGTGCAGCGCATTTGCCGTGCCGCCAGCCTGCATCGGCGCCGGCTTGGCATTGGCAATGGCGTGGCGGCCGAAGGTGATGCCGGGGCCCTGTTGGCGGCGGGCTTCCCTGACCGCATCGCGGCCAAGCGCGGTGCGATGGATGGCGCCTTTCGCCTGGCTTCCGGCCAGGGGGCACGCATCACCGGCATTGATCCCCTCGCCAAGGCGCCTTTGCTTGCCGTGGCTGATCTGGAAATCTTGAGGACCGAGGCGCGCATCCGCATGGCCGCACCCATTGAACGCGCCGTGCTGGAAGCCCGCTTTCCCGGAAGGCTGCATCGCGAGGAAGGGGCAGCGTTTGATGCGCGGACCGGCGCGGTGCTAGCGCGGCGGCGGCTCCGCTTCGGCCCGCTGGTTTTGGAGGAAGCGCCGCTGCAGCAGGCGGATCCGGCGGCAATGGCGGCGGCCCTTGCGGAAGCCGTGGCTCAGCGCGGCTTGCGCGATCTGCCTTGGAACGACGCGGCGCGGCAAACCCGCGCGCGAATGGGCTGGATGCGGCAGGTGGAAGGCGAAGCCTGGCCGGATCTTTCTGACGAAGTGTTGATCGCCTCAGCGTCCGAATGGCTGGCGCCGCATCTTGCGGGCCTCACGCGCTTGCAGGAATTGGCGGGGCTTGATCTGGCCCAAATGCTGCTGGGCCTTTTGCCCTGGGAAGCGCGCCGGGGGCTGGACCAGGCCCTGCCCGCATGGTTCGCGCTGCCTGCCGGGCGGAGTGCAACGATTGATTACGTGCGTGATGTGCCAACGCTTGAAGCCCGCGCGCAGCATTTGTTTGGTCTGCGGAGCTTGCCCTTGCTCGCTGGCGGGCAGGTGCCATTGCAGGTGGCGTTGCTCTCACCGGCTGGGCGGCCCATTGCCATCACGGGCGATCTGGCAGCGTTTTGGGCGGGAAGTTGGGCGGAGGTGCGTAAGGAAATGCGCGGGCGCTACCCAAAACATGCCTGGCCGGAAAACCCCGCCGCGCCGCAAGGTTGAAGCGCGGGCCGAAGCGGCGCATTTATGCGGGACCATGACCATGTCTGAACCCAAGCTTTCGCGCCGCGCCGCGCTTCTTCTGCCTGCCGCCCTTGGCACCTGCGGCCCTGGCATTGCGCAGCGCGGCCTGCCGGATTTTGCCGATTTCGCTTAACGCGTGATCCCGGCAGTGGTGAGCATTCAGGTGGCGACGCGCGATGGCGTGCCGCCCGAATGGCGCAAACAGCCGCGGAAGCGCGACCAACGCGAATCTTCCTGCCGCCGGGGGCCGTTCATCCAGGCCGCTGGGTCGGGCTTTATCATTGAACCTTCGGGCATAATCGTGACCAATGCGCATGTGCTTGGCGAAGCCGCAAATGTGCTGGTTGGGTTGCATGATGGGTCGGAATATGTCGCGACCATCATGGGTGTTGATGAATTGACCGATATCGCGCTGCTCAAGATCGAACCGCAGCGACCTTTATCGGCGGTATCGCTTGGCCATTCGCGCCAGATGCGCGTGGGGCAATGGGTGTTGGCGGCGGGCAACCCTCTGGGCTTGGCGGGTCCGTCACTTCCGGCATCATCTCAGCCATTGGGCGCGATATTCGCCTGGGGAATTTTGATGATTTCATCCAGACCAATGCGCCAATCAATCCCGGCAATTCCGGCGCGCCGCTGTTCAATATGGCGGGTGAGGTGATTGGCATCACGACGCTGATCTTCTCGCCGAGTGGACCCTCGGCCGGAATCCGCTTTGCCGTGCCATCCGATCTGGCGCGGCCGGTGATTGAACAATTGCTGCGCGGCGGGCGGGTTGAACGTGGCTGGCTGGGCGTGTCTGTGGGCGATGTGGGAGCGGCACCAGGCCGCCCGCCGCGTGGTGGCGCACAGGTCATGGGCGTGGAACGCGGTAGCCCCGCCGCGCCATCCGGGCTGCGGCTGGGCCATGTCATCACATCCGTGGATGGGGCGCGCATCACGAATAATCGCGATCTGGTGCGCGGCATTTCCGCCATTCCGCCCGGGCAGAATGTGAAGCTATCCCTGCTCAGGGAAGGGCGCGTGATGGAGATTACCGTCCAGGTCGGGCGCCGGCCTGGGCCTGGTTGAAGCGCCATTTTGAATATTTCAAGGAAGCGGCGTAGCCTTGGCCCGCTGATGAATCGCTGCTGTTTCTGGAGTTAGCCTGTCATGCAAATCCTGCTGGTTGAGGATGATGCCGAGGTTGCGCGCTTTGTGAAGAAGGGCCTGCAAGAGGCCGGCCATATCGTCGAAAATGTCGCGAATGGGCGCAATGGGCTGTTCATGGCGGCTTCTGAGCCTTTTGATCTGCTGATTCTGGACCGCATGTTGCCGGGCGGCGTGGATGGCCTCCGCATTGTCGAGACGCTGCGCAGCCAGGGCAACAAGACACCCGTTTTGTTCCTGACCGCGCTTGGCGCCGTGGATGAACGCGTCAAAGGCCTCAAGGCCGGCGGCGATGATTATCTGGTCAAGCCCTTCGCCTTTGCCGAATTGCTGGCGCGCATTGAAGCTCTGGCGCGCCGCCCCGCCATGGAAGTGCGAGCGACCAAATTAACCGTGGCGGATCTTGAGGTTGATCTGCTGTCTCGCACCGTGACGCGGGGCAGCAAGCGGATTGAGGTGCAGCCGCGCGAATTTCGCCTGCTTGAACATCTGATGCGCCATGCAGGCCAGGTGGTCACGCGCACCATGCTGCTTGAGAAGGTTTGGGATTATCATTTCGATCCACAAACAAATGTGATTGATGTCCATGTTTCTCGCCTTCGGCAAAAGGTGGATCGCGGCTTTGATGTGCCCTTGATCCATACCGTGCGCAATGCGGGCTACATGATCCGCGCCGGCGCCTGAGCTTTCATGGCCACGCCGGCTGAGGATAGGGACGGCTGGCGCGATGTTGGCGCCTATCTGAAAAGTGCCGGCTTTCGCTTTGCCGCGCTCTTTGCCGTACTGTTTCTGGCGGCGACGCTGGGCTTTGCGCTCATGCTCTGGTGGGGCACGGCGGGCACGCTTTCGCGCCAATTGGATGATGCGATCCGCGCCGATGCGATTGGTTTGCAGGAAGCCTGGCGTGGCGGCGGTGCTACGGCAGTGAAGGACGCTGTTGGCGAAAGATTGGCGGTGGATATTGATGACCACGCCATCTATTTGCTAACGACTATAGCAGGGAATCGCCTGACGGGCAATCTCGATCGCTGGCCGGGCGCGGCAGAGTCCGCGGGTTCCTGGGCTTCCGATTTGGTGCGCCGCGACGGGGTCGCGGTGCCCGCGCGTGTCTACCATCTGCCGCTGGATCAGAACCATCGCCTATTGATCGGGCGCGATGCGACCGATCGTGAAAAGCTGCGCTCCCTTTTGTCTGAGGCGCTGCTGTGGTCCTTCGCTGTGGCGGTGGCCTTTGCGCTCGCTGGTGCGGCGGCGCTGCGGCGCGCGCTGGCGGATCGGCTTCGCGCGGCTGCCGCCACTGCCGGCGCCATCGCCGCCGGTGATCTTTCCCGCCGCGTGCCGCTTTCGGCGCAGCACGATGAATTCGATCAATTGGGGGCGAAAGCATGAATGCCATGCTGGATCGGATTGATCAGCTTATGGTCGGCATCAAGGGCGTTTCAGATTCCATCGCGCATGATTTGCGCACCCCCATCGCCCGCGCGCGCATGCGGCTTGAAAACGCGCTGCTGAGCGCCCCCGATTACGAAAGTCTGCGCGCCACAATAGAAACTACCGTCGCCGATCTGGATGGCATCAGCCGTGTCTTTCAGGCGCTGCTCCGCATTGCCGAGGCCGAGGCCGGGGCACGCCGCGCCGCCTTCGCACCTTTCGATCTGGCAACGGTGCTGACCGACGCGGCAGAGGTCTATGGCGCGCTTGCCGAAGAACGCGACCAGCAATTGGAAACATCCTGGCCGCAAACACTTACCATGGTGGGTGATCGTGACATGGTCTTGCAAGCCATTGCCAATCTTCTGGACAATGCAGTGAAATTCACCCCCGAAGGTGGCACCATCCACCTCAGCGCCAGCGCGCCCGTTCGCGGCAAGCGTGAGATCATTGTGTGCGATGAAGGCCCGGGTTTGGCCGCCGAGGATCGCGCCCGGGCCGGCCAGCGCTTCTTCCGCGCCGATCCATCCCGCGCCTTGCCAGGCTCCGGGCTAGGGCTTTCGCTGGTAAAAGCCGTAGCCGCGCTGCATGGCGGGGAATTGCGCCTGGGGGATGGCCAGGCCGGCGCCGCAAGGCCAGGGCTGGAAGCGCGGCTGGTACTCATTTCCCGCGCATAACGCGGGCTTCATCCGGCTGCCATCACCCGGCAGGGCAAGATTGCCTATGGAGCGGACATGCCATCGGTACTCCCCCTTCTGGTCATTCTGCCCGCCGCTGCCTTTGAGCAGCAGGCAACGCCACCACTGATTTCCGATTCTCCCGAATATTGCGCCGAGCTCTCAAGCCGCTTCGCAGCGCTGGAGATTGAGGCGCCAACAGATTTGCGCGCCCTGGCCGAGGGGGGGGGCGCCAGCTTTGCACCGAAGGGCAGACACGGAGCGGCATTGCCAAGCTGCGCCGGGCGCTCAAGGAAGCGCAGCGGGGGGAATAGGGCGGCGCTTTGGCTTTACGCCCGCCCATGCAACGGGCAGTGTCGCGGGGCGTGGAGGGTTTGAGCCATTTTAATTCAACGCGAAAGCGAAAATGATGCACGGGTTGCTACCTGCATTGCCCTTTCCGGCACGGCTGCCACCTGCACCGGCATCGGCCTCGCGCGGTTTGCCTATGTGCCGCTGTTTCCGGCGATGGTGGCGGCGGGTTGGGTGGATGGCGCTGAAGCGGGCTTGCTCGGGGCGCTCAATCTTTCCGGCTATCTGATCGGGGTTGGTGGCGTGCGGGCCTTGGCGCGGCGCGTTTCCGTGCCGCGTGCGCTGGATATCGGTATGGCGATAGCGGTGCTGGCCTTTGCCGCCTGTGCCTGGCGTGGCGGGTTGGCGTGGCTCGGCTTTTGGCGCTGCCTGGCAGGTATTTCAGGCGGCATGCTGATGGGCCTTGCGGGGCCTTCGGTCCAGGCGGTAACACCACTACAACGCCGGGGCCGCGCGGGTGGCCTGGTGCTGTTTGGTGTAGGCGGCGGCATTACGCTTGGTGCGTTGTTGGTGCCGCTATTGCTGCATGGCGGGGTCGCGACGGCCTGGCTTGGGCTTGCTGCTCTTGTGCTGGTCTTGTGGCTGGTGGCGCGCAACTATTGGCCGCGCCCGCCGGCAGCGGAAACCGTGCCGGAAGGCCGCGCCCCGCCGGCGCTTGGCATCATCATTGCCTATGGATTTTCGGGGGCGGGACTGGTGCCGCCGATGCTCTATTTGTCGGACCTGGCAGCACGAGGCAGGGGGCTTGGTGTTGCGTTTGGTGCCGGCATGTGGGTGCTGTTTGGCCTTGGCTGCATTGCGGGTGCCGTGCTGGGTGGGCGTGCGGTGGATCGTTGGGGCGGGCGCCTTGCCGTGCTGGTTTGGATGGTCATTCAGAGCATTGCGCTGGCGCTCGCCTTGCCTCGGGCGCTTTGGGTGCTGGCGCCCCTCGGCCTGGTTTCCGGCTTTACCGCGCTTGGCATTACGACTGTCGCCTTGGCCGCAGCGCGGGAAAGGGCGGACGCCTTGGCCGGCGTGATATGGGTGCGCGTGACGGCAAGCTTTGCGGTCGCGCAGGCCATTTCGGGTTTTGCCTTGGCAGCGCTATTTCGCGTGACCGATGAAAGCCACGCTACGGTATTTGCGGCGGGGCTTCTGCTGTCACTCGCAGGCTTGGTGGTAGCCTGGGCGGATTGGCGCTGGCGCTGGACCTGAAAAGCTACACCCGCCGCAGGCGGGCGAGCGCTCGAACGGGAGCCACCGCTTATGATGCGAAGCCAAGCGCGCGGGGGCGCGCGCTGGCGCCCGAAGCATTTTCTAGCCAAGTGGTCTCACTTGGCGGCTCGGAGAATTCGACCCCATTAAATTCAGGTCAATTCTGTTAAGCGGCCGCAAAAAAGGAATTGGTCCTGGGGCGGATCGGGCACGATCCGCGACATTTTAATTACGCCCGCCCACGAGTTACAAGACGCCCCGGCCTTTCCCCCGTGGCGCCTTTGCCGGCGACGAAGGTGGAAACACCATTGGCCCAGACTTCCTCGATCCCGGCGCTTTCCTGCTTCGGGTTTTCGAAAGTCGCACGGTCAATCACCGTATTGGGATCAAACAGCACCAGATCGGCATAGGCGCCTTCGCGGATAACGCCGCGATCCACCATGCCAAAGACAGTAGCGGGGCGACCCGTCATTTTATGCACGGCGGTCTCAAGGCTGAACAGGCGCAATTCGCGCGCATAAAGGCCCAGCACGCGCGGGAAAGTGCCCCAAAGCCTGGGATGCGGATGCGCATCATGCGGAATGCCATCGGAGCCAATCACCGACATGGGATGCGCCATGATGCGCCGCACATCTGCCTCATCCATTTGGAAGGTGATCTGGCCTGCGGGCAGCAAACGTTCAGCCGCCAGGCGAATATCTGTATTCCAGCTGCGCGCAATATCGGACAGGTATTTGCCCGCCATTTCCGGATGCGGAATGGACCAGGTAATCATCACCTTCACATCATCGCGCAGCCGATCTGGCATCAACACGGTGGAGCCCGCTGGATAAGGATAAACGTCAAAGCAGACTTCCTGGCTTTGCGCATAGGCATCAATCAGGGCGAGCGTCTGATTGGACCGCCCGTAATTTTCCGGCATCGAGCATTTATGGTGGCTGATCCAAACCGGGCAGCCGACACGATCACCGATCTTCAGCGTTTCTTCGATGGAAGCGCACACGCGATCCGCCTCATCACGCATATGCGTCACGTAAATGCCGCCGTAAGCGCGGAGTGGCTCGGCCACCGCGATCACTTCTTCCGTAGTGGCATGCATATTCAGCGGATAGTAAAGCCCGGTCGAGAATCCTGAGGCGCCATCGGCAAGGGATTGCTTGACGCGCAGCCGCATGCGTTCAATTTCGGCATCATTGGCAACGCGCATGACATCGCCATTCATCACCTCAACCCGCATAGTCTGGTGGCCGACCAGCGCATAGGTATTGACTTCCGAGCCCTGTTTTTTCAGCTCATGCGCATAATCACCGAAACTGTCGAAGCGCCACCAACCATCTTCGCCAATCAGATCAAGCGGCGGCGGCGGGCGATTGGTGAAACGCGCGGGCGCCAGGCTGACACCACAATTGCCGACAACAACCGTGGTGACGCCCTGGCTGATCTTGCAGGTCATGCAGGCGGGGCCACACAGCACGGCGCGGTCATCATGGGTGTGGCTGTCAATGAAACCCGGTGCCACTGCCTTGCCGCCCGCCATCACTTCGCGGTCCGCACTCGCGCCGCCCAGATCGCCAACCGCCACGATGCGATCCCCCGAAACCCCAATATCGCCGCGCCGGCTTGCAGCGCCGGTACCATCAATGATGGTCGCATCGCGGATGATCAGATCGCAGCGGAGAGCCATGGATTTATCCTGCCAAAGAGTGGTCACATGCGGTGATCATGGCGCAGGCCGTACGCTCAGGGAACCCCTTTTGTGCCGTCGGAGGGGCGCGCGCCTATCGCGGCCCGGCGGGTTTGGGTGGCGGCCCCGAGATGGCCATGGCTCTTTCGGTGCCCAGCAGAATTTCGGCAATGCGGATGATGTCATGGCGTTGCAGCCCGCCACCACGCAGCGCATTCAGCACGGCCTTGAGCTTGACCGAGTGGCTGGCCTGGACCTTGTAAAAGGCTTCAAAGCGCCCCGCACGGCGCCCGGCATCTTCCAGGCGGCGAAGCGCGCGCGCCAAGATTTCGATATTCAGCACAACGGCTCCACGGTGCTTGGCATTTGGGTCATGCAAGGCGGGCAGCAATTGACGATTGACGTTGACGATAGATTGCGTGACTTCCTCGGCCGCAACGCCGATCTGCTGCAGCAAGGGCGCTATCACCGCGCACCGATCCTTGGGGCGACCGGACGGGGCGCCTTTAAGCTCCTTTAGCAGCGCGACATATTCTTCTGCGATATGCGCGGCGCGCACAGGGTCTTCCGCAGGCAGGGCCTCCACAGGCGCGCGCTGCAATTCCGTCAGCTTTTCATCAGTAATGCTTCCGGCAATCGGCGAAAGCCGTGACGCGGCAGCAAGTACCGATCCTGGGCTTTGCGCGCGATCAAGTAGGCTAGACAAGGCAAGGCTGAAGACATTTTGCCCTTCCTGCGTCGGGCCCTTCAGCGCGGCGATGACCAGTTCAGGCGATGGACCGGAAAAGGAGGCAAGCTTCGCTTCCCAAATGCGATCCGCATGTCGCCAAATGCTGGCCGCGAGCTTGAGCAATTCCTAGACCTGCGCCCCATCAGGCAAACCTTGCGGGAAGGAAAGGGTCGGGGCGAGTTGGGCTGCTTTCGCCCAAAGGGCGCGGCCTGCTGAATCCATTTGCAGCACATCAAAGAAAATGCGCCCGCCAAGATTGGCTGAGATTTTTTCAGCCGACGGGCCCATCGCTGCACGCAACGCCTCGGAAATCGGCAAAAGCGCGGGGCGTGGCAGTTTGGCACTGCCCGGAGCCCATTCATTAAGCGGCACAACCGCGCCATCAAAAGGCGGGAACAGGATACGCGTAAAGGTGATTGGGCGCGGGGGGCGCAGCATCCTCAGCCTTGGGTGCGCCGCTTCAATGATGGGATCAAGCACTGCGCACGACGGCACGGCTTCAAGTGCCGCCACCACCTGCTGCAAAACCGTATCCGAAGCCTTGGAGGTGCGCTTGGAAATGCGCCGAAAGCGCGTCTTCACCCTTCGTTGCCTTATCCGCATCCTGGGTGAGGGCGCGGGTGGATTGCACGAGAAAAGCTTCCCGCAGTTTCTTCGCTTCCAAGGCGAGAGAATTGGCATGGGCTCCGGCAAGCAGGGATTCATTCCTTGCAGCAAAGGTCAAAGGCCGAATGCACCGCCAATCCAGGCCTTGCACCTGGGCTGGCACTTCAAGGCGGAACTTGGCGGCACCTTCTGGGAAGCCGCCCCAACCTTCAACTTCCTTTGGCAATTCCAGCACCAGATGGCTCATTTCCCAAATGACGGCTGTGCGGTCTGAAGGCTCTGATTGCTGCCACAGGGCGATGATGATGTCCCAGCCATTCAAAAGCCATTCGGGGCGCAGGGCGCGGCGCGTCACCGATTGCTGGTCGCGCTGCCAGGCGCGCAACAAAATCGTGGTATCGTCCAGCACGCGATCCAATTCGCTGATGGCCGCTTTGGCGCACCTGAGAGTAATCTTCGCCCGCCTCAGCATGAACTCAGCGTTCAATCCGCGGCTATTGTCCCGTGGCGCCAAAAGCCATCTGTCGAGTTCCTGCGCGAAGGCCTGCAATTCAGCGTAGGCACAACGCGCATGGCCAGTGACGGCATCAGTGGCCTTGCCGAGGGGCATGAAAACGCCCGCCAACGCTTCAATCGACGCTTCGACTTTTTCCGTGCTGGTTTCGAACCGGCGCGCAATCCGCGCCACCGCCTTGCCGATTCTTGGGCGCAGATAGATCAGGGTTTCCTGTTCCAGCGATACCTTGGCTTCGGCCGGCAATTCAGTGCGGCGAATCAAATCCGTCAGGAGCAGGAAAAACATGCGCCGCAGCGCTGTGGCATCGGCCGCTTTCTGTTCCTCCGCCCAAGCCATGGCGGCCCTGCCGCGCCAACCTTCCAGGGCTGTATCCAAGGCAGCCACACGGATGGGTCCCGGGGAAAGGGATGTCAGTTCGCGCGAGCGACGCCACAGGAAAACATCATGGGCGGTGATTCCGGCCACTAATGGGACATCCTGCCCGGCGAGTATTGAGCGACTCAATTTGCCCGAAGCGCCCATCAGGACGAGTTCAGGCGCGCCACCCTCATCCGACTGCCGAACCCGAGCACCCAATAGCTGCGGCGTGGTGAAGGCCACTAATACCGCACGGTCGCGGAATGCCGCCGGATCCTGCGGAGCCTGCTGGCCGGACTTATGATCACTGTTCAACGCAGAGCTTGCAGACATGAGGGCGCTTTGGTCCTGGATGATTGGCCTTTGCATCCGGCCCTCCGAGGCACGATTGCAGCTATGATGACCCCACCACCAAACCAAACATGACGATCATCAAGTTTTTGGCAGATGCCGGAGACTCAACAACCCTCTTGAATTTCTCGACAATCCTCTTTCGTAGCACCGCCAAGTTTTGTGTAGGGATGTGGTCTTGTCGCGCCCGCAAGGGATATTGTGCCAAGTACGGTTGAACTTGACCAAAACAACGTAAAATCAGGAACTTGATATTTGGTTTATTGGCCTTTGTTTATCACGACCCGGATCAACCCGGTTGCATTCACAACGGAGCATGTAGCGGGAAGCCGTAGGCCCCTCCGCCGCGCGCGTCAGCACCCCTGACAGCAACGCGCGCAGACCTCCTCGCCATCAGAGTGCCTGACCCTCCGCCGCCGCCTTCAGGCGCCGGAGCGCCTCGGCCCCGCCGGGCAGGGCTGGGTAAAGCGCCAAGGCTGCTTCCATGCTGCGCAAAGCGCCGGGCGCATCGGCTGCTTCCTTCTGCAAACGCGACAGGCTTTGCAGCGCGATGAAGTGGCGTGGTTCCAGGCGCAACGCCTCGGCCAAATCGCGCGCCGCTTCGCGTAGCTGTCCGAGCGCCGCCAAGGCTTCCGCGCGCAAATGCCAGGCACTTGCCGCATTGGGGGCCAGCGTTACCGCCGCGTCAAAATCCTCAATCGCTTCTTCCGGCAGCCGCGCATTCAAATTGCGCGTGCCGCGCTGCAGCAAGAGCCGCGCAGCGGGCGATGCCGCTTCGATCCATATTTGCCTGATCCGTGCTTCCGCCAAGGCAAGCTGCGCCGCATCCTGGCTGTCACGCAGCACGGCAAAAAGCTGATCCAATTCCGCCGCGCGCGGTGTGCTCTGCGCCAGCGCCTCCCCTGGTACGGCAAGGCCCAGCAGCAAGGCGGCGCGTCGCTTCATGATCTAGCCACGCATCTTGGCAAGGGCTTCAGGCTCTGGCCCGCCCGCCATCCAATCGAGCAATTCCACCGTGTGAATGGCCGGCATCGCGCCATCCCCTAATTGTGTTAGGCAGCCAATATTCCCCGCCGCAATGATGGCGCCCCCTGTGCGTTCCAGATTGCCAAGCTTGCGCGCTTTCAATTGCCCCGCGATTTCCGGCTGCATCAGATTATAGGTACCCGCCGAACCGCAGCAGATATGCCCTTCTGCCGGTTCCTTCACGATAAAGCCGGCTTTCGCCAGCAGCGACTTGGGTTCTGACGTGATCTTCTGACCATGCTGCAAGGAACAGGCGGCGTGATAGGCAACCGTAAGCCCCGGCGTTGGCCGGCTTGGCGCATAGCCAAAGCGCATCAGCATTTCCGAAATATCGGCAGCCAAAGCGGCGACCTTCTCTGCCTTCTCCCGCCAGGGTGCCGCTTCCTCTCGGAACATGAAGCCGTAATCCTTGAGCGTGGTGCCGCAACCCGACGCATTCACCACAATCGCATCCAGCCCTTCACCCTCAATCTCCGCCGACCAGGCCTCGATATTCGTGCGCGCCAGGCGCATCGCTGTATCATGATGGCCCATGTGATGGTCAAGCGCGCCACAGCAGCCCTGGCCCTTGGTCACCACCACCTCAATGCCCATGCGGTTCAGCAGCCTGATCGTCGCCTCATTGATGGAAGGGGCAAGCACCTGCTGCGCGCAGCCGGTCAGCAAGCCAACCCGCCCGCGCCGTTCGCCTTCAGCCTTGAACACGCCCGGGCGTTCCATCGCCGATGGTGATGGCACGTGCTTGGGCGCGAGCCGCAGCATGGCGCGGAGCCTCTCGGCCATCATGGACTTGCCCGGCACCAGCCACGCCAAAGGCCGCGCTATACTAGCGCCCACCAAGGCCACCCGAAACCGGAAGGGATAAGGCAACACCACCGACAGTAATCGCCGCAGAAAACGCTCCGCCGCCGGGCGCTGGTAGGTCTTTTCAATGTAGGCGCGCGCATGATCCACCAGATGCATGTAATGCACCCCGGAAGGGCAGGTCGTCATGCAGGAAAGGCACGACAGGCAGCGATCAAGATGCCGGACCTCCAACTCACTCGCCGAACGCCCAGACTCCAACATATCCTTGATCAGATAAATCCGACCCCGAGGCGAATCCAACTCATCACCTCGCAACAGGAAGGTGGGGCAAGTCGCGGTACACATCCCGCAATGGACACAGCTCCGCAGGATGCGGTTGCTCTCGGCAATATCCGGGTCGGCCAATTGGGCGGGGGAGAAGAGGGTCTGCATGGGATGACTATAACCTACAACAAAAACCACGGGCAGAAGCGGGGGCGCTGCCCCGCGTACGCGCCGCCCCGAAATCAAACCTGGCGCGGGCGGGCACCAAGCATATGCGCGATGGCGTAGGTCAGATCGGGGCGGTTCAGCGTATAAAAATGGAATTCATCAACGCCATTGGCCTGCAATAGACGCGCCTGCTCGGCCGCCACCACGGCAGCTACCATGCGCCGTGTCTCCGCATCCTCCTCCAGCCCCTCAAACAACTGGCCCATCCAGGCCGGCACACTCGCGCCGCACATGGCCGAGAACTTCACCACCTGCTGGAAATTGGAGACCGGCAAAATACCCGGCACGATCGGCACCGTAATGCCCTTGGCATGGCAGCGATCAATGAAACGAAGGAATGTCTCGGCCTCAAAGAAATACTGCGTAATGGCGCGAATCGCCCCCGCATCAATCTTGCGCTTCAGGAAATCCAGATCCGCATCCGCTGAAAGCGCTGCCGGATGGGTTTCCGGATAGGCGCCAACGCTGATTTCAAAATCGCCAATGCGCTTGAGGCCGCGCACCAAATCCTCGGCCTGCGCATAACCGCCCGAATGGGGCACATATCCCGAAACCCCGGCGGGAGGATCACCCCGCAAGGCCACAATATGGCGCACACCGGCAGCCCAATAGCGCCGAGCGACCTCATCCACCTCATCCCGCGTGGCGCCCACACAGGTCAGATGGGCCGCCGGGGTCAGGCTGGTTTCCGCCACCAGGCGGGCAACGGTCGCATGGGTGCGTTCCTGCGTGCTGCCCCCTGCTCCGTAAGTTACCGAGACAAAGCGCGGGCCAAGCGGTTCCAGGCGCCGAATACAGGGCCAAAGCTGTTCTTCCAGCTTGTCCGTCTTGGGCGGGAAGAATTCAAAGGATAGCCGGGGCGCCGGCAGGGCAGCCGGGGCCGGCAGGGCGCTGAACCGCGGGCCGGTCAGCCAACGGGCCAAGGGGCCACGGGTGAGGTTATTCATGACAAAATGAGCCTTCTGCAACCGCCCCCCCTTTGCCCATCACGCCCATCTTGGCAAGGGCGCCCTATTCGCTTTAGGCGGTTCCCGAACCGAGGCTTTTTGCGCTAAAACCATTTTTATGAAGTTCTCCGCCCTCATTTTTTTTGGCGCATCAGCGCTTGCGCTGGTTTTGCTCGCCGGTTGCGCCACGCGCCCCCCTGCCGATGACCCGGAGGCACTGCAGGAGTTCCGCGAAAACAACGACCCCTTTGAGCCATCGAACCGAGTCCTTTTCGCAGTGCACGAGGCGATTGATCAGGCGGTCCTGCAGCCGATGGCTGAGGCTTATCGGGATGTTCTTCCGCCGCCTGTGCGTGCCGGCATCCGGAATGTGCTTGGTAACTTGCGCACCACCACGATCCTGACCGGCGACCTTTTGCAGGGTAATTTCGACCGTGCCCGAAAAACACTGGGCCGATTCATCGTTAATACCACGATCGGTATAGGCGGTATCCAGGATGTAGGGCGCGCCTATGATGTCCATGGCCATTCAGAGGATATGGGCCAGACCTTCGCTGCTTGGGGTGTGGGCGAAGGCTTCTACATCTTCATGCCTCTGCTTGGACCTTCCACTGCAAGGGACTTGGTCGGGTTTGGTGCAGATATCGTGAGCAACCCCTTCACTTGGATCGGTCAGGGCCAGATTTTAGATGCCTGGAACTACATGCGCCTTGGCATGACCATTGTGGACACCCGCGAAGCCTTGCTGGAACCGATAGACGCCGTACGCAAGACGTCGCTTGATCCCTACGCGACTCTGCGTTCCGCGTATCGCCAGCGCCGCGCCTTTGAAATACAGAACAAGGACAGCCCGGCAGGCGCAGTGGCGCCCGCAGGCGGTGTTGGCTTCGGCCAGGGCATCACGGAGTCCAGGTGATGACGCGCGTCTCTCTACCTCGTCGCTTCCTGATGTTTGGCGTTTTTGGTCTTGTCACGATGCCGGCCCGCGCGCAGCAAATGGATATCACCCGCGCTACTGCCTTCGTGGATAAGACAGGGCAGGATTTGATAAACGCCATCAATGACCCACGCCTGAATCAGACGCAACGGCGCGACAAGGTGGCCAGCATCCTGCGCAGTGCCATTGATATTGAGGGCACTGGGCGCTTCATTCTGGGCCGCTATGTGCGGCAGGCATCGCCCGCTGAATTGCAGGAATACCTCAAGCTGTTTGATGAAATCATCATCCGCAACCTCTCTGCCCGCTTTGGCGAATATCGCGGTGTGAAATTCTTGCTCGGCCGCTCGCAGCAGCGCAGGGAGGAAGATGCGCTGGTCAGCACCCTTGTGGAGCGCCCCAATATGCCACCTTTTACGCTCGACTGGCGCGTGGCTGAGATCAATGGCCAGCCGCGGGTGGTGGATGTGATTGCTGAGGGCACATCCTTGCGGCTCACGACCCGTAGCGAATATTCCGCGGTCATTCAACGCAATGGCGGGCGTGTGGCGGCGCTGCTGGACGCCATGCGCGGACAGATCGCCCAATTGGTGGCGCGTGAGGGCGCTTGATCAGCCGGCCGTCACGCTTTCATACACCACCATCGCCTGCCCCTTATGAGTGAAGCCGCCCGAAGGGCGCATGCCGATATCTTCCATCACCTCGCGCGAGGCCACATTTGTCTCCCGCGCCACGGCGATAATGCGCGAAAGCCCCGCCGCATGGCCGAAATCCAGCGCGGCACGGGCTGCTTCCCGCGCATAGCCCTTGCCGCGACATTCCGGCCACAGCGCATAACGCAGCGCCAGACCGCGCCCATCGGGGCGTTCCATCAGCCCGCAAATGCCAAGAAACTTGCCGCTGCCGCGCACAAAGACAGACCACGTGCCATAGCCCCGCACCGCCCAGAAATCTATGTCGTCTTCCATTTCTTCCCGCGTGCGCTCGGCACTGCGCGTGCCATGCAGCATGAAGCCAAAGACGCGTTCATCCGCCTTTAGGCGAATAAGGTCGGGCAATTGCTCCGGCGCCGGTGGCAGCAGGGAAAGCCGCGCGGTACTGATGCCGCGTGGTGTGTGCAAGGCGCCGAGGGTTTGGCTCACCGCTGCAAGGGCCGGTATTTGATGCGATGCGGCTCCGTCGCATCCGCGCCAAGGCGCCGGCGCTTGTCTTCCTCATAAGCTTGGAAATTGCCCTCAAACCACTCGACATGGCTGTCGCCTTCGAAGGCGAGTATATGGGTGGCCAAGCGGTCCAGGAAAAAGCGATCGTGGCTGATGATCACCGCACAGCCGGCAAAATCCATCAGCGCTTCTTCCAAGGAACGCAGCGTATCCACATCCAAATCATTGGTTGGCTCGTCGAGCAGCATGACGTTGTGTTCGCGCTTCAGCATTTTTGCCAGATGCACACGGTTGCGTTCACCGCCCGAAAGCACGCCAACGCGCTTTTGCTGATCGCCGCCCTTGAAGTTGAAGGCCGCAACATAGGCGCGCGACGGCACACTTCGCTTGCCGATGGTGATCATGTCCATCCCGTCGGAGATTTCTTCCCAGACGGTTCGCGTATCATTCAGGCTGTCGCGACTTTGATCCACATAGCCAAGCTGCACACTATCGCCCACGACAAGGCTTCCTGAATCAGGGGTCTCATCGCCTGTGATCATCTTGAACAAGGTGGATTTACCCGCGCCATTGGGGCCAATCACGCCGACAATGCCGCCCGGCGGCAGCTTGAAGGACAGGTTTTCAATCAGCAGCCGATCACCAAAACCTTTTAAGAGATTCTCGGCCACAATGACGGTGTTGCCCAGGCGCGGTGCGGGCGGGATGGTGATTTCGGTCGGGTCTGGAGCCTTTTCCTGGCTGCGACGGAGCAGATCCTCATAGGCTGCGATACGCGCCTTGGATTTTGCCTGCCGAGCTGCCGGAGAACGCCCAATCCATTCCTGTTCTTCAGCCAATTGGCGCTGGCGTGCGGTTTCTTCGCGTTCTTCCTGCGACAGACGCTTGCGCTTGGCTTCCAGATAGGCGGAGTAATTACCCTCATAAGGAATGCCGCGCCCGCGATCCACTTCCAAAATCCAGCCCGTCACATTGTCGAGGAAGTAGCGGTCGTGCGTGACGATCAGCACCGCGCCCTGATACTCACGCAGCGTCTTTTCCAACCAGGAAACGCTTTCCGCATCCAAATGGTTGGTCGGTTCGTCCAGCAACAGCAGATCAGGCTTTTCCAGCAATAGTCGGCACAAGGCCACACGGCGACGTTCGCCACCCGACAGATGCGTCACTGAGCTATCGGCCGGCGGGCAGCGCAGCGCATCAAGGGCAATATCCACCTGACGGTCCACTTCCCAGCCATTCACTGCATCAATTTGTCCCTGCAATTCTGCCTGTTCGGCGAGCAGATTGTTCATCTCATCTTCGCTCATTTCCTCGGCGAATTTTTCGGAGATTTCGTTGAAGCGGGCAAGGTGCGCGGAAAGCTCGGCAAAGGCCGCACGCACATTCTCACCCACCGTCAGATTAGGATCGAGATGCGGTTCCTGCGGCAGATAGCCAACCTTGGCGCCTTCTGCCGCCCAAGCCTCACCACCGAAATCCGTATCCTGCCCAGCCATGATGCGCATGAGCGTGGATTTGCCCGCGCCATTCGGGCCCAGCACACCAATCTTGGCAGCCGGCAGGAAGGACAGCGTGATGCCCTTGAAGACTTCTCGCCCGCCCGGATAGGACTTGGTGAGGTTCTTCATGACATAGACATATTGATAGGCGGCCATGGGGCGGGGGACCTGATACGGTTAGGGGAATTCAAAGGCCGCTCATAGAACAGTTTGCGCCCGGGTGAAATCCGCAAAGGGTTGCGCCCTTCGGGCGATTTTTTCCCGCGCACCGGCCAAAAATGGGCCCGGCAGGACTCGAACCTGCAACCAAACCGTTATGAGCGGTCCGCTCTGACCATTGAGCTACAGGCCCAGCCGTTCCTTGATAGCGCCCAGAGGCCACCAAGATCAAACCTGTTTTGCCTCCCCAGCCATGCGCGCCAGCACGCGCAGCAAATCCCGCGCGCGGCGCACGCGCTCGGCCAGGTCCATATCGCGGATCAAGGCCAGCTTGGCATCGGGGCGGAGCCTCACCGCCCCCTTCTGCCCCTGAATCCAGGTGATCAGCCCGCCCGGATTGGCGAAATTCTGTCCCCGGAAGCTCAGCACCAGACCCTTCGGCCCAGCATCCAGCTTTTCCACGCCGGCCTGCCGACATAGCCGCTTGATCGCGACCACTTGCAGCAGATTCTCTACCTCAGCCGGCAGGGGGCCGAACCGGTCAGCGAGCTCCGCCGCCATGGCGTCATTCTCGCCATCCGTCGCGAGACCCCCGATGCGCCGATAGAGGCCAAGCCGCACCGGCAGATCGGTGACATAGTTCTCCGGGATCAGCACCGGCAGGCCAAGATTGATCTGCGGCGTCCATTCCCGCTCACTCTCCGCGCCCTCAGCGCCGGCCTTGATATCGGCGACCGCTTCTTCCAGCATTTGTTGGTAAAGCTCGATGCCGACTTCGCGAATTTGGCCGGATTGTTCCTCACCCAACAGATTGCCGGCGCCGCGAATATCCAGATCATGCGAGGCAAGCGTGAAGCCAGCGCCCAGATTATCCAGCGTCTGCATCACTTCCAGCCGCTTTTCCGCCGCAGCCGAAAGCTGATGCGCTTCCGGCCAGGTCAGATACCCATAGCCACGCAGCTTACCGCGCCCAACACGCCCGCGCAGCTGATATAGCTGCGCCAGGCCAAACATATCGGCGCGGTGGATGATGAGCGTATTCACCGCCGGCATATCCAAGCCGCTTTCGACAATATTGGTGGACAGCAGAATGTCATGCTTGCCATCGCCGAATTCGGTCATGACGCGTTCAAGTTCGGTCGGCGTCATGCGGCCATGCGCCTGCACCAGGCGCGCTTCCGGCAGAATCTCGGCCAGCCGTTCCGCAAGCTTCGCCATGTCTTCAATGCGCGGCACCACGCAGAAAATCTGCCCGCCACGGAAGCGTTCGCGCTGAATGGCTTCCCGCAGCACCACCGCATCCCAGGGCATGATGAAGGTGCGCACCGCCAGCCGATCAATGGGTGGCGTTGCGATCACGCTCATTTCCCGCACACCGGACAGCGCCAATTGCAGCGTGCGCGGGATGGGGGTCGCGGTCAGGGTCAGCACGTGCACATCGGCTTTCAGCGCCTTCAGCGCTTCCTTGTGGCGTACGCCGAAATGCTGTTCTTCATCCACCACCAGCAGGCCAAGATCAGCAAATTCTGTGCCCTTGGCCAACAACGCATGTGTGCCGATGACGATATTGATATCGCCGCGCTTCATGCCTTCCCGCACTTCTGCCGCATCCTTGGCCGTGACCAGGCGCGAGAGTTGCGCAATGCGTAGCGGGAAGCCTTCGAAGCGCTTCTGGAAATTACGGAAATGCTGCCGCGCGAGCAACGTGGTTGGCACCACCACCGCCACCTGTGCGCCAGACATCGCGACCACAAAGGCAGCACGCAAAGCGATTTCCGTCTTGCCAAAGCCGACATCGCCGCAAATCAGCCGATCCATCGGCCGGCCGGCGGAAAGATCTTCCAATACATCGGCAATGGCGCGGGATTGATCTTCGGTCTCGGCAAAGAGGAAGCGGGCACAAAACTCATCCCACATGCCCTCAGGCGGGGTCGCCAGCGTACCATCCTTCATGCGCCGCATGGCCGCAGTGCGAATCAGCTCGGCGGCCATGTCGCGAATGCGCGACTTCGCCTTGGCCTTACGATTCTGCCAGGAAACCCCACCGAGTTTGTCCAGCGCTACGCCGAGCCCTTCCGAGCCGAAGCGGGAGAGGATTTCAATATTCTCGACCGGCACAAAAAGCCTATCGCCACTATCATAAATCAGCTTCAGGCAATCATGCGGCGCGCCGGCTACTTCGATAGTGACCAGCCCCTCATACCGGCCAATCCCGTGATCCTGGTGCACCACCAAATCACCCTCGGCGATTTCGGTCGCATCCGCAATGAATTGATCGGCGCGACGGGGGCGGAGCCGCGGGCGGGCGATGCGTTCACCAAGCAAATCCTGCTCGGCGGTGACAGCGATGCCTTCCGCAATAAAGCCGCGTTCAATGCCCATCACCACCAGGGCGACAACATCAGCGGGCAGCGCGCGCGCAGCTTTCCAATCCTCAGCAGTCTCAGCACGCACACCATTCTCGCGCAGCAGATTGCCGAGCCGTTCACGAGACCCACGCGACCAGGCCGCCAGGATGGGCTGGCGCTTGGCCTTGGCTTCGCCCTGCACCATGGCGGCATAGGCCGCAAAAACATTCTCGCCCGCGCTGCGTGCCTCGGCAAAAAGCGGGCCGGGGCGCCCGCCTGCGGCAATGCCACCCGGCACGGCGAAGGGCGAAAGGCGTAGCACGCGGCAATCGGCCAGCATTGCTGCCCAGCCTGCTTCATCCAGATAAAGCGTTGCGGGCGGTGCGGGTCGATAAGGCACATCGCCCTCACCAATGCGGGATGGCACGCGGCGGGCTTCGTAATGATCGGTGATCATCTCAAGCCGCGCCTTCAGCACTTCCTCGGCCTGGTGGTCGAAGCTGATTTCGGCGCCGGGCAAATACTCCAGTAGCGGCACCATTTTGCTTCATGGAACAGGCCGGCCCAATGTTCCATGCCGGGATAGCGCCGCCCGGCGCTGATCGCGCCATAAAGCGGATCATCCGCCGCCGCCGCGCCGAACAGATCGCGATAGCCGCTTCTGAAGCGCGCACGTGACGCCTCATCCAAAAACACCTCACCCACCGGGCAGAGTGACAGCGCGGGCACAACCTTGCCGCTCCGCTGGCTGACCGTATCAAAGCGGTGCATATCGTCGATCTCATCACCAAAAAGATCGAGGCGAATGGGTTCCGGCTCACCCGCCGGGAACAGATCAATAATGCCGCCGCGCACGGCATATTCGCCATGTTCCATCACCGTGCCGGTGCGATGATAACCATTGGCTTCCAGAAAGGCCGTGAGTTTTTCCGGCTGCACCCGCCCGCCCTTGGCCAGCGATAAGGTGGCGCCTGCAAACACATTGGAGGCGGGCACTTTCTGCACCAGCGCATTAATAGTGGTGAGCAAGACACGCGGGCGTTGGCCCGCTTCCAACAGCCGCGTCAGCGTCGCGACACGTTCGGCGATGATTTCCGGATTGGGGGAGACACGATCATAAGGCAGGCAATCCCAGGCCGGAAAACGCAGCACCTCGATTTCAGGCGCAAAAAAGCCCAAAGCCTCTGCCATGCGGGCCATGCGCGCATCATCGCGGCAGACATGGGCGATGGGGGCTTCAATCTCTGCCCGCCGACGCGCCACCAGAAGGGCATCAAAGCCCTCAGGCGCGCCATGGATGGTGACGGGCTTCATGGCCCGCCGCCAGCCTCGGCCATGATCCGGCGCAAGAGCGGGTGGTCATGTTCGGGCGGAATCGGGCGTCGGCCGGAAAGCCAATCGGCCAAATCCACATCCCAGAGTTCCAGAATGTCCTCGAGCGCCACGACCTCGGCATCGGTGAGGCGCGCGATATGGCGCGCGACAAAGCCGCCGATCAGGATATCGGTTTCCTTGGTGCCGCGATGCTGGGCGCGAAAAACAAGCCGGCGGCGCCGGGCATCAAGTTCTGTTGGGTCTGGCATATCGCTCTAGTCTCAAGGCGCTGGCATATAGAGGCGGATGGGAATCCTGTCAGCCCGCCCCGAACCGCCTGAGACCGCCGAGGACCCCCTCGCGCAGCTTTTGGCGCCGATTGAAAGCCTGCCCGGGCTGCGCAAGCCAGATTTGCTGGCGCGCGCGGCGGGCGGGGGACGCGTGCTGGATCTTCTGCTGCATGTGCCGGAACGCGTGCAGCATCGCCCGGTGCTGCGCGGGCTGGCCGGGGCAAGCGAAGGCCAGGAAGTGACACTGGAGCTTCGCATCACAGGCGCCCCGGCGCGTGGCGGGCGAGGCCCCTGGATGGTGCCGGCGGTCTGCGGTGCCGATCCGGTGGCGCTGATTTCCTTCTCGCGCGCCACCTGGGCGGGCACGGCGCTGGGCCGCGCCTTCCCCCAAGGTGCTGAAAGGCGCGTGGCCGGGCGGCTCAAGGCGTATCAGCGCGCCTGGCAATTGGATTTGGAGGCGGACCCGCTGGTGGAACCGCCGCACCGCATTCCGCTATGGCAGCCCATGTGGCCACTGACGGCGGGGCTTTCCTGGCGGAATATGGCGGAGGCGCTGGATGGGGCGCTGAAGGCGCTGCCGGATTTACCGGAATGGATGGATGGACCGCTGCTGAAGCGCGAAGCCTGGCCGAGTTTTGCCGAGGCCATCCGCCAGTTGCATGCCCCGCAGGGTCAAAACGCCGAAGCGCCGCGCCGCCGGCTTGGCTATGATGAATTGTTGGCGGGGCAGATCGCCCTTGGCCTGGTGCGGCGCCGGTCACGTGAAAGGCCGGGGCGCGCGCTGATGGGCAATGAAAGCCTGCGCGGCGCTGCCCTGGCCGCCTTTGGCCATGCGCCAACGCCTTCCCAGCTTCAGGCCATGGCCGAGATAGATGCGGATCTCGCTGCACCCCGCCGGATGCTCCGGCTGCTGCAAGGCGATGTGGGCGCGGGCAAGACTCTGGTGGCGCTGATGGCCATGCTGCGCGTGGTGGAAGCCGGCGCCCAGGCCGCGCTGATGGCGCCGACGGAATTGCTCGCGCGGCAGCATTTGCGAAGCTTTGGGCGGCTTTGCGGCGCGGCGGGGGTCCCGGTGGCGCTGCTGGCCGGCAGCGTGAAGGGCAAGGAAAGGCGGCGCGTATTGCAGGGGCTGGCGGATGGGACGCTGCCCATGGCGGTCGGTACTCATGCGTTGTTTCAGGAAGGCGTCGCCTTCAAGGATCTGGGCCTCGCAGTGGTGGATGAACAGCACCGCTTTGGTGTGGCGCAACGCTTGATGCTGGCGGAAAAGGGCCAGGCCGCGGATATGCTGGTGATGACCGCAACGCCCATTCCGCGCACTTTGTTGCTTACGCAATGGGGCGAAATGGCCGTGAGCCGTATGGCGGGCAAACCCGCCGGGCGTCAGCCCATCACGACGCGCATCCTCAGCCAGGAACGCCTGCCGAAGATTATCGCCCGCCTGCATGAGGCGGTGGCGCGTGGCGCCCGCGCCTATTGGGTGGTGCGCGCCATTACCGGCAGCGAAAAGGATGACAGTGTCGCGGCCGAGGATCGCTTTGCCGAGCTTTCCGCCCATTTCCCCGGCCGGGTTGGCCTTGCCCATGGCTTGCAGGATGTTGCGGTGCGCGAAGCGGCACTGGGCGATTTCGCCGCCGGGCGGACCAATATCCTGGTCGCCACCACGGTCATTGAAGTCGGCGTGGATGTGCCGGAAGCGACCATCATGCTGATTGAACAGGCGGAACGCTTTGGCCTGGCCGCGCTGCATCAGCTGCGTGGCCGTGTTGGGCGGGGGAAGGAGGCTTCTTCCTGCCTTTTGGTGCATTCCGCGGGTCTGAGTGATGGCGAAAGGCGGCGCTTGCTCGTGCTGCGCGACACCGAAGACGGCTTCGTGATCGCGGAGGAGGATTTGAAATCCCGCGGTGGCGGCGATGCTTTGGGTGCTCGGCAGGCTGGGCTGCCCGGTGCCCGGCTGTTTGATGCGCGGGAAGACCCAGATCAATTCGCGAACTATGTTCAGATCGCGCACCGCGATGCGGAAGCGCTGCTGACGCGGGATGCGACGCTGGCTTCCCCGCGCGGGCAGGCAGCGCGGCTTTTGCTCAGGCTTTTCGGCCACGATCTTTCTATGGCACCACTCGATGCCGGATAGGATGGGCTTTCGGGGGCTTGCAAGCCAGCGCGGGAAGAGTCAAATCCCGCGCGGAAGTTTTACCACAACGCATTGATGCAGGAATAAAGGGAGATAGGCTTTGGCCGCGCTAATCGAAATCGAGCGCCTGACCAAGCGCTTTGGCGCCTTCACCGCTGTTGATGATGTATCCTTCACAGTGGATCGCGGGGAAGTTGTGGGCTTTCTTGGCCCCAATGGCGCCGGCAAATCCACCACTATGAAAATGCTGGCGGGCTTCGTGACGCCCTCCGCAGGCACGGCGCGCATTTGCGGCCAGGACGTAATTGAAGCGCCGGTCGCAGCGAAGCGCGCGCTTGGCTACCTGCCCGAAGGTGCGCCGACCTATCCCGAAATGACCGTCACGGGGTTTTTGCACTTCATTGCGCGTATTCGCGGCTTTGGCGGTGCCGAGGCTAATGAACGCATGGCCCGCGCCATGGCCATGACGCAGTTGGAAGGCGTGCGGCTGCAACCGATTGAGACACTCTCCAAGGGTTTTAAGCGCCGCGTGGGCCTGGCGCAGGCGCTGCTGCATGACCCGCCCGTTCTGGTGTTGGATGAACCAACCGATGGGCTTGACCCGAACCAAAAGCATGAGGTTCGGGAATTGATCCGCCGCATGGCGGCCGAAAAGGCCATCGTGATTTCAACCCATATCCTGGAGGAGGTGGATGCGGTCTGCACCCGCGCCATCATCATCGCGCGCGGCAAGGTGCTGGCCGATGCCACACCGAAACAGCTTGAGGCACCGGGTACGACACTGGAACAGGTGTTCCGTGATTTGACCCTGAAGCAGGAGGCCGCCTGATGCGCGCTGCCCTGCTGATCGCGCGCCGTGAATTATCCGGCTATTTCGCGACCCCTGTTGCTTACGTCTTCATCGTGATCTTCCTGATGATGGCGGGCGCCATGACCTTCAGCCTGGGCGGTTTCTTCAATCGCGGTCAGGCTGATCTTGGCCCCTTCTTTGGCTTCGTGCCGTGGCTGTTCCTGTTTCTGGTGCCGGCACTGACGATGCGACTTTGGGCAGAAGAACGTCGGCTGGGCACGATTGAATTGCTGCTGACTTTGCCAATGACGCAAGGGCAGGCGGTGCTCGGCAAATTCCTCGCGGCCTGGGCGTTTTGCGTCATTGCGCTGGCGCTGACCTTCCCGCTGGTGCTGACGGTGAATTATCTGGGCCGGCCCGATAATGGCGTCATCGCAGCCGGCTATGGTGCGTGTTTGTTGATAGCGGGTGCTTACCTTGCCATCGGATCCGCCATGTCGGCCATGACCAAGAACCAGGTAATCGCCTTCGTCCTGGCCGTTGCCGTATGTTTCCTGTTTGCAGTCGCGGGTAGCGCCCTGGTGACGGATTTCCTGAGCCAACGCATGCCCGTGCTGGCCGAGGTCGCGCGCGCGCTCTCACTCACGGAACGCTTCAATGGCCTGACGCGCGGAGTGATTGCTTTGCGCGATGCGGTGTTTTTCGCCTCCTTCATCGGGTTTTGGCTTTTCGTGAATGCGGTGATGCTTGACCACCGGAAGGCTGACTAGGTCATGGCTGATCAAATCAAGGCAAAGCCCGGCACGCGGCGCATCTGGTCCTCGGCACTGGGGATTGTGGCGGCGTTGACGCTGGCTATTGGGGTCAATTTGTTGGTGGAGCGTTTCACGCCGCGCGCGCGGCTCGATCTCACAGCCCAAAAGCTTTACACTTTGTCGGATGGGACGCGGAGCGTGCTGTCCGGGCTGCAAGACTCGGTGACGCTCAGGCTGTTTTATTCGCGCAAGCTCGGCACTGCCATTCCGGCCTATGGCGCCTATGCGGAACGCGTGCGCGCGATGCTGGATGAATATGTCGCGGTCGCTGGCGGCAAGCTGCGCCTTGAAGTGCTGGACCCAGAGCCCTTCAGCGAAACCGAAGACCGGGCGCTTGCTTTCGGCCTGCAAGGCGTGCCGGTGGATCAATCCGGTGAGCAGGTTTATTTCGGCTTGGTCGGCGCAAATTTGCTTGATGATGAACGCAACATCCCCTTCTTCCAGCCGGACCGCGAACGCTTTCTGGAATTCGATCTGACGCGGCTGGTCTATGAATTGTCCAACCCGCGCCGCCCGGTGATTGGTGTCATGTCGCCATTGCCGCTGAATGGTGACCCGCGCGCGATGATGATGCGTCAGGCCGCCATGGGTCAGCCCTTCGCGGTAATGAATAGCCTTAGGCAATTCTTCACTTTGCGCGATGTACCCTTGGATGCGCAGGTGATTGAAAACGACATCCAGGTGATGATTCTGGCGCATCCGCAAGGGCTTTCGGATGCGGCGCAATATGCCGTGGATCAATTCGTGCTGCGTGGCGGCAAGCTGATTCTGCTGATTGACCCGCATTCCGAAGGCCAGGCATCGCGCCCCGGCCCCGGCGGTCGCCCGCCGGCCAATACCGCATCCAGCCTCGAACGCCTGACAAATGCCTGGGGCATTGAAGCGCCTTCAGACAAAGTGGTGCTTGATTTGCGCGGTGCCTGGCGCGTGCGCGCCAATCCGCAGGACCGGGTGCAAGCCGTGGATTACGTGGCCTGGTTTAATATCCAGGGGGATTCTATCGCGCAGGGAGAGGTCGCGACAGCGCAACTCAATCAGTTGACCTTTGCGTCCGCCGGTTTCTTGCGGCGGAAGGATGGCGCGCGGGTGGAATTCACACCGTTGATCACCTCAAGCCCGCGCAGCATGGAAGCGGATGTGGCGAAGGTCCGCGAAAATCCGAACCCGACGCAATTGCTGGCGGATTTCCGCCCTGATGGGCAAACCCGCGTGCTAGCGGCGCGGCTGCGCGGAGAAGTCAGTACGGCCTTCCCCGATGGCCCGCCGACCCCGCCGCAAGGGGCGGAACGGCCGGCAGATTTCCCGGCGCATCGTACGCGGAGTGAAGGTGCTGGCAATATCATCGTTATCCATGATGCTGATGTGCTGGAAGATCGCTTCTGGGTGCGCGTACAGGATTTCTTTGGCCAGCAGGTTGCCACACCATTCAGTGACAATGGCGCGCTGATCGCGAATTTGGTGGATACCATGGCCGGTGGTGATGCGCTGATTTCGCTGCGCTCAAGGGGCGAAGCTCTTCGTCCCTTTGAAGTGGTGGATAATATCCGCCGCGATGCGGAAGCGCGGTTCCGTCAGACGGAACGGGAATTGACCCAGCGCCTGGAAGCAACCGAACGCCGGCTACGTGAATTGCGCCAGGGCCCGCAGGGCGGTGATCGCGGCCAGACCAATGCAGTGATCAGCGCCGAACAGCGCGCGGAAATTGATGCGGCGCGTGAGGAAATTCTCCGTACCCGTCAACAATTGCGCGCGGTGCAGTTGGAATTGCGGCGCGATATCGAGAGCCTGGAGACGCGGCTGCGTATCCTGAATATCGCTGCCATGCCGGTGCTGCTGACGATCCTGGCGCTGGTCATGGGTGTTGCGCGCGCGCGGCGGCGCGCGGCGGCGCGGCACTGAAGCGGGGGGCTGGGCTATGCAAAGACGTTCCCTGATTTTGCTTGGCAGCGCTGCGCTGATTGCCATGGCCGGCGCCTTGCTGATCAAGCCGCCACCACCGCCAGCACCATCAGCCGGCACGGGCGGGCTTGCCTTTCCGGGCCTCGCACAGCGCCTCGGCACTGCGGCGCGGATTGAGGTGCGTCGGCATGATGGCGCACTCGAGATCATCCGGCGCGGCGATGTCTGGGTGCTGCCGACCAAGGGCGATTATCCCATCCGGCAGGAAAAGCTGCGAGAATTGCTGACAGGGCTTTCGGAATTGCGCTTGATGGAACCGCGCACCGGCAATCCTGAGATGTTTGATCGGCTTGGCCTGGAAGACCCGCTGCGCGCGGGCGCTACCTCCACGCTACTGCGCGTGCTGGATGCACAAGGTGCGGCGCTGGTGGATCTGGTGATTGGCCGGCGGCGCATGCGCACCCAGGGCAATGTGCCGGAAAGTGCCTATGTGCGCCGGCCCAATGAAAACCAGGCATGGCTCGCAGAGGGGCGCATTCCGGTGGATGCCGATCCGCAGCTTTGGCTGGATCGCGACATTGCCAATCTGCCGCGCGAACGTGTGCAGCGCGTGGTGGTTGCGCGCATGGGTGAAGACGCGCTGGTGCTGACCCATAGCGGCGATCCCGATGGCAAGCTTGCCATCACCACACCCGCCGAGGCACCGCCCGCTGATGATGTCAGCCTTGATGAAGTGGCGCGGAGCTTCGAATTCCTGACCTTCCTAGATGTGCGGCGTGCCGCCGATGCGCCGGGCGAGGCTTTTTGGGTGAGACACGCTTCGAATTGACCGATCGGCTGGCGATCATTGCCCGCCCGCGCAAAAATGCCGAGGAAATCTGGGTAAGCCTGGCGGCAGAAGGCGATGATGAAGCGGCGCGATTGAATGCGCGTTGGCGCGGCTGGGTCTATCAAATCGGGCAATGGAAAGAAAAAGCCATGATCCCCCGGCTTGATGATTTGCGCCGGCAGAAAGACGCGCCCGCGCCCGCTGCTGAACCGCCGATTGTGCCACGGTGAGCACCGCGCCGCGCGAATATCCTGACCGCCCCTGGGTCGGCATTGGCTGCATCGTGTTTCGCGAAGAAGCCGTGCTGCTGGTGCGTCGCGGCAAGCCGCCGCGCATCGGGCAATGGTCCCTGCCCGGCGGTGCGCAGCATGTCGGCGAAAGGGCAGAGGAAGCCGCGCGGCGTGAATTGCGCGAAGAAGCCAGCATTGAAGTGGGCCAGATGTCACTGGCCTATGTGTTCGATGCCATCAATCAGGATGAGGATGGCCGCGCGCTCTATCACTACACCATCATTGATTTCGCCGCCCATTGGCTGGAAGGCGAAGCACGCGCCGGCGATGATGTAAGCGAAGTCGCCTGGGCGCTGCCGCATGAACTTGCGGATTATGATCTGACCGAAGTCGCGCATGTGGCAATTGCGGCAGCGCGGCTGGCGCTTGGCCTGAGCTAAATTTTCACCGCCGCCGCCAACTTTCCTGCTTGCGATAGAGCGTTGATGGGCTGATGCCCAAAAACGCCGCGGCCTTGGCGATATTGCCACCGCAAAGCTTGACCGCTTCTTCAATCGCTTCGCGTTCCGTCTCGGCGAGGGGGCGGATGCGTTTCGTATTTTCAGCCGCACGCAATGTGAGCGGGGGCGGCGCGGGCTTGATGATTTCCGGTTCCGGCAGCGGCGGCGCCGTTACAGCTATGGGCTTGGCACCACCGTCACGCACCGTCGCGGGCAGCATGGCAGCGGTCACCAATTCGCCATCATGCAGCACCACGGCGGTGCGGATGGCGTTCTCCAATTCGCGCACATTGCCAGGCCAGGTATGGCGCATCAGCATTGCGCCTGCCTCGGCATCAAAACGCTGGAAGCGCTTGCCCTCCTCGGCGGCGCTTTTTGTCAGAAACGCCTCAGCCAAAGCCAGCACATCATCGCCACGGTCACGCAGCGGCGGCAATGGCACGGGGATCACATGCAGGCGGTAATACAAATCCTCTCGGAAGCGGCCGGCGCGCACTTCTTCCAGCGGATCGCGATTGGTGGCGCAGACAAAGCGCACATCGGTTTGCAGCATCTTGCCGCTTCCCACGGGTTGGAACGTGCCGGTCTGGATGAAGCGCAGCAGCTTACCCTGCAACGCCAGATCCATTTCGCAAATCTCATCCAGGAACAGCGTGCCGCCATCGGCTGCGCGCGCCGCGCCGATGCGATCCGCCACGGCACCGGTAAAGGCGCCGCGCACATGGCCGAAGATTTCACTTTCAATCAAATCCTTGGGGATAGCCGCGCAATTGATTGCGATAAAAGGCCCGGCCTTGCGGGGCGAGATGCTGTGCACCGCCTCAGCTGCCAATTCCTTGCCGGTACCACTTTCACCGCTGACGAAAACGGTCGCACGCGATGCAGCGGCATTTTCCAGAATGCGATAGACCGCCTGCATGGCGGGCGCGGCGCCAATGAAACCCGCAAACCCCTGCCGCGGCGCAACCGCCGCCAATTCCGCCACCTGGCGGCGGAGAGCCGCGCGTTCCATCACATTGGCAACCGTGACGGTCAGGCGTTCCGGCGCAAAGGGTTTTACGAGAAAATCCGAAGCTCCCGCCTGCATCGCTTCCACCGCCAGCGCCACTGATCCATGCGCGGTCATCACCACCACCGGCAAATCAGGGTCACGCCCGCGCAATTCGCGCAGCACTGAAAGCCCATCACCATCAGGCAGGCGAAGATCGAGCAATACGCCATCCGGCATGGCCTGATTGGCGTATTTCAGCGCATCCGCAATGCAATGCGCATGGCGTATCTGATACGGCCCCGCGCGCAGATATTCCTGATAGACGGTGGCGAGTGAGGGTGAATCCTCCACCAGCAAAAGCTGGTGATACGACGCGGCATCAGCCACGCGCGCGGTTCCAACTAATTAAGAAGAGGACAGCACCCAAGACCGCCGGTATGACCCAAGCGGGCGCTTCCAGAACCGGCAGCAGCACATTGTCCCACACCATCGGCAGAAGATAGCGCTGCACCAAGGCTTGCACCAAATTGAGCAAGCCGGGGTCCAACCGGAAAAGCACTGCCCCCAGGCCCCCCCCCCCGAAAGCCAGATAAAGCCCTACAGCCAGCGCCAATAGGGCAAGGCCAATCAGGCGCATGCCATCTTCACGCCCAAAGCCTTTCGCCTTGCAGGCCGGCATAGAGATCAGCCACGAAATCGCCATAGCCATTGAACAGCAGCGTCGGCACGCTTTCTCCAATGCCCAGAATGCGTTCCTGCGCCTGGCTCCAGCGCGGATGCGGCACGGCAGGGTTCACATTGGCCCAGAAGCCATATTCCTGCGACTGGATTTTCTCCCAGAAGGAAACCGGGCGCTGATCGGTCAGGCGAATGGAGACAAGACTCTTGCCCGCCTTGAAGCCATATTTCCACGGCTGATGGAAACGAAGCGGCCCTCCATTTTGCGGCGGCAACAGCTTGCCGTAGGCGCCAACCACCAGGAAGGAAAGCTCATTGTCTGCCTCGGCGATGGTGCAGCCTTCCGTATAGGGCCAGGGATACCAGCTTTGCCGAAGGCCCGGCATGACGCTCGGCAACGTCGCGGTCTGGAAGACGACATAGCGGGCGGAGGATAACGGCTTCACCTCGGCCAATAGGGCGGAAAGCGGAAAGCCGGTCCAGGGCACGACCATGGCCCAGGCTTCGACGCAGCGCAGGCGATAAACGCGTTCTTCAATCGGCATGCGGCGGAGCAGATCGTCAATGTCATATTCGCGCGGCGCTTCCACCATGCCTTCCACCTTCACCGTCCAGGGGCGTTGAGGCATGCGCTGCGCGGCGGCGCTGATGGTCTTGTGGCTGCCAAATTCATAAAAATTGTTGTAGGTGGTGACTTCGCGCTCGGCGGTGATGGCGCGGCCTGGAGCGTAGCGCGTATTGCGCATAGCGGGCGGCAGGGCGGCTTGCTGCGCGAGCGCCGGGCTGGCGGCGAGCATCCCAGCGCCGAGCGCCAGCGCCTTGCGGCGGCCAAAGACGAGCGCTTCCGGGGTGGCGCTGCTATCGGGCAGATTCCAGGGGCGGCTTTTCAGGATATGCATTGCGGACGGCCTTTCTTTGGGACGGATAAAGGCCCGCTTACCCACAAGGTCAAGAAAATTACTGCCCCGGCCTTGGCAAAACCGCATTTGGCAGCTGGCCGGGCGCGGTCGTCACCCGAAACAGCCGATAGACTTCGGCCTCCTGCCCTCGGCGGGCGCGGATCAGGCGCCCGGCATAGCCTTCAATCGGGGTTGCGCCGGGCCAAAGCGGCGGCCCCTCGCCCCGTCTTTCGCTGCGGATCAGCAAGCCACGCGCGTTTTCGGGTGGCTTCGGCAGGTTGAAGAAGCGCCAGCGCGGGTCCACGGCAACGACGCGAAGCTCAGGCGGCAGGCGAAAGGCCATGCCGGCAGCGAGGCCATATTCCTCGGCAGCGATGAAACCCACACCTTGACGCTCGGCAGCTCGCGCCAGATCAGCCGCCAGCCCATCCCAGCCGCCGAGCCGCGCCAGCGTCGGGTCCTGCCGGCGCGGCAGAGGGATAGGTGCGGCGGTCGCTTGCAGATAGGCCGCACCTGCCATGGCAAAGCCCAGCACCAAGGCCGGTATGCGAAGCTGCAACCAGGAAGCGGGGAGCAGCGTGGCGGCGGCAATGGCCGCACTTGGATAGAGGATCGCCGGCCAATTCCCCTGCACCCGGCTGCCCAAGGCCTGCCAGAGGAAAATCGCTGCCCCAGGCAGGATCAGCGCGAGCAACAGCCCCGCCCCGGCATCGCGTACGCGCCAGACCTGCCGCGCCGCCATGACGGCGCCAACGAGGCACAGCAGAAATACCAAGGGTGTGACCAAGGCCACCTGCCCGCCCAGCAATTCGCCAAGCCAGCGGAGACTCTGCCCCGCGCCACCGGCTGCCGTGCGCCCGCCCTGTTTGGCGAAGGATGCCCATTCATGCGCGGCATTCCAAAGGATCACCGGCGCGAATAGCGCGACCGCAAGCGCGCCCCCCGCCCAAAGCTGCCAGCGCAGCAGCAAACGCCGCGCCTCGGGCAGCAGCAAAAGCCACAGCACCAGCCCGAAGCCGAGCAAGGTCGCCGTGTATTTGGACAGCAAGGCACCACCGGCAAAAACCCCAGCCAGCAGCCACCAGCGCGCATCGCCCGTGTGGTGCGACCGCGCCACGGCCCAAAGCGTTGCCACCCAAAAAAAAAGCAACGGCGTATCCGGTGTCATGGTCAGGGCGCCGAGTGCCGCGAAAAGCGTCGCATTCATCAACGCCGCCGCCCAAGGCCCGGCACCTCGGCCGGGGAAAAGATCCTCCGCGCTGCGCGCCAGCATCAGGGAGCCAATGAACAACGTGGCCGGCCCCAAAAGCCGCACGCCCAGCGCGGTTTCGCCAACCAACGCCGTGCCGAGCAAGATGAAAATCGCGACCATGGGCGGATGGTCCAGATATCCCGGCTGCAAGCTGCGCGACCAGACCCAGTAATATGCCTCATCCGGTGACAGCGGCAGAAGCGCCGCCAGCACCAGCCGCAAACCCGTGAGCGCCAGCAGCGCAATCAGCCAAGGATTCACTTGGCGCGCCAGACCAGCGTTGCAGAAACCGCGTAATTCCACACCACCGTCAGCGCAGCGCCCGCTGCGCCCGCGAAACCCCAGGCCAGCTCGCCATCACGCAGCAGCAGATTGGCAATGCCGATATTGGCCGCCGCGCCCAATCCGCAGACCAGATAGAACAGCACCAATCCACGCAGTAGCGCAGCGCCACGCAGGCGCCGATCGCCATAGGTGATGCGATTATTCAGCAAAAAATTCGCGGTCATCGCGACTAGTGTTGCCGCCCATTGCGCTGCGTTGAAGCCCGCCCCGCCCAAGCCATGCAGCAGCCCAAGCACCGCCAGATGCACCAGCACACCAATGGCGCCAACCGCAGCGAAGGACATGAAGCGCAGCGGCACCACACCGCCCAAAGCCTTATCCGCCAGCAGGCCGGCAAATTCCAACAACACCGCCGCATCCAGCTTGCTCTCACCCGCCACGCGCGCGCGGAAGGAATAGGGGATTTCCTGGCTCCGCAAAGGCCGTTTTGCTGACAGCAGAATATCCAACAGGATCTTGAACCCCGTACCAGTCAGGCGCGGTGCGATTTCCTCAAACAATTCGCGCGGCAGGGCGAAAAAACCACTCATCGGGTCGCTCACACGGATCGGCAAGGCAGCGTTGGCAAGCGCCGCGCCCGTATCGGAAATCATTTGCCGAACAGCGGTCAGCCCGCCCTGCTTGTCACCGCCTTCAATATTGCGGCTGCCGATCACGATTTCGGCCTCACCCACTTCAAGCGCTTCCAGCATGCGCGGCAGCAGGGTTTCATCATGCTGCAAATCGCCATCAATCACCGCAAGATAGGGCGCTGAGGTCGCAAGCATGCCCTCAATACAGGCGGAGGCCAGGCCGCGCCGCCCGATCCGCCTGATGCCGCGGATGCGCACATCCTGGGCGGCAATGGCGCGCACGCCAGCGCTGGTGCCATCGGGGCTGTCATCATCAACGAAAATCGCTTCCCAGGCGATGCCGGCCAAGGTCTCATCAAGCCGCGCCACCATGGGCGCCACATTGGCCGCTTCATTGAAGCAAGGGATCACCACGCAAAGGCGCGGCAGCGCCGTGGCGGTCACTTTTCTTCTTGCCAGGCCTGCCCTGCTATACGGGCGGCCAATTCCATCTTCGGCTTGCCGAAAAGATAGCCCTGGCCATGGCGCACGCCGAGTTCCAGCATCAGCGCCGCTTCTTCTTCCGTTTCTATGCGTTCAGCCACCACCTGGGCGCCAACCGTGCGGGCAAGATCAAGCATGGCGGTGATAAAGCCCCGATCACGTTCGCTCTGCAAGGCATTGGCGACATAAATGCCATCCACCTTTACATAATCCACCTTGAAGGCGCGCAAATACCGAAGGGCCGCAGCGCCAGCGCCGAAATCATCAAGGCAGACCAGGATCTTATGCTCCCGCAGCAATTCGATCATGTGGGCGGCTTCATCCTCATCCTTTATTTCGGCCGTTTCGGTGATTTCCACCACCAGGCGGTCCGCCATACCCGGCCTGTTTTCCAGCAGGGTTTTCATATCCTCGAGGAATTTGGGGCTTTGCAGAGAAAGCCCGGACAGGTTGCAGGCAACCCGCGTACCGCCAGCGGCCCCTGCGGCCTCACAAACCGCGCTCACCGCGGCCCCATCCAGTTCCGCCGTCAGCCCAACGGCCTCGGCCAGGGCGACGAATTCGCCAAGATGAGACATGGCCGTATCATCGGCCTGCAAAGGGGCGGATCAGCGCCTCGTAATGATGTGGGGTGCGATCGGAAAGGGCCACAATCGGCTGGAAGGCCATGCGGAAGCGGCGTTCCGCGATGCTGCGCCGGAGCAGATTGGCGCGTTCCGAAGCGCTATCCAGGAAGCCCGCCAGCCCCCCGCAAACCCCGCCTTTTCAAGCGCATCATTGCCGCCCCGCACAAAAGCGGCCAGCGCAAAGCGCAGCGCCCGCGTGGCCTGAACCGGGCTCAACCCCTCTGCCTCAAGCCCCACAGCCATGGCACCGACCGAGACATCATTGACGCCGCGGTCCTCGAGGATTTCCGCAACCGCTGAGGTCAGCGCCGGCAGATCAAACGGCGCCTGACCCAGCAAAACACCGTAGCGCCCGGCAGCGAGTTCTGTCGCAACGGCGCCCTCACCCGCTTGCTTGTTCAATTCAGCCTGGATTGCCTGATTGATTTCACCGCCCGGCACATATCGGCCCACTGGGCCAGTCAATTCCAAAAAGCCAACCGGCCCACCCGATTCGCCCGAACGCAGCATTTCCTCGGCCAGGCCGGCAAGCCCAGGCCCGCCTGGCAGCGGGCCGCCGGACAATTCGCGGAGCAAGGGGGCGAAGGTAAGGACCAGCTTGGCTTCACCATCACCCAGCCTAAGCCCCGCCGAGCTCAAGGCAGTACTGGCTTCATCCGCAAGCTTCAAAGCGGCTGGTTTCAGGCGGCCTTGTTCCGACAAAAGACCCAAAGCCGTAGACAAAGCCGGCCGGTCTGTCGGAGCAACAAGGGAAATCACGAGCGGCCCAATAAAGCTCTGTGGCGCGCGGCCAAAGCGCGCACGAAAGGCACCTTCAGCGAAGGAAATACGTCTGCGTAGGTCAGTTTCCACCAATAATTCCGCATAAGCAAAGGCAAAGACCACAAAACGGTCCTTGTTTCAGCGCGATGAACCTAGGTGCTGCAAGGGCACGACGCTTTCCATCATTCCTACGGGTTGGTGTTCCTCTAAAGGCCACCCTAAAGATTAAGGGATCGTTAAACCCGGCGAGATAGGGCATGCTACGAGAAAGGATTTTTTTAATGGCATTAATCAAGCTTGCTGCCGGCCACGCCAAAGCGCAACGGCGCCCATGGCATAATTTTCGAAATTGGGCCAATTAAGCGTCCGAAACTGAGGAACCTCCGCATGAGCAGCACCAGCGATTACGCGCCCCCAAAGGTCTGGACCTGGAACAAGGCCAATGGCGGGCGCTTTGCCAATATCAACCGCCCCATCGCCGGCCCGACGCATGACAAGGAATTGCCCATGGGCCGCCACCCGATGCAGCTTTATTCGCTGGGCACGCCCAATGGTCAGAAAGTGGCGATCCTGCTGGAGGAGCTTTTGGCTCTTGGCCACACAGGTGCGGAATATGATGCCTGGCTGATCCGCATTGGCGAGGGCCAGCAATTCGGTAGCGGCTTCGTGGAGGTAAACCCGAATTCCAAAATCCCGGCGCTTTTGGATCGCAGCGGGCCGAAGCCCATTCGCGTTTTCGAAAGCGGCGCGATTCTGGTGCATCTGGCCGAGAAATTCGGCGCCTTCCTGCCGCAAGACCCAGCGCTACGTGCCGAATGTCTTTCCTGGCTGTTCTGGCAAATGGGCAGCGCGCCTTATCTCGGCGGCGGCTTCGGGCATTTCTATGCCTATGCGCCAATTAAGATCGAATACGCGATTGACCGCTTCTCCATGGAGACCAAGCGGCAATTGGATGTGTTAGACCGGCGCTTGGCGGAGAGCACTTATCTGGGTGGGGATGATTACACCATCGCCGATATCACTGTTTGGCCCTGGTATGGCGGACTTGTGCGCGGATACCTTTATGGCGCCGCGGAATTCCTGGCCGTGCATGAATACAAGCATGTGCGGCGCTGGGCCGAGGCGATTTTTGCCCGCCCGGCCGTCAAGCGCGGGCGCATGGTGAACCGCGTCACGGGCGCTCCATCCGAACAATTGCATGAACGCCATGACGCCAGCGATTTCGCCACAAAAACCCAGGATAAGTTGGCCAGTGGCGCCTGATGGTCCGATTGTCGCTATTGGTTCCCGATAGCGGCGTCAATCGCACCAGCTGTGCTGCCTGCGACTCCGTGGGCCTGCTTTTGCGACAGCGATCAAGATCAGCGTCCTGGCCGATGATGAGCGTATCTTTGGACCGATCGACTGTGAAATAGGTCGTGGCAAGCGCTTTGGCCTTTGGTTCCAACTGCGCCGAAAGGTGCGGCATTTCTGCATTGATCTTGATGGCGGTTCCGGCACCTCGCTTGGCCCAAATGACCGAGATGTTGGCATAGGAGTTACGCATCTTATGCTTTGCCGGGCAGAAGATGCCGAAGCGCGGCGCAATTTCCTGAACGCCTTTTCAGAATTCGGCTTGGCATCCCGTCTGAAAGGGCAAGCCATATTGGAACGGATTGATATTCCTGCCGCATGAACGCTATGCTCGCCTTCGCGATTTAGCACGATTGATTACTTGTCGTTGCGTGAAGGATCTTCCCCCATGCTTAGCGAACCCGGCCATTACGATTACATGCCCTGGCGGAGACGCCCAAGGATCACCTGGCCCAATGGCGCACGCATCGCCTTTTGGGTGGCGCCCAATATCGAGCATTATGAGCTTGACCCGCCGCCCAATGCGCGCCGCATGCCTTGGACCAGGCCGCAGCCCGATGTGCTCGGCTATTCCTGGCGCGATTACGGCAATCGCGTAGGTTTCTGGCGCATGGCCCCGGATGTCATGGCGCGCCATGGCGTGCGGGGCAGTGTTTCACTCAATGTTGCCGTCTGCGATCACTATCCTGAAATCATCGAACGCTGCTGCGAACTTGATTGGGAATTGTTCAGCCACGGCACCTATAATACGCGCTACTTCTACGGCATGAATGAGGATCAGCAGCGTGCCGTCATTCGGGAAAATCGTGAAACCATCAAACGCGCCAGCGGGCAGGAATTGGATGGCTGGCTGACACCGGCGATTTCCAATGATGAGACCACGCAGCATTTGCTAGCGGAAGAAGGCATCAAATATACGCTAGATATGCTGCATGATGACCAACCGACACCGATCAAGGTGCGCAGCGGCCATTTGATCAGCATTCCGTATTCGCTTGAAATCAACGACGTGCCGCTGCTGATCATGCGCAATACGCCGCCTGAACGCTTTGCCGCGATCTGCAAGGCGCAATTCGATCAGCTTTACGAAGAAGGCGCGGAAAGTGGGACGGTAATGTGCATGCCCTTGCACCCCTTCCTGATCGGCCAGCCGCATCGCGTCAGCGCCTTGGATGATGTGCTGCGATATGTTGTGGGCCATGACAAGGTCTGGCTGGCAACTGGGCGGGAAATTGCCGCCTGGTATACAGAACATCATCTGGCAGAAGCGCAATCTTGGATTGCGGCGGGGACACCATGAAGGGCTTGCCTGAAGATTATTTGTACTATCCTGCGCGGCGGCGTGGGATGGATCATGAAATCTATCCCTTCCGCGCGCTGCCGAAAGCGCAGCCGGTGACCTGGCCGAATGGCGCGCGCATCGCGCTTTGCATCGCTGTGCATATGGGCCATTTCCCGATGGATATGCCACTCAAGCCCTTTATCGCGCCGGGCGGCATGGAACGGCCTTATCCTTCCTATTGGGATTACACACTGCGCGATTACGGGAGTCGCATTGGCGTCTATCGGCTGATGAACTCACTGACTGTGCGTGGCATGCCTGCCACCGCCTTGCTGAGTGCCATACTTGCGCGCCGCTATCCGGCGCTGATGGATGATCTTGCTGAGGCGAGATGGGAAATTGCCTGTGCCGGGCTGGATATGGGGCGGTTGCATCATAGTGGCGTGCCGCTTGACCAGGAACGCGCCACAGTGCAGGAAGCCGCAGCGTTAGTTCGCGCGCGGTTTGGCACTTCGGTGCGCGGCTGGCATTCGCCGGCACATTCGGAATCAAGCGATACATTGCGCTTGGTTGCGGAAGCCGGCTTCAGCTTCACCACCGGCTGGGCGAATGATGACGTGCCTTATGTGATGGTTACCGATGCCGGACGCCTGATATGCATGCCACTATCACAGGATTTGTCGGATCAACGCATGCTGCATCAGCAGCATCTGCCGACCGAGGATTTCACCAAGGCCATTCTGACCGCACATCAAACGCTGGACCGGGAAGCCGAGGCTACCGGCAGCGGGCGCATTTTGGTGGTGCCGATCACACCCTGGCTAATGGGCGTGCCGCATCGCATCCGCGCCTTCAACGCAATGCTGGATAGCATGATGGCGCGCGGCAGCGTCTGGCCCGCCACCATGGGCCAAATTGCGGATCACTGGCGCGCACAAAACCCAAACTAATCCTTGGGCGCACCCATAGCATAAGGCTTCAGCGCCGCATTGATCATGGCGTGGGTCGGAGTAGGTACGCCAAGCTCCCGACCCAGAACAACAACCTTGCCCGATAGCCACGGCAATTCAATGCGATTGCCGCGGATCAAATCCACCGCCATGGAAGCGCGCATGCCAAAAGGCGCGCCCATGGTGAATTTTATGCTCCGTTCAAGCGCATCATCCGGCAACCAAACGCCCTTGGCGCGAGCAAGGGCGATCACTTCTTCAAATCCAGCGCGGAAATAAGGTGCGATATCGGGATCATCGCGCAATTCACCAAGCGGGCGGCGCGTCAGCGTCGTCACGCCGGAATTCGTCGCCAGAATAATGAATTTCAGCCAAAGCTCGGTCAGGATACGGTCACTCAGCGTCGCGTCAAAACCGGCGCGCTGGCACCATTCCAGAAAATGCCTGCCGCGGACCGAGATGCTGCCATCAAGCTCCCCAAAGGCGAGACGCATGAAGGTGCCGGTTTGGCGAATGACGCCAGGCGCATCGATGGTTGCGCTAATTTGCGCAACACCACCCATCACCGCTTGCGCGCCAAGAATGGGGATAAGTCTTTCGCTGGCATCAATGCCATTTTGAAAAGGCAGCACGGCCGTATCCGTACCGACCAGCGGGCGGATTGCCTCTCCGGCGGCCTCCACATCCCACAGCTTGACACAGAACATTACCAAATCCACCGGGCCGATTCTGGCCGGATTATCAGTGGCCTTGGTCGGCACCAGGTGGGTAACGCCTCGACCGCCCGTGATACGTAAACCATCACGCTGCATCGCTGCCAGATGCGCCCCTCGGGCGATGAAGGTGACATCCGCACCGGCTTTGGCCAAGGCTGCGCCAAAGCCACCGCCAACACCACCTGTTCCCATCACTGCAATGCGCATCACCAATCTCCTGCTTTCAATGGCATTCTATCTACATGCGTTCTGCCTGTCATGGTGACTGCGACGCTTTAAGTCTCGAAACTCCCGTGCTTTCCTGTCATACTACGACGGTTTCATCGACAACGGCAGCAGCGGCATGGCCTTCGCACAGACCATCGGCACCACGCGTTATGTCTTCCCCGATCTGAAGACATTGCTGGCGCGCGCGACCCCCTTCCGGTCCGGTGATGCGCTGGCCGGTGTGGCCGCCGAAAGCGCGGAGGAACGCATCGCCGCACAGCGCGCCTTGGCGGATCTACCGGTCAGGCATTTCCTCTCGGAAAGTGTGATCCCGTATGAGGCAGATGAGGTCACGCGCCTGATCCAGGATAGCCACAACAAGGCGGCCTTCGCGCCGATCAGCAGCCTAACGATTGGCGGATTGCGTGACTGGTTGCTTTCTGATGCGGCTGATAGTGCAACACTCGCTGCGTTGGCGCCAGGGCTAACGCCGGAAATGGTCGCGGCTGTCTCCAAAATCATGCGCGCGGCGGATTTGATTACGGTTGCACCGAAATGTGTGAATGTTGCGCGGTTTCGTAATACGATCGGCCTTAAGGGACGGCTTTCGATCCGCCTGCAACCCAATCACCCAATGGATGATCCTCGCGGCATCGCGGCCGCCACCTTGGATGGGCTTTTGCTTGGCGCAGGTGATGCGGTGATCGGCGTCAATCCCGCGACCGATAATGTGGAGGCGGTGCTGCGCATTCTGGATATACTGGATCGCCTGCGCATCGCCTATGACATACCAACGCAAAGCTGCGTGCTGGCGCATGTCACCACCACCATGCGTGCCATGGATCTAGGCGCGCCGGTTGATCTGGTGTTTCAATCCATTGGCGGAACAGAGGGTGTGAACCGGTCTTTTGGCGTTGATTTGGCCCTGCTGACTGAAGCGCATGAACAGGCGCTATCGCTTAAACGCGGCAGCCTCGGGCAGAATGTCATGTATTTCGAAACCGGCCAAGGCAGCGCCTTGAGTGCTGATGCGCATCACGGCATGGATCAGCAAACTGTTGAAGCGCGCGCCTATGCGGTTGCGCGGCGCTTTTCGCCGCTGCTGGTCAATTCCGTCGTGGGCTTCATCGGTCCTGAATACTTGTTTGATGGCAAGCAGATTCTCCGCGCCGGCCTTGAAGATCATTTCTGCGGCAAGCTGCTTGGTCTGCCGATGGGGGTTGATGTTTGCTACACGAACCATGCGGAAGCAGATCAGGATGATATGGATGCGCTGCTGACGTGCCTCGCGGCTGCTGGTGTCACTTACGTCATGGGCGTACCGGGCGCAGATGATGTGATGCTCGCCTACCAATCCACATCTTTCCATGATGGGCTTTACGCACGCGCGGCACTTGGCAAACGTCCGGCGCCGGAATTCGAGGATTGGCTGAACCGCATGGGTATTGGCAGCACGACGGAGGCGATCCCTGCGCGCCTGTCACCCAAGCTGATCGGGCTTGCATGAACACGCCCAGCAAATGGCGCGATCTCCGCCGTTTCACCGATGCGCGCGTGGCACTGGGGCGTGTTGGCAATGCGCTGCCGACCGCCGCGCATTTGGATTTTCAGGAGGCACATGCACGGGCACGCGATGCGGTCTGGTCCAACCTGGATACAGCGAAGCTTGAAGCGGAACTAACACCGCTGGGTCTGCCCATTCGGCGCGTGACAAGCCAGGCAGAAGAACGCCGGCGTTATTTGTTGCGCCCCGATCTTGGCCGCAAGCTGCCGGAAGAGTCTGTTCTGCCAAAAGCAAAAGGCTGCATTGCACTGGTTGTGGCGGATGGGCTTTGCGCCAGTGGCGTGCAACAACAAGCGCCCGCTTTGCTCGCCGCGCTGGTACCCGCGCTTGGCAAGGCCGGCTTCACACCCGGCCCGATCATCGTTGCTGAACAGGCGCGCGTCGCGCTTGGCGACGACATCGCGGAGGCGATGGAAGCTGCGGCTGTTGTCGTGCTGGTTGGCGAAAGGCCGGGGCTTTCCGCAACCGATAGCATGGGGCTTTACCTGACCTGGGCAGCGCGACGCGGCAGCAATGACGCCATGCGCAACTGCATCAGCAATATCCGCGCGGGAGGGCTTGGCGCTGATGCCGCTGCCGCCAAGGCGCTTTGGCTATTGGTGGAAGCGCGCAAGCTTGGTGCGACGGGTGTCGCGCTCAAGGACGAAATGCCGAGCCATTATCAATTGACTTAATCAGCCGCGGCGTCAGCTATTCCAAGGCCGCATACGCCAAAGCGCACGATGCGCGGCATCTGCATCCTGCAAATAGGCCAGATAATCCCTACTATCCAGAAAGCGTAGCGGCTGGAATGTGCGCGCACTGGTCTCACGAAATTCCGGGTGGCGCAGCACATTGCCAATCGCGCCAGCAAGGCGACGCACCACATCATCCGCGACACCGCGCGGTGCGCCAATGCCACGAAGCGACCCGCCGCGAATATCGTAACCTGCTTCCTTAAAGGTAGGCACATCGGGCGCCCCAATTCGGATCGCGCTGAGGACATCAACCCCAATACGCGCCAAGGCTGCTGCTGTGCGAAGGTCAGGCTTTCACCCAGGCTTGCCGTGGTCACTTGAATATCACGCCGCAATAGCGCCACGGCTGCCGGCGCGGAACCGGCATAGCTGACGCATTCAAAGCGAATGCCCGCCGCCTGTTCCAATAACAGCGTACTGATATGCCCTGCCGAGCCAACGCCTTGCGTGCCGACTGTCACCTCTCCCGGTTTTGCCTTTGCAGCTGCGACCAGATCGGTAATGCCGCGAATGGGGCTTTCCGGGTGCACCGCAAAAGTTGTCGGGTCTTCCACCACACCGGCGATGAAGGTGAAGCTCGCCAAGGACCAGCGCGGTGTTCTTTCAATCGGGATAGTCACAATGCCTGGCGTATTGATAATGCCGATGGTGTAACCATCTGGCCGCGCATCCGCGATGGCGGAAAGCCCGATTTCTCCGCCCGCACCGGGGCGGTTTTGCACCACCACAGGCTGCCCCAATTCACGTTCCAGGAATTGGGCCATGGTGCGCGCTGAAATATCCGTGCCACCACCCGCAGCGAAAGGCACGATCAATTGCAGCGGCCTTTCCGGCCAGGCTGCACGCGCCAAGCGCGGCGCCGCAACCATGGCACCGAGAGCAGCGAAAAGACCGCGACGCTGCATCTTCAGGCTAGGCATGCGTTGCCTTCATCCCTTCGCGCGCAGCAACTTGCCCGGCAATGCGCCCGTATCATGGCCTGCTTCGCGAATGGGCCGCCCTGCCACCAGAGTCATGTCATAGCCTTCCACGCGCTGCACCAAACGCCGCCCACCGGCGGGCAGGTCATAGATCATTTCAGGATGATACAAGCGGAGCCCATCAAAGTTGATGATATTCACATCCGCCATGGCACCAGGCGCCAAGCGCCCACGATCCGTCAGGCCAAAGAAATCCGCCGTTTCACTGGTTTGCCGCTTCACCACAAATTCCAAGGGCAGCCCATCGCCGCGCTTCCGATCACGCGCCCAATGGGTCAGCATGAAGCTCGGCGTGGAAGCATCGCAGATCACGCCGCAGTGGGCGCCGCCATCGGAAAGGCCAAGCACCGTTGCCTTGTCCATGTTCATTTCGCGTACCACGGACAAATCGCCGGTCACGTAGTTGGTGACAGGGAAATAGAGCATGCGCCCACCATCCGCGTCGACCAGGAAATCATAGCAATAGGAAACCGGATCCTGCCCTGCCTTGGCAGCGAGCGCGGCAATGCTGCGTTCACGCGGCGGTTCGTAATCCGGCGGATCGCCCAATTCGAACATATTGTCCCACCGCGTTGCGATCTGGCGTGACAGCGGCGGCAGCACATCCAAAAGCCGCTTCGATGCTTCTTCAGACAGAATCTTGCGCCGTACCTCGGGATCACGCAGCCGCGCCAATTGCTCGGCCGGCGGTAGCCCCGCCAGCGCCGCAAAACTCTCACGCAACGCAAAGGGATTGAGCGAGGTTGTCAGCCCCAAAATCAACCCCACCGTGCGCCCTGCGACTTGTGCCGCGAGACTTAGCCCCTCGGCGCGTGCCTCATGCACAGCTTGCATCAGGCGCTTCCAACGCTGCGGGTCATAGGCGCGATCAGTCAGCAGGAACCAAACCGGGCGCTTGGTGGATTTTGCCACCTCACGCAGCCAACTGAATTCCGCTGCCTCATCCTCAAAATCACTCAACATGCCGAAAGTACCGCGCCGGGCCTTGCCCATGGCGCGACCGATGGCGAGCAATTCCTCTTCTTCCGCATAACGGCCCGGTACCAGATCGCCCGCCAGCGTCTTGTGCTGATCCGTGCGCGATGTGGTGAAGCCGAAGGCGCCTGCTTCGAGTGCTTCCTGCGTCAGCCGTGCCATGGCTTCGATATCATCGCCGGTTGCGTTTTCGCGCTTCAGCCCGCGTTCGCCCATGACATAAACACGCAAGGGATGATGCGCGAGCTGCGCGCCGATATTCAGCATGCGCGGCATGGCTTCCAAAGCATCGAGATATTGGGGGAAGCTTTCCCAATTCCACTTCAACCCCTCACTGAGCGTGATGCCAGGAATATCTTCCACGCCTTCCATCAGATCAATCAGCGCCTGTTGGTGGCTTTTCTGCACCGGCGCGAAACCAACGCCGCAATTGCCGAATAGCAGCGTCGTCACACCATGCCAGGATGAGGGTGCCAAATTGGGGTCCCAGGTGGCCTGGCCATCATAATGCGTATGCACATCCACCCAGCCCGGCGTCACCAGCCGGCCTTCGGCTGCAATATCGCGCCGCGCCGGCCCGGCCTTGCCGCCCACCTGCGTGACGCGGTCGCCATCAATCGCGACATCGCCGGTGTAACGCGGCGTGCCAAGACCATCCAAAATGGTGCCGCCGCGAATCACGGTATCATGCATGGTGCTTCTCCATCCGGCTTGGTGGTGGCCCCGGAATGCCATGGAAACGCTGTTCTAAAAGCTTAGGCTAACCAAAGCTCCCCTCCCCGGCAAGCATGCGCTGGCTTGCCCGCCCCACTGGCGCTGTCTAGCCTTGCCGCATCAGCCGGGGCGCGCCGCTTTCGGCAGCAATGAAGATACGGAAACCAGCATGCGCACACCAAAAAAACCGCGCTTCCCCGAATTGACGCAAGATAGCATGAGCGCCGAGCAGCGCGCCGCGGCTGAGGGCATCATCAACGGCCCGCGCGGCGGCTTGCGAGGCCCCTTCAATGCCTGGCTCCGCAGCCCTGTTTTCGCCGATAGGATGCAAAGGGTTGGCGAATATCTGCGCTTCAATAGCTCCATCCCCGCTGATTTGAATGAATTCGCCATCCTGATCACGGCGCGCGTCTGGACCAGCCAATATGAATGGTATGCGCATCACGCCATGGCGATGAAGGCTGGCTTGCCGCCTGCGATTGCGGCTGATCTTGCCGAAGGTCGCCGCCCCGCCGGCATGACGGAAGATCAGCGCATTGTCTATGAATTCTGCACGGAATTGCACCGTGACCACGGCATATCAGACGCGACTTTCGCCACCACCGCGGCGCGTTTTGGTGAACAAGGTGTGGTGGATTTGATCGCTGTCAGTGGCTATTACGTCGCAGTTTCCATGACGCTGAATGTCGCCGAAGTGCAAATCCCGCCTGAGGCGACACCGCTGCCACCACTGCCGAAGGCGTGAGCATTGCACGGGGCGGCATGGCACCGCCCCGTGCAAGCGCTAATCAGCTCCGAACCAGCGAACAGCCACCATCCGCCAAAGAACGGAAGGCATCATCAGCGGTGCTGGTCTGCAAAAGCTTGTAGTAGTCATGTTTGTGCCGGCTTTCCGCCGGCGTCTTCACTTCAAACAGATAGGCCGGATGGAGCTTGCGGCCGTCCGCACGGATAGTGCCCGCGCCAAAAGCATCATCCTGCGTCGGCATGGCCTTCATGCGTTCCACAACCGCGCGCCCATTGGCCTTGGCCGGCGCGGCGCCCAGTTCGGCGACCGCCTTCAGGTAATGCAGGGTAGCCGAGTAATCGCCCGCCTGCGCCATGGTGACCGGCGTATCGACACCGGAATTCGCCAGAACGCGCCGTGCAAGACTGCGCGTTTGGTCATTCATGTCCCAATAATAGGTAGCACTGCAAACCAGGCCCTGCGCCGTTTCCAGCCCAAGTGCATGCACATCCGTGATGAACATGAGCATGGAAGCAAGCTTGATACCGCGCCGTGTAATGCCGAATTCCGCGGCCTGCTTGATGCAGTTGGTCGTATCCGTGCCGGCATTGGCAAGGCCAATCACTTTCGCGCGGCTTGCCTGCGCCTGCAAAATAAAGGAGGAAAAGTCAGTCGTGCCCGGGAAGGGTGTACGTACCTGCCCGACAACGCGCCCACCAGCAGCACGCACAAAGGCCGCAGTATCACGTTCCAAGGCGTGCCCAAAGGCGTAATCGGCGGTGATGAAGAACCAGGTATCACCACCCGCGCGCACCATGGCCGCGCCAGTAGACCGCGCCAGCATAAAGGTGTCATAAACCCAGTGGATTGTATTGGCGTTGCACGCACGGCCTGTAAGATCAGACGTCGCGGTGGATGTTGCAATGGCGACCTTGTTTCTCTCGCGTGCCAATTCAGAAACAGCAAGTGCTACGGAAGAAGCCGCAAGATTCAACACCATATCCACGCCATCGCGATCAAACCATTGACGCGTGATATTGACGCCGACATCCGGGCGGTTCTGATGGTCAGCCACCACCAGCTCAACATTAAGGCCGCGAGCCGCTGTCATTTCCTGCATTGCAAGGCGGGTGGCAGAAATACTGTTCGGGCCATTCAAATCCCGGTATGGCCCGGACATATCGGACAGCAAGCCGATCTTGATGGTGCTAGCCGCCTGAGCATGTGCACTCCGCCAGGGTAGTGCACCCAAGGCAGCCGCACCGCCCCCAGCGGCAAGAATGGACCTTCTTTCAAGTGTCATCGCATTTCCTCTCTTGTCCCTGTTGACTGGAACAGGCTTCCAGTATCCCCGTCCATTACCCTACCCGCCGGACAGAATCCATGCCTATTCTGCGGCCGCCCGGCTGGCCGGCGGGCGGAAGGCCGGGATCACATGCTGGGCGAAAAGCGTAAGGCTACGCAGGATTTTCTCATGCCCGTAATAGGGCGGGTAATGCAGCAGCAGGCTGGTCATGCCAGTGCGCGCCTGAAGGGCGCGAAGCTTCGCAATCACCGTGGTTGGGCTGCCATGCAGCAGGGTGGTTTCAGCCAGCACCCCGTAATCCAGCGCCCGCCCCTTTTCAGAAACCGAGCCAAGATAGCCACCGGTGCCGGCACTGTTGAAATTGCGGATATGGTGCAGGATGTGTTCTCTTCCGTATCGGCGCGTGCCTGTTCATCGGTTTCCGCCACATAAACCATGCGCGCAATATCAATATGCCCGGCAGCGGGGTTGTTGCGCTGGGGTGATGGCGCTGTCGCCAATGCCTCGCGATAAATCTTCGATTGTGACGCCAAGGTATCCAAACCTGGCAGCGTGCTCAGCATCAGCCCGAAACCATTGCGCCCGGCATAGCCAATGGACCGATCCGTGCCGCCCGCCATGTAAAGCGGCGGATGGGGAAGCTGGATCGGCACGGGCAGCATTTCATATTGCCCTTCGACCTTGCCCTTGTAGAATTTGCCCTCATGCGTCCAGCGCCGACGATGAAAGCCATCGAAAATCAGTTGCACGCTTTCCTCGACAACATCGCGCCGCGCCTCAAAATCCTTGCCCAAACCTTCAAACTCATAAGGCCGATACCCGCTACCCAGGCCCAGCATCACGCGGCCATTTTGGAAAGCACATCAACGAAAGCGGTGTTTTCCACCACGCGGATCGGGTCATAGAGCGGCAGCGTGATCACCCCTGCCGCGAGCTTGATACGGCTGGTGCGCGCCGCAAGGTAGGACATATAGACAAAACAATCCGGCATGATGCCGTAAGTCGTACTGAAGTGATGTTCTGCGATCCAGGCGGTATCGAAGCCAAGCGCTTCGGCGCGCAGGATCTCCTCGGTCGTCCGCGCGGTCACGCCCTGGTGCGGATAGGGTTCTTCCACCGGGTTGGGGTGGCTTGTCATCAGAATGCCGAATTCCATGCTTGCTTCCTCCTGCCGAAATGCTTGTGGTGGCGTCAGCCGCCTGCTTCCTTGGGGGTGGCGCGTACCTCAATCCCTGCCAGTTTTTCCATATGCTGAATGGTGGAAACGAAATCCTCAGGCCCCGAACCCATCGCCAAGGCCAGCGAAAGATATTGTCGTGCTGCCGGGCCCATGAACATCGGCACGCCGAAACGTTCCGCTTCTTCCAGGCATAGCTTCACATCCTTGTGCATCAGCCCAGCCGCAAAGCGCACCGGAAAACCCTGGGCGCGTTCGGTGATGGCTTGCGGCACGCGCTTTTCCGACATGAAGGAACGCCCGCTGGAGGCATTGAGCACGTCAAACATGAGCTTAGTATCAAGGCCAGCCTTGGCGCCCAATACCATGCCTTCCAAACAGGCCAGTGTATTGCTGGCAAGAATGACATTATTCACCAGCTTCATCGTCTGCCCAAGGCCGGGTTCCGCACCAAGGTAAAAGATATTCTGCCCAATCTGCTTCAGCACCGGCTCCACAGCCTTTTGCGAGGCTACGTCACCCGATGTCATGATGGCGAGCGTCCCGGCCTCGGCGCCGGAAACACCGCCACTCACCGGGCCATCAATCAAGTGGATGCCCTTGGTAGCCAAAGCCTCCGCCACGCGCCGCGCAACTGTCGGCCCGGTGGTGGAAAGATCCACCACGATCTTGGCCTTATTGCCATGCACCAACCCATTCGCACCAAGCGCCACGGCTTCCACCGCCGCCGGTGTCGACAGGCTGAGCAGCACCGCATCGCATTGGTCGGCGACATCGCGCGCGCTGGTAGCGGCCTTGGCGCCCATGGCGGTGAGTGACGCCAAGGCCTTCGTATCAAGATCATGCACCACCAGCGCGTGACCGGCTTTCACAAGCCGCCGCGCCATGACGCCACCGATATTGCCAAGGCCGATGAAACCAAGCTTCATGACATTCCTTATTACCCTTGCGCTGGGCTTGCATGGCCCGCGCTATTATTTCCCGGTAAGGCTCCGCCCGAATGCGCTTTCAGTCAAGGGCTTGGTGCAGCTCGTAGGGGTGTCCTTCTGATGGCAATGACCCGCGCAAGGTGCATGGCGAAAAAACCGGCTTGGCATTGGCGGTTTCCTCTTTTGGGGGAATACTCACCCCCGTCCCATCCGGCGCGCAAGCCCTGGGGTTGGGTTCATGACGTTCCTGTGATGCGGCGCGGCGCCGAGCCCCGTCGGAAGGGGTAGAGGCGATGAATGAAATGTGGCGGACCATACCGGCAAGCACGTGGCCGGCTTTGACGGACCCGGATGTGATCATCATCGGCGCTGGCATTTCCGGCCTTTATCAACTCTATCGCCTGCGAGAGCTTGGTTATTCCGTCCAAGTGTTTGAAACCGGCAGCGATCTGGGCGGCACCTGGTATTGGAACCGCTACCCCGGCGCGCGGTTTGATTCGGAAAGCTACACCTACGGCTATTCCTTTTCCGATGAACTGTTGCAGGAATGGAGCTGGAGCGAGCATTTCGCCCCGCAGCCGGAAACGCTGCGCTACTTGCAGCATGTCGCGCAAAAATTCGATCTGCGCCGCCATATCCAATTTAATAGCCGTGTGGTCAGCGCGCAGTTTGATGAGGCGAGCCTGCGCTGGACCGTGACGCTTGATAGTGGCGCGCAGCACCGGTGCCGCTTTCTGATCACTGCACTCGGACCACTTTCCGCCGATACAATGCCGCGCATCCCGGGTGTGGAGAGCTTCGCCGGCCAATCCTTCCATACCTATCGCTGGCCGCATGAACCCATCAGCTTCGCGGGCAAGCGCGTGGCGGTGATTGGCACGGGGGCGACCGGCGTGCAGGTGATCCAGACCATTGCGTCTGAGGTTGGGTCGCTGACTGTGTTTCAGCGTACACCCAATTGGTGCGCGCCCTTGCATAATCGCCCGATCACGGAAGAAGAACAGCGCCAGATCAAGGGCAATTACCCAGCACTTTTCGCGCTACTGCGCACCACACCTGGCTGCTATATTCACAATGCCGATCCGCGCAGCGTGTTTGAAGTGACGCCCGAGGAACGCGAAGCCTTTTGGGAACAGCGCTATGCTGAACCTGGCTTTGGCATTTGGCAGGCGAATTACCGCGATATCCTGACCGATCCCAAGGCTAACGCGCTGATCAGCGATTTCATCGCGCGTAAAATCCGCCAGCGCGTGAAAGACCCTGCCGTTGCGGAAAAGCTGATCCCCAAAAATCATGGCTTCGGTACGCGCCGCGTCCCGCTAGAAACCCGCTACTTTGAAGCCTATAATCGTGAGAATGTGCGGTTGGTGGATATCAACGATACGCCGATTGAGAGTATTATGCGCAACGGCATCAAGACCAGCGCTGCCGAATATGAATTTCGACATGATCATCTATGCCACAGGCTTTGATGCCATCACCGGCGCTTTTGATCGGATTGACTTCCGGGGTGTGGGCAGCCGGCTTCTGAAGGACAAATGGGCGGATGGGCCCAAGACCTATCTCGGCCTGCAATCGGCGGGCTTTCCCAATATGCTGACCATTGTCGGGCCGCATAATGCCTCCACGCGCTGCAATATCCCGCGCTGCATTGAACAAAATGTGGAATGGGTGACGGATTTGATGCGCCATGTGCGTGATAGGGGCATCACACGTTTCGAGGCAACTGAAGCGGCCGAAGCCGAATGGTCACACCATATCGAAACCCTGGCCGAGGGCTTGCTTTATACCCAGATCGATTCCTGGGCCACGGGCATCAACCGCAATGTTGAAGGGCGTGATCAGCGGCGCATTTTGCAATATCAGGGCGGCGCGCCGGCCTATCGCGAAAAATGTGATGCGGTGGCCGCGCAAGGCTATGCCGGCATGACACTGAGCTGAGGAACACAGCATGCGCCAAAACCCTGTCCGCACCGCACTCCGCCAGGGCCGCATGGCACATGGCATTATGGCAACAGAGTTTCTCACACCGGGGCTTTGCCAAATCCTCGGTAATGCAGGTTCAGACTATGTTATCTTCGATATGGAACATGGCGGCATGGGCATTGATGCGATCAAGGCGCAATGCGCCTTCGCGCGCCATGCTGGTGTGGTGCCATTGGTGCGTGTCACGGGCCATCAATATCATCTGATCGCGCCGGTCTTGGATGCTGGCGCCATGGGCATCATGGAACCCATGGTGGAAACGCGCCAACAGGCGGAGGAATTGGCCGCCTGGTGCCGCTATCGCCCGGAAGGCAGGCGCGGCGTTGGCTTTGGCTATGCGCATGATGATTACCAGGGCCAGGATGTAATCGCCGGCATGAAGGCCGAAAACGACCGCGTCATGGTCATTCCCCTGATCGAAACGGCGAAGGGGATCGAGAATGTGGAAGCGATCATGGCGGTGCCTGGCGTCGATCTCGGCTGGTTCGGTCATTATGATTTGAGTGATTCGCTTGGCATCACCGCGCAATTCGATCACCCGACATTCCAGGCCGCACTCACCCACTTCCTGAAAGCCTGCAAAGCGGCGGGCAAGCCCGCTGGTGTTTTGGGGGCGGGGCTGGAGATGGTGCGCGGTTGGCGCGCCAAGGGATTTCGCTGCCTGTGTTATGGAGCTGATGTCAGCGTTTTCCAATCCGCCCTGAAGGGCGCTTTGGATACGCTGAAGGGCGAAGCGGGCTGAAGGCGCATCACGGAAAATCGGAAGACAGGTATGGAATTCAAGATCGGCACTGAACAGCGCGAAATGATCGCCGCCGTCAGGCAATTGGCGCAAAACGAATTCAAGCAGGATGCGCCGAAATGGATGGATGGCACCTTTCCCTGGCCAAATATCAAAAAGCTCGCCGGGCTTGGCGTACTCGGCATGTCAGTGCCGGAGGAATATGGCGGGCTTGGCCTTTCCATTCTTGATTCTGCCCTGATCCTCGAAGAAATCGCCAAGGTGGATTATGTCACGGCCATGGCGGTGCTGGGGGAAGCGGGCGTGCAAACCCGCGTCATTTCCCATTACGCGCCGAAGGGCATCAAGGAACGCATTTTGCCCCGCGTGATTTCAGGTGATTGCATTCTTGCGATTTGCATGACGGAACCGCATGCCGGCACGGATGTCGCCAATTACCGCACCAACACCAAGCGGCATGGCAATCATCTGGTGCTGAATGGCACCAAGACACTGATCTCTCGCGCGGCTGAAGCCGGCATGTTTGTGGTCTTCACCCGCGTGGATGGCAAACCAGGGCGCGAAGGGATTGGCTGCGTATTGGTGGAACAGGGCACGCCGGGGCTTTCTGTCACCGGCACCTTTCACACCATGGGGGGTGAGAATCTGCATGAAGTACAATTCAATGATTGCGAATTGCCGCCGGAAAACCTGGTGATTGAAACCGATGGCTTCAAGAAATTGTTGACTGCATTCAATACGCAGCGCTGCCTCAACCCCAGCATATCGCTTGGCTTGGCGGAAGGCGCCTTTGATGAAGCCGTGCGCTATGTAAATGATCGCAAGCTGTTCAGCAAATCCATCGCGGATTTCCAGGGCATTCGTTGGAAATTCGCCGATATGTTCAAGGATATCGAAGCCGGGCGAGGCTTGCTCTACCGCGCTTGCCTCACCGCCAATCCCTTTCCTGATCCCTTCATGGCAGCCACCGCCAAGGTGTTCTGCAATGAAATGTCGCTCCGCGTCACCAGTGAAGCGGTGCAGGTGCATGGCGGTTATGGCTTTACCGATGAATATCCCGTCTCAAGGCTTTATCGCGGTGCGCGTTACGGCTCGCTCGGTGGTGGGTCGTCCGAATCGCTGCGTGATCTGATCGGCAAGCGCATTTTGGCCGATGCGGGCAGCGTGGATGGCATTCTGGGCCTTGATACCTATTGAGAAGCCTTGCCAGGCGCGGCCCCATTGTGGTTATACTGAATCCAACTAATCGGGAGGAAGGTCATGAACCATAGCATCACCCGCCGCACCATGATGAGCGCTGCCGTGCTCACCCCCTTTTCCGCGCAGGCACAGTCGGATTGGCCCAATCGTCCCGTGCGCATTGTGGTGCCTTTCCCGCCTGGTCAGGCCGCCGATATTTTCACCCGCCTGCTGGCCGATGAGCTTTCCAAGCGCTGGCCGCAGCGCGTGGTGGTGGAAAATCGCGCCGGCGGTGCTTCGGTCCCCGGCGTTGAATCCGTCGCGCGCGCGCCGGCTGATGGCTATACGCTACTGACCGGCACATCCGGTCCGCTTGGCGTTAATCCTTCTGTGCTGCCGCGCCTGCCTTATGATGTCGAAAAGGATTTCGCCTTCATCAGTAATGTGGTGATGGCTCCCTTGCTTGTGATTGCGCATCCTTCGGTTTCTGAGCGCACCATTCAGGAATTGGCCGCCAGCGCCAAGGCACGGCCCGGGCAATTGGACATGGCCTCGGCCGGTCCTGCCACCAGCCAACATATGGCTGCCGAATTGCTGATGCTGCGCGCCGGCATTCGCTTCAACATCGTGCATTATCGCGGCAGCGGTCCCGCCATTGCCGATGTCATGGCAGGCAATGTGAAGCTGATGACGGATTCCGTTGCCTCTGCCCTTCCGCATATCCAATCGGGCCGCGTGCGCCCCATCGCGCTTTGCAGCGCGCGGCGCGTGCCGCAATTGCCGGATGTGCCGACCATCGCGGAAAGCCTGGTGCCTGGGTATGAAGCCACCGGCTGGTCCGGTTTGGTGGCGCCTTCGGGAACGCCCGCCGAAATCGTCAATCGCATCAATGCCGATGTGGTGGCCGTGCTGCGCGATCCCGCCGTGACCAAAAGGATCGAGGATATGGGCGCGGTTGCGGACCCGTTGACACCGGAGCAATTCGGCACATTCGTCCGCGCGGAAGTCGCCAAATGGCGCGAAGTGGCGCGCTCCGGGAATGTGCGGCTAGAAGGCTGAAGCTGAACTACCTCACCATGCCGGCGGAAACGCCATGCAGGCAGGCCATCAATAGCGAAAGCGGCAAGCGCAGCCGCCACCACCAATCGGGCGCCATTGCGCCCGACTGCGCTGCGCGATCTGCCAGGGGCAGCAACGCGAAGATCACCGCAAGCAACAAAAGCCCCGCCTGCGGCGGCAATAGCAACGCCACCCAGGCCGCCAGCATGGGCAGGACAGACAGCACCAGCCAGCGCATCAGCGCTGCCCCACCGGCCTTATTCGCCGCCAAGCCCCACCAGGCGCCACCGATAAAACTCGCGATCAGGGCGCCATAGGCCGGGCCGGCATCCAGCACGAAGGCCGCCACGCCATCGCCCGCGGCCAGCATTACGGGCATGGCAAGGCTCGGCAGCAGGCCGGCGGCGCCCAGCAGCAGGGCCGGGCGCGGGATGGGGTGCTTGGACATGGCGCTGCCCTCTCATAATTCGCCCCGGCCCGACAAGCCCCACCCTGGCGCTAAGGCCGCTCCGGCGCCATCTCAGGGGCATGAATGTCATCGCACCCGGCCCCGTGCTGTTCATGCCGGAAAAGCGCCCCGCGCGCCCGGCCACGCGGCGGCTTACCGTGACCGCGCCTTATGAACCGAATGGCGACCAGCCGCGCGCCATTGCGGAGCTTGTCGCTGGCCTGCAAGCCGCCGAACGCGACCAGGTGCTGCTGGGTGTCACAGGTTCCGGCAAGACCTTCACCATGGCCAAGGTGATCGAAGCCGTGCAGCGACCAACCCTGATCCTGGCGCCGAACAAGACATTGGCCGCACAGCTTTATGGCGAGATGAAAAGCTTCTTCCCGGAAAATGCGGTGGAATATTTCGTTTCCTATTATGATTACTACCAACCGGAAGCCTATGTGCCGCGCACCGATACCTATATCGAAAAAGACGCGCAGATCAACGATCAGATAGACCGCATGCGGCATTCCGCGACTCAGGCGCTGCTGGAACGCAATGATGTAGTGATCGTCGCCTCGGTTTCCTGCATTTACGGTATCGGGCCGGTCGAGACCTATTCGCGCATGGTGGTGAAGCTGGAAGCCGGTGGGCAGATTGACCGCGATGTGCTGGTGAAGGGCCTGGTGGAGCAGCAATATCGCCGCAATGATAATTTCTTCGCCCGCGGCACTTTCCGTATTCGCGGCGAAACCGTTGACCTGTGGCCGAGTCATTTGGAAGACCGCGCCTGGCGTGTCTCGCTCTTTGGTGATGAGATCGAGGCGATCCGCGAATTTGACCCTTTGACCGGTGAAATCACCACCGAGATGGAACGCGTTTCCATCTACGCCAATAGCCACTATGTCACGCCGCGCCCAACACTGACGCAGGCCATCACCTGCATCAAGGATGAATTGAAGGAACATCTGGCGAAGCTGCATGCGGAAGGCAAATTGCTGGAAGCGCAGCGGCTAGAACAGCGCACCATCTTCGATATCGAAATGATGGAAACCACCGGTTCCTGCAAGGGAATTGAGAATTACAGCCGCTATCTGACAGGCCGCAGTCCCGGCGAACCGCCGCCGACGGTTTTCGAATACCTCCCGGAAAACGCTTTGCTGGTGGTGGATGAAAGCCATGTCACCGTACCGCAAATCGGCGGCATGTATCGTGGTGACTATGCGCGCAAGACCGTGCTGTCCGAATATGGCTTTCGCCTGCCAAGCTGCACGGATAACCGCCCCCTCAAGTTTGAGGAATGGGATACCTATCGCCCGCCTTCCATCTTTGTCAGCGCCACGCCTGGCCCGTGGGAGATGGAGCGCACCGGCGGCGCCTTTGCCGAACAGGTCATTCGCCCAACCGGCCTGGTTGATCCAGTGACCGAAATCCGCCCGGTAGAAAGGCAGGTGGATGATCTGCTGGCCGAATGCCGTGAGGTCACGAAGCATGGCGGGCGCGTGCTGGTCACGACACTGACGAAGCGCATGGCCGAAGATTTGACCGAATACATGACCGAAGCCGGCATTCGCGTGCGCTATTTGCATTCCGATATTGACACGCTCGAACGAATCGAAATCATCCGCGATTTGCGCAAGGGCGTTTTTGATGTGCTGGTCGGCATCAATCTGCTGCGCGAAGGCTTGGATATTCCGGAATGCGCGCTGGTCGCTATCCTGGATGCCGATAAGGAAGGGTTTTTGCGCAGCACCACATCGCTCATTCAAACCATTGGCCGCGCTGCGCGCAACGTGGACGGCCGTGTGGTGCTCTATGCCGACGTGATGACCGATAGTCTCCGCCGCGCGTTGGAGGAAACCGCCCGCCGGCGCTCAAAGCAGGAAGCCTGGAACAAGGAACACGGCATTACGCCGCAAACCATCCGCCGCGATATCTCATCCGCGCTGCAATCCATCTATGAACAGGATTACGTGACGGTTGAGGCGCTGGAAGGTGAGGAAACCGCCGAATTTGTCGGCAAGGACCTGAAGGCCACCATCGCGGAGCTTGAACGCAAGATGCGCGCGGCAGCGGCCGATCTGGAATTCGAAACGGCGGCCAGATTGCGTGATGAGATCAAGCGGCTGGAAAGCCTGGACCTTGGCCTTTCGCCAAACCTTGCGGGTCGGTCCTTGCAGGAAGCCAAGCCAAAGGCCAAGGCGGATTGGAAGCCAAAGCCCATGGGGCCGGGTGGCGGCGGCTATGACCCGGCCAAAGGCAAGGGCGGGCGGCGGCGCAAGGGCTGATTTGCCCAATAAAACGCCAGCCAAGCCCGCACTCCAGGCAAAACCGGTTCGAATCAGCCTTTGCAGCTCCCGCCCGCAGCGGGTAAGCCTTGCCCCCATCGGACCAAGGGCGCAGAAAACCCAGGTCACGGGGATAAAGGGAGATCACCAATGGCTCATGGAATTTCGCGCCGCGGCGCGCTCACTGCCGGTACGGCAATCCTCGCGGCCCCGATGGTCGCGCGCGCCCAGCAGGCGCGGCTGCGTTTCACGCTCGATTGGGCCTTCCAGGCACCGAATGCCTTTGCGCTCCTCGCGCGTGACAAGGGCTATTTCCGCAATGCCGGCATTGATGTGCAAATTGACCGCGGCCAGGGTTCGGGCGGCGTGCCGGTGGCACTTGCCGGCGGGTCCTATGACATGGGCTATGCGGATTTGAACCCGGCCATCAAATTCGTCGCCGAAAATCCGGATCGCGGCATTGTCGCGGTGGCGGTGCTGCATGATCGCAGCCCGCTTTGCGCCATTGTGCGCGCCGCCGATAGCGCCATTCGCACGCCGAAAGACCTTGAAGGCAAGCGCCTGGCCGCGCCGGATTTCGATGCCGGGCGTCAGCTTTTCCCGGCTTTTGCCAAATCCGCCGGCATTGACGCGGCCAAGGTGACCTTCCTGTCGGTCTCGCCCGCCCTGCGCGAGCCCATGTTGGTGCGCCGCGAAGCCGATGGCGTGACGGGTTTCGTCACTACTTCTGCGCTCGCGCTGAAGGGCATCGGGCTCGATCACCCGGCGCAGCGCGTGATGATGTATTACGATCACGGGCTGAACCTTTATGGCGGCGCAATTCTGACAACGCGCGCCTTCATTGAACGCAACCCTGCCGTGGTACGCGGCGCGACAGCAGCGCTGGTGCGCGGCTTCCGCGATACGCTCCGCAATGGGCAGGAGATGCTGGATAACCTTCGCCGCGTGGAACCGCTGACCGATGTGGCGCTGGAACGTGAGCGGCATGAGATGAATGTCGCGCGTGTGATCATCTCAGATCATGTGCGCGCCAATGGGCTTTCATCGGTGGATATGGGCCGGCTGCAAACCGGCATTCGCGCGGTGGAGGAAGCCTACAGCCTGCCGCCTCGCGTACAGGCAGCGCAAATCTACACGGCCGATTTCCTGCCCCCTGGCGCTGATCGCGCAATCTGATCCCGCGCCATGGCGCAGGGTTTTGTGGATATCGCCAATGTCGCCATGCGCTATGGCGGCGTTGAGGGAACGCTTGCGCTGAAAGGCACCAGCCTTGCGGTGGCAGAAGGCGAATTTGTTGCCGTGGTCGGGCCATCGGGCTGCGGCAAATCCACGCTGATGCGCCTGGTAACAGGGCTTTGGCCGCCAACGGAAGGCCGGGTTTTTGTGGATGGCCAGGAAGTGGATGGCCCGCTTTCCATCGCCGGCATGGCCTTCCAGAATGCCACCTTGCTGCCATGGCGAAATATCCTCGACAATGTGATGCTGCCTTTGGAAGTGGTGCAGCCGCATCGCGGGCAGCTTCGCGCCAAGCGGGCCGAGTATGAACGGCAAGCGCGCGAATTACTCGCCCTTGTTGGCCTGGATGGGTTTGAAGCGAAATTCCCCTGGCAGCTTTCGGGGGGCATGCAGCAGCGCGCCTCGCTCTGCCGGGCTTTGATCCATCAGCCGCGCTTGCTGATGCTAGATGAGCCTTTCGGCGCGCTTGATATCTTCACGCGCGAAGACCTTTGGGCTGTCCTACAAAAACTCTGGCTCGCGCGCCGGCCCACCATCATTCTGGTGACGCATGATTTGCGCGAAGCGGCCTATCTCGCGGATCGCGTACTGGTCATGTCATCCCGCCCCGGGCGCATCATTGCCGAACGCCGCGTGGATTTTCCGCGAGAGCGGACCATGGAGACCACCTACACCACCGACTTCCAGGATTTGGTGCATGAATTGCGTGATCGCATCAGCGATGCCCGCGATACCGAGGAAATTGCCGATGCCTCGTAAAACGCTCCGCAGCCCGGAAAAAGGAAGCCTTGGCCGCTGCCGCGCGCAGCCGACGCCGCCTGGAAGCCTCGCTTCCCTGGATGGTGATCGCCGGCATGTTCCTGATTTGGGAGGTTGCGGTCTGGGCCTACACTATCCAGCCCTTCATCCTGCCCGCACCTTCAGCCATTGCGGCCAGCATGATGAAATGGTGGCAGCCCTTGCTCGCCAATTCCTGGGCAACGCTGCTCACCACCGTGATTGGCTTCGCGATGGCGATTGTGTTTGGGTTGCTGTTGGGCGTGATGATCGGGTCTTCGATGCTGGTCTATCGCGGGCTTTATCCGCTGCTGATCGCCTTCAATTCCGTGCCCAAAGTGGCCGTGGTGCCGATTTTGGTGATCTGGTTCGGTGCCGGCTTCTGGCCCGCGGTGCTGACCGCCTTTCTGATTTCCTTCTTTCCGATTGTGGTGAATGTCGCGACTGGCATCGCCACGGTAGAGCCCGAATTGCGCGATGTACTGCGTGCGCTTGGTGCGAAGCCCATAGATATCATCCGCAAAGTCGGGCTGCCGCGCGCCATGCCCTATTTCTTCGCCTCCTTGAAGGTGGCCATCACGGTGGCTTTCGTCGGTTCCATTATAAGCGAAACAGTCGCCGCCAATGAAGGCATTGGGCATTTGATGCTGGTCGCATCCTCCCGCTTTGATGTGCCGTTGGTTTTCGCGGGGCTCATCATCACCGGCGTCATGGGCGTGGCGATGTATTGGGTCGCGGTGACGATTGAAGAACGCACCACCGGGTGGGCCACGCGCGGCCAGCAGGACCCGCGCCTCGCAGCCGGGGGCTGAAAACATGACAGATGCGCCGCTTCGGCTTGGCATGATGACGCCAAGTTCCAACACCGTGTTGGAACCCATCACGGCTGCGCTCTTGGCGCAAACCCCGTGGATCACAGCGCATTTCCAACGCTTGCGCGTATTGGCGATCAATCTCGGCGCGGATGCCACCAGCCAATTTGACCCGTGCCCGATGGCTGATGCGGCGGCGCTGCTCGCGGATGCAAAAGTGCACGCGCTTTGCTGGAACGGCACTTCTGGCGCCTGGTTGGGGCTTGAAAGTGATCGCGCGCTTTGCGCCACCATCGCGCGCGAAACCGGGCTGCCCTGCACAACGGCGACCCTCGCACTATGCGATGCCTTACCAGCGCTTGGGGCAAAACGTATCGGGTTGGTAACGCCCTATTTGAACACGGTGCAGACCGCCATTATTAAAAACTTCAGAGGTCTTGGCATTGAAACCGTGGTGGAACGGCATCTGGAAGACCCCGGCAATTACAGCTTCGCCGAACATAGCGCTGGCAAGGTGGATGCGCTGGTGCGCGAAGCCGCTGCTGCGAAGCCCGATGCCATTGTGATCCATTGCACCAATTTCCGCGGCCTGCCCGGCGCGGTCGGGATCGAAGCCGAAACCGGCATCCCGATCCTCGATTCCATCGCGGTCGCGCTATGGGGCGCCATCCGCGCCGCAGGGCGCAGTCCTGCCACGATCAAGGGCGCGGGACGACTTTTCGCGCTCTGATACAGAACGCCTATCAGCCGCCCGCCATCACCCAATCGTGGAACAGCGCCAGGTCAATATTGCCACCGCACAGCACAACACCCACACGCTTGCCACGCATGGCAGCACGTTCCTGCATCAGCGCAGCGAGCGGTGCGGCGCCCGCGCCCTCCGCCAGATTATGCGTATCCTGCCAATAGGCACGCATGGCCGCGGCCACTTCATCATCTGTCACGGTCACAATGCGCGCCGCACCCTTGCGGATGATCTCCAGCGCCCCGGGATCGGGGATGCGCGTTGCCATGCCATCCGCACGCGTATTGGCGGTTGGCGTTGTCACCACATGGCCGGCAGCGAAGGAAAGCGCATAGGCCGGCGCTTCGGTGCTTTGCACACCAATGATTTCGGTGGAAAGGCCCAAAAGATCACGCGCCAGAATGCAGCCGCACATGCCGGACCCAAGGCCGATTGGCACATAAAGTGCCGCGAGTGGCGGCGCCGCGCGCAATAATTCCAGCGCATAAGTGGCCACACCCATTACCAGATCGCGCGCGAAGGATGGCGCAAACAGCAGGCCCTCTGCCTTGGCCAGCCGCGCGGCTTCTTCTCGTGCTTCGTCAAAATCCGCGCCATGTTCAATCAATCGCGCACCCTGCGCACGCATGGCATTGTTCTTTTCCGCGCTATTGCCACGCGGCACCAGAATGGTCACCGGTATCCCATGCCGCGCGCCCGCATAGGCCAGGGATTGCCCATGATTGCCGCGCGTCGCACTCACCACGCCGGGCACATCCGGGTTTTCACGCTTCAGCCTTGCCATGAAAACCAAGCCACCGCGCACTTTGAAGGCGCCGGTCGGCGTATGGTTTTCATGCTTCACCCAAACCTCAGCCCCGGCACGTTCCGCTAGTAAGGGCCAGGCATATTGCGGTGTTGGCGCGAAGGCATCATGAACCAGTTGCGCTGCCGCTTCTAATTCAGGGAAGCTGAACACAGAGCGTTAATGCCGCGCGATTTCGATCTCACCTTCTGGCTGCGGTGAAGAAAACGCGCTATCGGCGAAGGCTTCTTCCCAGGAACCGGCTGTGCTCGCCTTGGAATATTCGGTGGCGCGATTTTCGAAGAAATTCGCGTGCTCCACCGCATTCAGCATTTCATCCAGCCACGGCAGCGGATTCTTCTCAATCTTGTAGAGCGGCTCAAGCCCCAATTGCTGCAAGCGGCGATCCGCGATGAAGCGTATATATTGCTTGGTGAGCGAGGCATCGAGACCCTGCACCCCACCCAATTCAAACGCCAGATCAATGAAGGCGTCTTCATGATCCACAATGGTGGCGCAGATTAAATTAAATAGATCGCGGCGGAATTCCACGGTCCAGATTTCCGGGTTTTCCTGCACGAAGGTGCGGAACAGCCGGATCACGGAAAGGCAATGCAGCGTTTCATCGCGCACCGACCAGCTCACGATCTGGCCCATGCCCTTCATCTTGTTGAAGCGCGGGAAATTCATGAGAATCGCGAAGGAGGCAAAAAGCTGCAAGCCTTCGGTAAACGCACCAAAAGCCGCCAGAGTCTTCGCGATTTCCGTCTTGTTCGCAACGCTGAAGCCCTGCATGTAATCGTATTTGTCCTTCATCTCCTTGTATTTGAGGAAGGCCGTGTATTCGATCTCGGGCATGCCGATGGTATCGAGCAGATGGCTATAGGCCGCGATATGCACCGTTTCGATGTTCGAAAAGGCCGAGAGCATCATCAGCACTTCTGTTGGCTTGAACACCTGAGAATAGTGCTTCATGTAGCAATTATTCACTTCAACATCCGCCTGGGTGAAGAAGCGGAAGATCTGCGTCAGCAGATTGCGCTCGGATTGCGTAAGGTTCTTCTGCCAATCCTTCACATCATCCGCGAGTGGCACTTCTTCCGGCAGCCAATGGATGCGCTGCTGCTGCAACCAGGCTTCATAAGCCCAAGGATAGCGGAAGGGCTTATAGACAGGGTTCGAAGTCAAAAGATCGAATTTCACCGGCAATTCATCGCGCACCATACCATCAGCCATTTTAACTCACCTCATGTTGTCTGATTCGCGAGGCTTTTACCACAATGTGTGGGTCATGCAATCGCCAACCGCAAGATGTTGTGTCGAATTACTCAACTCGGATATTGGCCTCCCGCGCGACAACGATATTCTCTGCCAATTCAGTAGCGATACGCGCCGCGAAAACATCAGGAAAACCTCACCAAGGATGATACCCCCCTGGTCAATCAGCCTTTGGCGGATCGCTGGATCACGCAACACCCCCTGCACGTCGCGCGCGATTCGATCAACGATATCGCGCGCGAGACCTTTTGGCGCGACGAAGCCATACCAGGGGCTGGTATCGGGAATGCCCATGCCAAGCTCATCAAGGGTGAGCACATCGGGCAATACCGCCGTGCGCTGCGCTCCGGCGATTGCGAGGGCACGCAGCTTGCCTTCCCTCGCAAGGGGAAAAGCGCCGGCCAGGGTGCTGAAAGTCCCGGGCACACGCCCGGCCACAACATCCTGAAGTGCCGGCACCGCGCCGCGATAAGCAACAATGGTGAGATCAATGCCCATTTTCCGGCGGAACAGTTCAGTTGCGAAATGCCCCGAGGAGCCGTTACCGGAAGTCGCAAAGGCCATCCCCGGTTGCTGCCGTGCCGCCGCAACCAATTCCTGCGCCGTACGGAAGGGCTGCCCTCCACCCGTGAACAGGACCGTGGGTGAAGCATAGATGTTCACGATCGGGGTGAAATCATTGATCGTGTCGTAGGGCATTCTCGCTTGCACGGCGGCATTGCTGGTATGCGTGCTCGCCGCCAGGAATATCGTGTAGCCGTCAGGTGCCGCACGAGCAACCGCCTCAGAGGCGATCATCTGGCTTGCGCCGGGCCGATTTTCTATGACGATGGGCTGGCCCCAAAGCCGCTGCAGCGGATCCTGCAAGAGCCGCCCAGGAAAATCCGTTGGGCCGCCGGCAGGATAGCCAATGATCATCCGTATCGGACGATCCGGCCAAGGGCTCGACTGCGCCTTGGCTTTGGTAATGATCGTGCTGGCCACCCCAGCGACCAACAGGCTGCGACGCTTGAACATCCCTAACTTCCTTCCGCGCCCATTTCGGAATCGCCACCCCCGGAGGTGGGGGTGGGCTAGGGGAGTTTTAGCCCAGCGTTACTGGCAGGCCAAACATTCTTCGTAATTATTGTTGGTCGCCGGCACGGCTGCCACCAGCGGCAATTGCGCCTGATCATTGGCCGGCGCCGCCACACCTAGCGCTTCCTGCGGCGCAACCTTCTCGCTGATGGCATCCGCGCGCTGGATCGACAGGCTCCGGCAATAATAGAGCGACTTCACACCCTTCTTCCACGCCGTCATGTGGATCTGGTGCAAATCCCGCTTATGCACATTTGCCGGCAGGAACAGGTTCACCGATTGCGACTGGCAGATATAGGGCGTGCGATCAGCGGCATGTTCCACCACCCAGCGCTGATCCAATTCAAACGCTGTCTTGAAGGTGGATTTTTCCTGCTCGGTCAGGAAATCCAGATGCTGCACGCTGCCCTTATTCACCGTGATGGTGGTCCAGGTATCGTCATCATCCCGGCCATGCTTCGCCAGTACCTTCTTCAGGAACGGGTTGCGCACAATGAAAGACCCGGACAGCGTCTTGTGATTATAGACATTGGCCGCGATCGGTTCGATCCCCGGGCTCGCGCCACCGCAAATGATGCTGATGGAAGCGGTCGGCGCAATCGCGATCTTGTTCGAAAACCGCTCCATGAAGCCGTACTCAGCGGCATCCGGGCAGGGGCCGCGTTCTTCGGCCAGCAGGCGAGAAGCGGTGTCAGCCTGAGCGCGAATATGCTTGAACATCCGCATATTCCACACCTTCGCCACCACGCTTTCAAACGGCACATTCAGCGCCTGCAGGAAGGAATGGTAGCCCATCACCCCAAGCCCGACCGAGCGTTCACGCATCGCGCTATAGCGTGCCCGCGCCATGGAATCGGGTGCCGTATCAATGAAGGATTGCAGCACATTATCCAAGAAGCGCATCACATCCGGGATGAATTGCGCCTCATCCTTCCATTCAAACCAGGTCTCGAGATTGAGCGAAGACAGGCAGCACACCGCCGTGCGCTGTTCGCCATGCTGGTCAATCCCGGTCGGCAGCGTGATTTCAGAACAGAGGTTCGAGGTCTTGACCTCAAGCCCCGCCAGCTTTTGATGCTCAGGCCGCGCATTATTCACGTGGTCGGAATAGATGATGTAGGGCTCACCGGTTTCGATGCGCGCGGTCAAGATGCGAATCCAAAGGCCCCGCGCGGAGACCTTCTTCATCATCGCGCCATCCTTGGGCGAGACCAGCGCCCATTCCTCATCCGCTTCCACGGCGCGCATGAAGGCATCGGGGATCAGCACGCCGTGATGCAGATTGAGCGCCTTGCGGTTCGGATCACCACCGGTCGGGCGGCGCATTTCCAGAAACTCTTCGATTTCCGGGTGATTGACGGGCAGGTAGCACGCCGCCGAACCGCGACGGAGTGAGCCCTGCGAAATCGCTAGCGTCAGGCTATCCATCACGCGAATGAAGGGAATAACGCCCGAGGTCTTGCCGTTGCGGCCGACCTTTTCGCCGATGCCTCGCAGATTCCCCCAATAGGAACCGATGCCACCGCCCTTGGCCGCGAGCCACACATTCTCATTCCAAAGACCGACAATGCCATCAAGGCTGTCAGAGGCTTCGTTCAGGAAGCAGGAAATCGGCAAGCCGCGCGTTGTGCCGCCATTGGACAGCACAGGTGTCGCCGGCATGAACCACAGCCGCGAGATATAGTCATAAATCCGCTGCGCATGCGCCGCATCATCGCCGTAAGCGGATGCGACACGTGCAAACAAATCCTGATAGGATTCGCCCGGCAGCAAATAGCGATCATCAAGCGTCGCCTTGCCGAAATCGGTCAGCAGCCCATCGCGCGACCGATCAATGCGAACCTGGCCATGGCCTTCAAGCTGAATAGCGTCAAACACGGATAACCCCCTGAGAACTCCCCCACGATTGGATCATGCCCCAAGTTACAGTCTGACTACAAGATGTAGTCTTGCCACAGTCGCAATACCACTAGATGCGGTGCGTGATTCTGGGCTTGCAAAACAGGTGGCACTTGGGGCAGCGCGGTTTTGTTCCCGTTTCGCCCCCATGCCCTTCCCTTCCGGGCAGGGCTGGCTCACAAATGGAGTGCAGCCTAAGAGATAGCGCAAAAACAGTATGTTGTCTAGAGGAAGGAGCCCCCTTGGCCAAACTGACCCGCCGCAGCCTGATTGCCGCCCCGCTGGCGCTCGGCCCGCTTGCCTGCCCCGCCTATGCCCAGGCGCCCTGGCCAACCCGGCCCATCCGCATTGTGATTCCCTTCGGCACCGGCGGCGGGACGGATATCACCACGCGTCTTTTGGCCCCGAAAATGGCGGAAATCCTGGGCCAGCCCGTGGTGCTGGAAAATCGCCCCGGCGCGGGTGGTGTTGTCGGCACGGATTACGTCGCGAAGCAGCCGCCGAATGGCGATGTTTTTGTGCTCTCCACCCTTTCGCCCATCGCCCTCGCCCGCGGCCTGCCCGCCCCGGTGCCCTTTGATGCGCGGACCGATCTGGTGGCGGTGGCGCCGACTGTCTTTGTGCCCATCGCGCTTGCCGTCACCACACGCAATTTCGCGCCCATCACGGCAGCCGAGTTCATCGCAACCCTGAAGGCCGCGCCGGGGCGCTATCAATATGGCTCGTCGGGCATTGGCACTTCGGGGCATATCGCCTCGGCCAGTTTCTGCGTGCGCACGGGGACCGATGCCGTTCACGTGCCCTATCGCGGTGGCGGGCAGGTTTTTGCGGCACTCACCGCGGCTGAAATTCAATTCTGCTGCGATATCCCCTCCCTCTTGAAAGGGTTTCAGGATGCGGGCACGGCGCGGGTGTTGTTTGTCGCGACCGATCAGCGGTCTTCGCTGTTGCCCAATGTGCCCACCGCGGCCGAAGCCGGCATCGCCGGTTATAAATCCCATTCCTGGTATGGTTTTTTCGCTCCGCGCGGCACGCCGGCCACCATTGTGAATCGCCTGGCGGCGGCGACCGAACAGGCGCTGTCCGATCAGACGGTCAATCAGCGCTTTCAGGAAATGGGGACCCCCGCCATGCGTGGCTACACGCCCGAGCGATTCGCGGCCTATGTGCATAATGAAATCGCCTTCTGGGAACCCGAAGTGCGCAGCCTTGGCATCAAGGCGGAGTAACCAGCCCTAATTCTTGCCCTTACCCGGCCGGCCAGAGCATTTTCGGGCCAAGTGGTAACGCTTGGCGACTCGGAAAATGCGACAAAATATTATTTTCGAGCTTTTCTGACGCGCGACCGCGCGGCGGACGAGATCTAAGCACGACAACTGCCTCCAACTGGCCGGACCAAAGGAATTGATCAATCGGCGTGGCGGCATCCACCCGCCAGCCCTGATCGGCAAAAAAACGCGCATCCCGTGCCAGCGCCTGAGGGTTGCAGGACACGTAAATCACCGCCGGCACGGCAGAGCGTGCCAGCAATGCTGCCTGTTCCTCGGCCCCCGCAAAGGGCGGGTCCAGCACCACCGCGGCAAAGGGCGCCAATTCCGCCACCGTGAGTGGCTGGCGCACCAAATCCCGCCGCGTCGCGGCCAGGGGCAGCCCTGCCTTGGCCGCCGCATTGGCCAGCGCCGCCACCGCCGCCCCATCCGATTCGAAGGCCGTGACCCTGCCCCGCTGCGCCAAGGCCAAGCTGAGTGTGCCATAGCCCGCATGCAGATCAGCAATCCGCCCCCGCCCAGCGAGTTTGCCGGGCAGACCGGCCAGCATGGCAGCGATGATGGCTTGCTCGCCCTCCGCGCTGGCTTGCAGGAAGGCGCCGGGGGCGGGTGTGACCGCCACACCGCTCAGCGTGATGGCCACCGGCCCAAGCTGGGCCGCGACCTCGGCCGGGCCATTGCCGCGCGCCCAAGCGATTCGCGCAAGACCCTGCGCCGCCGCAAACCCCGCCAGCAGCGCCCGCCCCGCCGCATTCAAAGTGCCATCGGTACGCAGCAGCAAATCCGGCCCGGTATCGAGCAGATTCAGCACCGCCGACCCATCGCGCTTCAACGCCGGCAAGCGCGGCAGCAAATCCCGCAGCGGCCCGAGCAGCGCCACCAGGCGCGGATGCAGCACTGGGCAGCCGGCGATATCCAAAATGGTCGCACTGCCGGCGGCGTGAAAGCCAAGCCGGAGCCCATCCGTCCCGCGCCGTATGGCGAAATCAGCCCGCCGACGCGCGCCAGCTTGCGTGATGATGGTCTCGGCAATCGGCGCCTCGGCAAAGCCACCCCGCACCAGGGCCACGCGCAGCTTTTCGCGCTTCCAGGCCGCTTGCGGCGCCGGCGCCCAATGCTGCAGCGCGCAGCCGCCGCAACCCGCCGTGAAATGCGCGCAATCAGGCGCGATGCGATCCGCGCTTGGAGTGATGATGTGCTGAATGGCGGCCAGGGCCCCATCACCGCGCTTGCCGGTGATGGTGACATTCAGCCTTTCGCCGGGAAGCGCATGCGGCACATAGATCGGGCCGGGGGCGATACCATCGCCGCCCGCGCCCATACTCCCAATTAGGACTTCCACGGCTGGCGCTTCGGCGAGATCAGCCGAAGGCGTTCAACCCAGTCTGCGCCCGGCCCAGGATCAGCGCATGCACATCATGTGTGCCTTCATAGGTATTGACCGTCTCCAGGTTCATGACGTGGCGAATGACGTGATACTCATCCACAATGCCATTGCCGCCATGCATGTCGCGCGCAACGCGGGCGATATCCAAGGCCTTGCCGCAATTATTGCGCTTGACCAGGCTGATCATCTCGGGCGCGGCCTTGTGTTCGTCAAACAGGCGCCCCACGCGCAGCACCGCATGCAGGCCGAGCGTGATTTCGGTTTGTATATCAGCCAGCTTCTTCTGCACGAGCTGTGTCGCCGCCAGCGGCTTGCCGAACATGATGCGGTTCAGCGTGTATTCTCGCGCCGCATGCCAGCAGAATTCTGCCGCCCCCATAGCGCCCCAGGCAATGCCATAACGCGCACGATTGAGGCAGGAGAATGGACCGGCCAGAGACCGCACGCCCGGCAAGCGGTTTTCTTCCGGCACAAACACCTCATCCATCATGATCATGCCGGTGACGGAAGCGCGCAGGCTGAACTTACCTTGGATCTTGGGCGTGGTGAGCCCCTTCATGCCGCGATCCAGCAAAAAGCCGCGCAGAATGCCGTCATCATCCTTGGCCCAAACCAGGCAGACATCGGCGATGGGTTGCCACCTTGGTCGCGCGTGTGCGCATGGAAGAAGGATCAGACCCCGCATCGGGCTCGGTCAGCCCAAAGCAGCCCACCCATTCACCGGTGCGCAGCTTCGGCAGGTATTTTTGCTTCTGTTCTTCCGAGCCATAGGCATGGATCGGAAACATGACCAATGAGGATTGCACGCTAAACGCGCTGCGATAGCCGGAATCGACGCGTTCCACTTCGCGCGCCATCAGCCCATAGGAAACATAGGAAACGCCGGCGCAGCCATAGCCATCCAGCGTCGCACCCAGGAAACCCATTTCGCCGAATTCATTCATGATGTCGCGATCAAAACGCTCATGCCGATTGGCTTCCAGCACACGCGGCATCAGGCGTTCTTGGCAGAATTGCCGGGCGCTGTCGCGGATCATGCGTTCGTCTTCCGTCAGCGCTTCTTCAAGCAGCAAGGGGTCTTCCCAGGTGAAGGGCGCGATGGCGGTCTTCTTCGTGGGGGTCACGACATTCATGTGGCTATCCTCAACTCTGGCTTTGCTTTGCAGGATAAAATGAAGTTTGCGGGCGCGTCAGGCGGCGTCAACCTCGGGCGCTGCCTCCACCGCCGCCGGCGCGGCGGCGCGACGAGGGCGCGGGATCGGGATCAGCATGAAGGCCGGCACCAAATCACCGAACCCCTGCACGGGCGGGCCAAGTTCATCACGCCGGTCGCGGTTGCGATAATCGCGATCCGGGCGCGGTGCCTCACGCTCACGGGGCGGCAGGTCACGCATCGCGGCTTCACGCAGCGCAAATTCGCTTGGCTGCGCATCACGGTCGCCCCGCGGCGCGCGATCACGCCTATTTGCATCGCGGCCTTCCTGCGCTTCGGAGCGCGGGCGACGTTCTGGGCGCTCCCGCCGGGCGGGCGCCTCAGCCACAATTTCTTCCGGCCCTTCCGGGCGCGGCGCGCGGTCCGGCGCATCACGCCGGCCACGTTCCGGCCGCCCCCGCCCGCCATCGCGGCGATCCGGCCGACGCGCGAGGCTAGCGCGGCCACGGCCCCGCCTGGTGGAGGTCAGCGCTTCCTGAATCTCCGCATCCGTCACCGGCTCCAGCCCTACGATACCCAGAAGCGGGATCGGTTTGCCGGTCAGTTTTTCGATGGCGGCGACATTCCTCGCATCATCGGCGGTCGCGATCGTGTAGGCATGGCCTTCTCGCCCCGCGCGACCGGTGCGGCCAATGCGATGCACGTAATCTTCCGAATGGAAGGGGACATCGAAATTGAACACATGCGAAAGCCCGCCGATGTCAAGCCCGCGTGCGGCGACATCGGAACAGACCAGCAGCTGCAATTCGCCCGCCTTGAAGGCGTTGAGTGTCGCGAAGCGCTGCGATTGATCCATATCGCCATGCAGTGCGCCCACGCTGAATCCATGCTTCTTCAGCGATTTGTACAGGATATCCACGTCGATCTTGCGGTTGCAAAAAATCAGCGCATTAGTGACCTGTTCGCGCCGGATCAGCCGGCGCAACGCCTCGCGCTTATCAAAAGGCTGCACGTAAGCGAGGCCCGTCGTGATCGTGGTTGCGACCGAAGCCGGGCGGGCGACCGTGATTTCCTTTGGATTGGACAGGAAAGCATCCGCGAGGCGCCTGATTTCCGGCGCCATTGTCGCGCTGAAGAACAGGGTTTGGCGGAGTAATGGCAGCATGGAAACAATGCGTTCTACATCTGGAATGAAACCCATATCGAGCATCCGGTCCGCTTCATCAATCACTAGCACCTTGCAATCGGCGAGCAAAACGCGGCCACGATCAAACAGATCAAGCAAGCGGCCAGGAGTCGCGATCAGTACATCCACGCCCTTTTCCAGTACATCGCGCTGGTCATTCATGCTCTCGCCGCCAATCAGCAGCGCGTGGTTGAGCTTCAGGTATTTGCCGTATTTCTCGAAATTCTCAGCAACCTGCAACGCCAATTCGCGCGTCGGTTCCAGGATCAGGCTGCGCGGCATGCGCGCCTTGGCGCGTGAACCGGTCAGGATGTCGAGCATGGGCAGCACGAAGGACGCGGTCTTGCCCGTGCCGGTTTGCGCGCAGCCCAGCACATCGCGGCCCATCAGCACATGCGGGATGGCCTGTTCCTGAATGGGTGTTGGGTGGCGATAGCCCGATTCCACGACAGCTTTCACGATTTCCTCAGACAAGCCAATGGAATCGAAAGTGGCGCGGTCTTCTTCCGGGATGGGTAGTGCCTCGGGCGCGGATTCTTCCGCTTCCGGGGCGGCTTCCGCGGCCGGCGCGTCGGCCATCGGGGGTTCTTCGGCTGGCGCGGCTTCAGACATTGCGGACGCCAGGGGAAGGGTTTGCGGTTCGCTTGGGACAGCCTCCGCGGCGGTCACTTCAGTATTTTCGTTCAACTTCAATCGCTTTCTAGGCCCGCGCTATTGGCGCTTGGCGGTGGGTGCGGGAAAGGCCGAGCCCCGGCGGGGCGCGTATGCCGGGGCCAACGGAACCGGCCCGCCTTATCGCGAGCGCGCTCCCTATGCGCCCATACCGCGCGGGAATCAAGGACTTCCGCAGCCTTGGGTGGCGCTTGCCTGGACGGTTGCGCCGCTGCGGGGATAGTTTCCGTCCATGGCTCAGAACGAAACGCTTTTATTGCTCCCCGGCATGCTCTGCGATTCCCGGCTCTGGCGCGACCAAATCGAAGCCTTCAGCGCCTCCCGGCGTGTGGTGCTCGCTTGCCTGACCGGGTGTGACAGCATCGCCGCCATGGCGGAGGCCGCCCTTGCCGGGCTCGATGGGCCATTGGCGGTCGCGGGGCTTTCCATGGGGGGTCATGTGGCGCTGGAAGTGATCCGCCGCGCGCCGAGCCAAGTCACCCGATTGGCGCTATTCGACAACTCGGCCCGCGGTGATACGCCGGAACAGACCGAATACCGGCGCGGATTGCTCACCCTTGCCCAGACCGGGCGTTTTCGCGGCGTGACGCCACGCCTTTTGCCGATGCTGGTGCATCCTTCCCGCCTGGAAAGCCCCTTGGCGACTGAGGTGATGGCCATGGCGGAACGGGTTGGGCGCGATGCCTTCCTCCGCCAGCAAACTGCGCTTACCAGGCGCATGGATTCCAGACCCCACCTGCCCAGGGTCCGCGCCAAGACGCTGGTCGCGGTGGGCGAGGATGATCTGATGACGCCGCCTTACCTCGCCGAGGAAATGGCCGCTGCCATTCCGGGTGCGCGCCTGATCCGCTTCGCCGGTTCGGGCCATTTGCCGAGCATGGAAGTGCCGGAAGCGGTGAATGCGGCGATGCGCGATTGGCTGGCCGACTAGGCACAAAAAAGGCGCGGGCGTGGAGCATTTTCAAGCCAAGTTGGAGACACTTGGCGATTCGGAAAATGCGATCAAACAAAAAATAGAGCATGTCTGCCGCTTATGTGCGGAAGACATGCTCTAACGGCAACGCGTTTTGTACTGGTGAGGTTAAATCACGCCGCCTTCGCCATCCCGCGCAGCACGTAATGCAGGATGCCGCCATTCTTGTAGTATTCCACCTCATCGGCGGTATCCACGCGGCACAGCACCTGGGTCTTCACCGTGGACCCATCGGCGCGGGTGATGACAACATCCATCATCATGCGCGGCGAAAGCTTTTCCACGCCCAGGATGTCAATCTTCTCATCACCCGTCAGGCCAAGGCTCTGGCGGCTCTCGCCTTCCTTGAAGACCAAGGGCAGCACGCCCATGCCAACCAGGTTTGAACGATGGATACGCTCAAAGCTTTCCGCGATCACGGCCTTGATGCCAAGCAGATAGGTGCCCTTCGCCGCCCAATCGCGTGAAGAGCCTGTGCCATAAATTCCTTGCCGCCAATCACCACTAACGGCACGCCTTCATGCTTGTAGCGCATCGCCGTGGTGTAGATTGGCGCCACATCACCCGAAGGATAATGCTTGGAAATGCCACCCTCCACGCCGGGCACCATTTCATTGCGGATACGCGGATTGGCGAAGGTGCCGCGCATCATCACCTGATGGTTGCCGCGCCGCGCGCCATAGCTGTTGAAATCCGCCTGACGCACCTGGTGTTCCAGCAGATACTCACCCGCCGGCGACGCCTTCCGGATATTTCCCGCCGGCGAGATATGGTCAGTGGTGATTGAATCCGCGAGCTCCGCCAGAATGCGCGCACCCTTCACATCACCCACCGGCTTCGGATCGGCCGTCATGCCTTCGAAATAGGGCGGGTTCTGCACATAGGTGCTGCCCGAATTCCAGCGATAGGTATCGCTGCCGGCTTCAACGCGAATGGCCTGCCACTGCGTCGGGCCCTTGAAGACATCGCCATAACGCTCCTGGAACATTTCACGCGTCACGGCGGCATGCACCGTGTCGTTCACTTCCTTTTGGGTCGGCCAAATGTCCTTCAGGTAAACCGGCTGGCCATCGCGGCCCGTGCCAATCGGCTCCTTGGTCAAATCCTTGCGGATCGTGCCAGCCAGCGCATAGGCCACCACTAGTGGCGGCGAGGCAAGGTAATTCGCGCGCACATTGGCATGCACGCGGCCTTCGAAGTTGCGGTTGCCCGACAGCACCGAAACGCCGACCAGCTTGTTGTTTTCAATCGCATCCACAATGGCATCTGGCAGCGGGCCGGAGTTGCCGATGCAGGTGGTGCAGCCATAGCCCACCGTCTGGAAGCCAAGCGCATCCAGATGCGGCGTCAGCCCGGCCTTGTTCAAATACTCCGTCACCACCTGGGAACCGGGCGCGAGCGACGTCTTTACCCAAGGCTTCGCCGCCAGGCCCTTTTCCACCGCCTTCTTCGCCACCAAGCCCGCCGCGACCAGCACATAGGGGTTCGAGGTGTTGGTGCAGGAAGTGATGGCGGCAATGACGACATCGCCATGGCCGAGGTCATAATTCGCCCCCTCCACCGGCACGCGCAGATCAGCCTGATCCCCCGGCACGCCCATGGCGCCCGCGGCCAGATCCTTCAGGAAGGCCGGCGCCGCATTGCTGAGCGCCACGCGATCCTGCGGCCGCTTCGGCCCGGCCATGGAAGGTTCCACGGTGCTGAGATCAAGTTCCAGGGTATCGGTGAAGACCGGATCAGGCATGCCTTCCTCACGGAACATGCCCTGCGCCTTCAAATACTCGCGCGTCAGGTTGATGCGATGCTCGTCGCGGCCGGACAGACGCAGGTATTCAAGCGTCGTGTCATCCACCGGGAAGAAGCCGCAAGTCGCGCCATACTCGTTCGGGGGCCATATTGCCAATGGTCGCACGATCCGCGAGCGGCAGATGCGCGAGGCCCGGGCCGAAGAATTCAACAAACTTGCCGACGACGCCCTTCTTGCGCAGCATTTGCGTGACCGTCAGCACCAGATCGGTCGCCGTCACCCCTTCCTTCACGGAACCGGTCAGCTTGAAGCCGATCACATCGGGGATCAGCATGGCAATCGGCTGGCCGAGCATGGCGGCTTCCGCCTCAATGCCGCCCACACCCCAGCCCAGCACGCCAAGGCCATTGACCATGGTGGTGTGGCTATCCGTGCCATAGCAGGAATCGGGGAAGGCAAAGACATCGCCGGTATCCGTCGCGGTCCAAACCACCTGCGCCAGATATTCCAGGTTCACCTGATGGCAGATGCCCGTGCCCGGCGGCACAACGCGGAAATTATTGAAGGCTTCCTGACCCCAGCGGAGGAATTCGTAACGCTCACCATTGCGTTCAAATTCGATATCCACATTCTGCTTCAGCGCATTGCCGGTGCCCGAGACATCCACCATCACCGAATGGTCAATCACGAGATCAACCGGCACCAGCGGGTTCACCTTGCGCGGATCGCCACCCAGGCCGAGCAGCGCATCGCGCATGGCGGCAAGGTCCACCACGGCAGGGACGCCAGTGAAATCCTGCAAAAGAATGCGCGCGGGGCGGAAGGGCACTTCCTTGTCGGAACGGCCATCCTTCACCCATTCGGCAATCTTCTTCGCGTCATCCACGGTGTAGGAACGGCCATCTTCGAAGCGCAGCACATTCTCAAGCAGCAACTTGAGGCTATAGGGCAGGCGGGTGATGTCGCCGATGCTCTTCGCTGCCTCGGGCAGGCTAAAATAATGGTAGTTCTTGCCGTCCACGCTGAGCGTGCGGCGGGTCTTCAGGCTGTCTTGCCCGATCATCCGCATGGTTGGTTACCCTTCCTCAAGCGCGCAGGCCTTGCGCGGCCGCGCTGAACGCGGCTTTAAAGCATGGAGTTTGTATGCGGTCCATTAGCGGGGGGCGGATTTGGCGGCGGGGCAACCCATTTTGGATGTGCGGGAGCTTGCCTGCATCCGGGGCGACCGGGAAATCTTCGCTGGGCTGAGTTTCACCGTGCCCGCCGGTGGCGCGCTGCTGCTGACCGGCGCCAATGGCGCGGGAAAATCCAGCCTGCTCCGCGTGATTGCCGGGCTGCCCGTGCCGGCGGCAGGTGGTGAGGTGCTGCTGGAAGGCGCGCCCGCCAGCACCGATCCTGCCGGTCATGCGCTCAGGCTCCGCTACATTTCCAGCCAGGATGCGCTGAAGCCGGCGCTAACAGTGGCCGAAAACCTGGCCTTTTACGCGGCACTTTGGGGGGGCCAAGTCACCCCCGCCCTGGAAGCGCTTGGCCTTGGTGCGCTGGCGTCCCTGCCGGGGCGTGTCTTGTCCACTGGGCAAAGGCGGCGCCTGGCCCTCGCGCGGCTTGGCTTGGCGCCGGTGCGGCTTTGGTTGCTGGATGAACCAAGCCTTGGGCTGGATGTGGCTTCCGTCGCGCGGCTTGGTGATTTGATGGCGCGCCACCGCGCCGGCGGCGGCGCAATTCTTGCCGCGACCCATCTGCCCTTGCCCCTGCCCGATGCGCGGGAGCTGAAACTATGAACGCCAGCGTCTTCGGCGGGTTGCTCGCGGTGCTTGGGCGGGAATGGAAGCTCGCGCTCCGCCACCCTTCCGATACCTTGGCGGCCGTCTTGTTCTTCGTGTTGGTGGCGGCACTTTTCCCCTTTGGCGTCGGCCCGGCACCGGAAACCTTTTCGCGCCTTGCCCCCGGCGCCTTGCTGGCCGCTGCATTGCTCGCCGCGCTCTTGCCGCTTGATCGGCTATTCGGGGCGGAGGCTGAGGATGGCTCGCTTGATCAACTGTTGTTGTCGGGCCTGCCGCGCGGCGTGCTGGCGGCGGCCAAAGCGCTTGGCCATTGGCTGACCACCGGCGTGCCGCTGATTGCGGCGACCCCCATCGCGGCGGCGATGCTCAATCTGCCGGTGGAAGCCTGGGGGGTGGCGATGGCTGCACTTGCCTTGGCCACCGCGCTTTTGTCGCTGCTCGGCACTTTAGGTGCGGCACTGACACTTGGCGCCAGGCGCGGCGGCGTGCTGCTGCCCTTGCTGGTGTTGCCGCTTGCGATTCCAGCGGTGATCTTCGGCGCGGCAGCGATTGAAGCCGCCAGCGCGGGGCTTTCCGCCGCGCCCTTCCTGCTGCTGCTGGGCGCGGGGGTGTCCATTGCAGCGCCGCTCGCGCCACTCGCGGCAGGGGCAGCGCTCCAAAACGACTGAGCATTTTCAAGCCAAGCGGAATCGCTTGGCCGCTCGGAAAATGCGATCAAACGGCTTTTAGGCCGGCGGCATGGCCCAAACTGCGGCCTCATTCCCAGCGGCGTAATAATTATTGGTTATCGCCGCATTGCGATTGACCAGCGGGCGCATGAAAAGCGGGTGCTTCATGCTGCGGATTTCATGTTCCACTTCAAACAGCACGCGGCCATCATTCGGGTCCACCACCTTGATGAAGCGGTATTGATGCGCGCTGTCTTCCCGCGAAATCAGGCCGCGTTCATTGAGCCGATTGTAGATTCCGCCAAAATCCACGAAGGCCAATTGAATATGATGGCCGTCAAAGGCGGGTTGCGGCTTGTCGGTTTCGCGGAAGATCAGGAATTGCTCCCGCGCCACGCGCACATAAAGCGCGCCATCGCGCATCGCGGTGCTGGTGCCGATCATCTGTTCATAAAACCGCGCCATGCCAGGCAGCGTGCCGCGGGCGACATCAAGCTCAACATAGGGCATGCCGAGCGTGATGCGGCCAAGCCTATCCGCATCCGGCGCATGGCAGCGCATGCGATTGCCCCAGGGGCAGGTCACGTCGATATGACCTTCGGCTTCGGTGAAGCTGTATTGCGTGCCTTCCAGCCAGCGCCGCGCACGATCCAAGCGATGCAATAGCTGCGCGCGATCTGGCAGCACCAGGCCCACCGTGCCGCGTAACACCTGCGCCGGGCCGGTCGGCAAATGGAATTGGCTGATGCCGACATTGGCCCACATATTGTCAATGCCCGTCATCAGATATGGGTCACGTGTCAGGCCAAGTGCGCTGATGTAGAACGCCGTCGCCTTCAACTGATCCGGCACTTGCAGATTGACATGCTGCAATTCGACAACATTGCCGAGAGATTCCTCGGTCCGGTCCCAGGGGCAGGCGAGTTTCGGGGTGCCATCCATTGTTTCGCTCCGTTTGCTTGTTTGCGCAGGCTTGGTCCGCCTCAGCGGCGGCTTTCCACCATTGCGCCATAAACCAGGTTCTTGAACAACATCCGCGTATGGCCGCGGCGCGAAGGGCCTTGGGCCATGAACACCGCGACCAGCCCCTCGGCGCGGTCAATGGTGAAGGAAGTGCCCCAGGCGCCAGCCCACATGGCATCGCCCGTGCTGCCGGGCGCGACCCCCAACCCATCCTGCAAGCGCACCCCAAAGCCAAGGCCAAAGCCATAGCCGGGGCCTGTCGAGGCCTCCGGCGTGCCGCCCATGCCCTGGATGTGGTTGGACAGCATGTAATTCACCATGGGCGCGGAAAGGTAGCGCCGGCCACCATAAATGCCGCCATTGGCGACCATTTGCGCAAAGCGGATGTAATCCCCGGCGGTGGAGACCAATCCGGCACCGCCCTTGAAATAGGATCGGGGCTTCGTTCTCCATGATCCGATAGGCACGCCACATGCGCGCTTTCAGCGGGTCGCTATCCAGCGCCTCGGCCAGACGGTCGCGCTTTTCAGCCGGCACGAACCAGGCGGTATCCTTCATGCCAAGCGGGCCGGTGATGCGCTGCACGAAGAAGCGATCAAGCGGCATGCCCGCCACGCGTTCCACCAGCAGGCCCAGCACATCTGTTGCAACCGAATAATGGAACATGGTACCAGGTTGATGCGCAAGCGGTATGGTGGCCAGGCGGCGCAGCATCTCATCGCCCGTCATTGGCGCATCGGCGGCAGCGATATTGAGGCTGTTATACATCTCCCGCATGCGGGCTGATGGCGCGCTATCGGCATAGACAAAGCCAGCAGAATGCCGGAGCAAATCCTGAACACGAGGCTGGCGGCTTGGCGCGACATCCTCAGTGGGCTGACCGTCTCGGCGTAATTCAACTTTAAGATTGGCCAATTCGGGCAGGAAATCCGCGATAGGATCGGAAAGCTTCATCTTGCCTTCCTCAACCAGCATCATCGCCGCGACCGAGGTGATGGGCTTGGTCATGGAAGCCTGCAGAAAAATGGAATCGCGGCGCATCGGCTTGGTGCGCGCGGCATCCTGATGGCCATAGACTTCGAAATGCACCATCTACCCACCGCGGGCGATGATGGCGACACAACAAGGATAGGAACCGCGCGCGGCTTCGGCCATGAGCGCCGGTTCAAAGGCTTTCAGGCGCTGGCGTGAGAAGCCGCGGACCAATTCGGGGGGCTGCATGATCATTTCCTCCTTGGGCGGCCTGGAAAGGCCGCTCTTTTTGAAGGAAAGGCTAGATCAGTTTGCGCAAGGCTGAAAGCGCCTTGCCCTATTCCGCAGCCTTGGGCGCATAGCCAAGGCCGCCTTGGTATTTTTCGGCCGCGTCCGCGGGCAGGAATTCGGCTTCCATTTCGCGGATGCGGTCAAAGCCGGCGAAGCCATGCAGATTGCCCATGGGGTGCTGCTTGAAGCGCGCATCATAGGCGGCTTCGGCCATGGGGCCTGCGGCCTTTAGCGTGGTCGCGAAATCATGGATGGCCATGATGGTGGCGCGCATCGCCGCCCCCGGCAGGATGCAGGCACGAATGCCAATCGCGGCCATTTCTTCCGCTGTGAAGCGGGGCGAAATCCCCCCAAGACCGGGCCTTTTACCGCCTTGCAGATATGGGCCACTTCTTCCTTGTCCTTCGGGCCTTCCACGAAGGCGAGGTCCGCACCCGCTTCCAAAAACGCATTGGCGCGGGTGATGGCTTCTTCCATGGAACCGCCATGCGCGCCGCGCGCATCGGTGCGCGCGATGATCACAAAATCAGGGTCCAGCGCATCGCGGGTTTTGCAAGCAGCGCGGATTTTCAGCACCGCCTCATCCCGCGCAATCACTTCTCGTCCTGCCACATGGCCGCAGCGCTTGGGCGCCACCTGGTCTTCCAGATGCATGCCCGCCACGCCGGCACGGATATATTCTTCCACCGTGCGCACCACATTGATGGCATTGCCGAAGCCCGTATCGGCATCAGCAATCAGCGGCGCGCGCACGGCACAGGCGATAAGCTTCGCATTCAGCGCCATTTCAGTCAGCGTAATCAGCCCCGCATCCGGCAGGCCCAGCAGGTTCAGCGAGGTGCCATAGCCCGACATGTAAAGTGCCGGAAAACCCGCATGTTCCAGAATGCGGGCCGACATGGCGTTGAAGCAGCCCGGCAGGATCAGCGGTGCGGGTTCGTGCAGAAGCGCGCGCAAGCGTGTGGTGGCGCGGGCGGGGCTGGCTTGACCAAGGCGCATCGGTGTTTTCCTTATTTCAGCGGGAAGCCGAGGGAACGCAGCGCCGCCTTCAGCCCATCCCGTCCACGCAGCGCGCCAATGGTGCCGATGCGCGAAATCACGCGCTGAGACCAATTATCCGCGGCCATCTCATAACGCTTGGAATAATCAGCGAGCTTTTCATCATAGGCCGCGCGGAGCGTTTGTTCCTTGGCGGCGGAATAGGTTTCGTGATGCAGCACCGCTTCCTGCGACAAGCGCGGCTTCACCGCACTTTCCTTGCCGGGCGCGGCGTAGCCCACGCAAAGGCCAAAGACCGGCGCCGCACCTGGCGGTAGGCCGAGCATGGCGGCAACGCGCGGCACATCATTGCGCAGCGCGCCGATATAAACCGTGGCAAGGCCCAAGCTTTCCGCCGCCACCACCGCGTTTTGCGCGGCCAACCCCGCATCAATCGCTGCCACCAGGAAGGTTTCAAGGTAAGGCATGCCGGCCAGCGCGACACCTTCCTGTTCGCCCAGGCGTTCATTGCGCGACACATCGGCGATGAAGACCATGAAGATCGGGCATTGTTCGATATGCTTCTGCCCGCCCGCAATCGCCGCCAGCGCCTTGCGCTTTTCCGGATCGTTTACCGAAACCGCGGACCAGGTCTGCAAATTGGAAGATGTCGCCGCCGATTGTGCCGCTGCCATCAGCATTTCCAGCGTACCGGCGGGCAGCGCATCCGGCCGATAGCCGCGCACGGAACGGTGCGAGAGCAGCAGCGAAATCGTCTCATTCCACGGGCCTGGCTTGGGTTCGGCGCCGGCGCCGTAACGCGCTGTCAGGGCGGCTGGGGCCGGCAATTGCATGCCATCCATTTGGGTATTCCTTTGCGATGATGGGAAAGCCTAGGCCAGAATGGCGCGGTGGGAAATCACCCTGCTTGACGCCACCCCGCCGCCGGGTGGGGTGCAGCCAGCAAAGGCCCGGCACCAAAGAGCTTTTCGCGGTAGCTCCCCGGCGCATAGCCGCGCTTATAACGCCCGCGTTCCTGCAAGGCCGGCACTAAAAGCCGCACCACATCTTCCAGGCATTCCGGCGTGACAGTGCGGGAGAGGTTGAAGCCATCCACATCCACCTGATCCACCCAGGCAATGACTTCCTCGGCCACTTCTTCAACAGACCCAACGATAGGCGGTTGGCGGCTGCCCAGCACCATGCGGTCCATCAGCGCGCGTTTGGTCGCGCGCGGTGCGGCGGCACGCAGAGCTTCCACATTAGAACGAATGGCCTGGCTTTGCCCGGCCTCCGGCAATTCCTCATCCGGGCCAAACCGCGCCAGGTCAATGCCAAGCGAGGCCGAAGCATGCGCCAGCGCACCTTCAATGTTGGCGTGCTGGCGATATTCGGCAAGCTTCGCCTCAGCTTCGGCGCGCGTGCGGCCAATGATCAGCGTGGCGCCAACAAAAACAAGTATCGGGCGCGGTGCGGCGCGGGCGCGCAAATCGGCCACCAGCTTCGCGACATGCGGCTTAGGCCCGCCATTCACGAAGACGCATTCCGCATGGCGCGCGGCAAAACCCCGCCCGCGATCCGAAGCGCCGGCCTGATACAAAACCGGCGTGCGTTGCGGGGATGGTTCCACCAAATGCGGCGCGTCCAGCCGATATTGCCGGCCTTCATGGCGAATGCGCTGCACGCGTGCGGGATCGGCATAGATGCCCGCCGCGCGGTCGCGCTTCACGGCATCAGCGGCCCAGGATTCCTCCCAGAGCCGATAGACGATTTCCATATATTCATCGGCCAGATCGTAGCGATCATCATGCGCCATCTGCCGATCCAGCCCCATGGCGCGCGCGGCACTATCCAGATAGCCGGTCACGATATTCCAACCGATGCGCCCCTCAGTCAGGTGATCCAGCGTCGAAAAACGCCGCGCCAGCAAGGCCGGGCTTTCCCAAGCGAGGTTACACGTCACGCCAAAGCCAAGATTGCGCGTGACGGCCGCCATCGCCGGCACCAGCAGCATGGGATCGAGCAGCGGCACCTGCACGGCATTCCTGATGGCCGCATCGCCATTCCCGCCATGCACATCATAAATCCCCAAGACATCCGCCAGAAACAGCCCATCAAACAGGCCTTCTTCCAGCAACCGCGCCAGCCCCATCCAGTAGTCAAGCGAGAGATAATCAGCCGAGCGATCCCTTGGGTGGCGCCACATGCCCTGCTGGATATGGCCGACACAGGCCATGTCAAAAGCATTGAAGCGAATCTCGCGCGGTGCGGTCACAGCCCAAGCCCCGGTACCAGCAAGCCTTCCAATAGGCGCCTTCGGTCCGGTGGGATGGCCACCGCCTTGCGTGCCATAAGATCAAAACTGACGCCCACCGCTTCCGCCGCCGCGACCGGCGCGCCAGACACGCCATCATGCAGCACATGCGTCCAGGTGGTGGTTTTCTCGCCCAGCGCCCGCAGCCCGCTTCGGATGATCAGCAAATCCCCGATCCGCATCGGCTTCAGATACGCCAAGCGATATTCCAAGGCCGCGCTACCCAGCCCTTCTTCCCGCGCGCCGAGCTCCGCGCCCGGAAAGCGCAGATTGGGCACGCCATCCCAAATGCGGGAGATCACCACATCCGGGCGCATCAGCCCGGCGCGATCACAATCCTCCGCCCGGATGGCGCCGATATAGGCATCGGTCAGGCCCATGGCGGCGGCGGCGCCGGCATCGGGCAGCGGGCGAATGGGATCAAACGGCAGGCCGCGCGGCCCGGCATGGGCGGGCAGCGCCACCGTGAGGCCTGCGAGCTTGCCCTCCAGCCCCGCCGGCAGGGGCAGCACTGCGCCCGAATGCGGGTCTCGCAGTTCAATATCCGAAACCAGCGCGGCGGAGGGCACCCCCGTGCCGCTATTCCTGATTTCCACATAGGCGCGCAGCTGATCGCCGCGCCGCGCCACAACGCCACCGAAAATCGTGAAGGGAGTCCCCGCCGCCATTTCGCGCAAGAAGCGGATATGCTGATCCACCGGCGTGAAAAAGCCGCGATCCGGCGTAATGCCGAGCGCCAGGCCAAGCCAGGCCAGCCCATCCCCCGCGCGGGCAAGGTAATGGCGCACATTCATATGCCCCATCACGTCGCATTCGCCGCTTTGCACGCTGCCCTTGCCGATCACGATCATGGAATCACCCCTGGAACCGCCCGCAGAACACCCTGCCCGGGGGGCAACCCAAGATTTGGTCGCATTTTCCGAGCCGCCAGGTGAGTCCACCTGGCTTGAAAATGCTCCACCCCTTGAGCCCGCCGAAACTTCGGCGCAGCATGGTGCAAAGCAAAAGGAAGGAACCGCGCCATGGATGTCGGTATTTTCAACCTCATGGGCTATCGCAATCGCGGCGTGCCCACGGCCGCGATCTATGACCAGACTATCGCCCAGGTGAAGGCCGCGGAAGCCGCCGGCTTCAACATCGCCTGGTTCGCCGAGCATCATTTCTCCAATTACTGCGTCTGCCCATCGCCGCTGATGATGCTGGCGCGGCTGGCGGGCGAGAC
>Ga0194124_10000184_pt1 | contig 101184 bp, 113 predicted proteins | sample TA2KigCas0mmetaG_FD_148605 | JGI IMG/M metagenome (GOLD analysis project Ga0194124, IMG submission 148605) | Freshwater microbial communities from Lake Tanganyika, Tanzania - TA2015031 Kigoma Deep Cast 0m | ecosystem: Environmental > Aquatic > Freshwater > Lake | place: Tanzania: Lake...
GCCGTAGATCATCACCAAGCCGCCGTACCGGTTGTTGACCGGGTCCCACACGGCCGAGGTCAGAAAGCCCAAGCCGAACTCCTGGATGGCCGGGCCGGCGCCGAACACCAGCGAGACGATGATGCCCGCCATCAGCGCCAAGGTGAGTGCAGCAGCAGCGGTGGCAGCAGCTGTGAACAGGCGATCGCCCCAACCCTCCAACATCACTTGATGCCGGTCCAGGCTTTGCGCACCAGGGCCTTGACTGAGTCAGGCAGGGGCACATACTCCAACTCGGTGGCCATGGCATCGCCCTTTTCAAAGGCCCAGCCGAAGAACTTCAGCGCAGCAGCAGACTGCGCCGGCTTGGCTGAAAGGGAGTGCATTAGGATGAAGGTGGCCCCCGTGATAGGCCAACTGTCCTTACCCGCTTGCTGAGTCAGCACCTGGTTGAAGGTCTTGGCCCACTGCGCGCTGGCTGCTGCGGCCTTGAAGGTCAAGTCGTCTGGCGCCACGAACACGCCGTCCTTGTTCTGCAGCAACACATGGGACATCCGGCTTTGCTTCGCGTAGGCGTACTCCACGTAGCCAATGGAGTTGGGCAGGCGCTGCACAAAGGCGGCCACGCCTTCATTGCCCTTGCCGCCGGCACCTGTGGGCCAGTTGACAGCCGTGCCTTCGCCCACCTTGGCCTTCCAGTCGGCGCTGACCTGGGACAGGTAGTGGGTGAACAAGAAGCTGGTGCCCGAACCATCGGCGCGCCGCACCGGCGCAATCGTGCTGTCGGGCAGGTTGACCCCGGGGTTCAGCGCCGTGATGGCCGCGTCGCTCCACTTGGTAACTTTGCCCAGGTAGATGTCAGCCAGCACCGTACCGGTAAGCTTGACCTGCCCAGGGGTGATGCCCTTGATATTGACGACCGGCACCACGCCACCGATCACGGTCGGAAATTGAACCAGGCCCTCAGCTTTGAGTTCTTCATCCTTCAGGGGCATGTCGGTGGCGCCGAAGTCCACCGTCTTGCCCTTGATCTGCTTGATGCCCGCTCCCGATCCTACCGACTGATAGTTCACACGAGCCCCCGAAGCCTTGTGGAAGGCATCGGCCCACTTGGCATACACCGGGGCGGGAAAGGACGCACCGGCACCGGTAACATCCTGCGCCCCTGCTGGGCCGCACAGAAACGGGACCAGGGCAAGCAAGGCGCCCGCGGCGCGCGACCAGGCATTCAACGAGAACATGGCAGAAAACCCGTGGGGTCGTGAGAAAAGACGCAGCACTCAAAGTGCCGTTTATGAAGGTTCTGTTAAACCGCAGACCAACAGTGTGTCACAGCTCTTCACAGACACTGCAGCGGTGCGTACCCAAACCCCGAGCCGCCGTCCTGGCAGCAGCACAGCCCTTATGCAACAAAGTGCGACGTTACACTCACTATTGGCGCCCCACAATTTCCAACAACTCCACCTTGAAGCGCAGTGGAGTGTTGGGCGGAATCTTGCCTCCGCCTGCACCACGGTCTCCATAGGCGGTCGCGGCGGGGCAGTTCAGCGTCGCCGCACCACCAACGGGAATCTGCTGGACCCCCTGAGTCCAGCAGGGTATGACGCGGCTAAGTGGGAAGGTCGCCGCTTGCTTGCGCTCGTAGGACGAATCAAAGACACGGCCGTCTTCGAAGGTGCCTTCATAATGAACCTTCACCGAATCAGTAGCCGCGGGATACGACGGGGGCGCACGGCCCGGTCTGGTCAGGGTGACCTCAACACCGCTGGGCAGCGTACGGGAACTGCCCATCCGCAACGGTTCCGGTGTCGCCGCTGCTGGCCCACCCGACTGGGCGTGGGCCGGCAAGGACAGCGCCAGTAGGCTCAGCGAGGAAAACACCCAAGAAGCCCAGGCTGCCGGGCAAGCGGCGGGGTGGCATGTGTGGCGAAAACCGATCATGTGCAAAGCCCTCCTTAGAGCCCATGCTCCAAAAGCTCAATCAATCGAGTGCAAACCCACTGCACCTCTTCAGGCGCCAAGCCGACGCTGGGGTGATGCAAGCCCTCGGCCAGCTTGGGCGCAACCGCCTCAGCCGTTACGCCCAGGTCGGCCACCAAGGCTCGCGCCTGGGGTACCAGACCCTGTGCAAGATCTTCGCAGCTTTCGTAGCGCCACAAAATGTGGTGCCAGGGGTCTGTCAAGCGACGCCCCACGCCTGTTTGAAACAGCGCTAAGTAGGATTCAGGCACCTGAATCTGCGATTCACTCATTTGGCAATTGTGAGCCCTGCGGCATCCACGGCTGCGCCATACTAGCCCCAGGGCCCCCGCCGGAGGGCCCGCCGTTGAAGGACCCGCCAGGAGCGCTTTGTGTCAGCAGCCCACACGATGGACTCCGCCTTTTTCACACCCGACGCGTCCCAGCCGGGCCGCTACCGGCCCACCGAAGCCACGATCGGCCCATGGTCGGCCCAAGCCCAGCATGGTGGCCCCCCCATCGCGCTGCTCGCACAGGCCCTGGCTGACCACCCCAGCGCCGTGCCCATGGACTTGGCGCGCATCACTGTGGAATTTATGGGCCCGGTGCCCTTGGACCCTTGCGAACTTCATGTGCAGATGCTGCGGCCGGGCAAGCGGGTGGAATTGTTGCAGGCCCAGTATCAGGTGCAGGGCAAACCAGTGTTGACTGCGCATGCTTGGCGCTTGGCGCGCCAGCCCGGCATCTGCCCTGCAGTGCCCGATGTCTTTGTCCCGCCGCCGATGCCCAGCCAAGAATGTCAGCGCTTTTTCCCGGGCACGGATGGCTTTCCCTATGGGCGATCGCTGGAGTGGCGTTTCAGCGAGGGGGGCTTCGACACCTTGGGGCCGGCCACAGTGTGGGCCCGGCTGCGCATCCCCTTGGTTCAGGGCCGAGCCACCAGTGGCCTGGCCGGTATGATGACCATGCTCGACTCGGCCAACGGCATCAGCGCTGAACTTGAGTTTGGCCAGTGGAGCTTCGTACCCGTGGACCAAACGGTGAACCTGCGCCGCATGCCCACAGGTCCGTGGTTTGGCATGGCCGCGCGCACCATCATCGACGATGGCGGCATTGGCACCACCACCGCCACCATTTTCGACGAACGCGGGGCGGTGGGACTGAGCCTACACACCCTGTTCGTTCGCCCAAAGTAAGGCACCCCGTCGGTGCGATCAACACCCCGAGACAAGGAGACCCCCAATGACCTTCCAAGCCCGTTGCCTGCGTTCCTGTGCGGCCCTGCTCTTGTCTACCGCAGCGCTATTTGGCGCGGCTGCCGCTGAAGCAGCCTCCCACGCCGGTGGCGCAGCACCGCCTGCAGCCGCAGCTGCTGCTGCCCCCTCGCCCACCAGCACCTCGTGCAATCAACAAGCCACCGACAAAAAGCTTGCCGGTGCTGCCAAGACTTCGTTTCTGAGCAAGTGCGAGCGAGAGGCCACCGAGCGCTGTGAAGCGGCGGCCACCGAGCGCAAACTCGCTGGCGCTGCGCGCACGGGCAACGTCAACAAGTGCGTGAAGGAAGCGGTGGGCGGCTGAGCCCGCAGGCTGACGAACACCAGGACGGATTTGGCATCGGCTCTTTTGAAGGATCAGGCGCGCGCCTTTTCGTGGACACGGTCAGTGCCCGGGTGCCCCCCGTGGCTGAGAAGATCCGACGCTGCCCGCTGTGCAGCCACAATGTCGTTGCCCATGTGCGCAAAGCCACGCGGGGTGTGGTGTTGCTGGAGAACACCCACCTCTTCATGCGCGAGCTCTGGGGATGCTGCTGGGTGTTTGAACACAACGGTAACCTGGATGGCTACGAGCCCAAAAATGCATACTGTCTTCCACCCGACGGGCAGCACCGACAGCGAGCATGCTCTTTGCTGGCTGATGTACGAGCTGGCCAAGAAGCACGCCAGCCTGCCGTTGGTCGAACACCTGACACAGACAATGCTCGAGCTGGTACCCGAGTTCGCCCAGGATGGCTCCTCCAACTTCCTGCTTAGCAACAGACAGGGCTTACGGGCCCACTGCAGCACCAAGCTGCACAGCTTGGAAAGAGCGTACCCCTCTTCGAAGGTGCAGCTGCGCGATGATGAGCTTCCCGTCAACTTTGCACCCTGGACGACCCAGCATGACCGGGTGGTCATCACGGTCACCGAACCCTTGACCACCAACCAGTCATCGGCGGCGCTCAACAGCGGCGAACTTGCGGTGTGTGTCGACGGTCGAAGGGGTCCCATATGAGCACCCTGCACCTCTCACCCGATACGACGCCGAACACGGCCTTGCTGATGCAAGGCGTGCGTTTTGGGTACACGGGTGCAGATGCGGCCACCCTGAACCTGGACAGACTGAGCCTGCAGCGCGGCGAACGCCTGATGCTGCGCGGGCCCAGCGGCTGTGGCAAGAGCACCCTGCTGTCCCTGGCCGCTGGCGTGCTGCTGGCCCAGAAAGGGACGGTTGAGCTGATGGGGCGTGAGTGGGCTGGGTTGAGCGCGGCGCAACGCGACGCCCTCCGCGTTGACCATGTGGGCTATATCTTTCAGCAATTCAACCTCTTGCCGTACCTGGGGGTGCTGGACAACGTGCTCTTGCCCTGCCGGCTCTCCAAGCGGCGGCGCGAACGCGCCGCCTCCGTTCATGGACCGATCGAAGGCGCGGCAGCAGCCCTGCTCGATGCTCTTGAGCTGCCCACAGCACTGCACCGCCGGCCTGCAGCCGAATTGTCGGTAGGCCAACAGCAGCGTGTGGCCGCAGCCCGCGCCATGATTGGCCAGCCCGACATCGTCATCGCCGACGAACCCACTTCAGCTCTGGACGAAGACCGGCGAGAGGGCTTCATGCGCTTGCTGCTGGACCAGTGCACCCGGGCGCAGTCGGCCCTGCTGTTCGTCACCCATGATGCACGCTTGGCCAGACACTTCGAACGGGTGGTGGAACTGTCCGGCGTCAACCGGGTGGATCAGGGCGTGTCTTAGCCATGAACAGCCTTCTTCGCATCGCCTTTTCCAGCGCCTGGCACCGACGCTTGGCACTGTCGCTGGTGGTACTGTCCCTGGCGCTGTCGACCTTTCTGCTCCTGACGGTTGAACGGGTACGCCACGACGTGCGCGACAACTTCTCCAATGCGGTATCGGGCACGGACCTCATCGTCGGGGCGCGCAGTGGCGCCGTGCAACTGTTGTTGTACACGGTGTTCCGGGTGGGTCAACCCACGCAGACCATCGAGTACAAGGCCGTGCAGGCCTTGCAGAAGGACCCAGCGGTGAAGTGGGTGCTGCCCATTTCCTTGGGAGATACGCACCGAGGGTTTTCAGTGGTGGCCACCACACCGGACTACTTCGAGCACTTTCGATACGGTCCCCGCCTGCCGCTGGCACTCAGTGAAGGTCGGCCTTTTGAGGATGTGTTCGATGCCGTACTAGGCGCTGATGTGGCGCAACAGCTGGGCTATGCGCTCGGCCAGCGCATCGTGCTGCGCCACGGCAGCGGCGCCTTGGACACGGCGGATCACGATGACATGCCCTTCACCGCGGTGGGTGTCCTGGCTCGCACGGGAACACCTGTGGACCGTTCGGTGCACATTCGCCTGGAAGGTATGCAAGCGCTGCATGTGGATTGGGTTGCCGGCATGCCGATACCCGGCGCCAAGCGCACCAGCGCGCAAGAAGCCAAAGCCATGGACCTCGCCCCTCGCAACGTAACGGCTGTGCTGGTCGGTCTGAAGACGCGCGGTGCAGTGTTTGCGGTCCAACGCCGGGTACAAGCTTACGAGGGCGAGCCGCTGATGGCGGTTCTGCCTGGCGTCACGTTGGACGAACTCTGGGGCACGATTGCGCAGGCTGAACAAGCCTTGGCGCTGATGAGCATCTTGGTGGGTATCGTCAGCTTGGCTGGACTGATGGCGGTGGTCATGACGGCGCTGGAGCAGCGGCGGCGCGAACTGGCCGTCTTACGATCGGTTGGCGCGGGGCCCCGATGGGTCTTGATGCTGTTGCTGACGGAGGGCCTGCTGGTCAGCCTTTCAGGTGCCGCCTTGGGCGCAACAGCCTGGGCGCTGGTGCTCTGGGCCGGTGGTCCATGGGTGCAGGCCGAGTACGGCATCCTCCTAAGGTTCGGCCTGCCCACCGCACGCGAGGCCACTTTGTGCTTGTCGGTGGTCATGGCAGGCATCGCCGCAAGCCTTTGGCCCGGCTGGCGCGCCTACCGCCTTAGCTTGGCTGACGGGCTGGCCCCGCGCGGCGCCTGAGGCTGCCCGACAAGCCCGGCCCCATTCGCTTTCCTTCCACTCAACACGGTTCATGATGATCCATAACGCCCGTCCCCAAGTGTCCAGGGCCTTGAGTCCACGCCTGGTTCTGGCACTGGCCAGCGTGTTTTGCAGCCTTTGGGCCCTCAGCCCCGCAGCTTGGGCTCAATCGGGGTCTGCGCGCCAGGCCTCTGCCGCTCGCACCCTAAGCTGGGAAGAGCTGGTACCCAAGGACTGGGACCCAATGGCGCTGTTTCGCGACAAGCCTACCGCCCTCATCCGCGAAGGCAGCGCAGCTGAACTAGAGCTTATGCGAGAGATGCGCGAGGTCTGGGACAAGGCCCCCACCCGAGCTGAGCTCAAGGGCCAGCGCGTGCGCTTGCCTGGCTATGTGGTGCCTTTGGATATGGTCGGCGACAAACTGCAAGACTTTCTGCTCGTTCCCTACTTCGGAGCCTGCATACACAGCCCACCGCCCCCGGCCAACCAGATCGTGCACATCACGCTGAAGCGACCACAGGCCATGCGCACCATGGATGTGGTGTGGGTCACCGGCGTGATAGACATTGAGCGGCAAGACACCGGCATGGGTGTCAGCGGCTACGCTATGCGAGCTGATGCGGTGGAACCCTACAGAACTCCTGAAGGCAAGCGTTAAGGCCGCCAGGCCACTCCACGGCAAACAGGTTCAGGCTGCTCGCTTGCTCAAACCCAGCCCGACAACCGCAGCCACTACCAAGACTGCGCCCAGGCATTGCATCAGAGCCAACTGCTGACCCAGCAGGCCCCAGGCCATCAACAACGCAGCCACCGGCTCAAGGTTCATGATCGGCGAGTTACCCACCACCCCCAGGCGCGGCAAGATGGTGAACAGCAGGGTGAAGGCGCTGCCGTAAAACAGGGTCAATAAGGCGAGGCCCCACCAACCGACATAGGCGTCTTGCGCGTTAGGCCAGTACAGGCCACCTTGTGCCTGGCCGAACAGCAGGGTCAGCACACCCACCGATCCCAAGGTCAGCAGGGTGCGAAAACGGCCGTCGATGGTACCGACCTCATGCTCGGTCAAGGCCAACACCAGCCCGAAGGACAGCGCTGCGGCCAATGCCAGCGCCACACCTGTGCTCAAGCGGCTCCACTGGGTGCTCAGGTCCAGCCCCGAGGCCGCCCCCGTGACGTCAAGGGCCAAAGCCAAGCCCAAAAAGATCACCGGTGTCGCCTTGAGCACCGCGCGATCGGGCTTGCTGCGATACACCAGCAAGCTCCACAACACGGCAGTGAGCGAGTACAGATTGAAGGTCAGCAGCGCCAAGCCCACCGGTATGCGCGCCACTGCCGCATACAGCGTCAAGCTTTGAATAGCCACCAACACCACAATCAAGGCCATGGCCTTACCCTGCCGAGCGCTGAGTTTCAAGGCTGCCTTGCGCCACGGCACCAGCGCGGCCACCACCGCGGCCGTTCCCAAGCTGCGCACGGTCACAGCCGTTACCACATCCAAGCCATGATCAAAAGCCACCCGTGCAGCCACATGGTTGGCCCCAAACATGAAGGCCACACCGATCAGCATCAACAGGGCTTGCGGCGTGAGTCCTGGGGCCTTCATGGATATAGGGGTCGGGTGTTTGACGGGCAGATTCGGGCATGGAAGCATCGCACGAAATGAGTCCCTCTAGACGACAACTCTTGTTGCACGGCGCGGGCGCTGCTGCCGCCTGGTGCGGCGGTGCGCCGGTGCGGGCCGACGGCATCGTGGGTGGCGACCCCCAGGCCAGCGTGGCTGCTCGATTGCGCGGCGGGGGCGTGGTCATGATTTTTCGCCATGCGTTAGCGCCGGGTACCTTTGATCCACCTGGTTTTGATCTGCACGTTTGTTCGACCCAACGCAATCTCAACGAAGAAGGACGTGCCCAGGCCGAGCGCATCGGTCGATGGTTTGGGCGATACGGGCTGACACCGGCACAGGTGCGCAGCAGCCCTTGGTGCCGCTGCCTGGACACCGCTCGCATCGCCTTCGGGGTGCACGCCGTCTCACCCTGGGTAGCCTTGGGGTCCCCGGTGGGTACCTCAGAACAGGCCTACCCCGAGTATCAGGCTCAGCTGCGCCGAGCCACCAGCCAGCGCCGCACCCTGGGTGGGTTCGAGGTCTGGGTCACCCACCAGTTCGTTCTGCAGGACTTGGTAGGCCAGTCGGTGGCGTCCGCCGAAGCGCTGCTACTGCGCGGCGACCCGCGTGCGCCCGATGGGCGCCAGGCACTGCAAGTGCTGGGTCACTGGCGGCTGCCCGCCGCCTGAGCCGTACGGTTCAGCCGTACTGCAATTCAGCCACCTTGCCTGAAAGCACCCGATAACTGAAGATGGAGTAACCCACAGTGGCCGGTCCGGTCACGGAGCATCCCACCGCGATCACCGCCGACAAGGAAGTGGCGCTGAACGCTCGGCGTTTGAGCTGAGCCTTCGGGGAGAAGAACCGCTCCACCCTTCGTGGGCGAGCAGGGCCTGCTTGCGTGGCAACCCGCCAGCGTAGCCCGTGAGCGATCCGTCACGGCCAATCACGCGGTGACAGGGCACCAGAATCGAAATGGGATTGCGGCCCACAGCGACGCCTACAGCGCGCACCGCAGCCGACCGGCCGATCCGATGCGCGATCTCGCCGTAGGTGGTGGTGTCACCCACTGCGATCTCGCCCAGGACACGCCACACCGCTTGCTGAAAGAGCGTGCCCTCGGCGTCCAGCACCGGCAGTCGGACCGGACGCCGACCCTTGAAGTAGTCATCTAATGCGAGCACAGCGCCCACGATCTGCGGGTGGGTAGCGTCCAAGGGGGCACTCAATGGGCCAGGGTGGTGCGACTGCGCATCGAACCAGACCCCCGCCACACCTTTCGAAGAAGCGGCCACGGTCAATGCACCCAGCGGGGTCTGAATGCGGGCCTGGGCCTCGATGTGAGATGGCTTCATTTCTCATGCTCCAAGCGGCGCCAAGCCGCGGCGCGGCGTTGGGGCGTGAACAGGGGTCACTATAGGCCGGGTCGAATTTGTGCAGGGCCTCGGGGAGCAGAGCAAGGAGCCCTTAAACGTCGAAGGCCGCTTCACAGCGGCCTTCGGCGGTGCTTGACTACACAAGCTTTCTGTTTGGTTGCGGGAGCAAGATTTGAACTTGCGACCTTTGGGTTATGAGCCCAACGAGCTACCAGGCTGCTCCATCCCGCGGTAGAGCACGTGAGTATAGCCTACCTTTGCAGGACCATCATGGCGCCTTGACGTTGCTCTTGCTCAGCACCGCCGGGGCAGCCCTCTGAGCATGGCCCACTTTCTGCGCCGGTGCCGGCGCCTTGGTCGCAGGCTTGACAGAGTCGGTCTTGGCAGGGACGGCCGTCGCAGGTGCCGCCCCCGGCATGGTCTTGGCAGCCGGTGTCGCAGCAGCACCAGTTGTCGTCGAAGAAGCTGCAGCCGTCTTGCTCGCGTCCTTGGTCACAGCAGCTGCTGCTGGGGCTTTTGCGGCGGCAGGTGCAGTCGCAGGAGCCTGTACGCCAGCCGCCTTCGCCCCACCGGTTATCGACGCAGGAGCGGCAGCCTGGGCAGGTACCGGCGATTGCGCTACGGCCAAGCCCGAAAGCGCAGAGAATACGGTAACGGCGATGGTGGACTTGATATGCATGAGGTTTTCTCCTGGAAGTCAATCGAGTGTCACGGTGGGCTCCGACACTCATGAGCAGGGCTTGTTCGGCCTTGCGAATTCAACGGGCTGGGTGACGGCTGTGTTGACGGGTTTTCAAATCAATATTTTTTTGGCCACCGTCAACCGTTTAGGTCAGCACCCGTTGTACGCGAGCGCGAGCGAGCACGCGCGAGCGCTAGCCTGGCACAGGACCGGGCCATAGATCAGCAGTACGATCAATAACCGTTTATCGCGAGCAACCGTTGCCACGCTGCCATGTCCGGCCACACTGATTCACGCCAAGCCCTAAATGTGTTGGGGCAGACGTTACAGGCCTGCTCCTACGACCCACTCACAGGCTACTTCCGTGATGGTTGCTGCAATACCGACGAACAGGATCGCGGTCTGCACGTCGTATGCGCGGTAATGACAGCGGATTTTCTTGAACACAGCAAGGCGCAAGGCAATGACCTGGTCACGCCTCGCCCGCAATTATGCTTCAAGGGCCTGAAGCCGGGCGACCGTTGGTGCCTGTGCGCGTTGCGCTGGAAAGAGGCCTTGCAGGCCGGCGTGGCGCCCAAGGTGGTGCTGCAGGCCACGCACATCAAGGCCTTGGAAGTCTTAGACCGGCAAGACTTGGTCACTCACGCATACAGGACCACCCGAACCTGAAGATTGCGGCAGAGGAACGCCGAGGGGTCAACTCCGACTGAGCACCCTGTCGGCGGGACGGTCGCACCGCCGCGGGATCTGATGGCGGGGCGACAAAAAGCCGGCGCGGGGCCGGCTTGAGGGTTTGGCTTGAACACCTCCGCACAGGGCAGGATGTTCAAGTCGCCGATCACTCGGCCTTTGCAACTCCCTCAGCGGCCACTGGCTCAGGGCGGTCCACCAACTCCACGAAGGCCATCGGAGCGCTGTCACCCACGCGGAAGCCCATCTTCAGGATACGCGTATAACCGCCCGGGCGGGTGGCGTAGCGTGGACCCAGTTCGTTGAACAGCTTGGTGACGATCTCGCGGTCGCGCAGGCGGGCAAAGGCCAGACGGCGGTTAGCTACCGTGGACGAGCGGCCCAGGGTGATCAGGGGCTCGACCACACGGCGCAATTCCTTGGCCTTGGGGACAGTAGTCTTGATGGCTTCATGGCGAAGCAGCGAGACACACATGTTGCGAAGCATCGCCAAACGGTGTTCGCTGGTACGGTTGAGTTTACGGAGTCCGTGTCCGTGGCGCATGGTGCCTTCCTTTCATTATTGAACCCTGGCCGTATCAGGTACCAGGGTTTGCCTTACATCTTTTTGTTTTCAGCGCTTGTCGAGGCCCAGAGGCGGCCAGTTTTCGAGACGTGCACCCAGCGTGAGCCCACGCGAGGCCAACACTTCCTTAATTTCGTTGAGGGACTTGCGGCCCAGATTCGGCGTCTTGAGCAGCTCGGTTTCAGTGCGCTGGATCAGATCGCCGATGTAGTAAATATTCTCGGCCTTCAGGCAGTTGGCCGAACGAACGGTGAGCTCGAGCTCGTCCACGGGGCGCATCAGGATCGGGTCGAAGTTCGCGCCCGAACGCGGTACGGGCTCGGTGAAGGATGCGATGTCGCTGCCCTCGAGTTGCGCGAACACAGCCAACTGCTCGACCAAGATCTTAGCCGAAGCGCGGATGGCTTCCTCCGGGCTGATGGCGCCGTTGGTTTCGATCTGCATGACCAGCTTGTCAAGGTCGGTGCGCTGCTCGACGCGGGCGTTTTCCACCGCGTAGCTCACCCGCTTTACTGGCGAGAAGGAAGCGTCCAGCAAGATACGGCCGATGCTCTTGGTCGGCTCGTCAGCATGGCGGCGCAGGTTGCCCGGCACATAGCCACGGCCCTTTTCCACCTTGATCTGCATGTCCAGCTTGCCACCGGCGGCGAGGTTAGCGATCACGTGGTCGGGGTTGACGATTTCCACGTCGTGGGGCGTCTGAATGTCAGCCGCCGTGACCGAGCCGTCGCCATCTTTACGCAGCACCAGGGTGACTTCGTCGCGGTTGTGCAACCGAAACACCACACCCTTGAGGTTGAGCATGATGTGCACCACATCTTCTTGTACACCGTCGATGGTGGAGTACTCGTGCAGCACCCCAGCGATCGTCACCTCGGTGGGTGCATAGCCCACCATGGAGCTCAGCAGCACGCGCCGCAGCGCGTTGCCCAGCGTATGCCCATAGCCACGCTCGAAGGGCTCAAGTGTTACCTCAGCACGGTTGGCACCCAGGGGTTCAACATTGATGGCTTTGGGCTTCAGGAGATTGGTTTGCATAGATATGTGTTCCTCTCAATACCCTCGGCTCGTTACACCGGTAAGGCTGATGGACCAGCCGGACAAGAACAGTTCTGTGGCGCGCCCGGCATTCGCCACAGACACCGACTGGCCACCACCCGCAGCAAAGCCCGCGGGCGGAGAGCCAGTTCAGTGGTGATCAGCGCGAATACAACTCGACGATCAGCGACTCGTTGATTTCCGAGCCGAATTCGTCGCGGTCAGGCGCCTTCTTGAAGACGCCTTCCATCTTGCCTGCATCCACCTGAACCCATGCCGGTAACCCGGTGGACTCGGCAAGCTTCAGGGACTCTTGGATGCGCAGCTGCTTCTTGGCCTTTTCGCGGACACCCACGGTGTCACCAACCTCGACCAGATAAGAAGCGATGTTGACCACCTCACCGTTTACCGTGATGGCCTTGTGCGAAACCAGCTGCCGAGCTTCGGCGCGTGTTGAGCTGAAACCCATGCGGTAGACAACGTTGTCCAGACGCGATTCCAGCAAGGTCAGCAGGTTCACGCCGGTGGAGCCCTTGCAGCGCTCGGCCTCGGCGAAATAGCGGCGGAACTGACGCTCCAGCACGCCGTACATGCGCTTGACCTTTTGCTTTTCGCGCAGCTGCACACCAAAGTCGGAAGTGCGCTGACCGCTGGTGCGGCCATGCTGTCCCGGCTTGGATTCCAGCTTGATTTTGTCGGCTATGGCGCGGCGACCGCTCTTGAGGAACAGGTCGGTGCCTTCGCGGCGGGAAAGTTTGCCCTTGGGGCCTAGGTAACGTGCCACTTTGAGTGTCCTTGTTCAATCTGACGCAGGCCGCACCATCTAGGGATGGCTCGGAACACCGCGCGAGTCTGGCCGGTATTGTTTTGTGGGCTCAGACGGTGGGCTTCGACGAAAACGCCTGCTGCAGCTCTAGAGCCGCAGCCGGCCAGAGCTTGTGTTAGATGCGACGACGCTTTTGCGGACGGCAACCATTGTGCGGCACCGGGGTCACGTCGGAAATCGAATTGATGCGGATACCCAGTGAAGCCAGGGCGCGAACCGAGGACTCACGGCCGGGGCCAGGGCCCTTGATCTTCACATCCAGGTTCTTTATTCCTTGCTCCTGCGCAGCGCGGCCGGCCACCTCAGCGGCCACCTGGGCTGCAAAGGGCGTGCTCTTACGCGAGCCCTTGAAGCCTTGGCCGCCTGAAGAGGCCCAGCTCAGCGCGCCGCCCTGGCGGTCGGTGATGGTGATGATGGTGTTGTTGAACGATGCATGCACATGTGCGATGCCGTCTGCCACATTCTTGCGGACTTTCTTGCTGACGCGTCGTGCAGCTGAGTTGTTCGGTGCCTTGGCCATAAATCTTTACTCGCTATGAGGTGCGTGGTGATCGGTGCTGAAAGAGAGCTGCGTCACTTCTTGATCGCTGCGGCCGACTTCTTCGGCCCCTTACGGGTGCGCGCGTTGGTCTTGGTGCGCTGACCACGCACGGGCAGACCACGGCGGTGGCGCAGACCGCGGTAGCAGCCGATGTCAATCAACCGCTTTATGTTGATCGACATTTCGCGACGAAGGTCACCTTCGATCGTCATCGTATTGATCTGCTCCCGGATCTTTTCCAAGTCAGCGTCATTCAGATCTTTGATTTTCTTGGTCCAAGGCACGCCGGCCGCATCGCAGATCTTCTGCGCGGTGCGACGGCCGATGCCATAGATCGAGGTCAGGCCGATCTCAGCGTGCTTGTGCGGAGGGATGTTGATACCAGCAATACGTGCCATGTTGATTCCTCAGTTCTGCTCTGCCGTGGCGAATCAGCCCTGGCGCTGCTTGTGGCGGGGGTCGGTGCAGATCACACGCACCACACCGTGGCGACGGATGATCTTGCAGTTACGGCACATCTTCTTGACGGAAGCGGCTACTTTCATGGTCTTCTCCTTGACCTTTCCTATGTGGACGCTGGGCGTTCCGGTTACTTGGCGCGGAACACAATGCGCGCCCGACTCAAATCGTAAGGGGTGAGTTCCACGGTGACCTTGTCGCCCGGAAGGATACGGATGTAGTGCATACGCATCTTGCCGGAGATATGGCCGAGAACCACATGTCCGTTTTCCAACTTCACGCGGAAGGTGGCGTTTGGGAGGTTCTCGAGGATTTCACCCTGCATCTGGATGACGTCATCTTTGGCCATCTTCGACCCATCAGGTGGCTTTGAAGTTGGCTTTCTTGAGCAACGACTCGTACTGCTGACTCATTACATAACTCTGAACCTGGGACCAGAAGTCCATCGTCACGACCACGATGATCAACAAAGACGATCCACCAAAATAGAACGGCACGTTGTACTTCAGTACCAGAAACTCGGGTAACAGACACACCGCCGTGATGTAGACCGCCCCCACCAGGGTAAGGCGGGCCAAAATCTTGTCGATGTACTTGGCAGTTTGGTCACCTGGACGAATGCCCGGCACCAGCGCGCCGCTTTTCTTCAGGTTCTCTGCGGTCTCACGGCTGTTGAACACCAAGGCCGTGTAAAAAAAGCAGAAAAACACGATCATTGCGGCATATAGCATCACATACACCGGCTGGCCTGGCGACAGTGCCGCCGAAAGGTCCTTCAGCCAGCGCAGGCTATCACCCGTAGCAAACCAGCTCACCACCGTGGTGGGCAAGAGGATGATGGACGAGGCAAAGATCGGCGGGATTACGCCCGACATGTTGAGCTTGAGCGGCAGATGCGAGGACTGGCCGCCCATAATCTTGTTACCCACTTGGCGCTTAGCATAGTTGACCAAGATCTTGCGCTGGCCGCGCTCCACGAACACCACTCCGTAGGTCACCAGGATGACGATGGTGATGATGAACAGCGCGGCGATGATGCTCATCGCGCCGGTGTTCACGAGTTCGAACAGGCCACCAATGGCGCCTGGAAGGCCGGCAGCGATACCGGCGAAAATCAGTATGGAGATGCCGTTGCCCAGACCACGTTCGGTGATCTGCTCGCCCAGCCACATCAGGAACATGGTGCCGGCCACCAGGCTAACCACCGCAGTCACGCGAAAGCCCATGCCCGGGGTGATGACCAGACCACCCGTGCCTTCGAGGGCCAGTGCAATGCCCAGGGCTTGAAAAATGGCCAGGCCCAAGGTGCCGTAGCGGGTGTACTGGGTGATCTTGCGGCGGCCCGCCTCGCCTTCCTTTTTCAACGCTTCAAGGGTCGGCACCACATAGGTCATCAGCTGCATGATGATCGATGCAGAGATGTAGGGCATGATGCCCAGTGCGAAGACGGTGAAACGGGACAGCGCGCCACCCGAGAACATGTTGAACAGGTTCAGGATGCCGCCGCTTTGGCTGTTGAAGAGCTGCTTGAGCTGCACAGGATCGATCCCCGGCACGGGAATATGCGCCCCGATCCGGTAGACGATCAACGCCAATACCAAGAACACCAAGCGGCGACGGAGGTCACCAAACTTGCCGCTCTTGGCCAGTGCGCTTGCGTTGGCTGACACGCTTGCTCCTGCCTTGCTCTTGGGTTCTCAGCTCAGCGCCGAAGCTCAGGCGAGTGTGCCACCGGCTGCTTCAATGGCAGCCTTGGCGCCAGCTGTGGCACCGATACCGTTGAGCGTGACCTTTCTAGACAGATCACCGGTCTTGACAACCTTGACCACCTTGGCGTTCTGGGGGATCAGGCCGGCGGCCTTAAGCGTCACCAAATCAACTTCGTCTGCAGCCAGGAGCTGCAGCTCGCCCAGTGTGATCTCGGCGTTGTACTTCAGGGAAGCAGACTTGAAACCGCGCTTGGGCAGGCGGCGCTGCAGCGGCATCTGGCCGCCCTCAAAGCCCACCTTGTGGTAACCACCGGCACGGGACTTTTGGCCCTTGTGGCCACGGCCAGCGGTCTTGCCCAGACCCGACCCGATGCCGCGGCCGACGCGGCGGCGAGCCTTTTTAGAGCCGTCAGCCGGTTTAAGCGAATTGAGTTGCATGTTCAGTGCCCTCTTCAGATGACTTGCACCAGGTAGGCCACCTTGGTGATCATGCCGCGCACGGCGGGCGTGTCTTCTAGCACGCGCATGCTGCCCAGCTTGCGCAAGCCCAGGCCACGCACGGTGGCACGGTGAGACTCGCGGGTGCCGGCCACGCTGCGAACCAGCTTGACGGTCAGGGTTTTCTTGTCAGCCATGATGGGGATCCTTGGCAGCCGATCAGTTGAGGATTTCTTCAACTGTCTTACCGCGCTTAGCGGCGACTTCGGCCGGCGTGGACGAATGCTTCAGTGCGTCCAGCGTGGCGCGAACCATGTTGTATGGGTTGGACGAGCCCAGGCTCTTGGCCACGATATCCGTCACGCCCATCACTTCAAACACCGCGCGCATCGGACCGCCTGCAATGATGCCGGTACCCGTGGGGGCCGGCGCCATCAGCACCTTGGCTGCACCATGCTCGCCCACCACGTTGTGGTGAACCGTGCCGTTCTTGAGCTGAACCTTAAACATGTTGCGGCGGGCAGACTCCATCGCCTTCTGCACGGCCACGGGCACTTCACGGGCCTTGCCCTTGCCCATGCCGACGCGGCCATCGCCGTCACCAACCACTGTCAAAGCGGCGAAACCAAGAACGCGACCACCCTTGACCACCTTGGTCACGCGGTTGACCGCAATCATCTTCTCCTTGAGACCGTCGTCGCGACCTTCGTCCTGCACGCGGGGGGAAAACTTAGCCATTTGCGTTGATCCTTAATGCGTCAGAACTGCAGGCCGGCTTCGCGAGCCGCTTCAGCCAGGGCCTTGACACGACCATGGTAGGCAAAGCCTGCACGGTCGAAAGCAACCTGCTCGATACCAGCGGCCTTGGCCTTTTCGGCGATACGCTTGCCAATCAAGGTGGCGGCTCCGGTGCTGCCACCCTTGCCGGCCGCGCCCAATTGATCACGCACTGCTTTCTCGGCGGTGGAGGCCGAGGCCAGCACCTTGGTGCCGCAGCCGGAAATGACGCGGGCGTAGATGTGCAGGTTCGAGCGAAAGACCGTCAAACGGGCCGCACCTTGAATGGCGATGCGGGCCTGGGTTTGACGGGCACGGCGCAGACGCTGCTCTTTCTTGTTCATCGTCATGATGCCGTTCCTTACTTCTTCTTGGTCTCTTTGAGGGCCACGCGCTCGTCGGCATAGCGGATGCCCTTGCCCTTGTAGGGCTCGGGCGGCCGGATGGCGCGCACTTCAGCGGCGATCTGGCCTACCACCTGGCGGTCAGCACCCTTGATCAGGATTTCGGTCTGGGTGGGGCACTCGACCTTGATGCCGGCAGGCATGTCCTTGACCACAGGATGGGAGAACCCAACCTGCAGATTGAGTTTGGCGCCCTGGGTTTGGGCACGGAAGCCCACACCCACCAGGTTGAGCTTGCGCTCGAAGCCCTTGCTCACGCCGTTGACCATGTTGGCCACGATGGCACGCATGGTGCCGCTCATGGCATTGGCCTGGGCCGACTCGTCCACCGGCGCGAAAGTGACGGCGCCGTTGGCGACCTTGACCGTGACCAGTTCATTGGCGGCTTGCCTGAGAGTGCCTTGGGCTCCCTTGACCGTGATTTCTTGTGCCGAAATCTGGACATCCACACCGCTGGGGACGGCCACCGGCATCTTTCCTACGCGGGACATTTTGTTCAACCTCCCTGCATCAAGCAACGTAGCACAGGACCTCGCCGCCGATACCGGCAGCGCGGGCCTTGCGGTCCGTCATCACGCCCTTGGGCGTGGTCACAATGGCCACACCCAAACCGTTCATGACCTGTGGCAGATCATGACGACCTTTGTAGATGCGAAGGCCAGGACGGCTCACACGCTCTATGCGCTCGATCACCGGGCGACCTGCGTAGTACTTCAGCGCGATTTCAAGTTCGCTCTTGCCGGCGTCGCCCTTGATGGCAAAACCGTCGATGTAGCCTTCGTCCTTGAGGACTTGGGCAATGGCCACCTTCAACTTGGAAGACGGCATTGTCACAGCGCCTTTTTCAACCATCTGCGCATTGCGGATGCGCGTCAGCATATCGGCGATGGGATCACTCATGCTCATGTGAAATTCTCCTGACCGGACCCAGCGCCGGCTTACCAGCTAGCCTTGACGACGCCCGGGATGTCGCCCTTGAACGCCAGTTCACGAATCTTGCTGCGGGCCAAGCCGAACTTGCGAAACGTGCCACGCGGACGACCGGTCAGCTCGCAGCGGTTACGCAGACGGGTGGGGTTGGCGTTTCGAGGCAGCTTCTGCAGCGCCAGGCGAGCGGCATAACGCTCTTCATCGGACTTCTTGGCATCGTTGGCGATCGCCTGCAGCTCGGCGTACTTCTTGGCGTACTTCGCCACCAAGGCTTCGCGCTTCAGTTCACGTTGCTTGAGAGAGACTTTAGCCACAGGGCACCTCAGTTCTTGAAGGGAAAGCGGAAGGCAGCCAGAAGCGCCCTGCACTCTTCGTCGGTCTTGGCGGTGGTGGTGATCGAGATGTTCATCCCGCGGATTGCGTCGATCTTGTCGTACTCGATCTCGGGGAAGATGATCTGCTCTTTCACGCCGATGTTGTAGTTACCTCGACCGTCGAAGGAGCGGCCGGAGATGCCGCGGAAGTCGCGCACACGGGGTAGCGAGATGTTGACGAAACGGTCCAGGAATTCGAACATGCGCACGCCGCGCAGGGTGACCATGCAGCCGATAGGCACGCCATCGCGAATCTTGAAGCCGGCGATGGCCTTTTTGGACTTGGTAACCACGGGCTTTTGGCCGGCGATCTTGGTCAGATCGCCGACGGCGTTGTCCATGACCTTCTTGTCGGTGACGGCCTCGCTCACGCCCATGTTCAGCGTGATCTTGGAAAAGCGCGGCACTTCCATCACAGACTTGTAGCCGAACTTTTTCATCAGTTCAGGTACCACCTTGCTCTGGAAGTGGTCCTGGAGTCGGGAACGGGTTGCTTGGGTCATGATGCCGCCTTAGGCTTTGATCTCTTCGCCGCTGGACTTGTAGACGCGCGACTTCTTGCCGTCTGCCAGCACCTTGATGCCCACGCGATCGGCCTTACCTGTGGTCGAGTTGTAGATCGCCACATTGGATTGGTGTATGGGCATCGTCTTGTCGATCACGCCGCCGGTGGTTCCTTTCATGGGGTTGGGCTTGACGTGCTTCTTCACCACGTTTACGCCTTCAACCACGATATGGTCCTCGTCCACACGCAGCGTGACGGTGCCACGCTTACCCTTGTCGCGGCCGGTCAATACGATGACTTGGTCGCCTTTGCGAATCTTGTTCATATCTGTCCTCTTGCGCTAGCGCTTACGGTCCGGTGTACCTAGAGCACTTCCGGGGCCAGCGACACGATCTTCATGAAGCGCTCAGAGCGCAGCTCACGGGTGACCGGACCGAAGATGCGGGTGCCGATGGGCTCGAGCTTGGCGTTGAGAAGCACGGCAGCATTGCCGTCAAACTTCACCAAGGAACCATCCTGGCGGCGCACGCCCTTGGCGGTACGCACGACGACGGCGTTGTAGACCTCACCCTTCTTGACGCGACCACGCGGTGCAGCTTCCTTGATGCTGACCTTGATTACGTCGCCAATGCCGGCATAGCGCCGCTTGGAGCCGCCGAGCACCTTGATGCACATGACGGACTTCGCGCCAGTGTTGTCAGCGACGTCAAGCCGCGATTGCATTTGGATCATGTGTAGTCCCCAACTTGTCCCGCCTGTTCATTGCAGCACTTGCGTGCGCACCGGCCAGCCGGTCAGTCTTGGGCCCGTGGTATGGGCTGAAAATCTGCTAGACGCACGGGGGCCCGCACGCCTTTTTTGGGATAGCCCTTGAGTATGCGGCAAAAACATCCGGAGTGTCAAGCGCCACCAACGAAACCGTTGAGCATGCCGCCATAGAGCCAGACCCGATCGGGCTGTCGTGCCGCGTGCGGCCAGCACCTCGAATGGGCCAGGTGTCAGGCTGATTTGGCCTGCGCGAGCAGAGTGTCGGCGTCGCTGACCTTGAACTCGCCAGGGCCCTCCACATTAAGCGTTTTGACCACGCCGTCCTTGACCAGCATCGAATAGCGGTTAGAACGCAGACCCAGGCCCCGGGCGGTGAGGTCCAGCGTGAGGCCCACAGCCTTGCTGAACTCAGCCGAGCCGTCGGCCATCATGCGAAGCTTGCCGCCGGAGTGCTGATCGCGGCCCCAGGCGCCCATGACGAAGGCGTCGTTGACCGACACACACCAGATCTCGTCCACGCCCACCGCGGTGAATTCAGCGGCCTTGGCTACAAAGCCCGGCACATGCTTGGCCGAACAGGTGGGTGTAAAAGCGCCAGGCAGGGCGAACAGAGCTATGGTCTTGCCGGCCGTGCTCTTCTGAACCTCAAAGGCATTGGGGCCCACGGAGCAGCCATTGCCCTCGACCTCAATGAACTCAAACAGCGTGGCTGAGGGAAGCTTTTCGCCAACCTTGATCATGGTGTTGCTCCGAGTGGAAATTTAAATCGGCCGTAATCCATATCAGACTTCGCGCGCCTTCTCCACAAGTCGGGTAACAACCCAGGACTTGGTCTTAGAAATCGGCCTGCTTTCGGTGATTTCCACGACATCGCCCATGTGGTAATCGCCTTTTTCGTCGTGCGCGTGGAACTTGCGCGAGCTGGCGACGATCTTGCCGTAGAGCTCATGCTTGTTACGGCGCTCCACCAGAACCGTCACGGTCTTGGCACGCTTGTCGCTGACCACACGGCCCACGAAGCTGCGGACCACCTTAGCCTTGCTTGCTGCTTGGGCTTCGCTCACTTGGCGGCTCCCTTTTTCTTCTCGCCAATGATGGTGCGGGCACGTGCGATGTCGCGGCGTGTCTTGCTCAAAGCCGAGGTGTTGCTCAGTTGCTGAGTGGCCTTCTGCATGCGCAGACCGAAGTGGGCCTTCAAGAGGTCGGAGACCTCTTTCTCGAGGGCAACCACGTCCTTGGCGCGAAGTTCAGATGCTTTCATCATTCGTCTCCTTTAGGCGCCGACCTGGCGGGCCACGAAGGTGCAGCGCAGGGGCAGCTTGGCTGCGGCCAGCGTGAACGCCTCGCGCGCGAGTTGCTCGGGCACACCGTTGATTTCATAAAGCACCTTGCCGGGGGTGATCTCGGCGACGTAGTACTCGGGGTTGCCCTTGCCGTTGCCCATGCGCACTTCGGCCGGCTTCTGGGAAATCGGCTTGTCGGGGAAGATGCGGATGAAGATGCGCCCGCCGCGCTTGATGTGGCGCGAAATAGCGCGGCGCGCAGCTTCGATTTGGCGGGCAGTAATGCGGCCACGCTCGGTGGCCTTCAGGCCGAATTCGCCGAACGAGACAGCGGCACCGCGGGTGGCCACACCTGTGTTGCGGCCCTTGTGTTCCTTGCGGAACTTGCGACGTGCGGGTTGCAGCATCTCTTACTCTCCTTTTGCCCCGCCAGGCGCCGCTGCTTTGCGCACGCGCTTGACGGCAGGCGTCTTGGGCGAATCGGCTGCCACGGCGGGCTTGTCCAAGCCATCGCTAGAAGCGGCGCCTACGCCACCAACAGCGCCACGGGGTGCGCCACGGCCGTCACGGCGTTCGCCGCGACCTGGGGCACCACCCGGGCGACCAGGGCGGCGGTTGCGCCGGTCGTCTTCACCTCCGGCATCGGGCTTTATCGCACCAGGCGCTTCGCCACGGCCGAGGTTGTCACCACGGTATACCCACACTTTGACACCGATGACGCCATAGGTGGTCTTGGCTTCGCTGAAACCGTAGTCGATATCTGCCTTCAGGGTGTGCAGGGGCACCCGGCCCTCGCGGTACCACTCGGTGCGGGCGATTTCGATGCCGTTCAGTCGGCCGGCACTCATGATCTTGATGCCCTGAGCACCCAAGCGCATGGCGTTTTGCATCGCGCGCTTCATGGCGCGGCGGAACATGATGCGCTTTTCGAGCTGCTGGGTGATGCTGTCGGCGATCAGCTGAGCATCGATTTCGGGCTTGCGTACCTCTTCGATGTTCACCGCCACCGGCACGCCCAGGCGCTTGCCCAGCTCGGCCTTGAGGTTTTCGATGTCCTCGCCCTTCTTGCCGATGACCACACCTGGACGAGCCGAGAAGATGGTGATGCGGGCGTTCTTGGCGGGGCGTTCAATCAGGATGCGCGAGACCGCGGCGTTCTTCAGCTTGGCCTTGAGGAAGTCCCGAACCTGCAGGTCTTCGGCCAGCATCTGGCTGAAGTTGCGGTTGGTGGCGAACCAACGTGAGGCCCAGGCACGGGTGACCGGAAGACGGAAGCCGGTCGGGTGGATTTTCTGTCCCATAGCGTTATAGGCCTCTTCAGTTGCCGACGGTCACAAAGATGTGGCAGGTGGGTTTGCTGATGCGGTTGCCGCGGCCCTTGGCGCGCGCAGAGAAACGCTTCAGCGTGGCACCCTGTTCCACGTAGATCGAAGTGATCTTCAGTTCGTCGATGTCGGCACCATCGTTGTGTTCGGCATTGGCGATGGCGCTTTCCAGCGCCTTCTTGACGATACCGGCGGCCTTCTTCTGAGTGAAAGCCAGGATATTGAGGGCCTGATCCACCTTTTTGCCGCGGATCAGGTCGGCCACCAGCCGACCCTTATCGGCCGACAGGCGCACACCACGGACGATTGCACGGGTTTCCATGTTCGTCATCCTTTACTTCTTGGCCTTCTTGTCCGCGGGGTGACCCTTGAAAGTGCGGGTCAGCGCGAACTCGCCGAGCTTGTGGCCAACCATCTGGTCGGACACATAAACGGGCACATGCTGCTTGCCGTTGTGCACGGCGATCGTGAGGCCGATGAACTCGGGTAGCACCGTCGAGCGGCGCGACCAGGTCTTGATAGGCCTTTTATCCTTGGTGGCTGAGGCCTTCTCGACCTTGGCCATCAGGTGGTGGTCCACAAAGGGGCCTTTCTTGGCAGAGCGTGTCATTTGGTGCGCTCCTCTTATTTCTTACGGCGCGAGACAATGAAGGTCTGCGTGCGCTTGTTCGAGCGGGTGCGGAAGCCCTTGGTGAGGGTGTTCCACGGCGACACCTGCGGCTGGCCTTCGCCGGTGCGGCCTTCGCCACCACCGTGCGGGTGATCCACAGGGTTCATCGCCACACCGCGAACGGTCGGGCGGATGCCCTTCCAACGGATGGCGCCAGCCTTGCCGTACTGGCGCAGGCTGTGTTCTTCGTTGCTCACTTCGCCGATGGTGGCGCGGCAGTCGATGTGCACACGGCGAACCTCGCCGGAGCGCAGACGGATTTGGGCGTAGGTGCCTTCGCGGGCCATCAACGTGACCGAGGCACCAGCCGAGCGCGCGATTTGGGCGCCCTTGCCCGGCAGCATTTCGATGCAGTGGATGGTGGAGCCCACGGGAATGTTGCGGATGGGCAGGGTGTTGCCGGCCTTGATGGGGGCTTCAGCTCCGCTGATCACCGTGGCACCGGCCTCCAGGCCGCGCGGGGCGATGACATAGCGGCGCTCGCCGTCGGCGTAGCAAAGCAACGCAATATGGGCGGTGCGGTTGGGGTCGTACTCGATGCGTTCGACCTTAGCTGGGATTCCGTCCTTGTTGCGCTTGAAGTCCACCACGCGGTAGTGGTGCTTGTGACCACCGCCCTTGTGGCGCATGGTGATGTGGCCGTTGTTGTTGCGACCAGACTTCTGCTTTTGCGGCTCGAGCAGAGAGGCTTCGGGCGCGCCCTTGTGCAGGTGCTTGTGCACCACCTTGACCACGGCGCGGCGGCCAGGTGAGGTGGGTTTGACTTTGACAACGGCCATTTACGCAGCCTCCCCGGAGAAGTTGAGCTCCTGACCGGCCTTCAAGGAGACATACGCCTTCTTGACATGGTCACGGCGGCCGGTGCGGCCACCGAAGCGCTTGGTCTTGCCCTGCGTGTTGACGGTGCGCACACTGTCCACCTCGACCTTGAACATCAGTTCAACGGCCGCCTTGATTTCGGGCTTGGTGGCGTCGCGCAGCACCTTGAACAACACCTGGTTGTTCTTCTCTGCTGCGGCCGTGGCCTTCTCGGAAATGATCGGTGCGACGAGCACCTGGGCTAGGCGGCCTTCGTCGTGCTTTTGGGTGCTCATGCGAACATCTCCTTGAGCAACTCGATTGCGCCCTTGGTCACCAGCACCTTCTTGTAGTGCACCAGCGACAGGGGATCGGCGTAGCGGGGCTCGACCACCAGCACGTTGGCCAGGTTGCGGGAGGCCAGCGCGAGGTTGTCGTCCACCTGGTCGGCAATCACCAGCACCGAATCCAGGCCCATGGCCTTAAATTTGGCAGCCAACAGCTTGGTTTTGGGGGCTTCGACCTTGATCGCGTCCACCACGGCCAGGCGACCGTCACGGGCCAGCTGAGACAGGATCGACGCCATGCCGGCTCGATACATCTTCTTGTTGACCTTGTGGGTAAAGTTTTCGTTGGGCGTGTTCGGGAAGATGCGCCCACCCCCGCGCCACAGCGGCGAAGACGTCATCCCTGCGCGGGCGCGGCCGGTACCCTTCTGGCGGAACGGCTTCTTGGTGGAGTGGTGCACTTCAGCACGGGTGAGCTGCTTGCGCGTGCCTTGACGGGCGTTGGCCTGGTAAGCCACCACCACCTGGTGAACCAGGGCTTCGTTGTAGTCACGGGCAAATACGGTGTCAGGGGCGTCCACCTTGGCAGTGGCCTGACCTTGCTCGTTCAGGAGCTCGAGTTGCATCACTGGGCTCCCTTCTTCAGGCGAACCTTGACGGCCGGGCGCACAACCACATGGCCGTTCTTGGCACCCGGAACGGCGCCCTTGACCAGCAGCAGCTGGCGGGCTTCGTCCACGCGCACGATGTCCAGGTTCTGGGTGGTGACGGTTTCGTCGCCCATGTGACCGGTCATCTTCTTGCCCGGGAACACGCGGCCCGGGTCTTGCGCCATGGAGATCGAGCCCGGCACGTTGTGCGAACGGCTGTTGCCGTGCGACGCACGCTGGGAGCTGAAATTGTGACGCTTAATGGTACCGGCGTAGCCCTTGCCGATCGAGGTGCCCTGCACATCGACCTTCTGGCCGGCGGCAAACATCGTCACGGGCAGCGTGCTGCCGGGCTTGTACTCGGCAGCAACAGCGGCTTCTACCCGGAATTCCTTGAGGATTTCACCGCCTTCAACGCCAGCCTTGGCGAGGTGACCTGCTTGCGGCTTGGTCACATGGGACGCCTTGCGCGACCCATATGCCACCTGCAAGGCAACATAGCCGTCTGTCTCTTCGGTCTTGACCTGGGTGACCCGATTGTTGGACACGTCGAGCACCGTCACAGGAACGGCGTCGCCGTCGTCCGTGAAGATGCGCATCATGCCCACCTTGCGACCCAACAATCCGAGGCGATTGCTCAGACTCATGGTTCTTCTCCAGCCCCTGGGAAAGGGCCTTGTTGCACAACCCCGACATCGATTGGCCGGGATGGATGTCCACCCTGTTAAGGCGGGCCGCTCGCGACCAAAACCAGGCCGTCAAGCGGAAAAGCTTTTAAGTATAGCGGCTCTCGGGATTCCCCGCAAACTGTTGACTGAAGCCAGTGGACTGCGCTCGCACGCCGGCCGGTTTCGGGCTGCGGCAAGGCCGTGCTGCAGCCCAAAGCTTGCCTTACTGCAACTTGATCTCGACGTCCACACCTGCAGGCAGGTCCAGCTTCATCAGGGCGTCAACCGTCTTGTCGGTCGGGTCGACGATGTCCATCAGGCGCTGGTGGGTGCGGATTTCAAACTGGTCGCGCGACGTCTTGTTAACGTGCGGCGAGCGCAAGATGTCGAAACGCTGCATGCGGGTGGGCAAAGGGACCGGGCCACGGACGATGGCGCCCGTGCGCTTTGCGGTGTCAACGATCTCAAGAGCGGACTGGTCGATCAGCTTGTAATCGAAGGCCTTAAGGCGGATGCGAATTTTTTGCTTTTGCACGCGTGCCTCACTCGATGATTTTTGCCACAACGCCGGCGCCCACGGTGCGGCCGCCTTCGCGGATGGCAAAGCGCAGGCCTTCTTCCATGGCAATCGGGTTGATCAGCTTGACCGTGATGCTCACGTTGTCGCCCGGCATCACCATCTCCTTGTCCTTGGGTAACTCCACCGCACCCGTCACATCCGTCGTGCGGAAGTAAAACTGCGGACGGTAGTTGTTGAAGAACGGCGTGTGACGGCCACCCTCCTCCTTGGACAACACATAAATCTCAGCCGTAAAGTGCGTGTGCGGCTTCACCGAACCAGGCTTGCACAGCACCTGGCCACGCTCCACGTCCTCACGCTTGGTGCCGCGCAGCAAAATGCCCACGTTGTCCCCAGCCTGCCCCTGGTCCAGCAGCTTGCGGAACATCTCCACGCCCGTGCAGGTGGTCTTTTGCGTGGCACGAATGCCCACAATCTCAATTTCCTCACCCACCTTCACAATGCCACGCTCCACGCGACCGGTCACCACCGTGCCACGACCGGAGATCGAGAACACGTCTTCCACCGGCATCAGGAACGCGCCATCAATCGCACGCTCAGGCGTGGGGATGTAGCTGTCCAGCGCATCGGCCAGCCGCATGATCGCCTCTTCGCCCAGCTCGCCCTTGTCGCCTTCGAGCGCCAGCTTGGCCGAACCCTTGATGATCGGCGTGTCATCGCCAGGAAAATCGTACTTGGAAAGCAGCTCGCGCACTTCCATTTCCACCAGCTCCAGCAACTCAGCGTCGTCCACCATGTCGCACTTGTTCAGGAACACGATGATGTAGGGCACACCCACTTGGCGGGCCAGCAAAATGTGCTCGCGCGTCTGGGGCATCGGGCCGTCAGCGGCCGAGCACACCAAAATCGCACCGTCCATCTGCGCTGCCCCCGTGATCATGTTCTTCACATAGTCAGCGTGACCCGGGCAGTCCACGTGCGCATAGTGACGGTTGGCCGTCTCGTACTCAATGTGCGCCGTGTTGATCGTGATACCGCGCGCCTTCTCCTCAGGTGCCGCATCGATCTCGTCGTACTTCTTGGCCTCCCCGCCAAACTTGGACGACAACACCGTGGCAATGGCCGCCGTCAGCGTCGTCTTGCCATGGTCCACGTGACCAATCGTGCCCACGTTCACGTGTGGCTTGGTCCGTTCAAATTTTCCTTTTGCCATTTCGATCTCCAGGCGGTCGAATCCAGAACAAAACAAGAGGGTAAATCAGTGGTGCCCATGGCGGGAATCGGACCCGCGACCTCTCCCTTACCAAGGGAGTGCTCTACCACTGAGCCACATGGGCATCGTCACAGGCTTGCACATGGCGGCCCAGGCGCCCTCGATGCACAAGCCAGTGGCGACGTTGCTTGCAATCGCCCAAATCAACCAACCACAATCCACACCTGCCAGCCGAGCCCCGCCCTGTTGCCAAGACTGGAGCGGGAGACGGGAATCGAACCCGCATCATTAGCTTGGAAGGCTAAGGTTCTACCATTGAACTACTCCCGCCAAGCATGCCCCGCGCCCGCACTTGGCCCGGGGTGCTGGCTGTACGGCTTCGGGATTTGCTTGGTGGAGGAGGCTGGATTCGAACCAGCGTAGGCGTAAGCCAACAGATTTACAGTCTGCCCCCTTTAGCCACTCGGGCACCCCTCCGCGCCGAACTGCGCAGTATAGCAGCGAATTAAAGCGGCAAGTGCCGGCTACCAGTGGATAGCCGCCCGAGCCGGGTCGTACGCGCGCAAGAAAGCCTGCACCTGCGAGAAGTGGCCGCAACCCGCGAACGGTACCGGGGGCCGGCGGGCCGACAGGGGCGAGGGGTGGTTGCACGACAGCACCAGCCTCGGGGCGGGGGTTGGTCCCTGGCACTGCAACCGGGGGGCCTGGGCCTGCGCATGCGCGCCCCACAACAGGGCCGCCAGGGGCTGTTGGCGCTGGGCCACTGCCAAAACCAAGGCATTGGTCAGGGTATCCCAGCCCATTCGGGCATGGGAGCCAGCTTGCCCGCCCTCCACCGTCAAGCTTGCATTGAGCAGCAGCACACCCTGGCGCGCCCAGTGGCTGAGGTCGCCGCTGGCTGCTGCAGGTGAGACCCCACCCAGATCGCGCCGCAGTTCCCGCAGGATGTTGTGCAAGCTGGGCGGCAGGCGGCTATGGGCCGGTACCGAAAATGCCAGGCCCTGCGCTTGGCAAGGGCCGTGGTAGGGGTCCTGCCCCAAGATCAAGACCCTTACGGAGGCCAAAGGGGTGAGTGCCAAAGCCCGCAGCACCTCGGCCGGGTAGACCACAGCCCCCAAGGCCTGGCGCTGTTCAACCGCCCAGATCAGGGCCTGGCCCGGCGGGCTTTGCATCCAAGCTCGTACCAGCGGCGCCCAGTCCCCCAGCCCAGCGGGGGCGGCGCCGTCGACCGCGGCTGCAGCCTCACCGCCCGCACACGCCTGCTCCAAGTGCAGGCCCAGCGGCTGCTGTAGGGCATTGGGGGGCGCGTCCACGGGGCGCAGCCGACGCTCAGGCGAAGAGTTCGGCCAGGGCTGCGCCCGGGTCGGCCGCACGCATGAGTGCCTCGCCGACCAAAAAGGTGTGTATGCCCGAGTGCCGCATGCGCTGCACATCGGCTGGCCCCAAGATGCCGCTCTCGGTGACCAAGAGGCGGCCGGCGGGCACCCGCTGCTGCAGGTCCAGCGTGGTCTGCAACGACACCTCGAAAGTGCGCAGGTTGCGGTTGTTCACGCCCACTAGGCGCGTGTTCAAGCGCAATGCGCGGTCCAACTCGGCCGCATCGTGCACCTCCACCAACACATCCATCCCCAGGGCGTGGGCACAAGCCTCCAGGTCGCGCATCTGCGCATCGTCTAGACAGGCGGCAATCAGCAAAATGCAATCGGCCCCGATGGCGCGCGCTTCGTGCACCTGGTACTCGTCCACCACGAAGTCCTTGCGCAGCACCGGCAGCCCACAAGCGTGGCGGGCCTGCTCCAGGTCATCCGCATGTCCCTGAAAGAATCGTTCATCGGTCAGCACGCTCAGGCAGGCCGCTCCGTTGTCGGCATAGGCCTGGGCAATGGCAGCGGGGACAAAGTGCTCTCGGATAACGCCCTTGCTGGGACTGGCCTTCTTGATTTCGGCAATCACCGCGCTGTGGCCCTTGCTGGCGCGTTCGCGCAAGGCTGAAATGAAGCCTCGAATATCTCGGCGCGCCTGAGCCGCTTCTCGCCATGACGCCAAGCTGCGCCGTTGGCGCGCAGCGGCCAGCTCCTCGTGCTTGACGCTGACAATTTTGTTCAGGATGTCAGACATGTTGGGCGTGAATCGATGAAGGGATGCGCAAGGCCTCAGCCCGCCAGGGCCTGAGTGGCGGCCACGAACTGTTCCAGCCGGCGCTGTGCTGCGCCACTGGCCACGGTTTGACGAGCCAAGCCGATGCCCTCGGCCATGCTGGCGCTGCAACCCGCGGCATACAGGGCCGCGCCCGCATTGAGCAAGACGATGTCGCGCACCGGGCCGTCCTCGTTGGCCAAGGCGCGGCCAATGCAAGCCATCGACTCGTCCCGGTTGGACACGCGTAGGGCCCGGGCGTCGTACACCGGCATGCCAAAGTCGCTGGGATGCACGGTGTATTCGTGAATTTGGCCATCCTTGAGTTCGCCAACCATCGATTCGCCTGAAATCGACAGCTCGTCCATACCGTTCATGCCGTAGACCACCAGGGCATGGTCGGCACCCAGGCGCTGAAGCACCCGCACCTGGATGCCTACTAAATCGGGATGAAAGACACCCATCAGTGTGTAGGGTGCCGAGGCTGGATTGGTCAGGGGCCCCAAGATGTTGAAGATGGTGCGCACACCCAGTTCCTTGCGAACGGGTGCGGCATACTTCATCGCTGCGTGGTGGTTGGGCGCAAACATAAAGCCGATGCCCGTTCGCTCCAGGCACTGTGCCACTTGCTGCGGGCTCAGATCGATACGGGCGCCCAAGGCCTCCATGACGTCGGCGCTGCCCGAGGTGGAGCTGACGCTGCGCCCTCCATGCTTGGCCACACGTGCACCGGCCGCCGCAGCGACAAATGTGGAGGCGGTGGAGATGTTGAAGGTGTGTGAGCTATCGCCGCCGGTGCCCACAATGTCCACCAGATGGCGTCGGTCTTCAATGGCCACCGGCGTGGCCAGATCCCGCATCACCTGCGCCGCCGCTGCGATTTCGCCAATGGTTTCCTTTTTCACCCGCAGCCCGATGGCGATGGCCGCGATCATGGTGGGCGACATCTCGCCACTCATGATGCGCCGCATCAGGTTGAGCATCTCGTCATGGAAGATCTCACGGTGTTCGATGATGCGCACCAGGGCTTCGGTGTTGCTGATGGTCATGATGTCCTTAAGGGGGCGAAAGAAAATGTGAAGCAGCGGCACTCAACCCAGCACCGCGCGCAGGGCTTGAACGGCCTGGTCCACCTGATGGGCCTGAATGTCTAGATGTGTGACCAATCGCAGCCGAGCAGAGCCCAGGCACAAAACGCCGCGAGCAGCCAGGGCCGCCGACACGCTCTGGGGGTGGCGGGCAAGCACCTCGGGTGAAAGGTCGATGAACACGATATTGGTCTGGGGCGGCTGCACCGACACACCAGGCAGGCCGCCCAGGCCCTGTGCCAAGCGAGCGGCGTGATCGTGATCGGTGGCTAAGCGTTGCACATGGTGGTCTAAAGCGTACAAGGCTGCAGCGGCCACGACGCCGGCTTGGCGCAGGCCGCCGCCGGCCATCTTGCGCCAACGGTGGGCCCGCTCAATGAAGCTGCGGCTGCCACACAGCGCAGAGCCCATGGGTGCGCCCAAGCCTTTGCTGAAGCAAACGGACACGCTGTCAAAACCGCGAACCAGTTCGTGCGCGGGCCGGCCGCTGGCCACAGCGGCGTTGAACAGGCGAGCGCCGTCCAGATGGGTGGCCAATCCACGGGCATGTGCTCGCCCAGTCACATCAGCGACATAGGCTGCGTCCAAGACTTGGCCGCCCCAGGTGTTTTCCAAGCAAAGCAGCCGGGTGCGGGCAAAGTGAGCGTCATCGGGCTTGATGGCCGCCTGGATGTCGGCCCATTCGATGCGGCCGTCGTCCCCCTGGGCAAGGGGCTGGGGTTGAATGCTGCCCAAGACCGCAGCACCTCCGCCTTCCCACCGGTAGGTATGGGCCATTTGCCCCACGAGGTACTCGTCGCCTCGGCCACAGTGGGCCATCAGGGCGCACAGGTTGCTCTGGGTGCCGCTGGGCATGAACAAGGCTGCCTCAAATCCCAGGTCGCCCGCGATGCGCTTCTGCAGGGCCAAGACGGTTGGGTCATCTGCGAACACATCGTCCCCCACCTCGGCATCAAACATGGCCTGGCGCATTGCCAGCGTGGGCCGGGTGACCGTATCGCTGCGCAAATCGATAACGGGCTGGGGATAAGGGGTGGGGCTCAAGCTCATGCGCGCTTCGTGTAAACCAGGGGCCGCGAACCCATGCGCAAGACGTTTCGCAACATCGTATGGCCATGATCGCTGAGGATGGATTTGGGCTGAAACTGCGCCCCCTCCATCGGCGCCATCCCGCCGGCCAAATCACGGTGGCCTACGCCCATGATCAGGCCATCTTCGCTGCGGGCGCTCAACGCTAGCTTCGAATACCGCGACAGTGGTGTCTCCAAGTCAGCTAGGGACTCGGCGGTGAGCGAAATACGGCTGTACCCCTGCACGGCCAGGCTCTTGAGTTCGAGTTCGGTCATCATCGGGGAGACCTCATGTGCACGAGTTCATCGATGCGATCGACGTAGGCCGCCGCCGGCACCTCACGGATGGGCCTGCCATGGTTGTAGCCGTAGCTCACCAGCACCACGGGGCATCCGGCGGCGTGGCCGGCCTGTGCGTCATTGAGCGAGTCACCCACCACCAGGGTTTGCGCAGGGGCTTGGCCCAGCGCACGGCAGGTTTCAGTCAGGGGCAATGGGTCAGGCTTCTTACGCTCGAATGCGTCGCCCCCAAACACCCGGTCAAAGGCCCACAGCAGCCCTTTGGCCTGCAGCAGCGCTTGGGCATGGCGCCCGGGCTTGTTGGTCACGCAAGCCAAAGGCATACCCAGCGTGCGCAAGGCCTGAACACCCTCGGCAGCGCCTGCAAACAACGCCGATGCCTGGCCGTTGACCAGGCCGTAATGGCGCTGGTAGTGCCCCATCGCCTGATCAAACAGCTTGGCGTCATGGGCTGCCAATCCAACATGGCCCAGCGTCTGACGCACCAGGTACTCAGAGCCCTTGCCCACGGTCTGGCCAATGAACGCACGCGTGAGGGTAGCGGGGTCAACTCCCAGATCATTCAACATGGCGCGAAGCGCTAACTCGAAGTCACCTAGGGTGTCCACCAGGGTTCCATCCAGGTCGAGGATGACGGCGCGTATGGGGTCCAGCAGTGCCATGATGCGGGATCGGCAAAGCCACCATTGTCGCCAGGATTGGATTTTTGGCCGAAAGGCCGCTACGGAGCACCGCGTGAACGCACACAACATTCTGTCGGTCAACGGAGTTGAACCCGAGCTTGATCAATCGGCCTGGGTGGCCGACAACGCTCGCGTGGTGGGCCATGTCAGGCTGGCTGCCGACGTCAGTGTGTGGTTCGGCGCGGTGGTTCGCGGCGACCAAAGCGAACCGATAGAAGTGGGCCCACGCACGAACATTCAGGATGGCGCCGTGCTGCACAGCGACCCCGGCAAAGCCCTTCAGATAGGCGCTGACGTGACGGTGGGTCACCAGGCCATGCTGCATGGCTGCACCGTGGGTGCAGGCAGCCTCATTGGGATTGGCGCCACGGTGCTCAACGGAGCAGTGATTGGTCAAGGTTGTCTGGTGGGTGCCGGTGCCTTGGTGACCGAAGGCAAGGTGTTCCCCGACCACAGCTTGATCATCGGCAGCCCGGCCAAGGTAGCGCGCAGCTTGACGCCTGAACAAGTGCAGGGGCTGTTGCGCAGCGCGCAGTTGTATGTGGCACGCAGCCGGGTTTACCGCGACACGCTCAAGCCAGTTGGGCGCGCATCGTCTGAATAACGGCCTTGTAGTCTGGCTGGCCAAAGATGGCGCTGCCAGCCACGAAGGTGTCGGCGCCTGCGTCGGCCACGCGGCGGATGTTGTCCACCTTGATGCCGCCGTCGACCTCCAGCCGAATGTCGCGGCCACTGGCGTCGATCAAACGGCGCACTTTTTCGCACTTTCGCAAGGCGCTGTCGATGAAACTTTGGCCGCCAAAGCCTGGGTTGACGCTCATCAGCAAGACCAGATCCACCTTATCGAGCGCCCATTCCAGGACATCCAGGGGCATGGCTGGATTGAAGGTAAGCCCGGCCTGACAGCCTGCGGCCTTGATCAGTTGTAGTGTACGGTCCACATGGGCGCTGGCGTCAGGGTGAAAGCTGATGAGGTCGGCACCGGCTTTGGCGAATGCCTGTGCCAAGACATCCACCGGCTGCACCATGAGGTGCACATCAATGAGTACGCGGCTGCCGTCCGCCCTCACCGCATGCGGGCGCAAGGCCTCACACACCATGGGCCCAAAGGTGAGGTTGGGCACATAGTGGTTGTCCATCACGTCGAAGTGGATCCAATCGGCACCCGCATCGATCACGCGGCGAACCTCGGCCCCTAGCTGGGAAAAGTCAGCCGACAGGATCGACGGGGCAATGCGGTAGACGCGCGCGGTGCTCATGAAACGATTCTAGGGGGGTGCCTAGAATCACGGCTTATGAGCACCGTCGACCCCAAAGGGCAGTTCACCTGCTCGGTGAAGGTTCAGCACCTCCCGGACCAATCCGACCCACAGCAGGGCGTCCACGCGTATGCCTACACCGTGACCATCGTCAACACCGGCGACACCACGGCTCAGCTGCTGGCTCGCCGTTGGCTGATCACCAACGGCCATGGCCAAACGGAAGAAGTCAGAGGCTTGGCCGTGGTCGGCCATCAGCCGGTCCTGCGCCCCGCTGAGCAGTTTGAATACACGAGCTGGGTACGGCTGGAAACCCCGATGGGCACCATGCGCGGGACTTTCTATTGCATGACCGACCAAGCACACCCTTTCGAAGCCGATGTGGGGGAATTCATGTTGGCGCCCCCTCAGGCCCTGCATTGACCAACGCGGCCTGGTTCCGGCCGCCGGCTGAATCAGGGCCGGGGCAGATGGTCGTCGGGGCTGTCTTTGGGATGCCTCTCGCCCTGCCGCCGACCTGAAAACATCGTCCACCACACGATGAACACCAACAAGGCCAAGGCCCCCAAGGCTTCCAGCAACAAGATCCACATGGCCGCAGGATACCCAAGGTGTGGCTCGGGGCGGCGGATGTCCGAGTCGGTCCTGGGTTTGCTGTCGGTGTGTGTGGCCCTCTTGGCTGCGTGCAGCACCCGCACCCCATCACCCAGCGAAGTTCACCGTTCGCCCCCTTCCGCACCGGCCTCCCAGCCCTTTAGCAGCGCAACCCTGACTCATGTGCCCTGGGGGGAGCGGGCCGAACGCGGCGCTTCGGTCTGGAGGCGTGTTGGCTGGGAAGAGCTGGCCGGATTCCAGGAGGACCCTTTGGGTGAGCTCTTGGGTGCCCTGCTCGCCAGCTGCCCGCGCGCGCCCGCCGTATGGCGCAGCGCCTGCGAACACGCGGCCCGGCTGAGTCCACACGACCACCACGCCGTGCGCCTGTGGATGCTGCAGCACCTGCAACCCTGGCGCATCGAGGACCGAAACGGCGCACGCGAAGGCATCCTCACCGGCTACTACGAACCCCACTTCGAGGCGCGGCGCCTGCCAGACGGCGAATTCAAGTCGCCCCTGCACCGCCCCCCCGCCGACCTTGCACAACGCCGCCCCTACTGGACCAGACAGCAATTGGACAGCATCACTGAAGCCCGCGAAGCACTCAAGGGGCGCGAATTGGCCTACCTGCGGGACCCTATCGACGTGGTGGTGCTCCAGATTCAAGGTTCCGGGCGGCTCACCATCATCGAGCCCAGTGGTCAGCAGCGCCTGGTGCGTGCGGGCTTTGCTGCGCACAACGACCACGCGTTCAGCTCGGTCGGGCGGTGGCTCGTCGACCAAGGGCACATCAGTGCCGCACAAGCCACTTGGCCGGGGATCAAGGATTGGATGCGGCGCAACCCCCATCGCGCGCAGGAAGCCCTGTGGAAGAACCCGCGCGTGGTCTTCTTCGGGGAGGAAGCATTGATCGACCCCGATCTGGGGCCCCGGGGAGCCCTGGGCGTGCCACTGACGCCTCAGCGTTCGCTGGCGGTTGACCCCCGTAGTGTGCCCTTAGGCTCGTTGCTGTGGATCACCAGCCACTCGCCTGGCAGCCCAGCCCTGCAGCGCGCCGTGATAGCACAGGACACCGGCAGCGCCATCACGGGGGCGGTGAGGGGCGACTACTTCTGGGGCTGGGGCGACGAGGCAGGTGAACGCGCGAGTCAAATGAGGGGGCGCCTGCAAATGTGGGCCTTGTGGCCGTCGGGGCATCGACCGCCACCCTGAGAAGCCGGAGCCGCTTTTTATGGGCGGTGCACTTCTTGCTTACCAGCACGCATGTCTTTGGCGGATGAGCCCGAATCCCAAAAGCCGCACCCGGCGGCTCCCGCGCAAGCCTGGGCGCAACAGGAGCGCCTGCTGCTGGCCGAAGTGCTGCGCCTGGTGGGGCGCTGCCTCTCACCAGAGACCGTGGTGCGCGAAATGCTGCACCTGATGAGTGAACTGCTTGGACTCAATCGCGGGCGTTTGGTACTGCTCGATGAGGTGGAGCGCGCTGCTGAGGGCACCCTTGACTCCCACACGCGGGCGCGCATCCGCTACGCATACGGGCTGACGCGCACCGAAATGGAGCGCGGTGTGTATGCCCAAGGTGAGGGCATCACCGGGGCGGTGCTGAGCACCGGCCAGCCGATGATCGTTCAGGACATCGACCAGGAGCCCCGATTTCTGAAGCGCACAGTCTCGCGTGACCAGTTGCCTTCTGAGACTGTTGCCTTCATCGCCGTGCCAGTGGAAATTGAACACCGCTGCGTGGGCGTCTTGGCTTGCCATCGCATCAGGAGTCGGCACCGGGCCTTGACCGATGACTTGGCCCTGCTCAGGCTGTTGGCTACCCTGACCGGCCAGGAGCTTCAACTCTACATGCTGGTAAGGCGCAAGACCGCTGAGTTGGAAGCCCAAAACGCGCTGCTTAAGGGCGTGCTGCAGTCTGCAGCCATGCGCTACGGAATCGTAGGCCAATCGCCTGCGCTTCTGAAGTCGCTGCACGAGTTGGAGCGGGTATCGCAGTCGCAAGCCACCGTTATGCTGCTGGGCGAGTCGGGAACTGGCAAGGAGCTGTTCGCTCGCGCGGTGCACCTGGCCAGCCCGCGGCATGAGCGCCCGTTCATCAAGGTCAACTGCGCGGCTATTCCCGAGACGCTCTTCGAATCGGAGCTGTTTGGGCATGAGCGGGGTGCCTTCACCGGTTCAGCGGGCGCGCGTGCCGGTTGGTTCGAGCGCGCTGATGGGGGCACCCTTTTCTTGGATGAGGTGGGTGAGTTGCCGCTCGCCCTGCAGCCCAAACTGCTACGGGCGCTGCAGGACGGGACGCTGATGCGCCTTGGCGGCAGCAAGGAAGTGCGCGTGGATGTGCGGGTGGTGGTGGCCACCCACCGCAATCTCGTCAACGACGTGGCCATGGGGCGCTTTCGACGCGACCTCTACTACCGGCTCAATGTAGTACCTATCCGCTTGCCCTCACTACGCGAGCGGCTGGAGGACATCAAGCCCTTGGCTCTTCATTTCCTCAGCCGCGCCAATCAGGCTCACCAGCGTAATTCGTACTTCAGCGAGGGGGCGTGGGTATGGCTACGCGATCAGCCCTGGCCGGGGAACATACGCGAGTTGGGTAATTTGATCGAGCGGGCGGTTCTGCTCGGCCCGGGCCCTGTACTGGGAGCCCCAGACCTGCTGAGGCTAGCAGAACAAGGTACGCCGCCCGAATCGGTGCTTGAGGGCGCTTCCATCATGCCAGCCGGTACCGAGAACACGCTCATTTCACCACGAGCCGCTCATGAAGGCCCGAGGGACACAACTGCCCAGCACATGCCTGAACCAGCCACGACCAAGCCTGCCATTCGTGATTACCGCTCTTTCCAATCCCACTCTGGACAAGACCTGCGCCGGGCTCTTGAGCAAGCCGGCGGCAACCAAACCCGTGCTGCGCTGAGCCTGGGCCTTACCCCGAGGCAGTTCGCCTACCGTTGGCGACGCCTGGGGCTGGAACGGGTGCTGCCACCCTCGAGCTGAACGGCTGGCCGCCCATGAGAAGACAAACCGGCCGCCTGCTGGATTTGTCAACATTGTTAGTCAAAGATGTTCAATATTTGACAAATGCTGATGAGGCTGGACGTTCCGGCAACGCAAATTGCGGATTTCCGGGCTGAACAACATGGCACGGCGATTGCTCAGAGTGGTGTTGTTTTGCCCGCTCTAATCACAGCCCCCCATGGCTCATCCCACTTTGCTCACCCCTGAAGCGGTTGAGACAGGCTTGCCATTTAAAGCCGACATGCCCGTATTGCTGCGCAGCAGCGCACTGGCCTAACGGTACCCGGGCGACTTCACGAAACCCACCAGATAACCCAACCGGGGTGCGCCTATCTTCGGTGCCTCCCTTTCGAGCAAATCGAATCAACAACCAGGAGACAGCATGTCCGCCGTTCTTACGCAAGCACCTTCAACCGTCAAGGCCTACCTGCGCCCCATCGACCGAGATGGCTTGATGGCTTTTGCCGAAAAGGGGCGCAACAATCCCTCCTCGCGCGGAACCAACAAGGTGCACACCGTCACCGAAGGGCAGTACCGCACCCTCAGCTATGTGGGCGACCACGCACCCGTGGTGGTGGACGAACCACTTCATTTGTTCGGGCAGAACACAGCACCGGCCCCAGGTGAAATTGTCCTGTCGGCACTTGGCGGTTGCCTTGCCGTGGGCATCACCGCTGTAGCCACTTGGAAACAGATCAAGCTGAGCAAATTGGAGTTGTTCCTGGAAGGGGACATCGGCAACCCGGCCGCCTGGGGAGCAGGTGGTGCCTTGGACAAGGCGCCACTCGACATGGGCTTCCAGGCTATTCGCGTGAAAGTGGTCGTAGAGGGCGATGCTTCACGCGCCGAACTGGATGAGATCGTTCAGCACGCGAACCAATACTCGCCTGTGGCCAATACGATGCGCAACCCGATTCCGTTTTCCATCGACCTGGCAGCGTGATCACATGGGCGCCCCGTTGGAACTGGTCGCGAATCGAGCTCAAGGTACCGGCGTCTACCCAGACGGCGAGGCCCTGATCGAAGCAGTGCGTGCGGTAGCACGTGGTCCTCTGGCAGCAGTTGTCGAAGACTGCGACCGCAAAGGCGTATATCCCGAGTCGGTACTGCGTCATTTAGGCAACACTGGGGTCCTGGGTGTTCATCATGACGACCGCCGAGCCTTGGGACAGCCAAGTGCTGCTGCCGATTTCGGTCTGGCAATCCGCGCAGCGGCGGAGGTGTCACGCGTTTGTGGCGCCACAGGCTTCATGGTCTGGTGCCATCAGGTGTGTGGCGTTTACATGGAGCAAAGCAGAAACCCGCACCTGGGGGGCGAGGTGCTGGCCCGGCACCTAAGGGGGCAAACGCTAGGCGCCACGGGTATGAGCAACCCGATGAAAACATTTGCCGGTATCGAGCAGTTCTTGCTTAAGGCCAAACGTGAAGGGGATGGTTATCTTGTCAACGGTACGCTGCCCTGGGTCAGCAACCTCGGCGACGACCACTACTTCGGTGCTGTAGCCGCCTTGGAGACGAGCGCTAATGAGCCCGCTCATGAAATCATGTTCATCGTTCGCTGTGATGCTCCTGGTGTGGAACGACGCAACTGCCCGTCCTTCTCCGCAATGGAGGGAACGAACACATGGGCTGTGCGCTTGAGCGACTACCGGGTCGGCGCGACCAATCTGCTGGCTGACCCGGTCAGACCGTTCATCGGTCGCATCCGAGGAGCCTTCGTGCTGCTGCAGACCGCCATGGGTATCGGCGTGACGCAAGGCGCGATCGATTCCATGCGCAGGGTCGAGCCTCAACTCGGGCATGTGAACCAGTTCCTAGAAGACCGCCCCGACGAATTGCAGGCTGAGCTAGATGGCTTGGTGGCGCGCATCATGAATCTGGCGCGAACGCCATACGCCACCGACCAAGAGCATCTGATCAACGTACTCGATGCCCGGGCGCAAGCAGCCGAACTGGCCTTGCGTGCCGCGCAGTCAGCGCTACTCCACGCTGGTGCTCGCGGGTATCTTATGAGCTCTGATGTGCAGCGCCGGGTTCGGGAGTCTCACTTTGTGGCTATCGTCACGCCGGCGATCAAGCACCTGCGCAAAGAGATTGCGCGCTTGAGTCAACCGGTGCTGCCGGTGGCGGTGGCTGCATGAACACAGCGGCTTATCGGAAATGCATATGCCGCGCGTGTGGCCATGTGTATGACGAGGCGGCCGGCGACCCCGATGGGGGTTTGGCGCCCGGCACGAGATTTGAAGACATACCCGATGACTGGGCCTGCCCGCTGTGCGGTGTGACCAAAGCCGACTTCGAGCCCTACGAATCGCCGATCGCAGGTACAGGCGGTTCCTCGGCCATCGTTGCACCCTGGTATCGCGCGCTCGGCGCTGGCTCTGGTGCGGGTGTGGTCATCGTTGGCGGCGGGACAGCAGCGTGGGCCTTAGTTGAACAGATTCGGTCCATAGACTCGACCAAACCCATCACCATGGTCAGCGCCTGTAAAGCCGACCGATACGACAAGCCCCGCCTGTCGGTGGCCTTTAAACAAGGCGCCAGCGCAGCTTCGCTCCCTTTGGAAAGCGGGCCTGCTGCCGCGGCGCGCCTGGGCGTGCGGCTCATGGCTTGCGCTACGGCCGTTGGCTTAAGCATGGAATCCCGACGGTTGCGAACTACTCGAGGCACGGTTCGATTTGATGAACTGGTCCTGGCGCATGGGGCCTTGGCACAGACCTGCGATGGCTTGCCGCCGGAGCTCACCTGGCGAATCAATGATCTGCAGGCCTATACAGGGCTGCGTCAGGCTCTGGCTCGGGGTGGCCAAGCCGGTGGAAAAGCCCGCGTTGTGATTGTCGGCGCTGGTCTTGTGGGCTGCGAGCTGGCCAACGACCTGGCTCTGGCCGGGCATCCGGTTACCCTGCTGGAGCGGTCTCAGCGCCCATTACCCATGGCCACAGAGGAACAGTCTGCCGCACTGCTGAAAGCGTGGAAGCCTTTGGCCATCGAGTTTGTGGGCCATACGTCCGTGCAGTCGTGCTGCGCAATACAAAGTGGGGCCGCCAAGGACAGTTCGCCGTTGGCTGCAATGGAGCTGATTCTGGGCAGCGGTCGGAGGCTCCAAGCCGAGGTGGTGATCAGCGCTGTGGGCTTGAGCACGCCCAGTCGCTTGGCTCAGCAAGCTGGGCTTCAATGGAACAAAGGCATTGCTGTGGATCGCCGAACACTGGCTACCGGAGTGCCTTATGTCCACGCACTGGGCGACTGCGTCTCCATCGACGGCAAACCCCAGCGATTCATCGAGCCGATCCGCCGGCAGGCCCGTGTAGTGGCGGCGCGCCTATGCGGGCAGCCTTTGCCAGGGTATGACTCAGCATTGCCACCGATCAGGGTGAAAACCAGTTCGCTTCCGCTGACCTTGGCTGCGTGAAACAAAAGAGGCCGCCAGACGGCAGCCTATGTGTGCAGCGCTCACGCCAGGTCTCTTAATAGGTCTTGTAAGGCAAGAACTTGCCCGATAACACCACATTTACTCGATCACCCTTGGGATCGGGCTGCCGCTGAATATCCATGGAAAAATCGATCGCGCTCATGATGCCGTCGCCAAACTCTTCGTGGATCAGTTCCTTGATGGTGGTGCCGTACACATTGACGATCTCGTACCAGCGGTAGATCAGCGGATCGGTGGGTATCGGTGTGGGCAGCGATCCCTTGTAGGGAACCACCTGCAGCCACTTCTGCTCTTCAGCAGTCAGGCCAAAGACCTTGCCGACCACCTTGGCCTGCTCGGGCGTAGCGGTCATTTGCCCCAAGCACAGGGCTGTCGTCCACTCCTTGGACTCACCGACTTTTTTGGCCACGGTCTCCCACTTAATGCCTTTGGCCACCTTTACGGTGATGATCTTTTCGGTAACGTCGTTGCGGCCCACGGGTAGTAACTCCTGAGTTGAAAGATGATGAAGGGGGGACGGGAGAACTCAGGCCGAGCGCTTGAGTGTGGCCAGCCTGGCCGCTGGCTGCGCCCGCACCAGGTTGTCGTTGGCAGGCTCAACCTCTTCGACGTCGAGACCCGCAGCGCGCCGGGCTGCGTCGGCCGGGCGAACCTGCGGTGGATGCGCCGGGGCGCGGCCTCCAGACAGCTCTTTGGATCGGCTTACCAGGAAGTCCACCAAGTGGTTACGAAGTTCGTAGAAGCCCGGAGTGTGGTGCAGCGATGCGCGCTGACGGTCACGCGGAAGGGTGTTGCGCACCACCTCAGCCACTCGGGCAACTGGGCCGTTGCTCATCAACAAGATCTTGTCGGCCAGCAAAATGGCTTCATCCACGTCGTGGGTGATCATGAACACCGTCTGGTGGGTGGCAGAGCAAATCTTAAGCAGTTCTTCCTGTATGGTGCCCCTTGTCAGCGCATCCAAAGCCCCGAAGGGCTCATCGAGTAGCAACATCTTGGGCTCGATGGCAAAGGCACGCGCAATGCCCACGCGCTGCTTCATGCCGCCGGACAGCTGTGAGGGTTTCATGTCGACAGCATGGGTCAAACCCACCATGCCGACATAGCGTTCGACCTGCTGTTTCACCTGAGCAGACGACCACTGCGGCCAGCGGCTCTTGACAGCAAAGGCTACGTTTTGGCGCACAGTCAACCACGGCATCAAGGCGTGGCTTTGAAACACCACGCCGCGCTCCAAGCTGGGGCCAAACACCTCGCGCTGGTCCATGATGACGGTGCCCGCGCTGGCCTGCTCGAGGCCGGCCAGCACATTCAAAATGGTCGTCTTTCCACAGCCACTATGGCCGATGATGCAGGCAAATTCCCCGCGCGCAATATCGAAATTAACTTCATCGAACACCGGTTCACTGGCGCCTGGGAAGGTCTTGGCCAAGCTCTGAACCTGCAGGAAAAGCTGATCGCGTTCAGTCGACATAGGTAACCGCCTTCTGAGCTTGGGCGAACAACGCATCGAGCAGCATGCCGACCACACCAATCACTAGGATTGCAAAGATCACGTTGGTAAGGGCCAAGTTGTTCCACTCGTTCCACACAAAATAGCCTATGCCGGTGCCTCCCACCAGCATTTCTGCGGCCACAATCACCAGCCAGGCGATGCCCATGGAAATGCGCATGCCGGTCAGTATGGTTGGGGCGGCTGCCGGCAAAATGACTTGGAACGCCTTGCGCAACGGGCTGACTTCCAAGGTTTTGGCTACGTTGAGCCAGTCACGGCGAACTGAAGCCACCCCAAAGGCTGTGTTGATCAACATCGGCCATATCGAACAAATGAAGATCACAAAAATGCCCGAAATATTGGAGTCCTTGATGGTGTAAAGCGCCAGCGGCATCCAGGCCAATGGCGAGATGGGCTTGAGCACCTGGACGAACGGATCCAGTGCCCGGTACAGCAAGGGGCTCATGCCGATCACAAATCCCAAGGGTATGGCTACAGACGCCGCAATGGCAAAACCCAGGCCTACCCGTGCCAGCGAATGGACGAGTTGAATGCCGATGCCTTTATCGTTGGGCCCGTTATCGTAAAAGGGATCAGCCAAATTGGCCGCCACCGCTTCCCACAGCTGCGCCGGGGTGGGAAAGCCATCGGACTTCTTGGCTTGGCCCGTTGCCACCCCAGCAGGGTCTTTGCCCATGAGCTTGGCGTACTCGATTTGCTCAGGGGTGAGTTGAACGGCCGCTGTTGGAGCGGCCACATTGGCACGCGGTGCGGTGCCGGCGTGCCACAGGGCCAAGATGGTCAGCAGCATCAGTGCTGAGAGCATCGCTGCGCGTACCCGCAGGTGTGAAAGTGCTTTCATGACAGGATTGCCGGCTTGGCGGTAATGAGCAAGTGAGGCGGGGCCATAGGTCTCAGCCCGCTTTTGAAATGGCAAAGCTGCGAGCGTACTCAGCGGCTTTATTCGGGTCGAACTCTTTGCCCATGATCCGGAATTTGCGGTAGCCCGCCGAAGCAGGTATGAACGGCTGTCCCAAGTCCTTCATGTGGCGTGCGGCATCGGTCATCAAGAACACACGCTCGGCGATTTGCCTGTAATTGACATCGCCCTTGATGTAGCCCCAGCGCTGCAATTGGGTGAGCATCCACACCGCCATCGAATGCCATGGCACCGGGTCGAAATCGGCACGGTCGGGTACCTTTCGCACATTGCCCAGGCCATCAGCAAATGTGCCGGTGAGGACCTGGTTGAGCACCGCTTCGGGTTGGTTGAGGTACTGCGCTGGGGCGATGACCTTGGAGATGAGTTCCCGGTTCTTTGGGTCGCGCGCCATGGCTGCAGCCGTCAACACGGCGCGGTACAGGGCGGCGAAAGTGGCTGGATTTTGTTGAATGAACTCGGTGGGCACGCCGAAGGCGCAGCAGGGGTGGCCGTCCCAAATCTCCTTGGACAGGATGTGGATGAAGCCCACTTCGTCGAACACCGCCCGCTGGTTGAAGGGGTCCGGGCCCAGGAAGCCATCAATGTTGCCCGCGCGCAGGTTGGCCACCATCTCCGGCGGTGGTGTGACGCGGAGCTGCACATCGGTGTCGGGGTTGATGCCGTTCTCGGCCAGGTAATAGCGCAGCAGGAAGTTGTGGATGCTGTATTCGAAGGGAATTGCAAACTTGAAGCCCTTCCAGTTCTTTGGATCTCGATTACCCTTGTGTTTGTTGGCCAACACGATGGCCTGACCGTTGGTGTTTTGAATCGTGGCCACGTTCATCGGGGTTTGCGTGGACCCCAAGCCCAGCGAGATCGCCACTGGCATCGGTGCCAGCATATGTGAGACGTCGTACTCCTTGTTGAGCACCTTGTCGCGGATCAGGGCCCAGCCGGCGGTCTTGTTAAGTTGAACATTGAGCCCTTCCCTGCGGTAGAAGCCCAGTGGATCGGCCATGATGAGCGGCGAAGCGCAGGTGATGGCGATAAAGCCGATCTTGAGGTCCTTTTTCTCCAGCGGGCGAGATTCCTGCGCCATGGCCTGCATGGCGCCCAGCGCTCCTGCGGGCAGCGCCGCCGCCACGGCCGCACGCACCGTGCCCGCGCCCAGCGCCTTGATCAAGCTGCGCCGAGTGGGCTCATGCGGAAAGATCGCCTTGACCAGCGAGGCCTCGATGAACTCCGCGGAAAAGCGCTCAAGGTCCTGTGAGGCCTGGGGGGCTGGCACCATAGCCGCCTGGTCTGTAGGGCCGGCACCGGTGATCAGCGAGCCGCTGGCCGCGGCCTCAGCCTGGTGTTCGGCCACCGTATGGTCCTTGCCGCATCCGCAACGGGTCAACAGGGCCACGTCGGGGTCGAAAGGGCGAAAGTAACGACCTTTATCCTCTAGGCTCATGAACGCTCCTCAGATGATTTACACGGCGAAAGAATTGAAGATTGTTGCAAAACCTGGGCCATCGCATGCAGCGTGCTTCCAAGTGCCAAGAGCGCGGTTTTCCCGTGGCTCGCACACTGGCGCACCACTCTGGTGCTAATTTGCCGCACCCGGATGAACCAAGTTTGTTCATGACAAGCCTTGGCACGCCATCTTGGTGCGTGGCGGCCCGCGAAAGGGGCCCAGGGGTTTCTCACGCCGGCCCAGATAGTCTAAGGGCAGCGCGCCGCCAGACTTCACTTCGCCCAGCGAAAAGCTGGTCTGCAGGTCCTTGACATGGGGCTGGTTGAGCAAGACCTTGCGCGCCAGGCGAGAAAAGGCCTCAAGGTCGGGGCGGACCACCTGCAGCTCAAAGGTCCCCGTTCGGCTGATGGAGTGGCACGAAACCACTTCGGGCAACGCGCAGACCGCGTCTTCCAACAGCCGTGTGATGTTGGCGGCATTGCGCTCGGCGGCCAACCGCACAAAGGCCAAGACACCCAGGCCGATGCGGTGGCGATCAATCTCAGCCCAACAGCTCAGGATGTAGCCCGATTCTTCCAAAGCCCGAACCCGCCGCCAGCACGGTGCGGCTAAGAGCCCAACCCGAGCAGCCAACTCGGCATTCGTGAGGCGACCGTCGCGCTGACATTCGTCCAAGATGGCCACATCAAACCTGTCGAGCATTTTGGAAAACCCTAGTTTGAGCAATTTCCTTTCTAGGGATAAAGCCACAAGGGCATGATTCGCAATTATTTCTCCCACGCTCGGTCCTAGACCCAGGCCAGATTCAGGAGTACTGCCCATGAATGCCCCACTGCCCGCCGATGTGCTGCGCGCCCTGCAGACGGTGAGCCTGGACGACAAGTACACCCTTGCAGAAGGCAGGGCGTTTATGAGCGGCGTGCAAGCGCTGGTGCGCCTGCCCATGCTGCAACGGCATCGAGATGCCTTGGCGGGCCTGAACACGGCAGGGTTTGTCAGCGGCTACCGAGGAAGTCCTCTAGGGGGATACGACCAGGCCCTGTGGCAGGCACAGAAGCATCTGGCCGCGCAAAACGTGGTGTTTCAACCCGGGGTGAACGAAGAGCTGGCGGCCACCGCCCTTTGGGGCACCCAGCAACTGGATCTGTACCCTGGGTCAAAGAAGCACGACGGCGTTTTCGGCATTTGGTATGGAAAAGGGCCCGGCGTAGACCGTTGCGCCGATGTGTTCAAGCACGCCAATATGGCTGGAACAGCCCGACATGGGGGCGTTATCGCCGTGGCCGGCGACGATCATGTGGCCAAGAGCAGCACGGCAGCCCACCAAAGCGACCACATTTTCAAGGCCTGCGGAGTGCCAGTGTTCTTTCCCAGCTCCGTTCAGGACATTCTGGACATGGGCCTACATGCCTTTGCCATGAGCCGCTTTTCCGGCGTGTGGGCCGGCATGAAGACCATTCAAGAGGTGGTCGAGTCGTCCTCGAGCATCGACGTCAGCCCAGACCGGGTGAAGATCGTGTTGCCCGAGGACTTCCCCATGCCCGCGGGCGGCGTGCACATCCGCTGGCCCGACGCCGCGCTGGAGCAGGAACAACGCTTGTTCAGCTACAAGTGGTATGCGGCACTGGCCTATGTGCGCGCCAATGCGCTCAACCACAACGTGGTATCCACATCGCGCGACACCTACGGTCTGATTGCCAGCGGCAAGGCCTACAACGACCTGCGGCAGGCCCTGTTGGACCTGGGCCTAGACGATCCCACCTGCGCCCGCTTGGGCATCCGGGTGCACAAGGTAAACGTTGTGTGGCCTCTGGAAGCCCATATCACCCGCGAATTTGCGCAGGGCCTACAGGAAATCCTGGTGGTGGAGGAAAAGCGCCAAATCATCGAATACCAGCTGAAAGAAGAGCTCTACAACTGGCGCGCCGATGTGCGCCCCGACGTGCTGGGCAAGTTCGATGAACCTGAAGGCGACCACACCGGTGGTGAGTGGAGCCAGCCTAACCCCAGCGGCAACTGGCTGCTGCGGGCCAACGCCGACCTCACGCCCGCGTTGATTGCCACAGCGGTGGCCAAGCGCCTCAAAAAGCGAGGGCTCGCGCCAGAGGGCAGCGACCTTGCTGCGCGCATGGACCAGAGGCTTCGGGTCATTGAGGCCAAAGAACGGGAAATGGCCGCCATCGACCTCAAGACCACCGGCGAACGCCAGCCGTGGTTTTGCAGCGGCTGCCCCCACAACACCAGCACCCGGGTCCCCGAGGGCTCGCGCGCGATGGCGGGCATCGGCTGCCACTTCATGTCCATTTGGATGGACCGCAGCACCTCGACCTACAGCCAAATGGGCGGAGAGGGGGTGGCCTGGGTGGGCCAAGCGCCCTTCAGCACAGACGCCCACGTCTTTGCCAATCTGGGCGATGGCACCTACTTCCACAGCGGCCTCTTGGCCATCCGCCAGAGCATCGCCGCCGGGGTGAACATAACCTACAAGCTGCTCTACAACGATGCAGTAGCCATGACCGGTGGGCAGCCAGTGGGCGAGCGCCTGGACGGCCAAGACGGGCTTTCGGCATCGGGCCACAGCGTGCTGCAGATTCAAAAGAGCCTGATCAGCGAAGGCGTACGGCAACTGGTGATCGTCACCGACGAGCCGCAGAAATACCACAGCATTGTCTTGGAGCCTGGTGTGACGGTTCACCACCGAGACGAGCTCGATCGCATCCAACGCCAGTTCCGCGAAATCAAGGGCTGCACCGCCATCATCTACGACCAGACCTGCGCCACCGAAAAGCGCCGCCGCCGCAAGCGCGGAACGATGGTGGACCCAGCCAAGCGGGTGGTGATCAATGAACTGGTGTGCGAAGGTTGCGGCGACTGCAGCGCGCAAAGTAACTGCCTGTCAGTTGAGCCGGTGCAAACCGATTTCGGCCGCAAGCGCCGCATCAACCAGAACAGCTGCAACAAGGACATCAGCTGCGTCAACGGCTTCTGCCCCAGCTTTGTGACCGTCGAGGGCGGTCAGTTGCGCAAGCCCAAGAAAGACGACCGCCGCGTCGACCCCAGCACCTTGGGCCCCCTGCCCGAGCCGGTGGTGCCCGTGGCAGACCGCGCCTGGGGCATTGTGGTGGGTGGCGTTGGGGGCACAGGCGTCATCACCATCGGCCAACTGTTGGGCATGGCCGCCCACCTCGAAGGCCAGGGCGTGGTCACGCAAGACTCCGCTGGACTGGCGCAAAAGGGCGGTGCCACCTGGAGCCATGTGCAGATTGCGCGGCGCGCTCAAGACTTGCACACGACCAAGGTCGACACCGCCAAAGCCGACCTCGTAATCGGTTGCGACAGCATTGTGGCCGCGCACAAGGCCACACTGGCTGTGATGCATGAAGGCCGCACCTACGTGGCCCTGAACACCCACGGCACGCCTACGGCTTCATTTCTGAAGAACCCGAACTGGCAATTTCCGGAAAATGGCTGCGAGGCTGCCATCGCCCGCGCCGTGGGCCGTTCAGCCCTGGGCTTATTCGATGCCGAAGAGGTGGCCACACAGCTGCTGGGTGACAGCCTCTACACCAACCCACTGATGCTGGGCTACGCCTGGCAGATGGGCCGTGTGCCCTTATCGCGACAAGCACTGCTGCGCGCCATGGAGCTCAACGGCGTGCAGGTGGATAAAAATCAAGCTGCTTTTGAATGGGGCCGCCGCTGTGCCCATCAGCTCGATGAAGTGCGTGGGCTCTACCAGGCGCGCCAGGTGATTCAGGTGCTGCGCCAGCCCACAGTCGACGAGGTGATGCGCCAGCGTGAGGCCTTCCTCACCGACTATCAGGATGCCCGCTACGCACAGACCTACCGGCGGTTTGTGCAGCAGGTTCAGGCTGCCGAAGTACCACTTGGCAGCACCCGGTTGACCATGGCCGTGGCGCATAACTTGTTCAAGCTCATGGCTTACAAGGACGAATATGAAGTGGCTCGGCTGCACACCGATGCGCGCTTTTCCGCCCGAATTGAGCAGATGTTTGAAGGCGAGTACCGGCTGGTGCACCACCTGGCGCCCCCGGGCTTGTCACGCACCAACGAGCGAGGCGAGCCGATCAAACGCGCCTTTGGGCCGTGGGTTCGCGGCGCATTTGGTCTGCTGGCGCGGCTCAAGGGTGTGCGTGGGACCGTCTTGGACGTCTTTGGCCACACCCAGGAACGCCGCACCGAGCGCGCGCTGATTCGGGAGTACCGCAGCACGGTGGAGGAACTGTTGCAGCAATTGAGCGCCCCACGCTTGGCCCAGGCCGTGGAGATTGCCCAGCTGCCGCAGGACATCCGGGGTTTTGGTCATGTCAAGGCCGCGCACCTGGATCGCGTGCGCCCGCGTTGGAACGCCCTGTTGGCGCAGTGGCGCAGCAGCAGCGTTCAAGCCGGCTGAACGCACGCCCCAAGCGTTGAGAAGTCCGAGCCCGCGCCCTGGGGCACACTGCAGGCCATGCCTTACACCCGCACCGCTGTTGCGCTCCACTGGCTGTTGGCTGCTGCCATCGTGGGAAGTTTTTGCGTGGGCCTTTACATGACCAGCCTGCCGTTTTCGCCGCAACGCCTCAAGCTGTACAACTGGCACAAGTGGGCCGGCGTGTTGATCCTGGCCGCTTCGGCGCTGCGCCTGCTGTGGCGCCTGCTGCACCCACCGCCTGAAGACATGCCCATGCCCTTGTGGCAAGCGCGCGCAGCGCATGTGACCCACCTGCTGCTGTACCTGCTGTTCTTCGCAGTGCCGCTGGTAGGCTGGGCCTACAGTTCGGCCGCGGGCTTTCCCATCGTGTTGTTCGGCGTACTGCCGCTGCCCGATTTCGTGGGCAAAAACGCTGCGCTGGCCGAGTTTCTCAAGCCCTGGCATGGTCGCTTGGCTTGGATGCTGGCTGCCCTTGTGGGCCTGCATGTTCTGGGTGCGCTCAAGCACCATGTTGTCGACCGTGATGGCTTGCTCATGCGCATGGCCTGGAGACGAAGCCCATGACCCGTCCAGGACCCGTTCGGACCTGTGTTTTGTCGGCAGCCGCCCTGTTTGGCCTGTTGACCCTGTCGATGCCGCCTGCCCTCGCCCAGCAGGTCATCCCAACGGGCAGCGAGATCGCCTTCACCAGCCGCCAAATGGGCGTGCCGGTCGATGGCCAGTTCCGCAGGTGGAGCGCGCTTGTGCAGTTCGACCTGAAAAAGCCCGAGGTGGGCAAGGTGGCCTTCACCATCGACATGGGTAGCGCCACCCTGGGCGCCGCCGACACCGATGCCGAGGTGGCGAAGTCCGATTGGTTCAATACCAGCAAATTCCCGCAGGCGCAGTTCCAAAGCAGCGCCATCAAAGCCACAGGCAAGGGCCGCTACGAGGTTAGCGGTGCGCTGACCATCAAGGGCGCCACCCAGCCAGTCATGGTGCCGGTCACACTGTCTCAGACGGGCAGCGGAACTGGCCTGCGCACCACGGCTGCCGGCACCTTCACCATCAAGCGCCTGGCCTTCAAGATCGGCGAAGGCCCGTGGGGCGACACCTCGATGGTGGCCGATGAGGTGCAGGTGAAGTTCAATATTCAACTCAGCGGCCTGGCGCCGCTGTGATGCCCGCAGCCCACCTTCCCGCAGCACCCCCAAGAGCCACAGCCTCAGCAAGCACCTGAGCAACCCACCCAAAGGATGTACTCATGAAGAAATTCCTCCTGCTCGCAGCCACCCTGGCAGCCACTGGCGCAGCCCACGCTCAGAGCGCCAGCTACACCATTGACCCCACCCACACCTTCGTCACCTTTGAGGTCACCCACTTCGGCACCAGCACCAACCGCGGACGCTTTGACAGGAAGAGCGGCTCCATCAGCTTTGACCGGGCTGCGCGGGCGGGCAAGGTCGACATCAGCATCGAGACTGCATCGGTCAACACCGGCACAGCCCCCTTCGACAAGCATCTGCAGAGCAAGGACTTTTTCGACAGCGAAGCCCATCCCACGGTGCGCTTTGTGGGTGAGCAATTCAGCTTCGATGGCGACAGGGTCAGCGAAGTCGCTGGCACCCTGACCCTGCTGAGCAAGACACAGCCAGTCACGCTCAAGGCGGTGCGCTTCAACTGCTTTAACCATCCCCGCCTCAAGCGCGAAGTCTGTGGCGGCGACTTTGAGACCACCATCCAGCGCAGCCAATGGGGCATGGGCTATGGGATCCCGGCGATTCCGGATGCGGTGAAGCTGGTGATTCAGGTAGAGGCCGTTCGCCAGTAGGCGAGCAGCGTCTGGGGGCGCTTGCACCGGGCCGCGCAGGCCCGGCCTTCAATCCCCTTGCCCACTGGACGGGATACGGGAAATCCCGCAGAACGGCTGGCACGAGTCCTCGGCATGATTCGCCGAGGACACGAGCACGTAGTGGCCCCTATTTGTTGCGCGCCCGAAGGCTGACGCTTATCCCGTTACCAACCCCGCAGGAGACTCCTGATGACCGAAAAGACGACAAAAACCCGCCAGCCGGCAGAGCGTCGCCGCTTCCTGGCCAAGGCTGCTACCGGCACCGTGGCCGCCGGCGCGCTGGCCGCGCCGATGGTGTCCAACGCCCAGACCGTCAGCTTGCGGTTTCAAAGCACCTGGCCGGCCAAGGACATCTTCCACGAGTACGCCAACGACTTCGCCAAGAAGATCAACGATATGGCCGGCAACCGGCTGCGCATCGAAGTGCTGCCCGCTGGCTCGGTCGTGCCGGCCTTCCAGTTGCTTGAAGGCGTGGCCAAGGGCACGCTGGACGGCGGCCATGGCGTGGTGGCCTACCACTACGGCAAGAACTCGGCGCTGGCCCTTTGGGGTTCGGGCCCGGGCTTCGGCATGGACCCCAACATGCTGCTTTCCTGGCACTACTACGGTGGCGGAAAGGCGTTGTTGGACGAGATCTACAAGACTATGAATCTGGAAGTCGTGTCCTTCCTGTACGGCCCGATGCCCACCCAGCCTTTCGGCTGGTTCAAGAAACCCATCGCCAAGGCCGACGACTTAAAGGGCACCAAGTTCCGCACGGTCGGCCTGGCGGTGGACATGTACACCGACATGGGCGCAGCCGTGAACCCGCTGCCCGGCGGCGAAATCGTTCCGGCACTGGACCGCGGCCTGATCGATGGCGCTGAGTTCAACAATGCCACCTCCGACCGTCTGTTGGGCTTCCCCGACGTGGTCAAGAACTGCATGCTTCAGAGCTTCCACCAGAGTACCGAGCAATTCGAGATCCTGTTCAACAAGGGCAAGTACGACGGCCTGGCCCCCGAGCTGAAGTCGATCATCGACTACGCGGTGCAAGCCGCCAGCGCCGACATGTCCTGGAAAGCCATCCAGCGCAACTCGCAGGACTACATCGAACTCAAGAAGCAAGGCGTGAAGTTCTACAAGACCCCGGACGCCGTGCTGCGCGCGCAGCTGGCCTCTTGGGACAAGATCATGGAAAAGAAGGGTGGCGAAAACGCCGCGTTCAAGAAGATCTTGGACAGCCAGCGAGCCTTCGCTGAGCGCGCTGGCGCCTGGCAGAACGACTACCTGGTCGATTTCAAGATGGCCTGGAACCACTACTTCCGCCGCCGCGGTTGATCCAATAGCTCGACCGAAAAGAGGCCACCGGGAGCGCCGGTGGCCTTTTTGCATAGTGGATGCGTCCCCAGCGTCTGTCCGCCTTGTCGTTTTGCGGGCTTATCTCTGTTCTGCCCCGCGGCCCGACGATCTCCTGAATTCATGAAAAACCTACTGCTGGCGGTGGACAGAGTGTCCACTTGGCTCGGGCAATTCTTCGCCTGGGCCATCATTGTCCTGACCTTTCTGATTACCTACGAGGTCTTCAGCCGCTATGTGCTGAATGCGCCCCACGACTGGAGCCTGAACGCCCAGATCATGCTGTACGGCACGCTGTTCATGATGGCAGGTGCCTACACGCTGAGCAAGAACGGCCACGTTCGCGGAGACGTGCTCTACGGCTTCTTTGAGCCGCGCACCCAGGCCACGATTGATCTTGTGCTCTACATCATCTTCTTCCTGCCCGGTGTGGTGGCCCTGACCTATGCCGGCTGGACCTATGCGAACGAGGCCCTGGCCATCCGCGAGAAGACCTTCTCGGCCACACCGCTGCCCCTATACCCCTTCAAGTTCGTGATCCCGATTTCGGGTTTCATGCTGCTGCTGCAGGGCTTTGTGGAGATCGTTCGATGCATCCAGTGTCTGCAAGATGGCCAGTGGCCGTCGCGCGAGCAAGACGTGGAAGAGGTGGACATCGAAAAACTCAAGCAGATGGTGTCGGTCAAGGACGAAGACATCATTGCCTTGGACCACTATGTGGCGCCCCAGGAATCGAAGGCGGGGGCCCACAAATGAAAATAAAAAAGGAACTCTGGTTTGGCCTGACCATCATGGGCCTGATCACCGCGGGTACTGCGGTGATGTTGATTTCAGCTGACAAGATCAGCAATGGACACCTGGGCCTGATGATGCTGGCCCTGGTGGTGGTGGCCATCATGATGGGCTTCCCCACTGCCTTCACCCTGATGGGCATGGGCATGATCTTCACATGGCTGGCCTACGAGGAGAACACGACCAAGACGTTGGACCTCATGGTGCAGTCGGCCTTCAAGGTGATGAGCAACGATGTGCTCATTTCCATCCCGCTGTTCGTCTTCATGGGCTATCTTGTGGAGCGGGCCAACCTCATTGAGAAGCTGTTCCGCTCACTGCATCTATCCTTGGCCCGGGTGCCGGGCTCACTCGCGGTGGCCACGCTCTTCACCTGTGCGGTGTTCGCCACCGCTACCGGTATCGTAGGCGCGGTGGTAACGCTCATGGGCTTGTTGGCCTTGCCGCAAATGCTCAAGGGCGGCTACGACGTGCGTTTGTCAGCCGGTGCCATCACGGCAGGTGGCTGCTTAGGCATTCTGATTCCGCCGTCGGTGCTGCTGATCGTCTACGGGGCCACTGCCGGCGTGTCGGTGGTGCAGCTGTATGCCGGCGCGTTTTTCCCCGGCATCATGTTGGCGGGCCTGTATATCCTGTATGTGATCATCGTGGCCAAGCTCAAGCCGGAGCTGGCACCGCCCTTGTCTGAGCAGGCCCGCTTCGTCCCGCTGCCGGTCTTCACCCAGCAGATCTCCGATGCAGTGTCCAACCGCGCGCTGCCCGCACTGCTGAAGTCACTCAAGGGCGCACGCAATTCGAATGTGCCTGCGGGCTACATCCTCAAGGAACTGTTCATCATCCTCCTGCCGGCCATCGTGTTCGCCTTGGTGGCCCTCATGTCTTGGCGCGTGGCCACGGCGCCGCTTGAAGTGGACGATATGCCCGCTGCGATGGAGTCAAGTGGCGGCATGATGAGCCTGGAGTCCCCCTCGGCTTCGAGTGGCGGGCTGGCTGAACCCCCGGGTGCCAGCGGCGTGCAGGAGCCCCCTGGCGCAGGCGGCTTGGCCGAACCGCCGGCCGCTCGTAGCGGGCTGCAAGAGCCCCTGTCGAGTGCGGGTGGCTTGCAGGAACCCCCAGATGCCTCGGGCGGTGGTCTTCAAGAGCCCCCCGGCGCGCGGGGTGCAGTGCAAGACCCCGGCGCAGGTGGCGTGCAAGAACCTCCGGGTGCAGCCCCGGTGGGGTCATCAGCCGGCAGCCCAAGCGGTGGAGGGGCAGCGGCGCAGATACCTGAGCCCGACCGCCGCCCGGCCAGCACAAACTTCTGGGTTGGCTTGGCCGTCGGCGTGGTGGCCTTGATGGCGTTCTACGGCATCATGAGCTTCCAGCGATTGGAAGTGTTCAAGATGCTGCTGTCGAGCTTCTTTCCGCTGGTGGTGTTGATCATGTCGGTGTTGGGCTCGATTGTGTTCGGCTTGGCCACACCCACGGAGGCGGCAGCCGTTGGCGCATTCGGTGGCTTCGTGCTGGCAGCAGCGTACAAGCAGCTCACCATGTCAGTGGTCAAGGAATCGGTGTTTCTCACAGCCAAGACCAGCGCGATGGTGTGTTGGCTGTTCGTGGGTAGCGCGATCTTCTCGGCGGCCTTCGCCCTGCTGGGCGGACAGGAACTGGTGGAAAAGTGGGTTCTGTCGATGAACCTGTCCAAGACTGAGTTCCTGATCCTCAGCCAGGTGATCATCTTCATCTTGGGCTGGCCCTTGGAGTGGACCGAGATCATCGTGATCTTCATGCCCATCTTCATCCCGCTGCTGGATGACTTTGGTGTGGACCCACTGTTCTTCGGCCTGTTGGTCGCGCTAAACCTGCAGACTGCCTTCTTGTCGCCGCCGGTGGCCATGGCCGCGTTTTACCTCAAGGGGGTGAGCCCGCCGCATGTGACGTTGAACCAGATCTTTGCCGGCATGCTCCCTTTCATGGGAATACAGGTTGTGGCGATTGTGCTGTTGTACAGCTTCCCCGAGATCGGGATGTGGCTGCCGCAGGTGCTCTACCGGTGACGGCTGACAGCGCAACTGAGGTCCTTCGGCAAATGGACCTCGGCGCGCAAACCTCCACGGCTCAGGTGACGAGACTGTTGGAGGCCGTGCAGGTGTTGGAGCCCCAGGTGCAGGCTTGGGCACACCTAGATCCCGCCGCAGCCCTGGCGCAGGCGCGGGCCTGCGATGCACGGCGCCAAGCGGGTGAACACGCGCCCTTGCTGGGCTTAGCGGTGGGCCTGAAGGACATCATCGACACCGCCGACATGCCCACGGAAAACGGGACGGTGCTCCATGCGGGGCGCCGCCCTTTGCGGGATGCGGCCCTCGTCAAGCGGCTCAAGCAGGCCGGAGCGGTTATCCTGGGCAAGACGGTCACCACCGAGTTGGCCACCTATGCACCCGGCAAGACGCGCAATCCGCACCGCCTGACCCATACCCCGGGCGGCTCGTCCAGCGGCTCAGCTGCAGCTGTGGCCTGCGGCATGGTGCCCCTGGCCATCGGCTCACAGACCAATGGATCCACCATCCGGCCCGGCGCCTTTTGCGGCGTGGTCAGCTTCAAGCCCACACGCTCCAGCATAGACCGCGCGGGCATGTTGGTGCAGTCGCCCAGCTTCGATACCGTGGGGATGTTCGCACGCCAAGTCTCCGATGTGGCGCTGCTGTGGCGGGTCTTGTCAGGCCCCGCGCCGCCTGCCCAAGACACAGCCCATGAAGCTGCGGCAGCAGCCAGCGCGGCCACAGCACCACGCCTGGTTTGGATGCCTGGGCCGTTGCGCAAACGATTGGAGCCAGGCGTCGAGGCCTTGCTGTGGAGCCGCGCCCGCGTGTGGGGCGCAACAGACAGCGCGGCCGACCTCCCCTGCGGCATGCAGGCCGTGGTGGACCTGCACCGCTTGATCATGGAGGCCGAGATTGCACGGCACTTCGCTCATGAGTACGCCACCGGTGCTGCTCAGTTGTCTGCTTCGCTGAGAGGTCAGATTGAGCGTGGCCGCCGAACCTCCGATGCCGAACTGATCGCCGCCCACTGCGACCTGGGCTCAATGCAGTCAGCGATGGATGCCTGGATGCAGACTGAAGCGATCGATGCCTGGGTGACCGCCAGCGCGCCCGGCCCGGCCCCCTTGGGCTTGCAGGCCACGGGCGACCCTATCTTCTGCACCGCGGCAACTGCCCTGGACCTGCCGGCTTTGCAGATCCCGGGCCTGATCGCCCCCAACGGCCTACCCTTAGGGATTCAGGTGGTGGGCCGTCGAGGCTGCGATGCCCAGCTTCTGGCCGTTGCACTGCGGTGGCTTCACCCTTGAAAGCTTAAAACCGTGCCCATCGCCCCGCTCTGTACCCCTGCCCCGAAATGGTTGAGCCGGTGCGCCGCGTGGGCAAGCCCGCGGGTGTCGGGGGCAGGAGCGGCCGCACTGCTTTGGGCCTGTATGGGTCTTGCCGTACCCGGGCCGTCCCGCGCGCAGGCTGCGCAGGCCGCGCTGCTCATGGGTGCAACATCAGCAGGCGCCGCATCAAGCGCCACCGCCGAGGGTCGTCAGTCGGCCGTGTGGCGCACCGCTGAGCAACAGCAAGCGGCCTTTCTCAGCACCTTGAAGTCCTTGGTGGAGATCGAATCCGGCAGCCGTGACTTGGAAGGCCTGCGTACCATGGCAGATGAGGTGGCGTCGCGGCTCAAAGCCCTGGGGATGGATGTCAAAACTATCCCCACCAAGGCACCGGACTTTCATCCCATGCTCAAGGGCGCTGAGCTGGGCCCCATGGTGTATGGGCGCAAGCTGGGCAAGGGCTCCAACAAGGTTCTCCTGATTGCCCACATGGACACGGTCTACCCGCGGGGAATGGGCGCCAAACAGCCGTTCCGCATTGAGGGCGACAAGGCCTATGGACTGGGCATCGCTGACGACAAGGCCGGCGTGGCCCTCATCCTGCACACCGTCGATCTCTTGGCCCGCTTGGGCCATGATGATTTTGCGGAGTTGGGGGTGCTCATCAACGGCGATGAGGAGCTGGGCTCACCGGGCTCTGGGCCGATGCTGACTGAGCTGGGCAGCCAATACGATGCGGTGCTGTCCTTTGAGGGTGGGGGTGGCCGAGCCGACATGGTGCGCCTGGCCACCAGCAGCATTGCCATTGCCGAACTTAAGGTGACGGGCCGCGCATCACACGCCGGCGGTAACCCGGAGGGTGGTCGAAACGCGATCTATGAGTTGGCGTACCAGATCATGAAGACGCGTCACTTTGGGGACAAAGACAAGGGCCTCAAGATCAACTGGACGGTGATCGAGGGTGGTGGGGTGCGCAACGTGATTCCAGCCCATGCATCTGCAATCGCCGACATCCGCTCGCTGACCAATGCCGACCTGGCCATCATGGAGCAGGCCCTGCGCGAGGCGATCAAGGACAAGCTGATCCCGGACACACAAATCGAGCTCACGTTTTTTCGCAGCCGCCCGGCCTTCGTGCCCAATGCAGCCTCGGTGGTATTGGCCCGCCATGCACAAGCACTGTTCAGGGCAATAGGGTTGCCACTGGAGATCCGCGACCGCGCCTCCGGTGGCGGCACTGATGCAGCCTATGCCGCTTTGCGCGCCAGGGGAGGCGTGCTGGAAAGCTTTGGGCTACGCGGTTTTGGGGCCCATAGCAATGACAATGAATACGTGATGATCGACTCGATCATTCCCCGCCTGTACCTGGCCACCCGCATGGTGATGGACGTGGGCGCCGGAAAGGTGCGCTGGTAGCCCATCGATGTCCTACTTTCACACAGGAGTTCGTACTATCGTCAGCGCAGAGGTGTTTTACGGTCCTGTTCCGGATGGGAAGGCGTAGGAGCCAACTGTCGAGAAAATTTCTGCTGACGACCCTACGTGCCCAACGCGTGAGGCGCAGACTGCACCCTTGTCAAGACTTGAACCACGCCCGCTTGAAGGAAGGCGACCTATATACCCAGAAATTGTTCGAGCGTCTGGGGCTTGGCCAAGAGTGCGGCGCTGCTGCCTTCGAACACCACCTCACCCTTGACGAGGACGACGTTGCGGTCGGTGATCTGGGTGACGTGGCGCCAGTTCTTATCGACAATGATGCTGCTGATGCCACTCTGACGGATCAGACCGCAGATGCGCCAGATCTCGCGTGCGATCAGCGGCGCCAAGCCTTCGGTGGCTTCATCGAGGATCAGGACATCTGGATTGGTCATCAGCGCACGACCGATGGTGAGCATCTGCTGCTCGCCGCCTGAGAGCTGCTGTCCACCATTGCCCAGGCGCTCTTTGAGGCGCGGAAAGGTTTCCAGCACACGCTCATAGGTCCAATCGCGACGGCCCTGAGTTCCGGCCCGCGCGGCCATGATCAGGTTCTCTTTCACGGACAGATTGCCAAAGATACCTCGGCCTTCGGGCACATAGGCGATGCCCTGTTGAGCGACCCGATACGGTGCAGCACCCGTCATGGCTTGGCCCTTGATGCGAACTTCGCCATCGCGGGGCTTGACCAAGCCAATGAGGCTCTTGAGCAGCGTGCTCTTGCCCATGCCATTGCGGCCCATCAAGCCTATCGTTTCGCCCCGGCAGACCTGGAAATCAACGCCGCGCAGAATATGGCTGGACCCGTAAAAGGTTTGCAGGCTACGGGCCTCGATGAGCCGTTCCGCCTGAGTACCCGAGGCTGAGTTGGCCGTCATATCAGTGCTCCTCACCCAGATATGCTGACTGCACGCCCGCATCGTTGCGGATGGCCTCGGGCATGCCGCTTGCGATCACCTGGCCGTTGACCATCACGGTGAGGTGATCGGCCAGGGCGAACACAGCGTCCATGTCGTGCTCAACCAGCATGATGGCGTGCTCAGCCTTCAAACGCAGCAGCAACTCGACCATGCGCTCAGCCTCGGCCACGCCCATGCCAGCCAAAGGCTCATCAAGCAGCAAGACCTGCGGCTGGGTGGCCAGTGTCATGGCGATCTCCAACTGGCGTTGCTCACCGTGCGAACATATGCCGGCCACCACCGATCGCCGGACCTGTAGGCCAGCCAACTCCAGCGCACGCTCGCAGCGTGCTTGCACCTGAACATGTCTGGTCGCTGCATCCACCCAGTGCAGGGGATTCCAGGGGCGGTGCAATTGACGCGACTGCGAGGCCAAACGCACGTTTTCTTCAACCGTCAAGGGCAGAAAGATGTTGGTCTTCTGGTAGCTGCGTCCCAAGCCACGCCGTGAAATCTCGTGTGGCGCGTGGCCGGTGATGTCTTGCCCGCCCAGGGTCACCGTGCCGCTGGTGGGCGGCAGGTCGCCGGACAGAAGGTTCGCCAAGGTGCTCTTGCCCGCACCGTTAGGGCCGATCACCGCGTGGATACGGCCACGCCACAAGTCCAGGGACACGTCCTCGGCGGCGACCAGCCCACCAAAACGCTTGGTCAAGCCGCGGGCAGACAGCAGGACTTCGCCGGTGCTCATGCGCTTTCCCCCCTGCCGGTGCGCAAACGCTCCAAGATGGCGCCCACCAGGCCCAAGACGCCGCGCGGGGCAAGCACCACCACCGCTACGATGAACAAGCCCATCCACAACTGCCAGTGGTCACTCAAGCGCACGGTACCCACCTGAGGCAGATCTTTCACCCAGTGCAACACGCCCTCAAAGACGAAGGCGCCGATGGCCGCACCCGCAAAGTTGCCCATGCCACCCAGGATCACCATCATGATGGCGTGGGCGCTCATGTGAAAGCCCATCAATTCGGGATTCACAAAGCCGTTGAGTGCGCCCCACAAGTAGCCCGCTAAACCCGCCAGGACACCGGCCAACGTAAAGGCGCTGAGCTTGTAGCCAAAGGTGGAATAGCCCACTGCCTTCATGCGGTGCTCATTGATTCGAATGCCCACTAAAGCGCGCCCGAAAGAGCTCCACAACAGGCGCCGCAGGAAGGCATACACCAACACAATCGACGCCAGGCACACATAGAACAAGGTGACCTTGTTCTCCAGGTCAACGAATCCGCTGCCCGGACGGATGTTCACATAGATGCCGTCGCTGCCGCCCAGAACCTTATTGTCGAAGAACAGATAGAACAGCATCTGCGCGAAAGCCATGGTGACCATGATGAAGTAAATGCCGTGGGTGCGCACCGCGAAGAAGCCGATGATCAAGGCCGCTGCGCCCGACAGTGCCATAGCTGCGGGCAGGGTCCACCACAAGGCTGCCGGGTCGTTGACGGGCGACAGGAACGCCAGAGCGTAGCCGGCCAACCCGAAGTAGGCCGCGTGGCCCAATGAGACCAGACCGGTGACGCCCTGCAGCAAGTCCAAACTCATGGCGAAGATGGCCAGGATCATCATGCGCGACAGACTTTGCAGGGCATAGTCGCTGCCCACGAGCGGGAACAGAGCCAAACCAACGATGGCCGTGGCCAAAAGGAACTGAACACTGCGCGGCAGGACTTCGAGATGGGAATTGGCTGCGCTCATGGCTTCATGTCACTGCTTGAACAGCCCTTCGGGCCGCCACAACAACACCGCAGCCATCAGCACATAGACCAACATGCCCGCCACCTGGGGCAGCAGCACCTTACCGAAGGTGTCCACCAGACCCACCAACAAAGCGGCGATCAGCGCGCCGCGAACCGAACCGATGCCACCGATCACCACGACCACGAAGCACATGATCAGCACCGGACTGCCCATATTGGGATAGACGCTGGACACGGGCGAGGCCACCATGCCGGCCACCACCGCCAAGCCCACGCCCAGCCCGAACACCAGCGCATGAATCAACTCAATGTTGACACCCAGCGATTCGGTCATGTCACGGTTGAAGGCACCGGCGCGGATCTTCATGCCCAATCGCGTTTTGGAAATCAACAGGTACAGCGCCAGGGCCAGGCCAATACACACCGCCGAGATAAACAAGCGGTACACCGGGTAGCTCAACGTGTCCGTCAGGGGGATCGACCAGTCCAAGGACGCGGGGATCTGAACGCCCAGCACATCGTTGCCCCAAATGACAGCGCGCAGTTCCTCAAACACATAGATCAGGCCAAAAGTCAGCAGCACCTGATCCAGGTGATCGCGGTGATAAAAGTGTCTGAACAGCAAGCGCTCAAGCACAAAGCCAAAGAGACCCGCCAGCACCGCACCCAGGAGGATGGCCAAGGGCAAGGACCCCATTTGTGCTGCCAGGGTATAGGCCAAATAGGCCCCCAACATGTAGAAACTGCCATGGGCTAGGTTGACCACGCCCATGATGCCAAAGATCAGCGTCAGGCCGGCGGCCAGCATGAACAACAGCAGCCCGTACTGGACGCTGTTGAGCAGCTGGATGAGGAAGTTGGCCAAGGTCATGGTGAGGTCAGGGGCAGAAGCCGGAGCAGGTCGGGGCTGTTGTGCGGTCAAAAAAATGGCGGCCACAGCCGCCATGCAATGTGAAGGGACGACCTGAAGCCTGTTCGGGCTGCAGGGCCGCCGACAGGTTTACGAGTAGGCGTTCACTGAGCTGAACTCAGGCCATGCGGCAACCGGTGGCCGGGTCGGCCAATTGCTTGGCAGCAACACCAAGCACTTTGTTTTCTTTGTCCTTGACTTCGCGCAAGTACATGTCTTGGATCGGGTTGTGGGCCTTGCTCATGGTCCACTTGCCGCGAGGGCTGTCGATGGTGGTGTTTTCCAGGGCGGCGTACAGCGCCTTCTTGTTGCCAAAGTCGCCCTTGACCGCGGCCATTCCCTGAGCCAACAAGAGGCCCGAGTCGTAGCCCTGCACTGCGTACACATCGGGCTGCAGCTTGTTGCGGATGGCATAGGCGCGGCGGAAGTCCTGGTTGCGCTTGGTTTCCAGCGAATCGCTGTAGTGCAGCGTCGTGATGATGCCGTCGGCTGCAGGGCCAGCGGCGTCCAACACTCCTTCGGTGAGGAAGCCCGAGCCGTACAGCGGGATCTTGCCCTTCAGGCCGGCAGCGGCGTAATCGCGAATAAACTTGGCCGCACCCGCACCTGCAAAGAAGCAGGCCACCGCTTCGGGCTTAAGCGAGGCAATCTCGGTGAGCAGGGCCTGGAACTCCACATTCGGGAAGGGCAGGCCCAGTTCCTTGATGATCGTGCCACCGGCCTTGGTATAGCTGTCCCGGAAGCCCTCGAAGGCTTCGTCGCCGGCGGCGTACTTCCAGGTGATCCACACGGCCCTCTTGTGGCCCCGCTTGACCATGGGCTCGCCCAAGGCCAGCGTGGGCTGGCTGTTTGAAAACGAGGTGCGAAACACATTGGGCGCGCACTGAGCGCGCGTGGCCACGTGGACACCGGCGTTGGGGATGAGGTTTAGCACACCGGACTCGCGCGCCACGCGGTGGATGCCCATTTGCACGCCCGAGTGAACCGTGCCTAAGAGGACATCGACCTTGTCGCGCTGCACAAGGCGGTTGGCGTTTTCGACGCCCTTCGGGGGGTCGGATTCGTCGTCCACCTTGAACCATTCGATGTCGCGCCCACCAAGCTTGCCGCCGGCTTCATCAATGGCCATGCGAAAACCCGACTCGATGTTGACGCCTATTGCGGCGAATGTACCGGTGTAGGGCAGCATCAAGCCGATGCGCAGCTTGTTTGATTGGGAACGAGCGATTTGCGGCAACAGCAGGCTGGTGCTGGCTGCGCCCACCAGGGCTGCGGTACGGGTTAGAACTACTCGACGGGTGGTCATGGGTTTCCTCCGAACGGTGGCTATGCGAACAGCTTGCCATGATGGCACACCGTTTCCCGTGATCGGCACTGTGGAGCTACCGAGCAAAATATTGCTTGGTGTTTACCCAGATTACCTGTATGAGTCTGCAAGTTAGTGCACCACTAAGGCCTGGGCTCAGGCTGCGGCCAGGAAATCCCTGGCGATTCGGTCCCCAATGTCGTTGATGCGGTTAAGGAAGCGGGTGAGGTAGGCGTGCAGACCATCGTCGAGGATTTCGTCGATGCGCCCGTGCTGGAGGTCGCTGCACAGGCGCCCGGCGCGGCGCAGGGTGTCACCGCTTTGCTGGTTGGCCACATGGCTCAGGTTGTTGAGCAACTCGCTGGTGCACGCGGCAAGGGATCGTGGCATGTCGGCCCGCAGGATGAGCAGTTCGGCCACCTTCTCCGGCAAGATGACGCTGCTGTAGACGCGGCGATAGATCTCGAAGGCGGACACCGATCGCAGCAACGCCGACCAGTGATAAAAATCTGTCTGGGGAGCAATGGCCGGCGCAGGCAGGCCCGGCTGGCGTGGCAGACCACTGCCATCAGCAGCCAGTGCCACGCCATCCACATTGGGGTGCCCGTGGAACTTCACATCGAGCAGCCGTGCGGTGTTGTCGCCGCGCTCAAGAAAGGTGCCCAAGCGGATGAAATGCAGGGCCTCGTCCTGCAGCATGGTGCCCACGGCCACGCCACGCGAGAGGTGGGAGCGGAACTTGACCCATTCGAAAACAGACGAGGGGTCGCGCTCCAAGGCATCAGAGACCACCATGCGCGAGAACTCAAGCCAGGTCTGGTTGGTCGTCTCCCACAACTCGGTGGTCAGTACGCTGCGCACCGCACGTGCATTCTCCCGGGCCGCGGCCAGACACGCGGCAATCGAGGAAGCATTGCCCATGTCGCGCACCATGAATTGCATCACCGCCTCTCCGCTGATGAGGCGATGGCTTGTTGCATAGGCGCCGTGCAACTCGCTGATGCCCAGCACCGCGCTCCAAGCCGCCTCGCCGCTGCCAGCGCGCTCGGGCAACAGGGAAGTCTGGTAGTTGACGTCGAGCATACGCGCAGTGTTTTCGGCCCGCTCCATGTAGCGGGCCATCCAGAACAAGTGGTCAGCGGTGCGGGAGAGCATCGGGGGCGTCCTTGGTGCAGGCAGGCTGCGGTTCAGCGATTCCTTGGGCTGGCGGCCGGGCCTTCAAGCGTCCAAGACCCAGGTGTCTTTGGTGCCGCCGCCCTGGCTGCTGTTGACCACCAGAGAACCTTCCTTGAGGGCCACGCGGGTCAGGCCGCCGGGGACCACCTGAACGGATTTGCCCGACAGCACAAAGGGCCGCAGGTCTATGTGGCGTGGGGCGATGCCTTGCGCCACAAAGGTGGGGCAGGTGGACAAGCTCAGGGTGGGCTGGGCAATGTAGTTGGCCGGATGAGCCTTGATGCGCTGGGCAAACGCGTCGATTTCAGCGCGCGTTGCGGCTGGTCCCACCAACATGCCGTAGCCGCCGGCGCCGTGCACCTCCTTGACAACGAGTTCCTTTAGGTGGGCCAGCGCATAAGCCAAGTCCTCCGGCTCGCGGCATCGCCAGGTGGGCACGTTTTCCAACAGCGGCCTCTCGCCCAGGTAGAACTCGATCATCTGCGGCACATAGGCATAGATCGACTTGTCATCGGCCACCCCGGTACCGATGGCGTTGCACAGGGTGACATTGCCGGCGCGGTAAGCGCGCATCAGGCCTGCACAACCCAAGCTGGAGTCGGGGCGGAAGGCCTGTGGGTCGAGGAAGTCATCGTCGATACGGCGGTAAATCACATCCACCTGCTCGGGGCCTTGGGTGGTTCGCATGTAGACACGGTCGTCTCGCACGAACAAGTCCTGCCCCTCCACCAACTCCACGCCCATCTGTTGGGCCAAAAAGGCATGCTCAAAATAAGCGCTGTTGTGCATGCCGGGGGTCAACACCACCACAGTGGGGTCGTTGCCGCCACCGGGGGCCATGCTGCGCAAGGTGGACAAGAGCAGGTCGGGATAGTGGGCCACAGGGGCTACGCGGTGCAGCGAGAACAGGTCGGGAAATAAGCGCATCATCATTTTGCGGTTTTCCAGCATGTAGCTCACACCTGAGGGCACGCGCAGGTTGTCTTCAAGCACGTAGTAGGTGCCGCTGCCATCGGGCTGCGCAGCCCGAACGATGTCAATGCCCGCGATATGCGCGTACACACCCCCAGGCACATCCAGGCCCACCATCTCGGGTCGGAACTGTGAGTTGCGCAAGACCTCGCCGGCAGGCACCACACCAGCCTTGAGAATGTCTTGGCCGTGGTAGACGTCGTGAATGAAGCGGTTGAGCGCCGTCACGCGCTGTTCCAGGCCGCGTCGCATCGCCTGCCACTCCCCGCCTGGAATGATGCGAGGCAGCAGGTCAAAGGGGATCAGGCGCTCGCTGCCGGCACCGTCTTCGTCCTTTTCGCCATAGACAGCAAAGGTGATGCCCACACGGCGAAAGATCACCTCGGCCTCCTCTCGACGCACCGACATGGATGACAAGCTCCGTCGATCAAGCCAATCGGAATAGGTCTGGTAATGAGGGCGCACCGCATTGGTGCTGCTGCGCATCTCGTCGAAGGGCGGTCCCATGATGGACTCCTGCTGGTGCTCAGAGCGATGCAAGTCCTGGGCCAACGCCGTCGGGTTGTTGTGCGCGCGATGGGCTTGGGTACCGGTAGCGCCCAAGCGCTTGATCCGCACCTCATGGCGCAGCTCGACTTCACAAGGGTCGACGGACCCGGTCAGCGGCGCGGCCTGCGATGGCTCTGGAGCACTGGCCAGGGCCAGATGCCCGCAGCCGGTCCAATGCCCCGAGGTGGTGTCCAGGCCAACCCAGCCCGGCCCCGGCAGATAGACCTCGCACCAGGCATGGAGCTCGGTACTGTCTTGCTGATGGGGGCCAGCCGTTGGGCTTGGGCTGTCGGGCCGCAGCTGAATAAGATAGCCCGACACAAAGCGCGCCGCCCAGCCGCACTGGCGCAGCAGCTGCACAAGGAGCCACGCGCTGTCGCGGCAAGAACCCGAGCGCCACTTCAGCGTCTCCTGGGGCGATTGCACGCCCGGTTCGGGCCGGTGGGTGTAGGCGATGTCAAGGTGCAGCTGGCGGTTGAGGTCTTCCAGCAGGCTCAGCGCGGGGCCTCGGCGCTGCGGCCAGGCCCCCAAGTAGGCCGTAAGCTCAGGACAGGGCGGCTGCCCGGGTAACGCAGCGTACGGGGCCAGCTCGCCCTGCAACTCGGGGCTGTAGTGGCCCGGCGTCTGCGCAGCAACGGCGGCCAGGGGCGCGCGGGGCACCGGGAGCAAGGCGATGTCAGCGGTCAAGTCCACCATCAGACGGAGCTGGGTCAGGGGATGGGCAAACTCCGCCCGTGCGCAGCGGTTGCCCCAAGCGTCTGTCTCCCAGACGAAGCGATTGGGCTCTGGGTCCAAGCGCAGTTGGTAGTGACGCAGCGGCGTGACACAGGCTGGCGACGGGCACAGGCGAATCTGCTGGGGCGACAAGCGCAAACCGCGGTCGTAGCGGTAGTGGGTGTGGTGCTCGAGGCGAACGCAAATCGACACGGCTGGGCTCCAGGTTGAACTTGCCGGCCGAGCAAGCCCCATGCCCGGGATCATGCACCAGCAAGGTGCGGCTGGCTCAGACGATGAGCTGACCGGGGTGCGTGACCTTGCGCAAAGGCTCGTAGCGCTCAGACTCGGTGCGCAGCGGCGTATCGCCCGGGCCGCTGACCCAATGGGGGTCTTCAATGCCCTCGAACACCTCGCGCAGTCGCTGCCCCCAGGTGCTGCGGATCATTTGGAAGTATGGATTCTGTTCGTCAATGCAGATGTGCTCATCGCTGGCGAATCGGCCTTCCCGGTACACCACCAGGTCTAGCGGCAAGCCCACCGACAAATTGGATTTGAGGGTGGAGTCCATGGAAATCAGCGCGCACTTGGTGGCTTCATCCAGCGGGGTGTTGGGCACGAGCACGCGATCCAGAATGGGCTTGCCGTACTTGCTTTCGCCGATCTGGAAGAAACAGGCCTCGCGTGTGGCTTCGATGAAGTTGCCCGGGGCATACACCTGGAACAAGCGCATGGCCTCACCCTTGACCTGCCCACCCAGGATGAACGACGCATTGAAGTCCACGCCCGCAGCCTTGAGGGCCGGGCCGTCTTGCTGATAGACGCGCCGAACGGCGCTGCCCAAGACGCGGGCGACATCAAAGAGACTGGTGGCATTCCAGATGGTTAGGACTTCGAAGCCCGGGCGTTCAAGCTTTTCCACCTGCAAGATTTCGCGCACCGACTGGCTGACGGACAGGTTGCCGGCCGAGAGCAAGACAATGAAGCGGTCGCCCGCTTTCTCGTAGATCATCATCTTGCGACAGTTGCTGATCTGGTCCACACCGGCGTTGGTGCGGGAGTCCGACAGGAACACAAGGCCGGCGTTGAGCCGGATGCCGATGCAATAGGTCATGGGGTCTCCGTCTGCGGTGCGCGCGCACCTCGCGCACGCGATGGGTGGCCTGCAATGGCCCAGTGGGGGGTGTAGCCTGGTACAGCCCCGCAGCGCGAAGCCTCGATCACGCCCCCGCCCAAACAAACCTCACCGTTGTACAACACGGCTGATTGGCCGGGCGTAACCGCCCACTGTGCTTGCGCAAAGCGAAGGCCGATGGCGTCGGCCTTGGCAGCCGTGGCGGTGGGCCTGCCCGACCCAGCAGGCTGCGGCATCAGGTGGTCGAGTTCGCACAGCGCATCGGCTTGGCGATAGCGGGTCTTGGCAGCATAGGTGCCGCGGAGCGGGGGATGGCCGGCAACCCAACTGAGGTCTTGCGCCAACAGTTCATTCGATAAGAGCGCCGGATGATCGCGGCCCTGAACGACCAACAGAGCGTTGCGCTCCAGGTCCTTGTCGGCCACGAACCAAGGAGCGTGGTCGCCCCCACCGCGCGGAGCGCCGCTGTCCTTGACACCCCCGATGTGCAGGCCTTGGCGCTGGCCCAGGGTGTAAAAGCTCAGCCCCATGTGCTGACCCATGCGGCGGCCACGCTCGTCCAGGATGGGGCCGGGCTCAGATTTCAGATAGCGCTTGAGGAACTCGCGAAACGGCCGCTCACCGATGAAGCAAATGCCGGTGGAATCCTTTTTCTGAGCATTGGGCAGGCCGATTTCAGCGGCCATGCGGCGAACCTCGGACTTGGGCAACTCACCCACGGGAAATAGGGTCTGGGCCAGTTGGGCCTGGTTGAGCCGATGCAAGAAGTAGCTTTGGTCCTTCGAGGGGTCTAGGCTTTTGAGCAGCTGGAACGCCTGTGGCGCACCGGGTGCCGCGCGAACCCGGGCGTAATGGCCGGTGGCGATCTTCTCGGCGCCCAAGCGCATGGCATGGTCCAAGAAGGCCTTGAACTTGATTTCAGCATTGCACAGCACGTCGGGATTCGGGGTGCGTCCGGCTTGGTACTCACGCAGGAACTCGGCGAAGACGCGGTCTTTGTATTCAGCGGCGAAGTTGACGTGTTCAATGTCGATGCCCACCACATCAGCCACGGCAGCCGCGTCCAACCAGTCCTGGCGCGACGAGCAGAACTCGCTGTCGTCGTCGTCCTCCCAGTTCTTCATGAACAGACCCACCACCTCGTGTCCCTGTTGCTTGAGCAACCAGGCCGACACCGCGGAATCCACGCCGCCACTGAGCCCCACCACCACGCGTTGGGGTCGGATGGATTGCGCCACTGCGCCTAGCTGCACCGCCATGCCGCAATTGTCCGCTAGGGCTCAGTTGGGCGCGCGCACGACAGGCCAGGCCTGGGTGACCGAGGGATGGGTAGTGACCGCCTGCAGCGGATACCGCCGACCCGCCACCAGGTCTTCAATGCAACTCAGCACCAGCGGGCTGCGGTGGCGGTGGGCGCTGTCGCGCACCTCCTGCAGAGTCATCCACAGGGTGCGCACAATGCCCTGGTCCAAGCTGCGCCCCGGCACCTGCTCGCCCACCGTACCTGCGTAGGCCAAGCGCAAGTAGGTGATGTCTTCACCGGTGGATTCGCGCTGAAAGCGTGAAAGGTACACGCCCAGCAGATGTGAAGGGCTGAAGACCCGGGTGGTTTCCTCCAGGGCCTCGCGGATAACGGCCTGCTCGGGAGACTCAGAAGGGTCCAGATGGCCAGCCGGGTTATTCAACCGCAGTCCCTCGGCTGTGTGTTCCTCGATCAGCAAGAAGCGGGGCTGCCCGTGGGCATCTGGCTGGGAAATGATCGCCGCCACGGTGACGCTGGGGCGCCAACGCGCAGCCTGAAAGGGGGAAAGTGCACCGGTCATGCAATTTGCTCGGTTGTTCGAAGCCAGGATAGCCGGGGGGTAATGGCTATGCTGAAATGCCCGAAGTCGACTAATTGTCTATGATTTAGGGTTTACCCCGAACAAACAACGCCCCGCTGCGCAGCGGGACGCCCATCGAGAAGACCCCAGGAGGGCACCATGCTCATTGGAGTGCCGCACGAGACAGCGGCTGGCGAAACCCGTGTGGCGGCAACGCCCGAGACGGTCAAGAAGCTCAAGGCCCAGGGCCACAGCGTACGGGTGCAATCCGGTGCCGGCCTGGCGTCCAGTTGCACCGACGAAGCCTATATCGCCGCTGGCGCAGAGATCACCGATCGCAGCGGCGCCTTCACCGCTGATCTGGTGCTCAAGGTGCGCAGCCCGCTGGGCGAGGAACTGGGCCTGATGAGGGCCAGCACCGCGGTGGTCGCCATGCTCGACCCCTTCAATCGAAGCGGGCTGGAGGCCTTGGCGGGCGCAGGCCTAACGGGCTTCGCGCTTGAAGCAGCACCGCGCACCACCCGGGCCCAGTCGATGGATGTGCTGAGCTCACAGGCCAACATTGCCGGCTACAAGGCGGTGATGATGGCAGCCAACCACTATCCCCGCTTGTTCCCGATGCTGATGACGGCCGCGGGCACCATCAAGGCCGCTCGCGTGGTGATCCTGGGCGTCGGTGTGGCGGGCTTGCAGGCCATCGCCACGGCCAAGCGCCTGGGCGCGGTGATCGAAGCCTCAGATGTGCGGCCTTCGGTGAAGGAGCAGATCGAATCGCTGGGCGGCAAGTACATCGAAGTGCCGTATGAGACCGCAGAAGAGAAGCAAGCCGCCGAAGGCGTGGGTGGCTATGCCCGCCCGATGCCGCAAAGCTGGCTGGACCGGCAGAAGGTGGAGGTGGCCAAGCGGGTGGCGCTGGCCGACGTGGTGATCTCCACCGCCCTGATTCCTGGCCGTGCGGCACCGGTGCTGATCACCGAAGACATGGTGCGCAGCATGAAGGCGGGCAGCGTAATTGTGGACATGGCTGCAGGCAAAGGCGCGCAAGGCTTTGACGGCAACTGCCCCCTGACCGAAGCGGGCAATACCGTGGTCAAGCACGGCGTGATCATCGTGGGTGAAACCAACATCCCTTCAACGGTGGCCGCCGACAGCTCGGCCCTGTATGCCCGCAACGTCCTGGACTTCCTCAAGCTCGTGCTAGAGAAGGACGCCGCTGCGCTCAAGATCGACTTGGAAGACGACATCGTCAAGGCTTGCCTGGTCACGCGCGATGGTGCGGTGCTGCGCGCCTGAAGGAGACCCAAATGGAACTGATTTCCCCAACGATCACCAACCTGATCATCTTCGCGCTGGCCATTTATGTGGGCTACCACGTGGTGTGGACGGTGACCCCTGCGCTGCACACGCCGCTGATGGCCGTGACCAACGCCGTCTCGGCCATCGTCATTGTGGGCGCCATGCTGGCTGCAGCGCTGACCGAAACCGGCCTGGGCAAAACCATGGGCGTGCTGGCTGTGGCGCTCGCAGCGGTCAATGTGTTCGGCGGCTTCCTGGTGACGCGCCGGATGCTGGAGATGTTCAAGAAGAAGACGCCCGCGAAAAAGGCGGGATAAAGCTCGACAGTCAACAGGCGTCTTCTCGGCGTAGGCTAACTTGGCGAAGCCAAGTTAAGCGAAGCGGCCGAAGCCAAAAAGGGATCCCCACATGTCCATGAACCTCGTCACGCTGCTGTACCTCGTTGCCAGCGTTTGCTTCATCCAGGCCTTGAAAGGCCTGTCCCACCCCACCACCTCGATTCGTGGCAACGTCTTCGGCATGGTGGGCATGACCATTGCCGTGCTCACCACCGGGGCCTTGATCGTCAAGCTCTCGGGTGAATTGGGCCTGGGTGGCGGCAGCGCGCAGGGCATGATTTGGGTGCTGGTGGGCCTGTTGGTGGGCGGGTCGGCCGGGGCCTACATGGCCAATAAGGTCGAGATGACCAAGATGCCCGAGTTGGTCGCCTTCATGCACAGCATGATCGGCTTGGCCGCGGTGTTCATCGCCGTGGCGGCAGTGGCCGAACCTGCGGCCTTCCAGATCGTGGCGCGCAATGCCGACGGCACGGTGCCCCTGATTCCGTTTGGCAACAAGCTGGAGCTGTTCCTGGGCGCGGCCATTGGTGCGATCACCTTCAGTGGTTCGGTCATTGCGTTTGGCAAGCTGAGCGGCAAGTACAAGTTCCGCCTGTTCCAGGGCGCGCCGGTGGTGTTTGGCGGACAGCACATGCTCAACCTGGTGTTGGGCATTGCCACGGTGGTGCTGGGTGTGGTGTTTGCGCTCACCGAGAACTGGCCGGCTTTCTTTGTCATGCTGGCGCTGAGCTTCGCGCTGGGCGTGCTCATCATCATCCCGATTGGCGGCGCCGACATGCCGGTGGTGGTGTCGATGCTCAACAGCTATTCGGGCTGGGCGGCGGCGGGCATCGGCTTTTCGCTGAACAACTCGATGCTGATCATCGCTGGCTCACTGGTGGGCTCCAGTGGCGCCATCCTGAGCTACATCATGTGCAAGGCGATGAACCGATCGTTCTTCAACGTGATCCTGGGCGGCTTTGGTGGTGATGCCGCCGCAGCCACGGGGGGTGCGCAGCAGCAGCGCAATGTGAAGAGCGGCAGTGCAGACGACGCGGCCTTCATTTTGGGCAACGCCGAGACCGTGATCATCGTGCCCGGCTATGGCCTGGCCGTGGCGCGCGCGCAGCACGCGGTCAAGGAACTGGCCGAGAAGCTGATCCACAAGGGTGTGACGGTGAAGTACGCCATCCACCCCGTGGCCGGCCGAATGCCGGGACATATGAACGTGCTCTTGGCTGAGGCCGAAGTGCCCTACGACCAGGTCTTCGAAATGGAGGACATCAACTCCGAGTTCGGCCAGGCCGATGTGGCCATCATCCTGGGCGCCAACGACGTGGTCAACCCGGCCGCGCTGCAAAAGGGCTCACCCATCTACGGCATGCCCATCCTGGAAGCCTACAAAGCCAAGACGGTGATCGTGAACAAGCGTTCGATGGCCGCAGGCTATGCGGGCCTGGACAACGAACTCTTCTATATGGACAAGACCATGATGGTGTTCGGGGATGCGAAGAAGGTCGTCGAAGACACGGTCAAGGCAGTGGAGTGAGCCCGGGCTAAGGGTTTGCCCCGCTCGAACGCGAGGACGGGGCTAAACCGGGAGATTCCCCTGATGCGTTGAGTCGGGCGCAACCACAGAATCCGCCGCATTTCCGCGCCAAAAGCAGGAGTACGGCGAGCATGAACAAGCCTTGGCTGAGCCAATACCCTACCGGTGTTCCGGCCGAGGTAAACACCGGCCTTTACCCGTCCCTGGTCCAACTGGTGGACCACGCCCTGAGCACCCACGCCGCCAAAGACGCGTATGTGTTCATGGGCAAGCGCTACAGCTTTGCGCAGATTGACATGTGGTCGCGCGCCATGGCCGCCTATCTGCAATCCTTGGGCTTAAAGACCGGTGAGCGGGTGGCAGTGATGTTGCCCAATGTGCCGCAGTACCCGGTGACGGTGGCCGGAATCTTGCGTGCTGGCTATGTGGTGGTGAATGTGAACCCGCTGTACACGCCCCGGGAGCTGGAGCACCAGCTCAAGGACAGCGGTGCACAGGCCATCATCATCTTGGAAAACTTCGCCGCCACACTCCAACAGGTGCTCGAGCGAGTGCCCACACGCCATATCGTGTTGGCGACCATGGGCGACCTGCTGGGCCTGGTCAAGGGCGCATTGGTGAACTATGTGGTGCGCAACGCGCGCAAGCTGGTGCCGGCGTATGCCCTGCCTCAAGCCGTGGGCTTCAAGGCCGCGCTCAAGCAAGGGCAGGTGCGGCCGGTGAAGCCCGCCACCGTCGGGCCAGACGACGTGGCGGTGCTGCAGTACACGGGCGGCACCACCGGGGTGAGCAAGGGCGCGGTGCTGCTGCACCGCAACCTGGTGGCCAACCTGCTGCAGGCACAGGCCTGGTACCAACCGGCGCTGAAGAAGATAACTGATGGCGAGCAGATCGTCACGGTGTGCGCCCTGCCCCTGTATCACATCTTTGCCTTCAACGCGAACATGCTGCTGGCCTTGCACATGGGCGGCTGCAACATCCTGATCCCCAACGCGCGCGATATTCCGGCCCTGCTCAAGGCCCTTTCCACTGAGCGCTTCCACAGCTTCCCGGCAGTTAACACCTTGTTCAACGCGATTGCCAACCACCCCGACTTTGCAACGGTGAACTGGAGCTCGCTGAAGATCAGCGTGGGAGGCGGCATGGCGGTGCAAAGTGGTACGGCCAAGCTGTGGCTGGAAAAGACCGGCTGCCCCATCTTGGAGGCCTACGGACTGTCGGAAACCTCACCGGCGGCCACCTGCAACCCGGTCGATATCACAGCGTGGACCGGCAGCATCGGCCTGCCTATGCCTAACACCGACATCACCTTGCTTGACGACGACGGGCAGCCAGTACCCCTGGGCGAGCCGGGGGAAATTTGCATCCGCGGGCCCCAGGTGATGGCCGGCTACTGGCAGCGCCCGGATGAGACCGCCAAGGTGATGACGGCCGATGGTTACTTCCGCAGTGGCGACATCGGCGTGGTCGACGCACGGGGTTATTTCAAGATCGTGGACCGCAAGAAGGACATGATCCTGGTCAGCGGCTTCAATGTGTACCCCAACGAGATCGAAGACGTGCTCAGCCAGCACCCAGGTGTGTTGGAAGCCGCAGCCATTGGCGTGGCCGACGAACACTCAGGCGAAGCCGTCAAGGTGGTGGTGGTCAAGCGCGACCCCGCACTGACCGAAGACGGCGTGCGCCAGTGGTGCGAAACAAACCTGACCGGCTACAAGCGCCCCAAGGTGGTGGAGTTTCGCCAGGAACTGCCCAAGACCCCGGTGGGCAAGATTCTGCGCCGCGAGTTGCGGGGGTGAGGCTTGTGCAATGGAGCCTGTGCGCGGCGCGGGCAGGCAGATGAGGACGGGACCCCTGGGCATCATGAGCGCGCTGCCAGAAGAGCTGGCCGCCATACTGGCCTTGGTGGATGAAGCGAAGACCGCCGAGGTGGCGGGGCGGCGCCTGCACCGCGGCCAGCTGCGCGGACACGATGTGGTGCTCACCCTCAGCGGCATGGGCAAGGTGGCCACGGCACTGACGACCACGCTGCTGATCGAGCGCTTCGGTGTGGGTGGCTTGCTGTTTTCCGGAGTGGCTGGCGGCCTGGGACCAGGGGTGCAGGTGGGTGACGTGGTGCTGGCGCGCACCTTGGTGCAGCATGACCTAGACGCCTCACCCTTGTGCCCGCGCTACCAGGTTCCCGATCTCGGCATGGACGAGCTGCCCACCGACCACCGCCTGCGTGCAGCCCTGGTGGCGGCCGCGCGAACGGTGGTGCAAGCACCCCCGGCAGCGGCCGCTGCTTTCGGGCTGAAGCAACCCAGGGTTCACGAGGGCCTGGTGATCAGCGGGGACCGTTTCATTGCGTCTACAGCTCAGGCCGCCACGCTGCTGAAGGAACTGCCGCGGGCACTGGCAGTGGAAATGGAAGGTGCGGCCATGGCGCAGGTGTGCGCAGCGTACTGCCTGCCCTGCGCCGTCTTGCGCTTGGTGTCAGACCGCGCGGACGACCAGGCCCATGTGGACTTTCAGCGCTTTCTGAGCGAAGTGGCGTCGCCGATGAGCCGGGAAATCATCTCGCGCGCCGTGGCTGCTTGGCCGCAGCCCGCTCCAGGCTGAAGCAGCGCGGCAGCTTCGGCCCGCGGCCTGGTCATAAGGCATGATGGGTGCTTGGCACAAGCACGATGAACCCACGACTTTTTTGTGAGGCCTCCGGCACGCCGGTCTGGCGCCCGGGCGAAGACTTTTCGCTGCCCCCGACGGCGGCCCGCCATGTGCAGGTGCTGCGGCTGCAGCCTGGCTCGGGCCTGACCCTGTTCAACGGAAGCGGCGGGCAATGGCAGGCCGCGGTGCTGCGCATGGGCCACCAGGAGGTGGTGGTTCGATTGCTGAGCCACGAAGCGGTGGAGCGCGAACTGCCGCTGGCCGTGACCCTGGCCGTTGGCATGCCCGCCAATGACCGCATGGACGATCTGGTGGAAAAGGCCACCGAGCTGGGTGTGAGGGCCATCGTGCCTTTGGTGAGCGAGCGATCGGTGCTGAGGCTTACGGGCGAGCGCGCTGCCAAGCGGCGGGGCCACTGGCAGGCCGTTGCAGCATCCGCCAGCGAGCAGTGCGGACGCAACCGGGTGCCCACGGTGCACCCGGTGCAGGGCTTGGACGCCTTCCTCGAGCACAGGCCTGCTGACGAGGTGAGCGCCCGCTGGCAACTGAGCTTGGCCCCTACAGCCAGCCCGCTGGTGCAGGCCTGGGCTCATTGTTCGCTATTAATATCATTGAAAGCGGGCGCCCACTTATACATACTCAGCGGCCCGGAGGGCGGCCTGTCGGCAGGCGAGCAGGCGCGCGCGCAACAGGCCGGCTACCACCCGATCAGCCTGGGCCCTCGAACCCTGCGGGCAGACACCGCCCCGCTCGCAGCACTGGCCGCACTGGCTGCAATGTCGGCGCTGGCCGAGCAGGCGGCACCCGAGGCACACGAGGCCATGGGCTGCGGCAGGGCTGAACCGACTGGGGCCGCCTCATGAACCGACACCTGGCCCTGCTGGTTTTTTGCCAGGGCTTGTTCATGACCAACAACGTCACCTTCATCGCCATCAATGGCCTGGTGGGCTTTGCGCTGGCGCCGGTGGCCTGGATGGCCACCCTGCCGGTGACGGGCTATGTGGCTGGCGGAGCGCTGGCCACAGCCTTGGTGGGCCGGCACCAGCGGCGTTATGGGCGACAAAAGACCTTCATGATCGGGCTGGTGGTGGCCATCGTGAGCGCTGGCGCTTGCGCGTGGGCGGCGGTCAACCAGAACTTTTGGCTCTTGAACCTGGCCACACTGGCTGCGGGCTACTACAACGCCAACGGGGCGCTGTACCGCTTTGCGGCGGTAGAGTTGGTGGAAGAGGCCTATAAGGAAAAGGCGATCTCGTGGGTCTTGGCTGGGGGGGTGATGGGCGCCTTTGTCGGGCCCAATCTGGCTTCTGGCGCGCGGGATACGCTGGCCGGTGCGCCCTTTGCCGGCGCCTACCTGGCCCTCATGGGCGTGGGCCTGCTGGGGCTCTTGGTGATGTCGCGCCTTCCCTTTCCGACCCTTCCGGGGCAGGGCCTTGCGGCGCCGCAGGGAAGGCCTTTGGGTGAGATCGTGCGGCAACCCCTGTTCATCATCGCCGCAGCGGGCTGCGCGATCGGCTTTGGCGTTATGAACCTGTTGATGGCCGCCACGCCGATTGCGATGGCGCAGTGTGCACACCCCTTTAAAGAGGCTGCTTTTGTGCTGGAGTGGCATGTGCTGGGCATGTTTGTGCCCAGCTTCTTTACCGGCAAGCTGATCAAGCGCTTCGGCGTGCTGCCCGTCATGAGCACCGGCCTGGCACTCAATGTGTTCTGCGTTGCCTTTGCGCTTTCAGGCGAAGAAGTGATGCACTTCTTCTGGGCCCTATTGGCCCTGGGGATCGGCTGGAACTTCCTGTACATCGGCGGCAGCACCCTGGCCACACAGGCCTGGCGGCCCGAGGAGAAAACCCGCGCTCAGGCCGCGCTGGACTTCTGCGTGTACACCACGATGACGCTGACCTCGTTCAGCTCCGGCGCGTTGGTGACCACCGGGGGCTGGGCCTCGATGAACCTGGGCGCCCTGATGCCACTGGCCCTGATGGGCGCTGCACTGCTGTGGTTGCAGCGCCTCAGCGCGCCGAGCCAGCCACCATGTCGAAACGGAACAGGCGGCATTCGATAGCGCCGTTGAATAGGGGCACGCGGCGGCGTTCCTTTAAACGCATCAGGCTGGGCAGCTCGAGCTCAGGCGTAAGCACCCAGGCCGACCAGCCTGCATACTGGCGCTTCCAATGGGCGGCCAGGCCTTCGTAGAAGACCGAGGCGGTTCCTTCTTCGAAGTGCTCGCGGCTGCCCTGTCCCTTCGCGGCGATGCGCTCGCCGTAGGGCGGGTTCATGACGATGGCCCCGCGAGCGCCCGGCGCAGGCCGCTGCAATGCATCAGCGGTCTTGAATTGAATCGCATGCGCCACCCCGGCGCGTTCGGCGTTGCGCTGGGCAAAGTCAGTCATGCGAAAACTCACATCGCCAGCAAAGACCGCCACACGCGGCGCGTGGATGGCCGTACGTGCCTGGGCTTTGAGACGCTGCCAATCCGCCAGATGGGGCGCAAAGGGGGCGAGCTTTTCAAAAGCAAAGGCACGTTGCAAACCGGGGGCTATGCCGCATGCGATTTGGGCAGCTTCGATGGCGATGGTGCCCGCGCCACAGCACGGGTCGAGCAAGGGGCCGTCTTCTTCTCGACCCTGCCAGCCGGCCGCCGCCAACATCGCCGCGGCCAGGGTTTCTTTCAGCGGAGCCTCGCCCTTGACGTCTACCCGACCCCCGCGCGCATCGCGCCAGCCGCGCTTGAACAGGGCCTCGCCGCTTAGGTCTGCATAAAGCATGAAATCGTTGGGACCGAGGTGCAAAACCAGGGGCAGGTGGGGGCGCCGGGTGTCCACACTCGGCCGCGCGCCGGTCTTGTTGCGCAGCACGTCGCACAGCGCGTCCTTGATGCGCAAAGTGGCGAAGTTCACGCTCTTCAAAGGGCTGCGCCAGGCGCTGGTGTCCACACGAAGGGTTTGATCGGGCGTGATCCAGGCGGGCCAATCAACTTCGCAGGCAGCGCGGTAGAGGTCATGTTCGTCGCGGTAGACGTCGCCTCTCAGGGGCCACAGCACCCGTTGGGCCAAGCGGCTGTGCAGGTTCAGCTTCGCGGCCTCCAGTGGGCCGCCCATGACGCACACGCCGCCACGGCGCTCTTCGATGGAGACCGACGCCAGCAGCAAGCGACACTCGGCCGCCAACAAGGGCTCCACCCCCTGGGCACAGGGCAGGAAGATGGGGGCGTTTGTGTCAACAGGCATGGGTCCGGTGCGGGGTTCAGGGGCGGGCCTGGGCCAGCAAAGAGGCCTGTGGCGTGATCAAGGCCAGCGCGGATTCAGATCGTCTTGCGCAAGCTGGCCGGTGCGATCTTCAGGGCCTCGCGGTACTTGGCCACGGTGCGGCGGGCCACCTGGATGCCTTGCTCAGCCAGCATGTCCGAGAGATGGTTATCGGACAAAGGCTTCTTGGGGTCTTCGGCAGCAATGAATTGCTTGATCAGGGCTCGAACCGCTGTGCTGGAGGCGTTGCCGCCGGCTTCGGTGTTCAGCGAAGAGCCGAAGAAGTACTTGAGCTCATAAGTGCCAAAGGGCGTGGCCATGTACTTGGCTGTGGTGACGCGCGAGATGGTGCTTTCGTGCAGGCCAAGCTCGTCGGCAATCTCGCGCAGCACCAGGGGCTTCATCGCAATTTCGCCGTGGGTGAAAAAGTTCTTTTGCCGCTCTGCGATGGCCGACGACACGCGCAAGATGGTGTCAAAGCGCTGCTGGACGTTCTTCATGAACCAGCGCGCCTCTTGCAGATGGCTAGACAGCGGCGAGGCGTTCTTGCCCCGGCCCTTGAGCGCGCCGGCATAGAGTTCGTTGATGCGCAGCTTGGGCATCACGTCTGGATTGAGCACTACGCGAAAGACACGCCCAGCGCGCTGCACGATGACGTCGGGAATGACGATGGCGTCCACGTCTGGGGCGAAGGCGCGGCCTGGTTTGGGGTCGCACTGGCGGATCAACTGTTGTGCCCAGCGCAGGTCTTGCTCGTCACACCCGGTGGCAGCCATCAGCTTCTTGGTGTCGCGCTTAGCCAGCAGGTCGAGGTGGCGAGCCACGATCAACAAGGCGAGTTCGCGCTCCGGGTTGGGCGTCATGGCGCACAGTTGCAGCGTGAGGCATTCGGGTAAGTGGCGTGCGCCCACACCCACCGGGTCGAGGGCTTGCAGCCACTTGAGGGCACAGTTCAAGCGATCGACGAGTTCTTCAAGGGCCGCCGGCGCCGGTTCATCGCTCTCTTGCCCATCACCGTCAGCGGCGTTGGCCTCCGCCCCAGAGGGCAGCCCCAACAAGGCCCGGGCGATCTCTTCGATCGAGTCTTCAAGCCAGCCATCTTCGTTGAGCGAATCGATGAGAACCTGTAGCGCAGCGCGGTCCGCTTCGGACAGGCGCATGCCAGCCAACTGCGCCTGCAAATGCTCGGTCAGGGTGATGAGCCCACGGTCTTGTTCGTTAGGGCCCTCGTTGTCGTCGCGATTGGCAGTGCTGCCCGAGCCCGCCATGCTGGGCAGCTCTCGAATGCCATCAAAGTCATCTGACTCGGTGCCGTTTTCCCAATCGGGCTGGGCGGTGGTGCCGAAGTCGGCATCGGCCAGGCCTGCTGCTTCGTTAGGCTCCCAATCAGCGCTGGCTTCACCACCCGGCTCGGTCGGCGCCGCGTTGGCGGCCTCGTCACCGCCGGTGGTGCTATCGGTCCGGTCGCGCAGGCGCTCTGAAGCTGCGGCATCGGCGCGCGCAGCCGCATCCAGCGACGCCTCAAATGCTGAAGGAGCCTCGTCTTCCATCTCCAGGAAGGGATTGGCCTCGAGCATTTGCCCCACTTCCTGTTGCAGCTCCAGCGTGGACAGCTGCAACAAGCGGATCGACTGCTGCAACTGCGGCGTAAGCGCCAGGTGCTGCGACAGCCGAACCTGCAGGGAGGTTTTCATGGTCTGCTCATCGCCGTGTCACAAGCGGAAATGCTCACCCAGGTACACCTTGCGCACCTGGGGGTTAGCGACGATGTCGGCCGGCGTGCCTTCGGCCAACACGCGCCCATCGCTGACGATATAGGCCCGGTCACAGATGCCCAGGGTTTCGCGAACATTGTGGTCAGTGATCAGCACCCCGATACCACGGCCCTTGAGAAAACCGATGATGCGCTGAATTTCCAGCACTGCGATGGGGTCTACACCCGCAAAGGGCTCGTCAAGCAGAATGAAACGCGGCTGTGTAGCCAGTGCGCGTGCGATCTCCACGCGACGTCGTTCGCCACCCGACAGGGCTGATGCTGCGACATGGCGGATACGTTGAATCGACAAGTCATCAAGCAGGCTGTTAAGCCGCTCTTCGATGTCCGCTTCGCCCAGGGGTTTGCCGTCGTGACCGCGCTGCAATTCCAGCACCGCGCGGATGTTGTCTTCTACATTCAGACGACGAAAGATCGAGGCTTCCTGCGGCAGATAGCTCAGGCCCAGCCGTGAGCGTTGGTGTATGGGCTGGTCCTGCACTGCTTGCCCGTCGATGAGGATGGTGCCAGCGTCGGCGCGCACCAGGCCCACCACCATGTAGAAGGTGGTGGTCTTGCCCGCGCCGTTGGGGCCCAGCAGCCCCACCACTTCGCCCGGACAGACCCGCAGGTGGCCCCCATCGACTACGGCACGCGTGCCGTAGCGCTTGACCAGACCCGCGGCCTCCAGCCCGGTGCTCCTGTGGCCTGCGTCGCTCATTCGCTCGGGCGCGTTCATCGCCGGGCGGGCGCAGTGTTGCCAGACGGGGCTGCGCTTGCAGGCGCAGCCGGCGGTGTGGCTGGCGGCGGTGCAATGAACACACCTCGAACCCGGTCGACGCGGCCGTCGCTGCCTGAACGCTCGGCAGGGGCCACGCTGAAGGTCTCGCGGCTGCCGTTCCAGACGATGGTTTCGCCCTGAACCTCATCGGCCAGCTGCGCACCACGCAGGCGGCGCACCACAGCCTTGCCGCTCAGGCGGATCAAGGACTCTCGGCTGTCGTATTCAATCAGGTCCGCGCGTCCTTCAACGAACTCGTCCACGCCGTCACGCTTCTCGCGGATCTGCGCGGGCTGCTCGGGCCTGCCGCGGGCGGTCGCCGTGCGATGGCCTTCGGCAACTTCTGTGAGCTCAACGCGGTCAGCCACGATGCGCAGGGTGCCCTGGGTCAGCACCACCCGGCCGTTGAACACCACCACCCGGCGCGCCATGTCGACGGTGCTGCTCTGGTCAGCCTCGATCTTCAGAGGCAGTTGTCGGTCGGCCCTCTCCGCAAGGGCCACAGCGGGCCCGACCGCGCTGGCCAGGCCCAGAGCCAGCCTAAGGGCGCTTTGCCAAACCCCGCGATGGGCCCATCCACGCTCCCCGGCGCCAATGCACCGCTTAGCCGTGCAGGCCCCATCCACCAGGGGACATAGGTCGTGCGGGGCTGATCGGTGAGCGCGGGCGGGAATCATCGGCAGCTGGGATGCCACTAAGGCACGAAACTTGCTGCGCTGATTCTAGCGGCCGCTCTGCGGCGGCGCGCGGTTTTGGGACGCCGTGCGTGCGGCCATCTGTGCTTTCAGCGGGCCCTTCAGTTCAAGCCGCGAGCCGCTTTGCTCATATTCGAAACCAGCGGCCTGCACCCAAAGGTCGCCCTGGCGCCACTGAACCGGCTCGAGGGTCCAGGCACGCCCGGCCTGCAAGTCCAGCTCCAACACACTGGTGCGCGCATTGAAAGCAGCCTGGGATGCAGACGCCTCTCGGCTGAAGCGCACATCACCCTGCAAGCGCACCCGCTGACCATCGTTGGTCAACACCGCCTGTTCGGCTTGTGCCAAAACCGCACCTTCGGGATGGTCTGCCAAGAGCCAGGCCCCTTCCAAGTCCACCCGGTCGCCCACCGGGTAGTGGCGGACTTCGCGCGCCCGTACGCGAGCCAGCAACGAACCGTCGCCCCGGTAGCGTACCAACTCCACCTCGCCCAGGATGTAGTCGGGTGCCTGAGATAGCGGCTCGGCCGGCCGCGTGGCGGAGGGCACCGGCGTGATGCGCACCAGCCACCAGGTCAGCGCGGCCAGCGCCAGCATCAGCAACAGTGGAAGGTAGGTCGACAGAAAGTCGCGCAGCCGGATCGACCAGTGCTCGGTCACCGCCGCGCTGCGCGCGATGCGCGATTCGGCTGCATCGCCCAGTGCCATTGAACGTTGCGACAGCTCCGGCACCTCAGCGCGCGTCCAGGGTGGTGAGGTGGCCATTGAGCAGCGCCGCATAGGCGCCCTTGGCGATGAGCAGGAGGTCACAGCATTCACGCACGGCACCCATGCCGGCCGGCGCCGCCGTCACATGATGGGCTAAGGCCCGCACCTCGGTGTGCGCACCCGGCGGCACGCAGGCAAAGCCCACCCGCTGCAGCAGCGGCAAGTCCGGCCAATCGTCTCCCATGGCGGCCGAATCGCCCCAGTCCAGCTTCAGATCCGCCAGCACCGCTTGGGCCGCGGCGACCTTGTCCTGAACCCCATAGTGGGCATGCGCCAAGCCCAAATCGGCCACCCGACGGCGCACCGCTGCCGAGTCGCGGCCGGTGATCACCACCGGCGTGACGCCGCCTTGGGCTAGCAGCTTCAAGCCGTGGCCGTCCAGGGCGTGAAAAGCCTTCACCACCTCGCCCTCGGCCCCAATCCAAAGGCTGCCATCGGTGAGCACGCCGTCCACATCGAAAAAGCACACCTTGACGCCGAGCGCGCCCGCGCTGCTGTTCGTGCCCTGCGCCGCCAACAGGGTTTCGGGCGAAAAGCGCTGAACCGGCTGCAACAGTCGCTGGGGCTGGCTGGGGTGTGGTGGGTTCATCAAATCACCTTGGCTTTCAGCAGATCGTTGGTGTTGACGGCCCCTACGATGCAGCCGGCTGCATCGACCACCAGCACGCTGGTGATGCGGTGGGCTTCCATCAGATCAGCCGCCTCAACCGCCAACGCCGAGTCGGGCACCAAGCGCGGCTTGGGTTGCATCACATCGCCAGCACACAGCGTGAGCAGGTCGCGGCCCTGATGACCCGACTCGATGAGCCGGCGCAGGTCGCCGTCGGTGAAGATGCCCAGGGCGTGGCCCTGATCGTCCACCACGGCCGCAAAGCCCAGGCCTTTTGCGCTCATGGTGCGCAGCAAGTCGCTGAAGCCGGTTGAGGTCTGAACCAGGGGCAGCGCCGAACCCTGGCGCATGAGGTCACGCACATGGATTAGCAGCTTGCGCCCCAAGGACCCCCCAGGGTGCGAACGGGCAAAGTCTTCGGGCTTGAAGCCGCGGGCGTCCAGCAAGGCCACCGCCAGCGCGTCGCCCAAGGCCATCTGGGCGGTGGTGCTGGCCGTGGGGGCCAGGTTCAGGGGGCAAGCCTCTTGTTCTACCGCACAGCTCAAGACCTCATCGGCGTGCAGGGCCAGGGTGGAGCCCTCATGGCCGGTGATGGCCAGCAAGGGCACCATCAGGCGCTTGAGCACCGGCAAGATGACGTTGAGTTCTTCGCTTTCGCCAGAGTGGCTGATGGCCAACACCACATCGTGCGAGGTGACCATGCCCAAATCCCCATGGCTGGCTTCTGCTGGATGCACAAACATCGCCGGCGTGCCCGTGGAGGCCAGCGTGGCCACAATCTTGCGGCCCACATGGCCGCTCTTGCCCATCCCCATGACCACCACGCGGCCGCGGCATCGCAGGATGCGCATCACGCAGCCCGCGAACGAGTCGCCCAAACGGGCCTTGAGGTCCCGCAAGGCTGCGGCCTCGATGTCCAAGGTGCGGTGGGCCAGTTCGAGCGCGCGTTGAGGGTTCATGTGAGGTGCCAGTGGGTGCCCAAGCGATGGCCGCACACATCGGGTGTTGCCCGCTGTCCGCCGCTACCACGCCTGAGCGGCCATACTTGGAGCTGATGGACTTTCTGGCCTTGCACGAGGCTGCCACGGATTAAAAGGATTTTAGGCACTTGGCTACCGCGCTGGATCTTGCTTTGTTGTATCTGCTAGCCGCCGTGGTCGGTGTAGTGGGCTTTCGGCTGCTCAAGCTGCCGCCGATGCTGGGTTACCTGTCGGTGGGCGTGGTCATCGGCCCACACGCCTTGGGCCTGGCCGCCGACTCCGCCAGCGTCAAGTACCTGGCCGAATTCGGGGTGGTGTTTCTGATGTTCGTGATTGGGTTGGAATTCAACCTGCCCAAGTTACGCAGCATGCGAACCCTGGTCTTCGGCCTGGGTCTATCGCAAGTGGTGTTGACCATAGCCGGCGCGCTGATGGGCCACGCCTTGTTGGCCTGGCTGTTCATCCGCTACGGCAGCGGATGGGACCTGGACTGGCGCGGTGCGGTGGTCTTGGGCGGAGCGATGGCCATGAGCAGCACGGCCATCGTCGTCAAGCTCATGGCCGAGCGGCTGGAGCTGGAGTCCGAACATGGCAAACGCGTCATGGGCGTACTGCTGTTTCAGGACTTGGCCGTGGTGCCCTTGTTGGTGCTGATCCCAGCGCTGGGCACCGGGTCGGATGCGCACGGGCTGCTGGTGTCCATGGGCTTGGCGCTGGTCAAGGCCGCGGTGGTGCTGACCCTGCTCCTGGTGGGTGGGCAAAGGGTGATGCGCTGGTGGTTGACCATGGTGGCCCGGCGCAAGAGCGAAGAGCTCTTTGTGCTGAACCTGCTGCTGGTGACCCTGGGCCTGGCCTGGCTCACCGAGCATGCGGGCCTGTCCCTGGCCCTGGGATCCTTCTTGGCCGGCATGCTGATTGCCGAGACCGAGTACAAGCACCAGGTGGAAACAGACATTCGGCCCTTCCACGATGTGCTGCTGGGTTTGTTCTTCATCACCATCGGCATGAAGCTGGACTGGCGGCCGATCCTGGACCAGTGGGGCCTGGTGCTCTTGCTCACGCTGATCCCTGTGGTGGCCAAGGCGGTGTTGGTCACCGTGCTGGCAAGGGCGTTTCGAGCGCCCACCGGTGTGGCCGTGCGAACCGGCCTGTACTTGGCGCAGGCCGGCGAGTTCGGCTTCGTCTTGCTGGCTCTTGGGGCTGAGCAGAAGCTGATCGACCCCCAGTGGGCGAGCCCCGTGCTTGCCTCGATGGTGTTGTCAATGCTGGCCACTCCCTTTCTCATTGTCCACAGCAATGCGTTGGTGGCCCGGTTGGTGGCCAGCGACTGGCTGATGCAATCGGTGCAGCTGACCTCAATTGCCAAGAAGAGCATGCGCACCGAGGCGCACATCATCATTGCGGGTTACGGACGCAGCGGACAAAACCTGGCGCGCATCCTGGAACGAGAAGCCATTCCTTACATGGCCCTGGACCTGGACCCCGACCGGGTGCGCCAGGCGGCTGCGGCGGGGCAAAGTGTGGTCTTTGGCGATGCGGCACGCATCCAAAGCCTCATGGCCGCGGGACTGGCGCGGGCCAGTGCCGTGGTGGTGAGCTACCACGAGACGCCCTCGGCCATGAAGATTTTGCAATTGGTGCGCGAGCACGCGCCCAAGGTGCCGGTGCTGGTGCGCACCATCGACGACACCGACCTGGAGAAGCTGCGAGCCGCCGGTGCCACCGAGGTGGTGCCGGAGGCGATCGAGGGGTCGCTTATGTTGGCTTCCCATGCCTTGGCCCTGGTGGGTGTGCCGATGCGGCGGGTGATTCGCATGACGCGCGATGCGCGCGACGCGCGCTATGGGCTGCTTCGCGGCTACTTCCATGGAGCCGATGACGACACGGTGGAAGAACTGCAGCAGGCACGTTTGTTGACGGTGGGCCTGCCCAGTGCGTCGGCGGTAATCGGGCAACGACTGGGAGACCTGGCACTGCACGCCATCGGGGTTGAGGTCGTGTCGGTGCGGCATGCCGGCGGCTCGGTGCTTCGGCCCGATGAGGCCCTGGTGCTGCAAGCCGACGACACCCTGGTCTTATCCGGGGTGCCTGAGGCCTTGTCCCTGGCCGAAGCAAAACTCTTAAAGGGTTAACCCCCCCGCCCTGCCGCCTTTGCGCCGCGATGACGCTCTCCATAAGTTGGGTCCGCCCAACAGTTTTAGCCCACTGATACCCTGTTTTCCACGGGCATAACCTGAAAGCGTGAATACTAAGGAACATTACTTTTACCGCTGCAACACCGTGAAAACCCTCAAACTCACTGCCATCGCCACGGCCTCTGCCGTGGTCTGCTCGTTTGCCGCCGCCCAAACCGTTGCCCCCCCCGAGCGGGTGGAGGTGACCGGTTCGCTGATCAAGCGAACCGACCGTGAAACCCCATCCGTGGTGGAGGTGATCACCAAAGAGGACATCCGCGGCTCAGGCTATGCCACGGTGGAGGAGTTCCTGAAGTCCAAGTCTTACATCGACAACTCTTCGATCCAGGACGGCTACGGCACCGGCTTTGTGAGCGGCATCTCCACCTATTCGCTGCGCGGCTTCGGCTCGCAAGGCACCCTTGTGCTGATCAATGGGCGCCGCATTGCGCCGGTGGCAGCAATAGACATCAACTTCGGTCGCGGCTCGCTGATCAGCGTGAACGCACTGCCACAAGGCGCCATTGACCGCATCGAAGTGCTCAAGGACGGCGCCTCGGCCATGTACGGTTCGGACGCCATGGCTGGCGTGGTGAACTATGTGCTCAGGCGGGAGTATGAAGGCCTGGAGGCCTCGACCACCTACAGCGCCAGCGACCGGCGCGTGGGCCCGACCAAGTCAGCCAATCTCACCTTTGGTTATGGTGGCCTGGACTCAAAGGGTTTCAACGTCTTCGGCGGCCTGGAAGTGACCAGCCGCGGCAATGTGTTGCTGTCTGAGTTGACCGACCGGGGTCGTTTCGCCGACTACCAGTCCTACCTGACTGTGTCGGCCGGCAGCCTTGAGCGCTTCTCCCCCAACTCGGTGGCCTCGCTCTACAGCAACTACTACGCGGTTCCGACCTCCTACCCGGCCACGCGCACCCTGCCCGATGGCCAGGTAATTGCTGGCAGCAGTGCATCAGGTCCGCTGTTCCTGGGGTCCTTGGCGGGCTGCCCAGCCGACCGCACCGCGGGCAAGGGTGTACCCAGCCGGTTGCCCGGCTTCCTGGTCAGCACCCCGTCCATGCCCAATGGTATGTGCCGCTACAACACCGACAATGACCTGGAATACATCGCAGCCCAGGACCGTATGAACGCTGCGCTACGCGGCACCCTAGCCCTGAACAAGGACTGGACGGCTTATGCCGACGTCATGCTGTCCAAGACCAAGACGGTGGAGAACTTCTCCCCCTATGCCCTGACCACCACCGTGTGGACAGCCGGCACCGCGGCGCGCGCCGTGACCTGGCCGCTGGTCAACGGCACCTTCCTGGCCCAAAGCGCCATCGTGCTGCCCGCCTCCCACCCGGACAACCCCACCCGCGGAACGGCCAGCGCGCAGCCGGTCCAGCTTCTCTACCGCTTCGAAGACATCTCCCAACAGGCGATTGCGGACCTGCAGTCGACCCGCTTTACCGCCGGGCTGACCGGCACTGCGGGCTCATGGGACATCGACGCAGCCGTGATTTACAGCAAAATGGAAAACAGCACCACCCGCACCAACCGGATGCTGTCCTCCGGCCTGACGGCGGCCATCGGCGCGAATGGCAGCGCCTACCGCTTCGGCAAGATCAACACGCCTGAAGCGATTTCGACGCTAGTGGCCGATGCCACGATCAAGGGCTCTTCGTCCATCATGTCCACCGATGTGCGGGCATCGCGCGACCTGTTTCGCATGGCAGGCGGCAACGCCGCCGTTGCGGTAGGAGCCGAATTGCGCCGCGAGGAACTGTCCTCGGTGCCGAACGCCAATTATCAAAAGGGCGACTACATCGGCTTGGTGGCCAACGGCACTTCGGGCTCACGCGACTCAAAAGCGGCGTTTGCAGAGTTGCGCTTGCCCGTGATGCGCAATTTGGAAGGCCAAGTTGCTGCGCGAACCGAGTCGTACTCTGATTTCGGCAACGCCACCACAGGCAAGGCCGGCTTCAAGTGGGACCCGATCAAGTCCACGCTGTCGATCCGCGGCACCTTGGCCTCCGGTTTCCGCGCACCGTCGATCTCACAGATCAGCAACTCCTACCTGGTCAGCTTCCACAACAACCAAGACCGGCGCGTATTTGATCCGATCCGTTGCAACTCCAGCAACCCGGCCAGCCCAGTGAGCCTGGCCGGCACCGCGTCGCCATTCGCCGCGCGCGACTGCAACGTGCTGGGCTTTTCTGCCGTGGGAGCAGGCCAAAACCCTGGCAGCCTGCCCACGGTGATCAGCGCCAACCCCAACCTCAAGCCGGAGACTTCACGCTCGGCCACCGTCGGCTTTATCCTGTCGCCCAACAAGAGCGTTGACCTGTCGCTGGACTACTGGCAGTTTGACCGCTACAACGAAATCCGGGTGCAGCGCGGACTGGACATCATGAACGCCTACGTGGCCAATCAGTCGGCAAATGCCGCCTTCGTGCTGCGTGATTCGAACCAGTCGACATGGCTGCCTGGCGTTGCCAACAGCGGCCCGATCGTTGCCCTGGTTCGTCAGTACGGCAACTTCAACTACACCGCCACCAACGGCGTGGACTACGACCTGAGCTGGCGCCTGCTGGACCAGGGCAAGGACCGCATCACGCTGACCTGGGCTGGCACGCGCACCCTCAAGTACGACCAACAGATTCTTTCTGGCACCGCGCCGAGCCGCCTGGTCAACACCGCCATCTCGCAAGAAGTGCCCAAAAACCGCTACAACGCGAGATTGGAGTGGAGGGGTGAGAAGTGGGGCGGATGGACCCGCATCAATCACATCGACTCCATGCGGGTGAGCTCGACCTCGGTGTGCGAGACCTCCACATCGACACAGTATGTACCGCTGCGGGCCGAAGGCCTTTGCATGTTGGGTGCTGAGCGCACCTTTGACCTCGGCATGAACTATCGCGGTGTCAAGGATCTGGTGGTGTCGGCCAGCGTGCTCAACCTCACCAACTCCTATGCTCGCTCGGTGGGTATCCCCAACATCTTCACCTACTGGGATTTGGGTACTCCGGGAATGTTGGGTCGCCGCTTCGCGGTTTCAGCCAGCTACAACTTCAAGTAAGGCTTCAGCGCAGGTACACCTCAACCAAGCCCTTGAGCTTGAGAAGCAGAGGGCGGCCATAGCGGTCTACGGTCTTGCCCGAGGGCACCTTGATCCAGCCTTCGCTGATGCAGTATTCCTCCACATCGGAACGTTCGTGGCCGTTGAAGCGGATGCCGATGTCGTGTTGCATCAGTTCGCGCACATGGTGGGGGCTGCGGGGGTCGGTGGACAAGCGGTCAGGCAGGATGGGGGCAGATGGGCTCATGCCGGCGATTGTCGTCTCGTCGCACCCTTGTCAGAGGGCCGCACTGGGAAGTCGGGCGTGTGCTGTAGATTCGAGGCTCAGCCCAGGTGCGGCTGCCGCGGTCACCAAATATGAAGCTCCTTCGACATGGCCCCACGGGCCAGGAAAAGCCCGGCCTCCAAGACGATCAGGGGCATGTTCGAGACTTGTCGGGCCTGCTGCCTGACATCACACCTGAGCGCTTGTCGCCTGTCTCACTGGCGGCACTGGCGCGCAAGGTCACCAACCACGGGGAGGCTCTGCCTGTGGTGCCCCACGGCACAAGGCTGGGCCCACCTGTAGCGGGCATTCGCCAGTTCCTGGGGATTGGCCTGAACTACCGCCAGCATGCAATCGAAGCAGGCATGGCCATCCCTACCGAGCCCATCGTGTTTTCCAAAAGTATCACCACGCTGGCCGGGCCCGATGACGACCTGCCACTGCCCGCCGGCTCGGCGGCCCTGGACTACGAGGTAGAGCTGGGCATCGTGATCGGCACCACCGTGCGGCGGGTGGCACTTGCCGACGCCCTTGGCCATGTAGCGGGCTATGTGCTGGCCAACGACGTCAGCGAACGTGACTGGCAACTTCACCGCGGGGGCCAGTGGCTCAAAGGCAAGTGCCACGACGGGTTTGGCCCCATCGGGCCTTGGTTGGTGACCGCCGATGAGGTGCCTGACCCACAGCAGGTTGGCCTGCAGCTGAGGGTGAACGGCGAAGAACGACAAAACAGCAGCACCGGGGACATGATCTTCGGCGTGGCCGAGATTGTGAGCTATCTCAGCCAGTTCATGACCTTGCTGCCCGGTGACGTGATCGTCACCGGCACGCCTCAGGGCGTCGGCATGGGCTTCAAACCCCCGAAGTACCTGCAGCACGGCGATGTGGTGGAGCTGTTCAGCCCCCAGTTGGGCCGGCAGCGCCAGCGCGTGGTGTCCCTGGGGTGAGCCCATCCGCGGCATCGCAGCCGCATTGGAAAGGCTCGCTGCGGCTCGATTACCGCTGGGACCAGGGCCGCACCGTAGCGCGCGACTGGCACGAAGGGCCCTTGCGTGTGCTCAAGGCTCTGTACCCCGACGGCCCCCACACCTGTGAACATGTCTTGGTGCACCCGCCAGGTGGCTTGGTGGGCGGCGACGAGTTGCGCATCGACGCCCACCTGGGCGCGGGCAGCCGCGTGCGACTGACCACACCAGGGGCCACGCGCTTCTACAAAAGCCTGGGGCCTGCGGCGGTGCAGCGGGTGTCGCTGCGGGTGGATGAAGGCGCCCGCCTGGAATGGTTGCCCCTGGAGACCCTGGCCTACAACCGCTGCCGGGCCGTCAACGAGTGCCGATTTCGCCTGGCTGCCGGCGCGCAGATGATCGGCTGGGACCTGTGCTGCCTGGGCTTGCCGGCCTCGGGTGACGGCTTTGAACACGGTGAGGTGCTGCAACACCTGGAGATCGAAGGCTGCTGGTTGGAGCGCGGCCTGCTGCGTGCCGACGACCGCTTGCTGCGCAAATCCGCTTTGGGCCTGGATGGGCAGCCAGCGGTGGCCAGCCTCTGGTGCGCCAGCGGCTCTGCCTGGACCGAGGCGCAGCGCCAAACGCTGCAGGACACGGCGCTGCACACCTTGGCCCAAGGAGGTGCCGTGCTGCACGCCTATGGCGTCACGAGCCCCAATGACCAGGTGGTGGTGCTGCGCGCCTTGGCGCACCGGGTCGAGCCGGTTTTCGATCGGTTTCAGCAGGTTCGACAGGCTTGGCACCAGGCGCTGTGGAGCACAGCAGCGAGCCAGCCGCGCTTGTGGCACCTGTAGGGGCACCCCTTCAGATGGCCATCATCGCCTTGACGCCGTCGCGCGCCATGTGGGCCCCCAGGCCCTGCGCAATCACGCGGCCTCGCTCCAGCACCACGTAGCGGTCGGCCAATTCAGCGGCGAAGTCGTAGTACTGCTCCACGAGCAATACCGCCATCGGCCGACCGTCCAGGCCCTGTTGAGCCAGCCGGCGCAAGACCCGGCCAATGTCCTTGATGACGCTGGGCTGGATGCCTTCGGTGGGCTCATCGAGCATCAGCAGCGAAGGCCGGCCCGCCAGGGCGCGTCCGATGGCCAACTGCTGCTGCTGCCCGCCCGAAAGGTCGCCACCGCGGCGCTCGCGCATTTGCAGCAAAACGGGGAAGATCTCAAAGATTTGCGGCGGCAGTGGTGCGGCGCGCGGCGCGGCCGACAGGCCCATCTGCAGGTTCTCCATCACGGTCAAGCGCCCGAAGATTTCACGGCCCTGTGGCACATAGCCCAGGCCGGCGCGTGCGCGTGCGTGCGGCGGCAAGCGGCTGATGTCCTGCCCTTGCCAGTCCACCCGGCCCTCGCGCAGCGCCACCACGCCCATTAAGGCCTTCAGCAGGGTGGTTTTGCCCACACCGTTGCGGCCCAGCGCCACCGTGATCTGGCCAGGCGCCACGCTCAGGTCGATACCGCGCAGGGTGTGCGAGCCACCGTAGTACTGGTGCAGGCCCTGGGCCCGAAGCTCAGCGACCAAGGTACACCTCCACCACATGCGAGTTTGCTTGTACCGTGGCCAGGGTGCCCTCGGCCAGCACGCTGCCCTCGTGCAACACGGTAACAGTGCGGTGGCCCTGGGTGAGCTGCTCCACGAAGTGCATGTCGTGCTCCACCACCACAAGGCTGTGTTCGCCCTGCAGGCTCAGAAACAGCTCGGCCGTGCGCTCGGTTTCCTCATCGGTCATGCCGGCCACCGGCTCATCCAGCAACAGCAAGGCCGGGTCTTGCATGAGCAGCATGCCGATCTCCAGCCACTGCTTCTGGCCATGCGATAAGAGCCCGGCTTCGCGGCCCGCTTCGCCGCGCAACTGGATACGGCTGAGCATCGCGTCGAGTGTGTCCACCTGTTCACCGCTCAAGCGTGAACCCAAAGACGAGCGCACGCGCCGATCAGCCTTGAGCGAAAGCTCCAGGTTTTCCAAGACCGACAGGGGCTCGTAGACCGTGGGCTTTTGAAACTTTCGGCCGATGCCGGCCTGCGCGATCTCGTTCTCGCGCAGCTTCAAGAGGTCGATGGTGGACCCAAAGAAGGCGGTGCCTGCGTCGGGTCGCGTCTTGCCGGTGATGACATCCATCATGGTGGTTTTGCCCGCGCCATTGGGCCCAATGATGCAGCGCAATTCGCCCACAGCGATCGATAGGCTCAAAGCATTGAGCGCCTTGAAGCCGTCAAAGCTCACGTTGATGTCGTCGAGGTACAGCGCCACACCGTGGGTGAAGTCGGGGCCCTGCCCTCGATGCACACGTCCAATGCCCGCGCTGCGGCCACCAGACTCAGTCTGGCCCCCATGCTGCGCGCGGGACTGGTGTTCCTGCAGGCGGCGAGCACCGGCCTCGAGAAGGTCCGGGGTCATGTGCGCTGCTCCTGCTTCGCCACGGCCGCGCGCCCCGACCACTTCGCCTTCACGGTGCCCACCAAGCTCACAAGCCCGCCCGGCAGCACCAACGTCACCAAAATGAACAGCGTGCCCAGGAAGTACAGCCAGTACTCGGGGAACACCTGGGTGAACCAGCTTTTGGCGCCGTTGACGAAGAAGGCACCCACGATGGGCCCGATCAAGGTACCGCGGCCACCGACCGCAGCCCAGATCGCCATTTCAATGCTGGCGGCAGCCGACATCTCGCTGGGGTTGATGATGCCCACCTGGGGCACGTACAGCGCACCGGCCACGCCGCACATCACGGCCGACAGGGTCCAAATCGCCAGCTTGTAAGACACCGGGTCGTAGCCGCTGAACATCACCCGGCTTTCGGCGTCGCGTATGGCCTGCAGCACTCGCCCAAACTTGCTAACCACGATCCAGCGCGAAAGAAGGAAGAAGCCCAGCAGCACCGAGCCGGTCAGCGCAAACAAGGCCAGCCGCGTGGAGGTCTGCTGCAGCGGAATGCCCAAGATGCGCTTGAAGTCGGTGAAGCCGTTGTTACCGCCAAAGCCGGTTTCATTTCGGAAGAACAGCAGCATGGCAGCGAAAGTCAACGCCTGCGTGATGATGGAAAAGTAGACCCCCTTGATGCGGGAGCGAAAAGCAAACCAGCCAAACACATAGGCCAGCAAGCCCGGCACCAGCAGCACCATCAAGGCCTGAAAGACAAAGGAGTCGCTGAAGGTCCAGTGCCAGGGAAAGGCCTTCCAGTCCAGGAACACCATGAAGTCGGGTAGGTCTGCCTGGTACTGTCCGTCGCGGCCAATTTGGCGCATGAGGTACATGCCCATGGCATAACCGCCGAGGGCAAAAAACAGGCCGTGGCCCAATGAAAGGATGCCGGTGTAGCCCCAGATCAGGTCCATGGCCAAGGCACAGACGGCATAGCACATGATCTTGCTGATGAGGGCCACGGCATAGTCACTCAGGTGCAGTGCGTGGGCCGGCGGCACTAGGCCGTTGAGCACGGGCACCAAGACGAGCACCGTGATGAGCGCCGCGGCCACGCCCGCCCAGCCCTTGGGGCCCAAGAGCCGTGCGCGCGAGGGGTCCACCACAGCGCAGGCCATAACATTCAAGCCGGTGGTGTCGACAGTGCTTGCGGTGTTCATCGTGGGCTCCTCAGGCTTCAGCCGAACGGCCACGCATGGCAAACAGCCCCTGCGGCCGCTTCTGGATGAACAGCACGATGAACACCAAGACCATGATCTTGGCCAACACCGCACCCGCCCAGTCTTCCAACAGCTTGTTGAGCACCCCTAGGCCCAAGCCCGCAATCACAGTTCCTGCCAATTGACCCACGCCGCCTAGCACCACCACCATGAACGCGTCCACGATGTAGGCCTGCCCCAAATCGGGCCCCACATTGCCCACCTGGGAAAGGGCGCAGCCGGCCAGGCCCGCAATGCCCGAGCCCAGCGAAAAGGCCAAGGTGTCCACACGCGCCGTGTTCACGCCCACACAGGAAGCCATGCGGCGGTTTTGGGTGACACCCCGCACCATCAGCCCCAAGCGGGTGCGGGCAATCAACTGCGCCACCGCCAACAGCACCAAGGCTGCGAACACGATGATCACCAGGCGGTTGTAGGGCAGCGTGAGATTGGGCAGCACCGCCAAGCCCCCGCTCATCCAGGACGGGTTTTCCAGCGGCACGTTCTGCGCACCAAAGAGGCTGCGCACGGCCTGAATCAAGATCAGGCTGATGCCCCACGTGGCCAAGAGCGTCTCCAATGGACGGCCATAGAGCCACCGCAGCACGGTGCGCTCCAGCGCCGCCCCGACCAGGGCAGCCGACGCAAAGGCCGCGGGCACCGCCGCCAACACATAGAAATCGAACAAGCCCGGCAGCCACTGGCGAAACGCGCCTTGCACCAGCCAGGTCGCATACGCCCCAATCATCATCAACTCGCCGTGGGCCATGTTGATCACGCCCATCAAGCCGTAGGTGATGGCCAGGCCCAAAGCCACGATCACCAGGATAGACCCCAGGCTGATGCCAGAAAACACAATGCCCAGACGATCGCCCCAGGCCAAGCGGGATTCGATGGCCGTCACTGCACGCGCCAATGCAGCACGCACCTGCGCATCGGTTTCAGCCCCGCCGCTCATCCGTTCCTGCAAAAGGCTGCGCACCGAGGGTTCGCCACTTTGCGCCAAACGCTGCACGGCCGCCAAGCGTTGGGCCGCCTCGGGTGCAGCCACCGAAGCTAGGGCTTGCAGCTTTTCCAAAGCGTTGCGGAGTTCGGGCGAGGTTTCGGCGGCCAGCGCCTTTTCAACCAAGGCCAACTGCGTGGCGTCGACGCCAGCGGTGGTGAGCTGACGGATCGCCTGGGTGCGCACCGCCAGGTCCGCGGACAACAGGTTCAGGCCCGACTGAACCGCCGAAATAGCGCTGCGCAGCCGGTTGTTGATCAGCGCCTCTTGCGCGTCGGCGGGCAAGGCAGCCAGCGCAGCGCCGCCAGCCACACGCACGTTTGGACCCCGGACCACGAAGGCTTGGCTGGCGTTGGCCTTGACCTCACCATCCTCCAAGGCCTTGAGGAAGTCGCCCAAACCCGCATCGCCACGGGCAGCAGCATCTTGCAGTGCCTTGAGCCGGTCGTCGGTGTCGCCCACCGCGATGGCATGGGCCTGCTGTGGTGTCAGCGCCTGGGCTTCAGCGGCGCCAGGGCCCCATACGCCCAAGCCGCAGGCGATCCCAACGAGAACACTCAGCGCCCGAGCACGCGCCGCGCGCGAACACCCTGCCAGGTGGCTGAGGTCGCACCGGCCAAGGCGCTGGGCAAAACCAACCACCGCCCGGTGGCAGAGCCACCGGGCCTCGGGCAGAAGGCTCATACCGATCGATGCGGATCCAGCTGCGGGCAAGGATGGCCGCGATCAGGACTTCTTCGGTGCCGTCACCGGCTCGTCCTTCTTGCCCTTGTTCTCGGGAATAAAGGGGCTCCAAGGCTGCGCCTTCACAGGGCCGGGCGTCTTCCACACCACACTGAACTGGCCATCGGCCTTGACTTCGCCAATAAACACGCTCTTGTGCAGGTGGTGGTTTTTCTCGTCCATCTTAGAGGTGATGCCCGAGGGCGCGGTGAAGGTCTGGCCAGCCATGGCTGCAATCACCTTGTCGGCGTCGGTGGTCTTGGCCTTCTCCACAGCCTGCTTCCACATGTAGATGCCAATGTAGGTGGCCTCCATCGGGTCGTTGGTCAGCGGCTTATCCTTGTGACCCGGCAGGTTCTTGGCCTTGGCATAAGCGGACCACTTTTTGGTGAACTCGTCATTGGCCGGCGCCTTGATCGACATGAAGTAGTTCCAGGCGGCCAGGTGGCCCACAAGCGGCTTGGTGTCCACGCCGCGCAGTTCTTCTTCGCCCACTGAGAAGGCCACGACCGGTACGTCGGTGGCCTTTAGGCCTTGGTTGCCCAGCTCCTTGTAGAAGGGCACGTTGGAGTCACCATTGATGGTGGAAACCACTGCGGTCTTCTTGCCCTCGCCGGCGAACTTCTTGATCTTGGCGATGATGCCCTGGTAGTCGGCGTGGCCAAAGGGGGTGTACTCCTCCAAGATGTCGGCATCGGCCACACCCTTGCTCTTGAGGAACGCGCGCAGGATCTTGTTGGTGGTGCGCGGGTAGACATAGTCCGTGCCCAGCAACACGAAGCGCTTGGCGCTGCCGCCGTCCTTGCTCATCAGGTATTCCACGGCGGGAATGGCCTGCTGGTTGGGAGCTGCACCGGTGTAGAAGACGTTCTTGCTGAGCTCTTCGCCTTCGTACTGCACGGGGTAGAACAGCAGCGAGTTGAGCTCTTCATAGACCGGCAGCACCGACTTGCGGCTCACGCTGGTCCAGCAACCAAAGGTAACGGCCACCTTGTCTTTGCTAATGAGCTGGCGGGCCTTCTCGGCAAACAGCGGCCAATAACTTCAGGTGGTGACGGCGGTTCATGAGTGGTTTCTCCAAAAAATTGCGCGACGATGAAGAGGCGCCCCTCGGGCGCTGCGGGACTGCAAATAGAATTGCTGCTGCGTGCAGCAAAGGCCGTGCCAACCCCGCGCATTAGGAAAAGCTTGCTAATTGGCGTACCGACCCGCCTTAACAGCCTGTACGGCACCGACTTGGGCGCCGGTGGCGCCCAAACGTGGGGCGCAGCGCGGCTGTGTGCGCCAAGCGCCACCTGCTTTGGTGCGCTGTTGGTGGCCGCCCGACCCATGTTTACAGACCAACGGATCAAGACTGCAAAAGCCTTGCACCAAAGGCCCTGAACTTGCATAGACTGACACGGTCGCTCTGAACCAACAGCCACCATGGACCTGACCCCGCGCGAAAAGGACAAGCTCCTGATCTTCACCGCTGCTTTGGTGGCCGAGAGGCGCCGCGCACGCGGGCTCAAGCTCAATCACCCAGAGGCGGTGGCCCTGATCACCGCGGCCATCATGGAAGGTGCGCGCGACGGCCGCACCGTGGCGCAGTTGATGAGCGATGGCAAACAAGTCCTGCGCCGAGACGAGGTGATGGATGGCATTCCTGAAATGATTCCCGACATCCAGGTGGAAGCCACCTTTCCTGACGGCACCAAGCTGGTGACGGTTCACCAACCGATTGCCTGAGGCCGAACCAAAGCGTGCCGCTCGAATTCACGCCTCCGACAACCGAAAACCCTCCACCCGTCAACTTTGGAGACCCCAGCATGAAGACCCCTAGCGCAGCACGCCGGTTTTGGCCCTACACCGCAGCCCGCCCAGCGGCCCTCGGCACAGCCACGGTTGTGGCGCTAGGACTGGTATCGCAGGTCGCCTGGGCCCACGAGGGCCATGGCGCCTGGGGCGAGTTGCACGCGCACGGCGACACGCTGTGGGGCCTGGCCGCGCTGGCCGTAGCAGTGCTCGTGGGCTTGGTCTTGGGGAGGCGCAAGTGATCCCCGGCGAGCTCTTGTGCGACGACGGCGAGCACCTGCTCAACCCCGGACGCCGCACGCTGACCCTGGTGGTGCAGAACACGGGTGACCGCCCGATACAAGTGGGTTCCCACTACCACTTTGCCGAAACCAACAGCGCCCTGCAGTTCGATCGCGTGGCAGCGCGTGGCATGCGGCTGAACATCGCCAGCGGGACGGCGGTGCGATTCGAACCCGGCCAACAACGCACCGTTGAACTGGTGGACTACGCAGGCGCTCGCCAGGTGTGGGGCTTTCGGGGCGATGTGCAAGGGAGTTTGTCATGAGCCGCATCGGGCGACGTGCTTACGCGGAGATGTATGGCCCCACCGTGGGCGACCGCCTGCGCCTGGCCGACACCGCCCTGGTCATTGAGGTTGAACAAGACATGACCTTGCGCGCCGAGGGCTACGGCGAAGAGGTGAAGTTCGGTGGTGGCAAAACCATCCGCGATGGGATGGGCCAATCCCAGCGCCCAAACGGCCCGGGCATGAAGGACGCGGTGGATTGCGTGATCACCAACGCGGTGATCATCGACCACTGGGGCATCGTCAAGGCCGACATCGGCATACGCGGCCAACGCATTGCGGCTATTGGCAAGGCCGGCAATCCCGATGTGCAGCCAGGCGTGGACATCGTGATCGGCCCGGGCACCGAAATCATCGCCGGCGAAGGCCTGATCGTCACACCCGGCGGCATTGACACCCACATCCACTTCATCTGCCCGCAGCAGATCGAAGAAGCGCTGTCCAGCGGCATCACCACCATGTTCGGTGGCGGAACGGGCCCAGCCACCGGCACCTTTGCCACCACCTGCACGCCCGGCCCCGAAAACATCGCGCGCATGCTGCAGTCTGCCGACGCCTTCCCGATGGGGCTGGGCTTCTTGGGCAAGGGCAACGCCAGCCGCCCGGAATCCTTGCGCCAGCAAATCGAGGCCGGCGTGGTGGGCATGAAGCTGCACGAGGACTGGGGCTCCACGCCCGCAGCCATCGACAACTGCCTCAGCGTGGCCGAGGAAACCGACACCCAGGTGGCCATCCACACCGACACGCTCAATGAAAGCGGCTTCGTGGAGGACACAATCGCCGCCTTCAAGGGCCGCACGATTCATAGCTTTCACACCGAAGGCGCGGGTGGTGGGCATGCGCCAGACATCATGAAGGTGGTGGGCCTAGACAACGTGCTGCCCTCCTCCACCAACCCCACACGGCCCTACACGGTCAACACCATTGACGAGCACCTGGACATGTTGATGGTGTGCCATCACCTGGACGCGGGCATCGCTGAAGACCTGGCTTTTGCCGAGAGCCGCATACGCCGCGAAACCATTGCAGCTGAAGACATCCTGCACGACCTGGGTGCAATCAGCATGTTCAGCAGCGACAGCCAGGCGATGGGCCGGGTAGGCGAGGTGATCATCCGCTGCTGGCAAACCGCGCACAAGATGAAGGTGCAGCGGGGCGGGCTGGGTAATGCCTCCATGCGCGGGGGCCTCTTGGGTGGAGACAACGACCGCCATGACAACGCGCGGGTCAAACGCTACATCGCCAAGCTGGCGATCAACCCGGCCCTGACCCATGGGATTGCTCACGAAGTGGGCAGCATCGCGCCAGGCAAGTGGGCCGACATAGTCTTGTGGCGGCCAGCCTTCTTTGGTGTGAAGCCCAGCCTGGTGCTCAAGGGGGGCCTCATTGCCATGGCCGCCATGGGCGACCCCAATGCCAGCATTCCGACGCCCCAGCCGGTGCACATGCGGCCGATGTTCGGTGCGTATGGTGGTGCGCGGGCAGCCACTTCGATCACTTTTCTGAGCCAGGCTGCTGTGGCTGCAAGCGTCCCGCAACGCTTGGGACTGCGCAAGGCAATTTCCTCGGTGCGGGGCTGCCGCGGCGTGCGCAAGGCCGACATGGTGCACAACGGCTGGACACCCCATATGGAAATTGATGCGCAAACGTATGAAGTGCGCGCCGACGGTGAGTTACTCAGCTGCGAGCCTGCTGACGAACTCCCCATGGCCCAACGCTACTTCCTCTTCTGACAGAAACCCCGGGCCCGGCCCCCATACTGAACCTTGAGCGCGGACATGCGCGTAGCCTGCACATGTTGACGATACACAAGCTGATGAGCCAACCCAAGCTTGCGCCTGTGCTGCTGCAGCGCTTGGCAACCGTGGAGCTGGACTGGGACACCCGACAGAGAAGCCGCTTCGAAGCCCTCGACTCTGATGGCGTGCGCCTGGCTGTGTTTCTGCCGCGGGGCAGCGTGGCTCGCGGTGGCGATGTGTTGGTGGCTGAGGACGGCTCGATGCGCCGCGTGCTGGCCAAGGCCCAAACGCTGATGAAGGCACGCATCTGCGCTGAACACGGCAGTGTCTTCGACCTGATGCGCGGTGCTTACCACCTCGGTAACCGGCACGTGCCTTTGGAGTTGCAACGCGATTGGCTCAAGCTGGAGGCCGACCCCGTGTTGGCCGAGCTCCTGGCGGGCTTGCACCTGATCGTGGAAACCGTGTCCGAGCCCTTCGAGCCTGAGGGGGGCGCCTATGGGCGCGGCGCGCTGATGGGGCACGGACATGGACATCACCGTCATGACCACAGCCCGATGCACACACACCAGCACGCTGCTGAACACCGACATGACCCGACCGCCGGCTGAACCGCCGCCCCCAGGGAGCCGTCAGCCACAGATCCTGCTGCAGTTGATGTGGTTGGCCTCTCCGGCTTTGCCAGTGGGGGGCTTCAGCTACTCAGAGGGCCTGGAGGCCGCTGTAGAGGCACGTCTGGTACACGATGAAATCAGTGCTTCGGTTTGGCTGTTGGACCAACTGCAGCTGGTTGTGATTCGCTCAGAGTGGGCGGCCGTGATGCGGGCGCACGCAGCCTTTGCGGCACACAACGCATCGGACATACAGACCATCAACGAGTGGGTGATGCACACGCGCGAGACACGCGAATTTCGTTTGCAAGCCGAGCAAATGGGGCGCTCTTTGGCCGACTGGCTGCTGCAACGCTACCCTCAAGAGTCCCGCGTTCAAGCCCTGCGCGCTCTGCGCCCGGCCCCGACATGGCCGGTGGCCTTCGCGCTGGCCGGTGTGCTGGCCGGTGCGCGGGTGGCTGATGTGTTGATGGCCCACGGCTTCAGCTGGGCAGAGAACCAGGTGCAGGCAGTGATCAAGTGCATACCGCTGGGCCAATCAGCGGGCCAGCGGGTACTGCAAAAACTCAGCCAGGCACTGCCCGGCGCGCTGCGCAGCCGATTGGAGACGCCGGTCGAAGAGGCCCAGGCCTACACCCCTGGCCTGGCCATCCACAGTGCTCGGCATGAGCAGCAGTATTCACGTTTGTTCCGTTCCTGAATTGAAAGAACCTCCATGCCTCACAGCCACCACATTCCCGGACGCACCA
>Ga0194124_10000189_pt1 | contig 98240 bp, 93 predicted proteins | sample TA2KigCas0mmetaG_FD_148605 | JGI IMG/M metagenome (GOLD analysis project Ga0194124, IMG submission 148605) | Freshwater microbial communities from Lake Tanganyika, Tanzania - TA2015031 Kigoma Deep Cast 0m | ecosystem: Environmental > Aquatic > Freshwater > Lake | place: Tanzania: Lake...
GGGGTTCGGCCGGCACTGCGCCAGGCTCGGCGAGCTGGAACTCCTCGTTCAGGGTCTCAGCGGCGAGACGGATCACCGCAAGCGGCTGGTTGATCTCGTGCGCGATGCTCGAGGCCATCTCGCCCAGGGTCGCCAGGCGCGAGGCGTCGAACAGGCGAACCTCCGCGGCGCGGCGCATCGTCTCGTCGACGCCCAGCAGCACGAGGTGGCGCATGCGGCCGTCCTCGGCGTAGTCGGCCTGCGCGGTAACGCGGATGATGCGCTTCTCTTGTCGGGTGTCGGTCAGGGTGACGTCAAACTCGACCGGCGCCCGCGCGCCATCGGCCGTGGCGAAGGTGTCGACCACGCGGATATCGGGCGGGCAAGGGATGACGAGGTCGAGCGGCTGGCCGACGACATCCTCGTGGCTGAGCCCGGTGAGCGCCAGGAAGCCGCTATTTGCCATGGTGACGCGGCCGGCGCGGTCGACCAGCAGGATCAGCGCGCCGCTCGAATGCACGATCGAGCTCAGCCGGCTCATCTCGTTGCGCAGCTGCAGGACGAGGTGGTGCTGCTTGTGGATGTCGCGGATCACGCCGGAGATGGCGCTGTTGCCGGCCTCGTCGGGCTCGCCGGCGCCCAGCCTGATCTCGACGAAGCGGGCGGAGCCGTCGGTTCGCACGGCGCGGCAGACGACGGTGAGCGGCGCGCCGCGCGGGTGCACGCTGCGCATGGCGCGGCGCACCTTGTCGTGGTCCTCCTCGTGGATCAGCGAGAAGATGTCGCGGCCGTGGAGGCTGTCGGGGGCGTGGCCCAGGAAGCGGGTGACGCGGGCGCTGATGTAGGTGATGTTGCCGGCGCGGTCGCAGGAGAAAACCACGTCGGCCAGTGAGTTCACCAGGCTCTCGTAGCGCCGGCGGCTGGACTGCAGCTCGTTCTCGCGGCGCTTCAGCGGCGTGATGTCGAGCTGCATGCGAACGCGCCCGCCGCTGCCCATGCCGACGCCGAAGTTGCGCTGCCAGGATCCGTCGGTCGCGGGCGAGTCGTAGGGCTCGTCGGCGTGGGAGCTCTCAACCAGGAGCTGGCGCGTCGCTGCCCAGTCGTGGTCGGGCCGCTTGGCTCGCTCCTGCTCGATCAAGTCGTCGAGCAGCTCGGTGAAGGTGCGGCCAAGCGCGTGCGGGCCGACGATCGCGCCGTTGAGCTCGACCGAACGGCGATTGTAGAGAATGAGGCGGTCGTCGCGATCGAACAGGCCGAACGACACCGGCAGCGTGTCGATGGCCTCGAGCAGCAGGCGCGTGGTCGAGGAGGCGCGCGCGCGTTCGGCATTGGTCGCCAGCGTGCGTTGGCCAAGCAGCATCAGAGTGATGCCCAGCAGCACGCTCAGCGCGATGGCGCCGGCGACGTACCGCGACTGGTGCGCGGCGACCGAGCCATTGATGGGGCCGAGATCGAAGCCGACGGAGACGATGAGCGGCAAGCCATCGAGGCGGTGATAATACGAGAGGCTTTGGCGGTCAGAAGTATCGCGCCGTAGGCGGCCGCTGGAGGCGCTCTGTTCGGCGTCGACAAGATCGGGCGCCCTGGTGGCGGCGCTCAGTGCGGCCTCCAAGGCGTAAGATCGCGCGCGCAGCAGGCCGTCGGTGCCGACCAACTCGATGTGTCCGCCGGGAGCGAGTTTCAGGCTGCGCCAGGACTCGGCGAAGTACGCGGGGTCGACGGCTGCTACGACGATGCCCAGTAGCCTGCCGTCGGCGTCGCGCACCGCGCGCGAGATAAACACTGACCATTTGCCGCTGATCTGGCCGATGATCGGCTGGCTGATCAAAAGACCCGTGTCGGGCGAGCGCAGATGCGGGGCGATGTGGCCGCGGGCCGACAGATCCGGCCCGTCGGCGATCGGGCCCTCGTGGGTCTGCACGAGCCGACCCCGCTCATCGATGAGGCCGAGCATGACGACCTGGCCAAGCGAGACCGCGCCCTCTTCGACCAGCGCCCGCACCGATACACCGCCGCTGTCGCGACGCACTTCACGGGCGACATATCGCAGACGCTCCTCGACATTGGCGAATGTGCGCTGCACGTGCTCGCTGACGATCGCGGTTAGGCCCTCAGCGTCACGAAAGGCCGTTTCGTGCGCCTCGAGATGGCCGGAGTCGATGAGCTTTTTGGTGCCGAATGCGATGGTGCTGATCATCAGCACGGCGATCAGCAGCACCAGGCGTAGCTCGCGGACGAGAGCCCACAGCCCGAGCGAGTTCGTGTCGTTCAGCGCGGGCGCAAGAAAGCGCTGGGCATATTCGACCGAAAGCGCCGTGGCCTCGCGGTCTGGCGCGGGCGAACGGCTGTCAGTCATGGCCATGACCTGTCTCTTTCGTCGCAGGGAAGCGGCCGTTACGGGTCCTTACCCGCGATATCGCGGCGAGGCGCGCCCGCCTGGATGGCGCGGTTGAGTTCGGAGAGGCTGAACGGCTTGAGCAGCACATGCTCCGCGCCCGACGCCTGGGCCTGGTCGATGCCTTCCTGGTCGAGATGGCCGGTCATCGCCACGCGACGTAGCGCGTTCGGGCCGCCGGCGCCGGCGGAGCGCAGCAGGTCCAAACCGCTGCCGCCGGGCAGGCGCACATCGGTCAGCAGAAGGTCCAGCCGGTGGGCGCAGTCTTTCAGCTGCTCGAGCGCCTCGTCGAAGTTCGAGGCGGTCCGCACGTCGTGGCCACGACGACGCAGGAAGGCGGAAATCTCGGCCAGTAACTCGATCTCGTCCTCGACGAGCAGCACCAGGCGGCGGTGGGTCGGGTCGGTGGTGGCGGTATCAGGCGGGGCTGGCATCGAGCGCACCGATGAAGCGGGCGAGCACCACAAGCGGCACCGGCTTGTCGACGACCTGCACCGTGGGCAGGCGGGCCAAGGTGCCGTAGCGCACGAGTTCGCGATTGCCGGACATCAGGACCCATTTTGTGCCGGGCATGCTGTCGGCCATACGGGCGCAGAAGCTCACGCCATCGCCATCGGGCAGGTTGATATCGGAGAGGATCAGCCGCGGCTTCAACCCTTGCTGGCAGGCCTCATCCGCCTGGGCGATGGTTTCGCAGCACACGACGCTGCGTCCGCGACGCGCCAGGAAATCAACGATCTCGTCGCGAAGAAACGCGTCGTCCTCGATGACCAAGATTTCATTAGCCATGAATGTTTCCGTCGGGACAACAGTTTAAATTAGTATCTTATATAATCGCTTTAGCTGTGCAATAGCAAGTGAGTATTGGTCGATTAAGCCCTCTGGTCTGCAGCATATAGTATGCGGAAAGCGGGTCGCTGGTCGAATGTCGCGGCGATGGCGAATACATGGATCGTCGGCCCCGGAGTTGGCTGGTCGAGTCGTTCGTCCGCTCAACGGCGGATTGTGCGGCTGGCCTGGTGACAGTCGCGTCATGATTGGCGGCGGACACAGAACCCGGCCGGCGGCGCGTCGGGGCGATACCCAAATGACCCGGACCTCCAGCAATCTGACGCGCCACCATCTCGGCGAGTATGGCGGGGCCTTGGGGTCGATCACGATGAATCTTCGCCAGATCGAGGCCTTTCTGGCTGTCTTCGAGGAGGGCGCGTTCAGCGCCGGCGCAGCACGACTGAAGGTCGCCCAGCCAACCGTCAGTAAGCCGGTGGACGCGCTGGAGCGCACCGGGTCCAGCGCGCGCTGGTTGGCGGGACGGTCGACTGGTCGCGCGGGGTGAGTCGGCAGGCTTGACTCGGCGGGGCGCGTTCGCAATGTGCGCGCCGTGAGCGGCGACCCGGATTTTTGCGACATTATCGTCATCGGCGGCGGCCATGCCGGTACCGAGGCGGCCGCCGCGGCCGCGCGCATGGGCGCGCGCACGCTGCTCTTGACGCACGACGTCGCCACCATCGGCGAGATGTCGTGCAACCCGGCGATCGGCGGGCTAGGCAAGGGTCATTTGGTGCGTGAGATCGACGCCCTGGATGGCGTGATGGGCCGCGCCATCGATCGCGCCGGCATCCAGTTCCGCACCCTGAATGCGAGCAAGGGACCGGCTGTCCGCGGCCCGCGAGCGCAGGCCGACCGCGCGCTCTACCGCCGCGCGGTACAGGCGATCCTGGCGGACACGGCGGGGCTGAAGGTACGGGCGGGCGCCGTCGAGGATGTCTGGCTCGACGCCTCCGGCCGGGTCGCGGGGGTGGAGCTGGCGGATGGCGGCAGGATCGCCGCCCGCGCGGTGGTGGTGACCACCGGCACCTTCCTGCGCGGCCTGATCCATTGCGGCGAGGTCACGATCCCGGCCGGCCGCGCGCGCGGCCAGCGGGCGGCGGGCGGGCCGAGCGACCTGCCGCTGGCATCAGGCGCGGCCGGTGCGGATGCCGCGTTGGAGCCGCCGTCGAGCGGCCTATCCCGGACCCTAGCGCGGTTGGGATTCCAATTGGGGCGCCTGAAGACCGGCACGCCGCCGCGCCTCGATGGTCGCACGATCGACTGGAAATCCCTTGTGGAACAACGTGGTGACGATCCGCCACTGCCGTTCTCCTATCTTACGGACCGAATCACTGTTCCGCAGATTTCCTGTTTCCTTACTTCCACGACGCCGGCGACGCATACGCTGATCCGCGAGAACCTGCATCGCGCGCCGATGTACTCCGGCCAGATCGAATCCTCGGGCCCGCGCTATTGCCCGTCGATCGAGGACAAGGTCGTGCGCTTCGGCCAGCGCGAGCGGCACCAGATTTTCCTCGAGCCGGAGGGGCTCGACGACATCACCGTCTATCCCAATGGCATCTCGACCTCGCTGCCGCGCGAGGTGCAGGCGGCGCTGCTGCGCACCATCCCGGGCCTGGAAGCCGCCGAGATGCTGCGGCCGGGCTACGCCATCGAATACGACCATGTCGACCCGCGCGAGCTGCGCCACACCCTGGAGACCCGTCGGATTCCCGGCCTGTACCTGGCCGGCCAGATCAACGGCACCACGGGGTACGAGGAGGCGGCGGCGCAGGGGCTGATCGCCGGCATCAACGCCGCCAGCGACCGCGATTTCATCCTGGATCGCGCCGACGCCTATATCGGCGTGATGATCGACGATCTGGTGACGCGCGGCGCGCCCGAGCCCTACCGCATGTTCACCTCGCGCGCCGAGTACCGCCTGCTGCTGCGTGCCGACAATGCGGACCAGCGGCTGACAAGGCGCGGCATCGACATCGGTTGCGTTGGCACGGCGCGCGCCCAGGCCTTCGCCGCCAAGGCCGAGGCGCTGGCCGCCGGCCGGGCGCTGCTGGCCAGCCATAGCCTGTCGCCCTCGGCGGCGGCAAAGCACGGCATCGCCGTGAACCAGGACGGCGTCGTCCGCGGCGCCCAGGACCTGCTGGCGCTGCCTGGCGTGACCATTGACCGGCTGTCGGCGATCTGGCCTGACCTCGCCGCCCTGTCACCTGATATTGTCGAACAACTTCAAATAGATGCCCTCTACGCCGGCTACCTCCGGCGCCAACAGGCGGACATCGAAGCCTATCGCCGGGATGAGGCACTATTACTGCCCCAAGATCTGGACTACGACACTATGGGTAGTCTTTCCGCCGAGATTCGGCAGATCTTCACCACCCATCGGCCCGCGACCCTGGGCCATGCCGGCCGCCTGGCCGGCGTCACCCCTGCCGCCCTCGTCGCCCTGCTGCGCCACGTCCGACGTTTCACGTGAAACACTCTGTCGCGGCGCCCCTCCTCCCTTCCCCCGCCGGCGGGGGAAGGTGGCAGCGCGAAGCGCTGACGGATGGGGGTGGCTCTGGCGGTCAGACGCGATCCGCGGATGAGATCTCATTCGTCTGCGACCGCCACCCCCATCTGGCGCTTCGCGCCGCCTTCCCCCGCCAGCGGGGGAAGGGAGGAGTGTGTTTCACGTGAAACACGCCGCCAAGCTCCAGACCTATGCCGACCTGCTGCGCAAGTGGCAGCGGTCGATCAACCTCGTGGGTCGCTCGACGCTCGACGATCTGGAGCGGCGGCATTTCGACGATTCGCTTCAGCTTCTGTCGCTGCTGCCGTCTGAAGCCCGGTCTTTGCTCGACCTGGGCTCCGGCGCCGGCTTCCCGGGCCTCGTCATCGCCGCCGAACGCCCCGACATCGCCGTCACCCTGGTCGAATCCGACCAACGCAAGGCCGCCTTCCTGATCGAGGTCGCGCGCGCCATCGCGCCCAACGCTACGGTCAAGGCGACCCGCATCGAGGCCCTGCCGCCCTTCCCCGTCGACGTCGTGACCGCCCGCGCCCTGGCGCCGCTGCCGAAACTGCTCGCCTGGGCCGCGCCCTTCGCGGTTGACCCCGCTATTTGCCTTTTCCACAAGGGCGCCACCGTCGACGCCGAATTGACCGAGGCGGCGCGGGGCTGGATGATGGACGTCCAGCGCGTGCCCAGCGTGACGGAGCCCAACGCCTCCATCCTCCGGATCGCGCGGCTGCGCCCGCGCATCTGAGAGCCCGAGTGTCCGACGCCCCCGCCGTTCCGCCGACACCACCCCGCATATACGCGCTCGCCAACCAGAAGGGCGGCGTCGGCAAGACCACGACCGCGATCAACCTCGCCACCGCGCTCGCCGCCGTCGGCCAGAAGGTGCTGTTGATCGACCTCGACCCGCAGGGCAACGCCTCGACCGGGCTGGGTGTCGGCGCGGCCGAGCGCAAGACTGGCACCTACGAAGCCCTGCTTGGCCTGGCGCCGCTCGCCGAGGCGATCGTCGAGACCCGCATTCCCCACCTGTTCGTCGCGCCCGCCAATGTGAACCTGGCCGGCGCCGAGCTCGAGCTGATCGACATCGAGCGCCGCGAGTTCCGCCTGAAGGATGCGCTCGACGCCAGCGACGCGCGTGCGCGCTGGGACGTGATTCTGATCGACTGCCCGCCCTCGCTCGGCCTGCTGACATTGAACGCATTGGTTGCAGCCGACGCCGTGCTGGCACCGCTGCAATGCGAGTTTTTCGCGCTCGAAGGCATCGGCCACCTGGTGCGCACCGTCGATCGCATCAAGCGCGGACTCAACCCTGGATTGCATATCGCCGGGATCATCCTGACCATGATGGACCGCCGCAATAATCTCGCCGTCCAGGTCGAGAAGGATGTGCGCGCGCATTTCGGCGAGGTCGCCTTCGGCACCACGATCCCGCGCAACGTGCGCATCTCGGAGGCGCCGTCACACGGCCTGCCGGTGCTGGTCTACGACAAGGATTGCAGCGGATCGCAGGCCTACATCCTGCTGGCGGGCGAGCTGCTGCGGCGGCGCCGGCTGGGCATTCCCGCGTCAGAGAGAGCCGCGCAATGAGCAAGGAACCGATCAAGCCGCGTGGACTGGGCCGCGGGCTCGCCGCCCTGCTGGGCGACGACCCGCCGCCTCCAGTCGAAACCGCAGCGCCCGCCGCCATATCCACCGGGCCCACGGCCGCGCCGCCGGCGACCGCGCCGGCCCTGCCGACCATGACCCTGCCGATCGAATGGCTGCGGCCCGGCAAGTACCAGCCGCGTCTCGACTTCAGCGACGAGAGCCTGGCGCAGCTCGCCGAGTCGATCGCCGCGCACGGCCTGGTGCAGCCGATCCTGGTGCGCCCGGCGCGCGATGGCGGCAACGTCGTCATTCAGCAGCGCTACGAGATCGTCGCCGGCGAGCGGCGCTGGCGCGCCGCGCAGCGCGCCAAGCTGCACGAGGTGCCTGTCGTCATCCGGCCGCTGGCCGATCGCGACGCGCTGGAGATCGCGCTGATCGAGAACGTGCAGCGCGCCGATCTCAACCCGATCGAGGAGGGGCTCGCCTATCGCCGCCTGCAGAACGAGTTCGGTCATACCCAGGAGCACATCGGCGCCACCGTGGGCAAAAGCCGCGCGCATGTCGCCAATACCTTGCGCCTGCTCGACCTGCCGGCCGAGGTCGCCAACATGATCATCAACCAGCGCCTTGAGGCCGGCCAGGCGCGCGCGCTGCTTGGCACCAGAGATCCGGCGGCGCTGGCGCGTTTCGGCGTCGAGCAGGGATTGAGCACGCGCGAGTTCGAGCGGTTGGGCAATCTCGCGAAGGAGGCGGCGAAGGCGGGCTGGGACGGCGTGGGCGTGCCGCCGGGGTGGAGCAAGGCGGCGGCGAAGCCTCCGGTGCGCGGCGGCGCCAAGCCGGCGCCCGCTGCGAAGCCGGGCGAGAAGGACGCCGACACCTTGTCGCTCGAGCGCACCCTGACCGAGTCGCTAGGCCTTCGAGTCGAAATCGAACAGGTCGGACGCGGCGAAGAAAGCCGCATGACGATTCACTTCGAGAATTTCGATCAGGTCGATCTTGTGGTGCGGCGACTGACACGGGCTTAGCGAAAGCGAACTTCCTTGTGGCGAGTCGTGGCCACAGCGCAAGCGCAGAACAGTGGGGCCGCGACTCGAAGGGCGCGGATTTGCAGATCGCCCGCCACCGGCGCACGACTGACGGCGGTGGTCGGATCCGGCAGCATCAGGCGGACAAGCGCAACTGCTCGAAGCGCGCCACCGTTTCATCGACCTTCCGCTTGTGGCAGGTCGGACAGACGATCTTCGGGTTGGGCACGTCGGCGCCCGAAAGCATCACCTTGTCGGTGCCGCACTTCCTGCAGGCGTAGCCGTCGAGCCGAAGGAATGGCGCCAGGAACCCGGGATCGGCCAGCGACACCTTTGCCGCCAGGCGGGCGAATTGGACTTGCGAAAAGATGTTGCCGATCGCGAGCTGTTCCAGCCCCACGAGGCCGTGCAGCGGCGACAGGTCGCCGTCCTCGGCCCGCACGCCGGACAGGACCAGTTTCTTCAGTTTCGTCAGTCCGCTGAGCGGCTGGAAACTTTCCACCACCTGGTGTTTGCGCGAGGCATCCCAGCTCGGCAGGGTCTGGAGGGTCAGCTCCTGCAAACTTGCGAGGCCCGCCAGCGGCGCCAGCGAATGGACCTTGGGGAAGTGCGTGATCGACAGCAGCCGCAACGCCCGCAGCTCGGCCAGCGGCGCGAAGGATGGACCAACAAAGTCCATGATGGTTAGTTCCGCGAGATTGGGGAAACGGGCCAACTCCTCGAATCTTTTGAACCCCATATTCCAGATCCGGAGCTTCAGGTCTGGGACCTCTCGCAGGGATTCCGGGATCGAGGTTTCATTCCTGCCGAGGTAATGCGTGTCACCGTCTTTGGGCATTGTCCGGCTCCGGTAAAGTCGCGCGACCTGAGCATGCTCGAGCGGCGAAGGGGATGATACCGCGGGGCGCCGCGTCCTGTCGCGGCTTGACGTTGTGGGCCAGGCCACAACGTGCGCAGCGAGCGCCGTCGTTTGCGTGAGCGAAGGAAGTTCGGCTGGAGAGCGTGGCCGGCCCTCTCTCCTCATGCTATCGGACGCGCATGGACATAGGTCTTCGCGAATCACCAGGGCCGACCCCGGTTGCAGCGCCAGACGGCGCGCGTGCTGACCGACCGGCTCGGTGCGCGGAACCTTCTCGATCGACCGCATGAGCACATCCCCAGGTTCGGCCGCGCGCTGGCGCGTCGGCGTCGATTCGGGCGGCACCTTCACCGACATCTGCCTGTTCGACGAGGCGACCGGCCGCGTCGAGGTGTGGAAGGTGCCGTCGACGCCGGACGATCCCTCGCGCGGCATCGCCGAGGGCGTCGAGCAGGGCATGAAGCGCGTGGCGGCCGAGGGAGGGGCGATCGTCTATTTCGGCCATGGCACCACGGTGGCGACGAACGCGCTGATCCAGCACCGCGGCGTGAAGACCGGCCTCGTCACCACCGACGGGTTTCGCGACCTGCTCGAGATCGGCCGGCAGAAGCGGCCCGACCTCTACGACATCCAGGCCGACAAGGCGCTGGTCCTGGTGCCGCGCGATCTGCGGCTCGAGGTGCCCGAGCGCGTGCTCTACAGCGGCGAGGTCGCGACACCGCTCGACGAGGCGGCGGTGCGCGCCGCGGCGCGGACATTGAAGGCCGCCGGCGTGGCGGCGGTCGCGGTGTCCTTCCTCTACGGCTTCCTGCGGCCGGATCACGAGATGCGAGCCGTGGCCATCCTGCGCGAGGAACTGCCCGATGCCTTCATCTCGGCCGGCCACGCGATCGCGCCAGAGTTCCGCGAGTACGAGCGCCTGTCGACGGTGGTGCTGAACGCCTATCTCGGGCCGGTCATGGCGCGCTACATCAAGCGCCTCGCGCCGCGGCTCAAGAGTCTCGGCATGACGGCGCCGCCGCATCTCACGCAGTCGAACGGCGGCGTGATCGGCTTCGCCAGCGCCGCCGACATGCCGGTGCGCACGATCCTGTCCGGCCCGGCGACCGGCGTCGTCGGCGCCCAGGCGATCGGCCGGCTGGCGGGCTTCGAGGATCTGATCACCTTCGACATGGGCGGCACCTCGACCGACGTGGCGCTGCTGCAGGGCGGGCAGTGCAAGCTCGCGTCCGAGGCGACCGTGCACGGCTATCCGATCAAGGCGCCGATGCTCGACATCCACACCGTCGGCGCGGGCGGCGGCTCGATCGCCACCATCGACGAGGGTGGCCTGCTGAAAGTGGGGCCACGTTCGGCCGGCGCCGATCCCGGTCCGGTCTGTTACGACAAGGGCAACCAGGAGCCGGTGACGACCGACGCCAATGTCGTCCTGCAGACGCTCAATCCGCACCATCTCCTTGGCGGCCGCATGACAATCCGCCGGGACCTCGCCCAGCGAGCGGTCGGGCGGCTGGCCGAGCGGCTGGGCCTCGGACTCGAGGAGACGGCGCAGGGCATTCTCTCGGTCGTGACCGCCAACATGGCGCGCGCGATCCGTGTCATCTCGGTGCAGCGCGGCCATGATCCGCGCGACTACACGTTGATGGCGTTCGGCGGCGCGGGGCCGCTGCACGCGGCCCGGCTCGCGCGCGAGCTCGACATCAAGCGCGTGCTGGTACCGGCCAATCCCGGCATTCTCTGTGCGATGGGTCTGCTGCTCACCGACCTGCGCGCCGACTTCGCCGGCACGCGATTGCTGCCAGCGACCGATGCCTCGGCGGGCGAGGTGGTGGCGGGCTTCGCAGCCCTCGCCGAGCGCGCCGGGCAATGGTTCGCGCACGAGGCCATCGCCACGGCCGACCGTCGGCTCGCACGCGCCGCCGACATGCGCTACGAGGGGCAGAATTACGAGCTGGGAGTGCCGGTGCCCGACGGGCCGATCACATCCGAGACCATGCGAACGCTCGTGGCGCGCTTCGCCGACGCGCATCGCCAGCGCTATGGCTTCGCGCCGGAGGCCGACCCGGTGCAGGTCGTGACGTTGCGTGTCGAGGCGACCGGGATTGTCGCCAAGGCCGCGCTCAAGTCCCATCCCGACGCCGGCCCCGATGCCTCTGGCGCCATTACCGAGCGGCGGCCGGTGTGGCTGGCCGAGACGCGCGGCGTCGTCGACACGCCGATCTATGCCCGCGACAAGTTGCGGCCGGGCAACCGCTTCGCCGGTCCGGCGATTGTCGAGCAGATGGACGCAACGACGCTGGTGCCACCGGGCATGACAGCGCGGGTCGACCGCTGGCTCAACCTGATTCTGGAGGCGGCATGAAACCGAGCGCTGTCGATCCGATCACGGTCGAGGTGATCGGCGCCGCCATGGCCTCGATCGTCGAGGAGACCGGCGAGACGCTGATCCGGGCCTCGCACTCGACCAACATCAAGGAGCGGCGCGATTGCTCGACCGCGTTGTTCAACGCCGCCGGCGAGACGCTGTGCCAGGCCGAGCATATCCCGATCCATCTCGGCAGCTTCCTCGACCTCATCCCACACATCATGCGGCGCTATCCGACCCAGGACATCCGCCCGGGCGACGCCTTCATCGGCAACGACGCCTACGAGGGTGGCGGCACGCACCTGCCTGATATCGTGATCGCCGAACCGATCTTCGTCGACGGCAAGCTCGCCGCCTGGACGGTGAACCTGGCGCACCACGCCGACTTCGTCGACCGCGGCCATGCCCACATCTACCAGGAGGGGCTGCGCATCCCGCCGGTGCGGCTCTATCGCTCCGGCGAGCTGCAGAAGGACGTCCTGGACCTGATCCTGCTCAACATGCAGGTGCCGAAGGAGCGTCTCAGCGATCTGCGGGCGCAGATGGCGGCCAATCGCGTCGGCGTCCAGCGCTTCCAGGCGCTCGCCGCCAAGTACGGCACCGAGACGGTGCTCCAGGCGGGCGGCGCGCTGATGGACTACGCCGAGCGCAAGATGCGCAACGCCATCGCCGCGATGCCCGACGGCACCTGGCGCTTCGAGGACGTGTTCGACAACGAGGAATTGGCCGGCACGGTGGCGCTGGCCGTCGAGCTCACCGTGAAGGGCGATACGATGTCGCTCAAGTTCGACGCGCCCGATCAGATGCGCGCCGGCATCAACATGACCATGACGGCGCTGCTCGCCACGACCTATTACGTCGTCAAGTCGGTGCTCGATCCCAGCATTCCACCGAACGCCGGACTGGCGCGGCCGCTGCGGGTCGAGGCGCCGCTCGGCAGCATCCTGAACTGCGTGTCACCCGCCGCGGTCAACGGCCGCCTGCAAACCTGCCAGCGCGTCGCCGACATGATCCTGGGCGCGCTGGCGCAACCGGTGCCGCAGCGCGTGATGGCCTGCTCCAACTCGGCCTGCACCGTCGCCTACTTCATCGGCAAGAAGCCCAAGGACGGCTCGACCTGGGTCTATCTCGAGACCATCGGCGGCGGCAGCGGCGCGCGCTCGGCCAAGGACGGGCTCGACGGCGTCCACGTCCACACCACCAATACGTCGAACCTGCCGGTCGAGGCGCTGGAGATCGAGTATCCGCTGACGCTGCTGCGCTACGAGCTGGTCGAGGATTCGGGCGGCGTTGGCCAGTACCGCGGCGGCATGGGCCTGCGCCGCGTCTACCAGGCGACGCACGATTGCCGCGTGCGCGTCGACCTCACACGCCAGCGTTCGCGGAGCTGGGGCCTGTTCGGCGGTGGCGCCGGCGCGAACGGCAAGGTCGAGGCGGGGCCCGGCGTGACGTTCGACGGCGACCAAGCAGCGCTGAAGGCGGGCCAGTGGTTTGCGCTGGTGACACCGGGCGCCGGCGGATTCGGCCCACCCGACAAGCGCGATCCGGCGGCGGCCGCGCGCGATTTCGCCGAGGGTGCGATCAGCGCCGCGACGGCGAAGGCAGCCTACGGCGTCGGCGACTGACCATCGTGGATTGCCTAAAGCGGAAGTAGGACATCGTCGCTTCCCTGGCGGTCAACCCTTCGTCAGCTTTCAGGCCGTACCCTTGCCGCCGTCCATTCGGACCACAGCGAGGAAAGGAGCGGCCCATGGCTTTGCAACGACGGCATCTTGGAATCGTCGGCATCGGTGCGCTGGCATTCGTCGGGTCGGGCATTGGATTTGCGGCATTGGCGCAATCGGCCGATGAGACCGCGGTCGCCAAGGCGGTCGAGGCGTTCCGCGACGCCATGCTCAAGAAGGACAAGGCGGCGTTCGAGAAGCTGTGTGCGGAGGAGATGAGCTACGGCCATTCGGCCGGGCGCATGGAGACCAAGGCGCAGTTCATCGCCGACGCGACCGGCACGCGCAGCGAGTGGAAATCGATCACCTTGTCCGACGCGTCGGTGCAGATCGTCGGCACCAACGCCATCGCGCGCCACAAGCTGACCGGCGAGACCCTCAGCGAAGGCAAGACCAACGCCATCAACATCGGCATCCTGATGGTGTGGACCAAGCAGGGCGCCGACTGGAAGCTGCTGGCGCGTCAGGCCTATCGACTGTGATGTGACGCCGAGCGCGGGAAGAACGCGGCGTGCCGGCGCGCGCCGGGTCGACGTGTTCGCCCGCCTCGCCCACGCCATGCCGTTTGCGCGGGCGCGACGCCCTCAACAGGCGTTGAGCGCTGACGATGACAACAACCCACCCGTGTGCCACTCTGTGGCCAGGGATGGGAGGGCGCCATGTTCGGGATTAAATCGACATCGGCCAAGCGCCTGGACGTGGCGATCAAGCTCGCCACCGCGGAGATCGCGCGGATCGCCACGGCCAACGCCAACGACCCGCGAGTCGTCGAAGCGCGGACGTTGCTCGGCAACGCCGAGGAGGCGCACGCCGCCGGCCGCGTCGAGCAGGGCTGGCAGTGCCTCAAGGCCGCGCAGCGCCCGCTCTGGCACTTCGCCGATCTGAGCGCGCTGGAGGCCGAGGCGCGGGCCCTGCTGGCCACGGCCAAGGACGCGGGCGTGGGCATGACGCCGTGGCGCGCCAAGGCGATCGTCGACTCGCTGGAGCCGCAATTCGCCGCCGGCGTGAACCGCCAGGAGGCCGTGATGCGCCCCCTGGTGATCGGCGCGCGGCGCCTGCTCGACGATTATCTCGACAACAACTACATCCGGCTCTCGGCGCTGCGCCGCCGGCTCGGCTGGCTGAGCTTCGCGAGCGCGGTGGCGCTGGCGCTGTGGGCGATCTTTCCGCCGCTCGACATGCGGGCGCCGACCCCGCCTGCGACGGCCCTGGGCAAGCAGCTCGTCAAGACGCCGGAACTCTTCTGGGCATCGGTCATGCTGGCCGGCGCCATCGGCTCGCTGATCAGCACCTTCACCTCCGCGGTGAGCGCGATCGGCGCGCGCTCGAAGATTCCCGAGGAGATCAACGCCGTCACCATCACGCTGTCGCGGCTGTTGCTCGCGGCGCTGTCGGCGACGGCGCTGGTTCTCTTCGTGGTGTCCGGCCTCCACACGGTGGTCCAGGCCAGCTACGAGCTGGTGCTGTCGCTGGCGCTGATTGCCGGGTTCTCGGATCGGCTTCTGATGGCGGCCCTGGAGAAGACCAAGTAGGCTCCGCGCCGATCGCAACACCGGCCGGAGCCACCATGCCGCTGACCCTCACCCAGGCCAACGCCATCATCGCCGTCGCCTTCGCCAAGGCGCGGGCGATGAACATCAAGCCGCTGGCCGTCGTCGTGCTCGACGAGTCGGGTCACGTGAAATCGGCGCAGCGTGAGGACGGCGCCAGCATGTTCCGCGTCGACATCGCGACCGGCAAGGCGTGGGCCGCCGTCGGCATGGGCGCGTCGAGCCGCACGCTTCTGGGCCGCGCCAAGGAGAACCCGCAATTCTTCGGCGCGCTGGCCGCCACGGCGCAGGGCAAGTTCCTGCCGCAGACCGGCGCGGTGCTGATCAAGGACGCCTCGGGCAACATCCTGGGCGCCGCCGGCGCCTCGGGCGGCACCGGCGACGAGGACGAGGCCGCCTGCATTGCCGGCGTCGAGGCGGCGGGCCTGACGCACGGCTGAGCGCGGGATCTTTGGGGCCGCCGGCGGTCCCACAAGATGAGTCTGAGTTGACTTCGTGCCGTCAGCCGGCGATGGTGTGGGCATGCACATGCGCGTTCTTCAGGCCAAAGCCAAACCGTTCCCATCTCGGGGGACCGGAGGTCTTTGCCTGCGCTGAACGCGCGCCGCATCGATGACCAACAGGCCCCGCCGCATCAGGACGGGGCCTTCGCTTTTTGGGTGTCCGCTCCTGCTCCGGCTTCGACAGGAGACGAGACCATGGCGAACACCCGAATCACCCCGGCCACGCGACCGCGCTTCAGCGGCGTATGGCTGCCGCTGATCACCACTTTCCGCGACGGCGCGCTCGACGACGCCTCGTTGCGCAAGCTTCTGCGCCACTATGCCGGGCTGCCGATCCACGGCATCATCCTCGCCGGCACGACGGGCGAGTCGCTGACGCTCGACGATGACGAGTTGCACCACCTGGTCGAGGTCTCGGCCGCGACGCTCGACGGCGCCAAGCCGCTGCTGCTGGGCCTCTCGGGCAGCGACACCCGCAAGATGCTCAGGACGCTCGACAAGGTCGCGTCGTGGCCGGTGGCGGGCTACCTGATCGCCTGCCCCTACTACACGCGGCCCTCGCAGGAGGGCATGCGTCGTCACTTCGAAGCGCTCTCGGACAAGAGCGCGCGACCGATCCTGGTCTACAACATCCCCTATCGCACCGGCGTGAACCTCTCGAACGAGACGCTGCTGCGCCTGGCCGAGCGCGCCAACATCGTGGGCGTGAAGGATTACTGCGCCGACGCGCTGCAGAGCTTCGAGCTGATCCGCGACAAGCCCGAGGGCTTCTCCGTGCTGACCGGCGAGGACGCGCTGTTCCGCACCATGGTGGCGCAGGGCGCCGATGGCGGCATCCTCGCCGCCGCGCATGTCCAGACCGCGGGTTTCGCGCGCGTGCGCGAGCGCCTGCTGGCCGGCGACGCGGCCGGCGCGCTCGACGAATGGCGCGGCATGATCGATCTGGTGCGCCTGCTCTTCGCCGAGCCCAACCCGGCGGCGATCAAGCACTGGCTGTGGCTCGATGGCCTGATCGCCAGCCCGGAGCTGCGCCTGCCGATGACGGCGGCGAGCCCGGCGCTGGCCGCGCGACTCGCCACCGAGCACGGCAGGCTAAGCCAGAAGGCGGCGTGATCTTGTTCCCTCTCCCCGCTTGCGGCGAGAAGGAGGTAGAAGATTGTCCCGGGACATCTTCGGCCTCGACAGAAGCATCGCACGCGCCCGGGATGCTACGGCACGGCGTCACCCACACGCGGACCGGAGATCCAGCATGACCACGCAGGCCGACAAGATCGCCCGCTTTCACGCGCTGCACGCGAGCGGCACCTTCGTCATTCCCAATCCCTGGGACATCGGCAGCGCGCGCTACCTCAAGAGTCTCGGCTTCAAGGCACTGGCCAGCACGTCCGCCGGCTTCGCCTGGACCATCGGCAAGGCCGACTTCCAGTGGTCGGTGAGTCTCGATGAGATGCTCGAGCATCTGCGCGCGCTGTCGGCGGCCACCGACCTGCCGGTGAACGCCGATTTCGAATCGGGCTACGCCGACGATCCCGAGGGCGTCGCCGCCAGTGTGACGCGCTGCGTCGCATCGGGCGTGGCGGGGCTGTCGATCGAGGACCACACGTCGCTCAAGGACAAGCCGCTCTACGACTTCGCCGACGCCGTGGCGCGCATCCGCGCGGCGCGCGCGGCGATCGATGCGACGGGTCTGCCTGTCCTGCTGACGGCGCGCAGCGAGGCCTGGCTGGTGCGCCATCCCGAGGCCAAGCGCGAGAGCATCAAGCGACTGGTGGCCTTCGCCGAGGCTGGCGCCGACGTGCTCTATGCGCCTGGCGTGCGTACGGCCGAGGACATCGCCGAGCAGGTCAGGGCGGTGGCGCCCAAGCCGGTCAACGTGCTGGTCGGCTGGCAGGGCCTGCCGGTCAAGCAGCTCGCCGATCTCGGCGTGCGTCGCGTGTCGATCGGCGGGGCGCTGGCCAAGGTCGGCTGGAGCGCGGTCATGGCTGCCGCCGAAGAGATCGCCAAGGACGGCACCTTCAACAGTTTCGCCGGCGGCCGCGACGTCAACGGCTTCTTCCGCGGCCTGGGCTGACCACCCGCAAAGCGGTGCGTAAGGCGGCCACCCGCTTGACCGCGCCCGCTGGTCGCTGCTCCCATAGGTGGTAAGAACGGGCGGAGGGAGCGGACGACCATGGGCCTGAAGACGGCGGCGCAATACACCCAGAGCCTGCGCGACGGGCGCGGGACCTATTGGGGTGGCGAGCGCATCGCCGACATCACGACGCGCCGACCCGCGGCGGCGCAGTAGAGTCCGGGGCGTGCTGCCGACCGATCCTGACTATCTCCACGACGTCGCCATCGTCGGCTTCGGTCCGACCGGCGCGCTGCTCGCCAATTTGCTGGGCCGCGCTGGCCGGTCGGTGCTGGTGCTGGAGCGCGATCCGGAAGTCCATCCCCTGCCGCGCGCCGTGCATTTCGACGGCGAGGTCATGCGCATCTTCCAGACCGCCGGGCTGGCCGAGGCGGTGCTCGGCGTCTCGCGGCCGTCGAGCAAGGGCATGCGTTTCATCAACGCCGAGGGCGAGACCTTGATGGAGCGCCGCGGCCTGGACGGCGTCGGGCCGCAGGGCTGGGTCAACAACTGGTACTTCCATCAGCCCCGCCTCGACTCGGCGTTGCGCGAGGGCGTCGCCAACCTGCCCAACGTCACCGTCGCGCTCGGCCACGAGGTGGTGCGCATCGACGAGCACGCGGACCACGTGCGGCTGTCGGCCGGCGCGCCGCTGCGCACGCGTGGTGTGACTCATCAGGCGCGCTATGTCGTGGGCTGCGACGGCGCGCGCTCGCTGGTGCGCCGCCACATGGGTGTCGACAGCGAGGATCTCGGCCTGCATCAGCCCTGGCTGGTGCTCGACCTGCTGGTCGATCCCGCCGCGCCGCGCGCCCAAGCGCTGCCGGACCACACCATGCAGCTCTGCGATCCGGCGCGGCCGATGACCATGGTCCATATCGGCGGCCGGCGGCGGCGTTGGGAGATCATGCTGATGCCGGGCGACGATCCGGAGGTCGCGATCCGACCCGACAAGTTCTGGCCGCTGCTGTCGCGTTGGATCAAGCCCGAGGACGCCGTGGTCGAGCGCGCGGCGGTCTACACCTTCCACGCGACGATCGCGCGGCAATGGCGCAAGCGCCACCTGCTGCTGGCCGGCGATGCCTGCCACCAGACGCCACCCTTCCTCGGCCAGGGCATGTGCGCGGGCCTGCGCGACGCCGCCAATCTGGCGTGGAAGCTCGACGCGGTGCTGCGCCGTGTCGCGCCTGACTCGCTGCTCGATAGCTATGGCAGCGAGCGCATCGCCCATGTGCGCGCCTTCATCGAGCTCGCCGTCTATCTCGGCAGCGTCATCCAGGCCACCGACAAGCGCGGCGCCGCCGCGCGCGATCGGCATTTCCGCGAGCAGGGCGCCGAGATCTTCGACTTCCCGCAGCCGCAGCTCGGTCCCGGCGCGCGTCAGGACGCGCCGCCGCCGGTCGGCGTCGTCTTCCCGCAGCCGCGCCTGGCCGACCGCCGCCTGCTCGACGAGGCGATCGGCTGGCGCTTCGCGGTGATCGGCACGGCGCGCGCGCTGGGCGGCGTGACGGCCGATACGCGACGGCGCTGGCACGAGCGCGATGTCGTGACCATCGACGACGGCGGCCCGGTGATCGAGGCCTGGCTCGCCGCGCACGACTGCGCCGCGCTGATCCTGCGCCCCGACCGCTACGTCTTTGGCACCGCGCGCACGCCGGCCGACCTCGACGCCCTGACGAGCGCCCTGCCATACTGATGGCGGGAGGATCGTTCATGGTCGCGGATATCAAGGCTTGCATCTTCGACGTCTTCGGCTCGGTGGTCGATTGGCGCTCGAGCCTGATCAAGGATCTCTCGGCTTTCGGCGCGTCGAAGAACATCAGCGGCGTCGACTGGACGGAGTTCTCCGTGGCGTGGCGCAAGATGTACCAGCCGGCGATGGAGGAGGTGCGCTCCGGCCGCCGGCCGTTCACGCAGCTCGACACCTTGCATCGCGAGAGCCTCTACGTGCTGCTCGGCCGCTTCGGCATCAAGGGCCTCACCGGCGCCGATATCGAGCACATGAACAAGGTCTGGCACCGCCTCGATCCCTGGCCTGACTCGGTGCAGGGGCTCACGCTGCTGAAGACCAAGTACATCATCGCGCCGTGCTCCAACGGCAACGTGGCGCTGATCGTCAACATGGCCAAGCGCGCCGGCCTGCCGTGGGATTGCATCCTCGGCGCCGAGGCGACGCGGGCCTACAAGCCGACGCCGCGCGCCTATCTCGGCTCCTGCGAGCTGCTCAACCTGATGCCGCACGAAGTGCTGATGTGCGCCGCGCACAACGGCGACCTGAAGGCCGCCAAGGCGCAGGGCCTGTGCACCGCCATGTGGCCACGACCCACCGAGCACGGCCCCGGCCAGACCACCGACCTCGCCGCCGATCCCGCGGTGGTCGATATCGCCGCGACGGATATCGTCGATCTGGCGCGCAAGCTCGGGTGTTGATCCGCCGCCGTCATCCTGAGCGCAGCGAAGGATGACGGGGAGCGTTCAAGCTCGCCTGCGCTGCAACCCACGCGCGGCCTGCGCCAACCGAAGGCACAGCCGCCGTGCGATCGCCTCGTCGGGGAAGCCGGTGGTCTTGGTGTGCATGTCGGCTTCCAGGATCAGGCCGAGCGCGTCGGCCATGCGGGTGTCGGGCCACATCCGGGCCTGGCGCAGGATCGTGTTGCGGCGGCTGAAATGCGGGCGCGGGAAGATGCGGGCGTAGGCGCTGTCGATGCCGCTGCCGGCCGCGCCGAGGCGATGCAGCATGTCGGCGTGGCGTTGCACGGCGCGCACGATCTGCGGCGCCTTCACGCCTTCGCCGATGACGCGGTCGAGCGCGCGGTCCATGCCGGCGTAGTCGCCGTCGAAGGTGCGGTCGACGACGTCATCGAGGCCGATGGCGGCGGTGTCGCCGATCACCGCCATCGCCTCGTCGAGGCTGACGGTGCGCGCCTCGGCTGACGCGCCTTCGCCGGCCGGGCCCTTGTAGAGCGCCAGCTTCTCCAGCTCGGAGCGCGACAGCGCGCGGTCGCCGCCGAGATTGTCGACGAGATATTCCTGCGTCTCAGCGTCGGCGCGCAGGCCGAACTCGCCCAGCACGCGCTCGACCAGCCCGCCCAGCGCGTCCTCGGTGTCGGGATAGCAGCCGATGGCGGCGCCCGCCTCGCTGTTGGTGACCGCCTTGCGCAGGCCCGAGGACGGCGCGAGATTGCCGGCCTCGATCACGACCAGCGCGTCGCCGGCCTTGGCCTCGAACAGCGCCTCGACGGCGGCAAGGCATTCCTCGCCCGCCGGCCGCACGCGCACCACACGGCGGCCGCCCATCAGCGACATCGACTGGAATTCGTCGGCCAGCCGCGCCGGATCCTGCTTCAGCGCGTCGCCACCGATATCGACGACGCGGAACGGATCGGCGAGGTCGGGGCAGACACTGAGCGCCAGGGCCTTGCCGCGCTCGGCCACCAGCCCGTCGTCGCTGCCGAAGAGCAGCACGGCGCGCAGCGCCGCGTCGGGCTTCTTGGCGTATCCCCGCAGGAAGGCTTCGGCCTGGGCCGCCTTGATCTCCATGCCAGGAGATTAGCCGTGCAGGTGGGCCGGGCGCGAGAGGCGTTGACGCACCCCCTCGCGCGCGCCCAGCAGCAGCGAGGCGATGTAGCAGGCGGCGGCGGTGAGCACGATCGAGGGGCCCGAGGGAAGGTCGCTATGGAACGAGACCAGCAGGCCGACATAGCTGGAGAACAGCGCGATCGGCGCCGCCACCAGCGCCATCGACGCCACGTCGCGGGTCCAGAACGAGGCGGCGATCGCCGGCAGCAGCACCAGGCCCAGCGCCATCAAGGTGCCGATGGCCTGGAAGGCGGCGACCATGTTGAGCACCGCCAGCGCCAGGAAGGCATAGTGGAAGATCGCGCCGCGCTCGCCCATCGCCACCAGGAAGCCGGGGTTGAAGCACTCCACCACCAGCGGGCGGTAGATGATCGCCATGCCGACCAGGGTGATGGTCGCCGTCGTCGCCACCAGCAGCAGCGACAGATCGTCGACGGCGAGGATCGAACCGAACAGGATGTGCATCAGATCGACGCTCGAGCCCCTGAGCGAGATCATGGTCACGCCCAGGGCCAGCGCGGTGAGATAGGACGCGGCGAAGCTCGCGTCCTCGCGCAGCGAGGTGTAGCGCGCGACGACACCGGACAGTAGCGCCACGAGGATGCCGGCGGCGAAACCACCCGCGCCCATCGCCGGCAAGGACAGGCCGCCCAGCAGGAAGCCCACCGCCGCGCCGGGCAGCAGCGAATGCGCCAGGGCGTCGCCCATCAGGCTCATGCGGCGCAGGATCAGGAACACGCCGATGGTCGAGCTGCCCACCGACAGCGCCAGGCACGCCACCAACGCGCGGCGCATGAAGCCGAACTCGACGAATGGCCCGAGCAGGAAGTCGTAAAGGGCTTGCATTGCTAGTTCCTACCTTCCCCCGGAGCGGGAAGGTAAGTCCGGAATCCAAATGCGATAGCCCCGCCCCTCCGTGGGAAGGGACTAGTCAGCCGCGCGCAGGCAGGCATCGGCGTCCTCGTCCCACGCCTCGGCCATGGCGCGGGCGCGCAGCAGGTTGGCGGCGCTCAAGGTCTCGGCGGTCGGGCCGGCGGCGACCAGCTCGCGCGCCAGCAGGATGGCGTCGGGGAAGCGCGCACGGGCCTGGTCGATGTCGTGCAGCACGCAGAGCACCGTGCGGCGATCGGCGTGCCAGCGCTGCACCAGCGCCATCAGGTCGGCCGTGGTGCGCGCGTCGATGGCGTTGAACGGCTCGTCGAGCAGGACGATCTCGGCGTCCCGCAGCAGCACGCGCGCGAACAGCACGCGCTGGAACTGACCGGCCGACAAGGTCGAGATCGGCCGCCGCTCGAAGCCGCGCAGGCCGACCGCCTCGATGGCGTGGATCGCCTCGTGCCGGTCGTGCGCGCTGGCGCCGCCGAAGCCGCCGATGCGCGCCCATCGGCCCAGCAGCACCACCTCGAGCACCGAGATCGGGAAGCCGCGGTCGATGTCGGAGACCTGCGGCAGATAGGCGATCTTGGCACGGCCGCGGCCCGCCAGGTCGATGCTGCCCTCGACCTTACGGACCTCGCCGATCACCGCCTTCAGGAGCGTGCTCTTGCCGGCGCCATTGGGCCCGACTACGGCGGTCAGCGCGCCTTCGGCCACGTCGAGGGTGACGTGATGGATCGCCGGATGCCGCTCGTAGGCGACGGTGAGGTCGCGCAGACTGAGCGCGGCGCTCATGACAGCGCCCACCACACGGCCAGCCAGATCAACCCCGCCGGCAGCAGCGCCCAGGCGACACGCCTGACGGCGCTCAGCGATATCAAGGCGGTCGCGAGGTCGGTAGACAGGTGGTGGTGATGCGTGGCCATCGGATTGGCGCAATATTATAACATAAGACCGCCCAAGATGTGGCCCATCGACCAGTCGGGCGCAAGGCGATTCAGCGCAGGGGGCGTCGCCTTTACCAGCTTGGATCGATGTGGCATCTCCCGCCAGCAGTCGGCGATATCACCCGCTTTTGACCCGGCACGGCGCGTTTCGTGAGCGAGGTTTCCGCGAAGTGATTGGCGCGGGCGGTTCACGACAGGCACATTCGGATTATGACAACTCGACGACAGTTCGCTCGTATCGCCGCCGGCGCGGCGCTGGGCGGGCTGGGCCTTTCATCGCCGGGCGCCGCCCAGCCCACGGTTCCACTGCCGAACCCACCGGTCGTGGTCGAGCTGTTCACCTCGCAGGGTTGCTCGTCCTGTCCGCCAGCCGACCGCGTGCTGGGTGAGCTGGCGCGCCGGCCCGACGTGATCGCGCTGTCGGTTCATGTCGATTATTGGGACTACATCGGCTGGAAGGACCGCTTCGCCAGTGCCGCGACCACCGCGCGCCAGCACGCCTATGCCCAGAGCTTGAAGCAGCGTTACGTCTATACGCCAGAGATGGTGTTCAACGGCGCCGCGCACGATCCCGGCATCAACGCCAGCCGGGTCGAGAAGCTTCTGCGACAGGCGGCCGAAAAGGCCGGCGCGCGTGTCAATCCCGTGCTTGGCGCGCTGAGCGGCGGGCGCGGCCTGATCGAGCTGCCCAAGACCCCCGGCGTGCCGCCGGTGGATGTCTGGCTGCTGGGCGTCGATTCGCGCCATGTGACGTCGGTGAGCCGCGGCGAGAACCGCGGCGCCACGCTCACCAACGTCAACGTCGTGCGCTCGATCGAGAAGATCGCGACCTGGAGCGGCGAGGCGGCCCGCCTGACCGTCGCATCGGACAAGCTGGCGCCCGGCGCGGCGATGGTCGTGCTGGTGCAGAGCGTCAATTGCGGCCCGATCCTGGGCGCCGCGCGCCTCGACCGGCTGGCCACCAACTAAGACGCATTCCTGTCATCCTGAGCGCAGCGGGGGATCCAGGCCGACCCTGGATCCCCCGCTGCGCTCGGGATGACAGGAGTGTCCGCTCGATCGGATCGCGCATGGAGGCGCACGCGACGTCTTGGGCCGATCGCGTCGGCCGCCTATATTCGCGGCCATGCTCTCCGCGATCGAGAAATCCTTCGGCCAGCTGTTCGACCCGAAGCTGCGCTGGGTGGTGCTGAAATCCCTCGCCCTGGCGTTGGTGCTCTACGTCGTGCTGTGGCTGCTGATGCGCTGGGCGGGCAAGTCGATCCCGACCGTCGACATCGGCTGGTTCGGGCCCAAGACCAACGCCTGGATCGATGGGGGCGTGCGCTGGATCGTCGGCCTGCTGGCCTTCGCCGCCCCGCTCCTGCTCTTCCCCGCCTTCTTCGGCATGATGGTCGGCCTGTTTCTCGACGAGGTCGCCGACGCGGTCGAGGCGCGCCACTACCCCGAGCTGGGTGTCGCGCGCGGCACGCCGATCGCCAGCGGCCTGTGGTCGGGCGTGAAGTTCCTGCTGCTGATGCTGGGCGTGAACCTGCTTCTGCTGCCGATCTACCTGCTGCTTCTGTTCATTCCGCCGACCGGCCTGATCCTGTTCTACGCCATCAACGGCCATATGACCGGCGCGATGTATCACGAGGGTGTCGGCCTGCGCCGGCGCACCGCGGGCGAGACCAAGAAGCTGCGCGCGCCCGACAGCGGCCGCGTCTGGATGACCGGCATCCTGATCATGCTGATGGGCACCGTGCCGTTCCTCAACCTGCTCGCCCCGGTGGTCGGCACGGCGATGATGGTGCATATCGCGGGGGCGCTGCGTCAGCCGGTCGTGCCGCCGCCGTTCCCCGATCCCTCCACGCCACGCGCCGCCTGAGGCTTGCCGGGCCGATCATATGCGATGGCTCTGCCCGCGCCGGCGGCGTAAGGTGCCGCCGTCCTTCAGCTACGCCAGATCAGAAACAATGCGCTTCGCCGTCCTCGCCTTCAGTGCCTTGTCCCTCGCCGCCTGTACTGGTGGCGATGCCAGCGGCGGCCGTACGGTCAGCCAGTACTCGCTGACCAGCGCCGAGCCCGGCGTCTTCTCGTCGAGCAAGTCAGGGCAGCCGATCCCGCTGGAGAAGTTGCGCGGCATGGACGAGCGCAGCGTGGCGCAGACGTTCGGTCGGCCGGTGTTCACCCGCGAGGACGGCCCCTCGCGCCTGCTGCGGTTCCGCAGCGACGCCTGCGATCTCGACCTGTTCCTGTATCAGGCCGGCGGCGGCTGGCAGGTTCGCCATGTCGAGGCACGCGACCCGCGCCTGCGCACCTTGCCGGTCGATCGCTGCGCCGGCTCCGTCGCGGCGCAGAAGCGCACGGCTTAGCCGTTCCCCACGACTACTTCCCGCCGCGATCCTCGCGCCACAGATCCAGCCGTTCCTGGATCGGCCGATCGGAGAAGCTGAACAGCACCGCCTCGCTCGAGGCTTTGTGCGTCACCGTCATCCAGCTCGGCACGATGAAGTGGTCGCGCTTCTTCCAGGCGATGACCTCTTTGCCGATCGTCGTCTCGCCCTCGCCTTCGACGACCGAGACCACCGTGCCGTCGGTGCTGCGATAGGGCGCCGTCGCGAAGCCCTTGGGCAGCAGCTGCATGAACGTGCCCATGGTGGGAATCGGCGCGCCGCCGGTGGCGGGATTCACATAACGCAGCTTGTGGCCGTGACAGGGATCGGGCGCGCCGGCGGCGGCCATACGCGCCAGTGCCTCGCGCGTGCGCGCGTAGGGATAGTTGAAGATCGGTGAGGCCTGACGCGCGACCTTGTGGTCGACCGGCAGCAGGCCGGCGGCGTAGCGTGCGTCGGAATCGCCCTGCGGTCGCGTGATCACCTGCTCGTCTTGCGCGCCGTTCTCGGCGAAGCTGGCGTTGAACATCGCGACGATCGGGATATCGAGACCGTCAAGCCAGACCATCGGCTTCGACGACTCGTTGCCATGGTCGTGCCAGGTCCAGGACGGCGTGATGACGAAGTCGCCTTCGCGCATGATGGTGCGCTCGCCGTCGACCGCGGTATAGGCGCCCTCGCCTTCGACGATGAAGCGCAGCGCCGATTGCGTGTGGCGATGGCTGGGCGCGATCTCGCCGGGCAGGATCAGCTGCAGGCCGGCATAGAGCGTGGGCGTCGCGCAGGCGGTGCCCTTGAGCGCCGGATTCTCGAGGATCAGCACGCGGCGGATCGCTTCCTTCGCGGTGATCAGCGCGCCCGATTCCATCAGATACGGCCGCACTTGCGCGTAGTCCCAGTGCGCCGGCCCATACTTCGGTGCCGGCGCGGGCGGCACGAGCTGATGCATCGACTCCCACAACGGCGTCATCGAGAGCGTGGCGATGCGCTCATAGAAGTCGCGCCGCGCGTTGGCGCCGCTGCGTACGGGCTCCGCCGTCATGATCCGCTCCCCGTCGATACCGGCGGATTAGACGATCCGTGCCCCGTCTTGTCGAGGCGCGCTTGCGTCGCGCGTCGCCCTCGGCTTGACTGCGCGCCGCTGTTCGACGGGAGAATTTCAGTATGGCCATCCGCTTCAGTCGCCGACAGGCGCTCGCCCTGGGCGCGGGCGCGCTCGCTTCGCCGACGTTCGCGCGCGCACAGTCCGCTCTGCCGGCGGGCACGATCAAGCTGCTGATCGGCTTTCCCGCCGGCGGCGGCACCGACGTGATGGGCCGCATCGTTGTCGAGAAGATCCGCGAGCGCACCGGCGCCAACATCGTGGTCGAGAACAAGGGCGGCGCCAGCGGCACGGTGGCCGCCGAGCAGCTCAAGAACGCGGCGCCGGACGGCCTGACGCTGATGCTGGCGCCGATCGCCTCGACTGTCATGGCGCAGCTCACCTTCCCCAAGCTGCCCTACGACATCCAGGCCGACTTCGCGCCGATCAGCCTGCTCGGCACCTTCCAGCTCGCCTACGCGATCTCGCCGACCTTGGGCGTCAACACCTTGGCGGAGTACATCGCCTGGCTGAAGGCCGATCCCAAGCGCGCCAGTTTCGGCACCACGGCGATGGGCAGCCTGCCGATGTTCTTCGGCACCATGTTGGGCGGCGGCATCGGCGTCGACCTGCAGCCCGTGCCCTATCGCGGCGCGGCGCCGCTGGTCCAGGATCTCACCAGCGGGCAGGTGCCGGCGGGTACCGGCGCGCTCACCGACTTCCTTCAGCACCATCGCGGCGGCAAGGTGCGCATCCTCGCGACCTCGGGAGCCAGGCGCGCGATCGCCGGTCCCGACCTGCCGACCTTCACCGAGCTGGGCTACCCCAAGATCGTCGGCGACGGCTGGCTGGGCTTCTACGCGCCGGCGAAGACGCCGCTGGCCATCGTCGAGGCGTTCAATCGCGAGATCATCGCCGCGGCGAACGCCGAGGACGTGAAGAAGAAGCTGCTCGACGCCGGCCTGGAGCCGCGCACCACCACGCCGAACGAGTTCGCGGATTTCGTCGTAGCGGAACTCGCGCGCTGGAAACCGGTGATCGCCGCCTCGGGCTACAAGCACCAATAGGCGGCGCGGGGCTGTCATCCCTCGCTGCGCTCGGGATGACAGATGTGCCTGAATAATCGCTCGATGCCCTGAACTACTCCGCCGCGGCGCGCAGCGGCAGGCCGTGGCGTGCGGCCATGTGTGCGCGGCAGGCCTCGCCGAACGCGTGGAAAATCGCGCGCGACAGCGGGTTCTCCAGCGCGCGGTGCTCGGGGTGCCACTGCACCGCCAGCATGAAGCCCGGCGCGTCGGGCAGGCTGATTGCCTCGACCTGGCCGTCCGGCGCCACCGCCTCGATGCGCGCGCCGGGCGCCACCTGGGCGATGCCCTGGCCGTGCAGCGAGTTGACCTCGGCGCGCTTCAGGCCGGTGATTCGCTGGAGCAGGCCGCCCGCGGTGATGTCGATGGCGTGCGCTGGTGCCACCTTGGCTTCGAGGTTGTCGACGCGTGGCGAGCGGTGATCCATGCGGCCGGGGATTTCCTCGACATGGGCGTGCAAGGTGCCGCCCAGGGCGACATTGACCTCCTGGATGCCGCGGCAGATCGCCAGCAGCGGAATGCCGCGCGCGATGGCGCCCTTGATCACCGGCAAAGTGGTGGAATCGCGCGCCGGATCGGCCGCCACACCGGGTCGCGGATCGCGGCCGCCATAGTGCAGCGGCTCGACATTGGACGGGCTGCCGGTCAGCAGCACGCCGTCGACGGCGTCGAGGATGCGGTCGAGGTCGAGGCCCTGCTCGCCGACGCCGACGGCCGGCAGCAGGATCGGGGTGGCGGTGACGGCCTCGACCACGGCTTTGATGTAGCGATCGCCGACCGAGTGGATGGTCCAGGCCTTGATCTGGCGGCGGCAGGCGGAGATGCCAACGAGGGGACGCGACATTTGGGGAGGTTGGGGCCTTCGGCGCGGATTGGACGCGTCCGCCATCCTCCGCCGCGCGGTTCAGCGGGGCAAGCGCAATAGCCGCAGGGATCGCATGTCTATTCGCGGCGGCTTGCCTTGTCCCGGCCGGGCGGCGCGTGCTACGCGGGCCGCGCCCCCAAAGCGCGGGAAGATCCGAGCAGGAAGATCCGAGATGAGCGACACCAACCAGCCGGCCGGCCAGGCGCCGATCACGATCCATGGCCAGTACATCAAGGACATGTCGTTCGAGAACCCCCGTGCACCGCAGAGCCTGCAGCTCACCGCGCCGCCGCAGTACAACCTCAACGTCCGCTGCGATGCGCGCAACCTCGAGCAGCCCGGTATGTTCGAGGTGACGATGAGCATCGAGCTGGACGGCAAGGACCAGCAGGGCCAGCTGATCTTCATCATGGAGCTGGCCTATGCCGGCGTGGTCAGCGTCGGCGCCGTGCCGCAGGATGCGATCGGGCCGATCATCGGCATCCACGTGCCGATGCTGCTGTTCCCCTTCGCCCGCGCCATCGTCACGGCCGTGCTGAGCCAGGCGGCGCTGCCGCCGCTGCTGCTTCAACCGGTCGATTTCGCCGCGCTCTACCAGCAGCAGATGGCGCAGGCCGGCAACACGCCGGTCGGCCGCGCGTGATCTGTTCGCTCTCCCCGCTCGCGGGGAGAGGGAGTCATTTCAGCCAGAGCGGATCGCTCAGTTTCTCGAGAAAGGCCTCGTGTGCCGCCAGTTCGGCGGCGGAGGGCGCGTGCGGGCGCGGCGGGCGCGCGGCGCTGATCGTCGTCGAGGCGCCCGCGCTCGCCTGTACCGCGGCGACTTTGGCGGCGGCGGCGAGGTCGAGGCCGCGCTGGCGGCCGCCGTTGAGCTCGATATAGACCTCGGCCAGCAATTCGGCGTCGAGCAGCGCGCCGTGCTTGGTGCGGTGCGCGTTGTTGATGCCAAAGCGCTCGCACAGCGCATCGAGGCTGTTACGCTGGCCCGGGAATTTGCGCCGCGCCACGCTCACCGTGTCGACGAAGGTGTTGGTGAGCGCCGGTCGGCCGACCCGGTCGAGCTCGGCATTGACGAAGCCCAGGTCGAAGGCCGCGTTGTGGATCACCAGGGTGGCGTCGCCCAGGAACGCGAGGAAGCCTTCGGCGACGTCGCCGAACAGCGGCTTGTCCTGCAGGAAGTCGACCGACAGGCCGTGGACGTTGAACGCCTCCTCCGGCATGTCGCGCTCGGGGTTGAGATAGCTGTGCCAGGACTGGCCCGAGGGCATGCCGTGGATCAGCTCGACGCAGCCGATCTCGACCAGCCGGTGGCCGGCCCGCGGATCGAGCCCGGTGGTCTCGGTGTCGAAGGCGATCTCTCGGGTCATAGCGGTCGGCCCCTGCGGCCGCGGGCGATCTCGGCGATGCGGCGCTCGAACAGCGGCCGGCCGGGCCAGAACTTGCCCTTGCGCTTGCGCAGCTCTTTCAAGGCTTTGGCCAGCGCGGCGCGGGTCGGGCCGATGCCTGAGTTGCTTGGCAAAACGAAGTCGGCGTATCGGCGCTTGATGGTGTCGTGGACCTGCCGGCGATGGATGTCCTGAAACTTCTCCAGTGTCATGCCGGGGCGAGCCAACACACGCTGTCTTTGCAGGAAGTAAGGAGAACTGACGACCATCGTCGCGTCCATGCGTCGATGACCGCTGCCCTCGAACAATAGCGGGATGTCGAGGACCACGATCGGCGCGCGGCGCATGGCCCATGTCTTGAGGAAGGCGCGCTGGCGGCGGCCGACGATGGGATGGACGATGCTCTCCAGCCGGCGCAAAGCGACGGGATCGCCGAATACCTTGGCGCCGAGCGCGGCCCGATCCAGGATGCCGTTCTTCACCGCCCCCGGAAAGGCTGCCTCGATCGGTGCCAACGCCTCGCCGCCGGGCGCCTGGACGGCGTGGACGGCGGCGTCGGCGTCGTAGACCGGCACGCCCATGCTGTGCAGCAAACGCGTCGCGGTGGATTTGCCCATGCCGATGGAACCGGTCAGACCAACGATCAGCATCACCTCAATCGTCCTCACCTAGAGCCGACCGCAAGGCCCGGCGCAGCGCCTTGGCGTCCTTGCGCGCCAGTTCACCCAGCCGCCGTTCGGGCTTGGCGTTTTCGACCACGAACAGCTTCAGCCGCACCACCGACGGCACCGGCAGGCCGGCGGTCAGCAAGTCGACGATCGGCACGTCGCTCGACCAGCCGCCGGCCGCGCTGGTGATCATGGCGCACAGCGTATGGCCCTGGCTGATGTTGAAGTTGCGCGTCGACAGCACGACGGCCGGGCGCCGCTCCGACGGGTGCGGATCGGTCAGCGGGTGCGGCAGCGCTACGACATCGTAACGATCAAAGATCACGGTAGGCGTTCCGGTCGGCCGCGCCGCCCCATTCCGACAGATCCGTGGTCACCGCGCTGGCGGGAGCGGGTTCGGCATGCTGCGCAATTTTGCGCAGCATCGCCTGGTCGTGGTCTATGGCGAACGAGACCAGATCGCCATCCTGCAGGCCGAGCGCCACGCGCACGGCCTTGGGGATGGTGATCTGACCCTTGCTGGTGATCCGGCTGATGAGACGCATTCCTTACTTTCTGCCTCAGAAGTAAGGAAGTCAATAGGATCAGGGGATCAAGACGGTCTGTCCGGTCGTCTTGCGGCTCTCCAGATCGCGATGCGCCTGCGCTGCGTCCTTCAAAGCGTAGGTCTGGTCGATGGTGATCTTGATCTTGCCGCCCTTGACCATCTTGAACAGCGCCTTGGCGCTGCCCTCGAGGTCCTTGCGGGTGGAGGTGTAGGCCCCCAGGCTGGGCCGGGTCAGGAATGCCGAGAGGTTGCCGCCCAGAACGGCCGGCGCGACCGGCGGCACCGGGCCGGAGGCGTTGCCGAAGCTCGCCAGGGTGCCCAGCGGCGCAAGGCACTTCAGCGAGATGTCCCAGGTGTCCTTGCCGACGCCGTCATAGACCACCGGCACGCCCTTGCCCTTGGTGATCTCCTTGACCTTGGCGACCACGTCTTCCTTGGAATAGTCGATTACCCAGGCGTAACCATGTTTCTTGGCGATCGCCGCCTTCTCCGGCGACGACACGGTGCCGATCGCCTTCACGCCGATCGCCTTGGCCCACTGGCCGAACAGCAGACCGACGCCACCGGCTGCGGCGTGGAACAGCACGATGTCGCCCTTCTTGCACTTGTGCGTGCGGCGGATCAGGTACTCCGTGGTCATGCCCTTGAGCATCATCGCGGCGGCCTGCTTGTCGCTCACGCCGTTGGGCACCTTCAGCAGGATCGCCGCCGGCAGGACGCGCTCCTCGGCATAGGCGCCCGGCGCGCTGCCGCAGTAGGCGACCCGGTCGCCCTTCTTGAAGCCCTTCACCTTCGGGCCGACCTCGACCACCACGCCGGCGCCTTCGCGGCCGATGCAGTTGGGCATCGGCACCGGGTACAGGCCGGAGCGGGTGTAGATGTCGATGAAGTTCAGGCCGATCGCGGTATGGCGGATGCGCACCTCGCCCGCGCCGGGCTTGCCGACCTCGACATCGGTGTACTCCATCACCTCCGGCCCGCCGGCCTGTTTGATCTGCACCGCCTTGACCATGAGAGCCTCTCCTCGACTGTTGCGAGGCGGAGCCTAGAGCAGCGCGGCGCCGCTCGCCACCGCGACAGCGTAACGCTTGCGCGTTTGTCGTGTGACGCGTAGGCGTCGCCGCCTGTTTCGTCGGGAGTCCATCATGCGTCGTCGTTCCCTGCTTCTCGCCGTTCTCGCGATGCCCGCCGCCGCCCTGGCGCAAGGCACCAGCCCGTTGCGCATCGAGCAGCCCTTCGCCCGCGCCACCGCGCCGACGGCGCGCGCCGGCTCCGCCTACATGACGATCGTCAACGGCGCGGCGAGCGCCGATCGCCTGCTGCGCGCCGAATCGCCCGTCGCGGCCCGGGTCGAGCTGCACACGGTGATCAAGGAAGGCGATGTGATGCGCATGCGCGAGGTGCCCGCCATCGACGTGCCGGCCAACGGCAAGGCGACCTTGGCGCCGGGCGGCCTGCACATCATGCTGATGGAGCTCAACGCGCCGCTGAAGGCGGGCGACACGGCGGCGATCACGCTGGTCTTCGAGAAGGCCGGCCGCGTCGAGGTCGCGGTACCGATCCTGCCGCTTGGCTCCGCGCCCGCCGGCGAGCACAAGCACTGATGGACCTGGTCCTCGCCTCGACCTCGATCGCGCGCCGCGCGCTGCTCATGGGCGTCGGTCTCGCGCACGAGGCGCTGTCACCCGGCGTCGACGAGAATGTCGAGAAAGCCCGGCTGGGCGCGATTTCGGGCGAGGCGCTGGCGGCGGCGCTCGCCGACCTGAAGGCGTTGGCCGGCGCGCGCATGCGGCCGGGCGCGCTGGTGATCGGCGCCGACCAGACCTTGACCAGCGACGGCGCGCTCTACGACAAGCCGGTCGACCTCGCCGAGGCGCGCTCGCATCTGGTGCGCCTGCGCGGTCGCACGCACACACTCCATGCCGCGATCTGCGTCGCGCGCGACGATCGCGTGATCTGGCGCCATCTAAGCGAAGCACACCTGACGATGCGCGATTTCAGCGACGCCTTCCTCGATCACTACGTCGCGCTGTGCGGCGAGACGCTCACCACCTCGGTCGGTGCCTATCGCCTCGAAGGTCCGGGGCCACAGCTCTTCGAGCGTATAGAAGGCGATTACTTCACCATCCTCGGTCTGCCACTATTGCCGCTGCTCGACTTCCTGCGCGGTGCCGGGGTCGCCCGGAACTGACCGATGACACCCGATTTCGCCACCCTGCTCGCCGCCGCCCAGAACCGGCCTTTCGCCTTCATCGTCGGCTGGCCGGTCGAGCATTCGCGCTCGCCGCTGATCCACGGCTTCTGGCTGAAGGAGCGCGGCATCGTCGGTCATTACGGCCGCCTCGCCGTCGCGCCAGGCGGCGAGGCGTTGCGCGCCACGCTCGATTTCATCCGCAAGACACCGCACGCGCGCGGCTGCAATCTCACCCTGCCGCACAAGATCGACGTGCTCGGCATGCTCGATCGCATCGAGCCGGGCGCTGCGCGCATCGGCGCGGTCAACACCATCGTCAAGCGCGCCGACGGCACCCTGGAGGGCCGCAATACCGACGCCTTCGGTTTCATCGCCGCGCTGCGCGCCGGCGCGAAGGCGTGGCGGCCGAAGGCGGCGCCGGCGGTCGTGCTCGGCGCCGGTGGTGCGGCGCGCGCGGTGTGCCACGCGCTCATCGACGCCGGCGTGCCTGAATTGCGTCTGCTCAATCGCACGCGGCAATCGGCGATCGACCTCGGCGCGCAGGTGACACCCAAGGACGGCCGCACCGTGGTGATCGACAGCTGGGACCGGCGCGCCGCGGCGCTCGCCGGCGCCGGGTTGCTGGTCAACACCACGTCGCTGGGCATGAAGGGCGCGCCGCCGCTGGAGATCGAGCTCGCGGCGCTTCCGAAGAAGGCGGTGGTCAACGACATCGTCTACGTGCCGCTCGAGACGCCCTTGCTGGCGGCGGCGCGGGCGCGCGGCAACGCCACGGTCGATGGCCTCGACATGCTGCTGCACCAGGCGCGGCCGGGCTTCGGCGCGTGGTTCGACGTGGCAATGCCCGAGGTGACCTCGGCCTTGCGCCGCGCCGCCGCCGGCGATCTCGGCGCGCGTTGAGCATCTGTCATCCCGAGGCTACAACCCGCGGCGCTGGCGGAAATACAGCGCGAGCTTCACCCGGATGTCCTCGGCCAGATCGCGCGCGGCGCGCTCGCGCGCGTTCTCGCGCGCGGCTTCGGTGGCCGGCTGCGAGCGTGTCAGGTCAAAGCGCGCCACGGCGCGGCTGACGCCCGCGGTCAGCGTGGCACCGGTCGGATCGCGCAGGCTCCATGTCGCGCTGACGCGCAGAATCTGCAGCATCGCCACTTCATCGAGCCGTCGTAGCGGCGACTGCTCGGACTCGGCGCGCGTGACCACCAGGTTGTAGAGCGGCTGGCGCGGCTCGCCCTCGGGCGTGAGGTGGTCGAGCAGGGCGTTGCGCAGCACTTGCCCGCCACGCTCGGCGATGGTCGCGATCTTGATCGCCGCGAGGTCGCCGCGCACGCCACCCGACGGCGCGCCCGCCGGTGACACGCCCTCGCCGCCGCCGTAGAGCGGCCGCAGGCCGCAGGCGGGGAGTGCCGTCAGCGCCGCCAGTACCAGGCCGCGCCGCGTCGTATCGACGATGGCGCGACGAACGCTCACACCACCACGTTGACGATGCGGTTTGGCACGACGACGATCTTCTTCGCCGGCTTGCCGGCCATCGCCTTTATCACGTCGGCCTCGGCAAGAGCCGCGGCCTCCGCCTTCTCCTTCGGCGTGTCCTTGGCCAGCTTCAAGGTCGCGCGCAGCTTGCCGTTGACCTGCACCGCCACGGTGACGGCCTCGTCGGCCAGCAGCGCCGCGTCGGGCGTCGGCCAGGGCGCGTCGGCGACCAGCCCGTCGCGGCCCAGCAGGGTCCACAGCTCCTCGGCCAGATGCGGCGTCATCGGCGCGATCAGGCGCACGAAGATGTCGAGCGTCTCGGCCAGCGCCGCGCGATCGGAATCGGTCGTCGCCTTGAAGCCCTCGATGGCGTTGGCCAGCTCGTAAAGACGCGCCACCGCCTTGTTGAAGTGGAAGGCCTCGATGTCGGCGGAAATGCCGGCCGCCGCCTTGTGCGCGGCGCGGCGCAAGGTCATCGCCGCGTCGGAGAAGGCGCCATTGGCCTTGGCCGCCGACACGCCGCCGCCGATCGCCTCGCTCAACAGGCGGTAGAGCCGCTGCTGGAAGCGCCAGGCGCCGCTGACGCCGGCCTCGGTCCACTCCAGGTCGCGTTCCGGCGGGCTGTCGCTCAGCATGAACCAGCGCGCAGTGTCGGCGCCGTAGTCGCGGATGATCTGGTCGGGATCGACCACGTTCTTCTTCGACTTCGACATCTTCTCGGAGCGGCCCACCGTCACCGGCGAGCTGTCCGAGGCGCGCACGACGGCGCCGCCGTCGAGCCGCTTGATCTCGTCGGGGAACAGCCACGTGTTGTCAGCGGCACGGTACGTCTCGTGGCAGACCATGCCCTGCGTGAACAAGCCGTCGAACGGCTCGTCGCGGCCGGTCATGCGCACCTCGCGCATCGCGCGCGTCCAGAAGCGCGAGTACAGCAGATGCAGGATCGCGTGCTCGACGCCGCCGATATACTGGTCGACCGGCATCCAGTAGTGGTTCTCCTCGCGATCGAACGGCGCGCTCTCGACGCCGGGCGAGGTGAAGCGGTCGAAGTACCAGCTCGAATCGATGAAGGTGTCGAAGGTGTCGGTCTCGCGCCGCGCCGGCTTGCCGCACGACGGACAGGCGACATGATTCCACGTCGGATGGCGATCCAGCGGATTGCCCGGCGTGTCGAACTCGACGTCGTCGGGCAGGGTCACCGGCAGATCCTTCGCCGGCACCGGCACGACGCCGCAGGCATCACAATGGATCGCCGGGATCGGGCAGCCCCAATAGCGCTGGCGCGACACCAGCCAATCGCGCAGGCGGTACTGCACCGTGCCCTTGCCCTGCCCCTTGTCCTCCAGGTGGCGGATGATCGCGCGCTTGGCGTCCGGCACCGACAGACCATTCAGGAAGGCGGAGTTGTAGATCGTGCCGTCCTCGACGAAGGCCTCGGCGCCGATCGTGAAGCTCCGGGGATCGGCGTCCTTGGGCAGCACGACGGGAATCACCGGCAGGCCGTACTTGCGCACGAAGTCCAGGTCGCGCTGGTCGTGCGCCGGGCAGCCGAAGATGGCGCCGGTGCCGTATTCCATCAGCACGAAATTGGCGACGTAGACCGGCAGGGTCTCGCCATCCTTGACGATGTGCTTCACCGACAGCCTGGTGCGATAGCCCTTCTTCTCGGCGGTCTCGATCTCGGCGGCGCTGGTGCCGGTCTTGCGGCATTCGGCGATGAACGCCGCCAAGGCGGCGTCGTCCTTCGCCAGCCGCGCGGCCAGCGGATGGTCGGGCGAGATCGCCATGAACGAGGCGCCGAACAAGGTGTCGGGCCGCGTGGTGAAGATCTCCAAGGTCTCGCCGGGCTCGGCGCCCTCGCCGGTCAGCGCGAAGAAGACGCGCGCGCCCTCGCTCCGGCCGATCCAGTTGGCCTGCATCAGGCGCACCTTCTCGGGCCAGCGCGGCATCGACTCCAGGCGGCTCAGCAACTCTTCGGCGTAATGCGTGATCTTCAGGTTCCACTGCGACAGCTTGCGGCGCTCGACGGTGGCGCCGGTGCGCCAGCCCTTGCCGTCGATCACCTGTTCGTTGGCCAGCACGGTGTTGTCGACCGGATCCCAGTTGACCCAGGCTTCCTTGCGGTAGGCCAGGCCGGCTTGCCAGAAGTCGAGGAACATCTTCTGCTGATGGCGGTAGTAGCTGGGATCGCAGGTCGCGACCTCGCGGCTCCAGTCCAGCGACAGCCCCATCGACTTGAGCTGTCCCTTCATCGTCGCGATGTTTTCGTAGGTCCATTTCTTGGGATGGACCTTCATCTGCATCGCGGCGTTCTCGGCCGGCAGGCCGAAAGCGTCCCAGCCCATGGGGTGCAGCACGTTGAAGCCGCGGGCGCGGCGGTAGCGCGCCACCACGTCGCCCTGGGTGTAGTTGCGTACGTGGCCCATGTGGATGCGCCCCGACGGATAGGGGAACATCTCCAGGACGTAATACTTCGGCTTGGCGCGATCCATCTTCGCGCGGAAGGTGCCGCGTTCGTCCCAGGCCTTCTGCCACTTGGACTCGGTCTCGCGGAAATTGTAGCGCACGGGGGATTGGCTGGAGGACATGATCGGACCTGATGAGAACTCGGCGACGGGACCACAGGGCGCGAGCGCCCGACCGGCCTCAGTGGCCGGCGGCGATAAGTCGAAGGAGAGGTCGACGTCCGATCATCATGGGCGGGCAAGCTAAGGCCCGCCGCGCGATTGTCAACTCGATTGCCCGGCTGGTCGCCGCTCGCTCAGTTGCCCCGGGCGGCGATGCGCAGCTGGCGGGCGCGGGTGAGAATCGCGTTCTCGAACTCGAAGGCGGTCTTGGGGTCGACAGGCGCGTCGACCCAGCCGCGACCGCCCGCCTGCTGCTGGCGGATGATCGACGCGCGGATGGCGTCGGCCCGCAGATCGCGGTCGAGGATCAGCACCTGCAGCTTCAGCCGCTCGTTGGGCGACTCGGTGAACTGGAACCAGTCGGTGATGATCAACCCACCGAACGGGTCGGCCGACGCGATCGGCCACTTGTTGTCGATGATCACGTCGAGCGAGGCGCGCCACAGGAAGGCGTTGACGGCGATTCCCGGCTCGTTCAGCCCCTTGCTCTTCTCCTCGCGCGAGCCGAACAGGCCGCCGGGGCCGAACAGGCCGACGCCTTCCTGCCGGCCACCGCCAATACCCAGGCCGCGGTCCTGCTTCGGGCGGGTGAGCTGGTCGGGCAGCGCCGTGTCGTCGCCGCTGCAGCTTGCCAACCCGACCGACAATCCGGCGATGAGGATGATGGAGGCAACGCGCAGACCGCCCCGGATCGGGCGACGATGGCCTCTGAACATTGCGAGCGGCTCCCTGTGGCGGCGCGGCGGCTCGTGGGCCCGCCGGAGCGCCGAGACCGAGTTATAGGGGAAGTCCGCCCCCGGGAACAAGTCACGGACACGGAACGGGGGTGTCGACGCGGCACGCGGCGAAGGCGGTGATAGAAAACGCAATAATTTCAATGTGATAGCAAATAATGCTTTTGCTAAACATACTATATATAGCGTCACTCATAGGTCTTGCTCAATATATTGACGATCAGGGGTGTGGTTGGAGCGGGGCGCCAAGGCGGCCGATTTGTGGCGTTCCTGCCACACCCCGGGACCGAATCGGTTCATACGGCTTTGGTTTCTTGACCCCTGATAAGGCGCCGAGTTTAATCCGCCATGGCCCGTCGAGTGGCAGGAGCGGTTTTGGCCGAGTTGTGTGGCTAGCCCTTCTAAAACCGGTCGCCGTCGGTCCTGATCGCGAGACGCAGCAGAGAGAGAGGGAGAAATGAAGAAAGTCCTCCTGGGGACGACCGCTTTGATCGCAGGCGGCCTCGCGGCCGTACCGGCGATGGCGGCCGATCCCATCAAGATTGGTGTCGGCGGCTACATGCAGCAGTACTTCTCCGCCGGTAAGTTCGGCGGGATCGGAGTGCCGGGCGTGTCCGGCGTCAACTACCGCACCCCGAACTATCGCTACGAAGGCGAGATCTGGTTCATCGGCCAGACCAAGCTCGACAACGGCACCACCGTCGGTGTGCGCATCGAGCTCGAGGGTTGGGCGCAGGGTGGCCAGTCCTCGAACACTTCGGACCAGGTCGACGAAGAGTACATCTTCGCGTTCGGCAGCTGGGGCCGCATCGAGGCCGGCAGCATCGACGTCGTCGCCTACCGCATGTTCTACGGCGCACCGAGCGCCCTGCCGGGCTTTGGTTCGACGCAGTTCAACTTCGCTTCGGGCTCGGCGACGGGCACGGGCGCGAACGGCGGCCTGCACGCCTACGCGGGCGCGATCGGCACGTTCGGTGTCGATGCGAACCGCCTGAACTACTACACGCCGCGCTTCTTCGGCCTGCAGTTCGGCGTGTCGTATACGCCGCACATCAGCGCCAACGGCGGCGCCGCGAACTTCGCCCAGGCGAGCTCGGCGGGGACTTGCGGCTTCCTCGGCGGCGGCGGCAACGCGCCGTTCTGTACCCATGGGCAGAACGCCTACGTCAACGGCGTGTCGGTCAGCGTGAACTACGTCAACAAGTTCGGCGACCTCGGCGTCGCGGCGTCGTTCGGCTGGGACTTCGCGGCCTACGATGCCGGCGCTGTCAACAGCGGCCGGCAGCGCAGCTACCACGCGCTGGGTGGCGGTCTGCAGCTGAGCTATGCCGGGTTCACCCTCGGCGGCAGCTTCGGCTGGGACAACAACGGCCTGATCGCCGGCAACGAGAACCTGTTCTGGACGGCCGGCATCATGTACGAGACCGGTCCGTGGGCGGCGAGCTTCACGTACTTCGGCGGTACCCGTCGCGAGAGCCTAGACGCGCTGGCGGGCACGGGCGGTGCGGCCGGTACCGACCAGGTTCACCTGTTCATGCTCGGCGGCACCTTTCCCATCGGGCCGGGCATCAAGCTGATCGCCGGCTTCCAGTACGAAGCGGCCTCGGGCCAGAACCAGTCCGAGCGCACCGACAGCTGGAACTTCCTGATCGGCACCGAGCTGCGCTTCTAGTCGCAGCGACGTCCAGACGGATATCGGAGAGCGGGCTTCGGCCCGCTCTCTTTTTTTGTGCGCGATGTCTGCGCTGTCATCCCGAGCGCAGCGAGGGATCTGCGCAAGCAGCCTGGACCCCTCACTGCGCTCGAGATGACAGGAATCTCAACCTGGCCGGATCTTGGTCTAGCGCAGCAGACGCGCCAGCACGGCGTCGAGGCGCTGGCGCCCGGCCTCGGTCGCCCGCAGGCGATCATCGTCGAGAGTCAGAAATCCGCCCCGGATCAACGCCGAGAGCGCCCGCGCATCGACGACATCGGCGGCATCGCGGCCGGTGAGCGCGCGAAAGCGTCGCCGATCGATACCCTCGACCAGGCGCAGCCCCATCATCAGAGCCTCGCCCGGCATCTCGTCGGCGCCGATGACACGATCCTCGGCCGTCGCGTGACCTCGCGACTCGACCTGCTCCAGCCAAGCCTCCGGCCCGCTCGCCTGCCGCGTCGCGCGCTTGCCGCGTAAGCGCGCGGCGCCGTCGACGGCGAAGCGGCCGTGCGCGCCCGGTCCGACGCCGATGTAGTCCTCGTAGCGCCAGTAGATCAGGTTGTGGCGGCAGGCCGCGCCCGCGCGCGCGTAGTTCGAGATCTCGTAAGCCGGCAGGCCGCGCGCTGTCATCAGCGCGTTGGTCTCCTCGTACAAGGTCGCGGCCGTGTCTTCATCGGGCATGACGAAGCCACCGCGCGCGTGGTCCTGCCAGAATCGCGTGCCACGCTCCAAAGTGAGCTGATAGAGCGAGAGATGCTCGCCGGCCAGATCGAGCGCGCGCGCCAGCTCGGCACGCCACGCCGCCGGCGTCTGTCCCGGCCGCGCATAGATCAGGTCGAAGGAATGGCGCGCGAAGGTGACGCGCGCCGTGTCGATCGCCGCCAGCGCCTCGTCGACCGAATGAGCGCGCCCGAGGAAGCGCAGCGCATCGGCGTCGAGCGCCTGGACGCCCAGCGACACGCGATTGACGCCGGCCGCGCGCGCGGCCTGGAAGCGCGCTGCCTCGACCGAGGTCGGGTTGGCCTCCATGGTGACCTCGACATCGTCGGCGACGGGCCACAGGTCGCGGATCGCGCCGATCACCGCGGCGATCGTCGCGGGCGGCATCAGCGAGGGTGTGCCGCCACCGAAGAAGACGCTGTCGACAACGCGGCCCGGCGTACTCGCCGCGTAGTGCCTGAGCTCGGCGACCAAAGCCTCGCGCCAGCGCGCCTGGTCGACGCCTTCGCGAACATGGCTGTTGAAGTCGCAATAGGGACACTTCGAGACGCAGAACGGCCAATGCACGTAAACGCCGAACTGGCGCCCCGTCTCGTTCATCGAAAGCACCGCGCCACGAGCCTGGCGAAAGCGTCGGCGCGATGGCTGATGCGGTTCTTCATCTCGGGATCCATCTCGCCGCAGGTGATCGTCCAGCCATCGGGCTGGAAAGTCGGATCGTACCCGTGGCCGTTCTCGCCGCGCGGCGGCCAGACGATTGTACCGCGCATCTGTCCCAGCACGCTCTCGACATGGCCATCGGGCCACGCCAGGGCCAGCGCGCAGTTGAACGTGGCGGCGCGCGCCGCGGCGGTATCGGGCACGCCGCGTTGGGCGAGCTCGCGCTGGATGCGCGCCATGCCGGTCATCGCGTCGCGATTCGGGCCTTCCCAGTCGGCGGTGTGCAGCCCGGGCTCGCCGTCCAGCGCGTGCACCGCCAGGCCCGAATCGTCACCGAGCGACGGCAGGTTGGTGGCCGCCGCTGCCGCGCGCGCTTTCAGCTCGGCGTTCTCCAGAAATGTCGCGCCGGTTTCCTCGGGCACCGCCAGGCCAAGCTCGGCATGCGAGAGCACCCGCACGCCGAAGGGCGCCAGCATGGTGCCGATCTCCGCCGCCTTGCCGCGGTTGTGCGTGGCCACCACCAGCGTCGGTCCGCTGAAGCGGCGCGGCGTCATTGGCCGGGCCTCAGCCGCGCTCCAGCGCGGCGCGCTGATGGACGCAGAGCTCGGCGATGCCGCGCTTGGCCAGCGCCAGCAAAGCGAGGAACTCGGCTTCGCTGAAGGGATCTTTCTCCGCCGTGCCCTGCACCTCGACCAGGCCGCCGGCGGCGGTCAGCACGAAGTTGGCGTCGGCCTGCGCCGCCGAATCCTCGGGATAGTCGAGATCGAGCACCGGGGTGCCGCTGTAGACGCCGCAGGAGATCGCCGCGACCTGGCTGGTGATCGGCGACTTCTTCAGCTTGCCGGCCTTCTGCAGCCCCTTCATGGCGATCGCCAGCGCGACCCACGAACCGGTGACGCTGGCGGTGCGCGTGCCGCCATCGGCCTGCAGAACGTCGCAGTCGATCTTGACCTGGATCTCGCCCATCGCCTCGAGGTCGACGACGGCGCGCAGCGCGCGGCCGATCAGGCGCTGGATTTCCTGCGTGCGGCCCGACTGCTTGCCGCGCGCCGCCTCGCGGTCGGTGCGCGTGTGGGTCGAGCGCGGCAGCATGCCGTACTCTGCCGTCACCCAGCCGCGGCCGCTGCCCCGCATCCACGGCGGCACGCGCTCCTCGACCGAGGCGGTGCACAGCACGTGGGTGTCGCCGAACTTGGCCAGGCAGGAACCCTCGGCGTGGCGCGAGAATCCAGGGATCAGCTCGATGGTGCGCAATTGGTCGGGTGCGCGGCCGGACGGTCGGATGGACATGGGGCTCTGGGCGGGTTTGGCGAGCCTGCTATCATGGCCCGGCGAAACGCGACACGAGAAAATCGGATGGCGCAGGACAGAGCGACCTTCTCCGCGACATTGGCGCTGCTGGCCCGCAAGGGCGTGCGATACGCCACCGTCATCGACCTGGGCTGCGCGGACGGCCACTTCTTCGTGCAGCACCGCCCATTGTTCGCCGGCGGCGTGCCCGTCAACATCGACGCCAACGCGCTTTACGAGCCGTCGCTGAAGCTGGTCAAGGAGACGCTGGGTGGCCACTACCGAATCGCCGCCGTCTCCGACCAGCCGGGCGAGGTGACGATAACCCTCGCGGCCCACCCGTACTGGAGCTCGCTGCGCGGCAGCGGCGATCCATATTGGCAGCGACTCAACGGCATGACGAGCGGCCAACGGACGGTGCCGGCGATTCGTCTCGACGATCTCGCGCGCGAACTCGACCTGAAGCCACCCTATCTGCTGAAGCTCGATATCCAGGGCGCCGAGGTCCAGGCGCTGCGTGGCGCGCGTGACGTTCTGGGCAAGACCCATGTCGTGATCTGCGAGGCCGATCTCGACGATTTCCAGGCGATCAACGCGGAACTGGTGGCGTCGGGTTTCCGCCTCCATGACCTGACGCAGTTGAGCTATGCCAGCGACCAGACGCTGGGATGGTTCTATCCGGTCTATATCAACGAAAGTCTCGCCCACCTTGTGTCGCGCGCGTTCTGGCGCGAGGCCAGCAACGAGGCCGTCGTCAAGGCGCAGATCGAGCGGCGGACCAGCATTCTCGCCCAGCTGGGCGTGGAGCTGCGCCGGATCAAGGCGAGCGGCGGCAACGGCTAGGCCCGATCATCGCCCGTCCGTCCGACGCAGACGGTCCAGCGCGCGCGACGCGCCGGCCGGGTCGCGCAAGGGGCCGACGAAAATCTCGGGGGTCGCGCGCCCGTGCGCATCCGGCCCGGGCGTCATGACGACACCGCTTCCGAAGATGCCGTGCGAGCGCGGCTCGACCGCGCCGATCGCCTTGCCGGCGAGGCGCGTCGCGCCGCCGCGACGCGGCCGGACCGTGACCTGATCGCCCTCGATCTCGAGCGGCGGGCGCAAGCGCAGCTGGACCTGGTCAATGACGGCGAAGACGGCGATGCCGATACAGACCCACTGGGCGTAGACGCGGCCCTCGGTGAGCCAGATCGCGCCGCCGCCGATCAGCGCGAAGAGCAACGGCACGATGGCCGCCGCCAGCGGGTCGGCGTGGAACACCTGACGCGCCGGCGGGGCGTCGATGACCCGGTCGTCCATGGTCGCCATTCTCGCACCGGCCCGGCGTTGACGCTATCGGACACGGTCCCTAGATTCGTCGCATGCAACGGCCCATCACGCGGCTCGAGCCGGTGCCCCGGCCGGCGGCGAGCCGACCCCTCGTCGGCGCCGCGGCGCCCGTCGCCGAGCTCAACGATCGCGCGCGCGAAGTCTTTCGCCGCATCGTCGAATCCTATGTCGAGACCGGCGAGCCGGTGGGCTCGCGCACGTTGACGCGCCGGCTGACCGAGCATCTGTCGCCGGCGACCATCCGCAACGTGATGGCCGATCTCCAGGAATCCGGCCTGTTGTTCGCGCCGCACACCTCGGCCGGCCGGGTGCCGACCGAGGCGGGGCTGCGCCTGTTCGTCGATGGCCTGCTGGAAGTCGGCGTGCTGAGCGAAGACGAGCGCGCCGGCATCGAGGCGCGCTGCGCCGGCAATGGCCGCAGCGTCCAGGAGGTGCTGGAACAGGCCAGCACGCTGCTGTCGGGCCTGTCGCGCTGCGCCAGCATGGTGGTGGCGCCGCGCAGCGAGCAGCCGCTCAAGCACATCGAGTTCGTGGCGCTGGGTCCGGGCCGGGCGCTGGTCGTGCTGGTAACCCAGAACGGCACGGTCGAGAACCGGCTGATCGAGCTGCCTTTGGGGCTTTCGCCCTCGGCCCTGGTCGAGGCGGCGAACTACCTGTCCGCGCGCCTGATCGGCCGCACTTTCGACGAGGCGAAGGAGGAGATCGCCGCCGAGCTCGCCAGCCAGCGCGCCCAGCTCGACACGCTGACCCAACGCGTGGTCGAAGCCGGGTTGGCGACCTGGGGTGGCGGGCCGGGCTCCTCGCTGATCGTGCGCGGCCAGGCGCGTCTGCTCGAGGACGTCACGGCGCTGGCCGATCTCGAGAACATCCGCCGTTTGTTCGAATCGCTGGAGCGCGGCGAGAGCTTCGTGCGCCTGCTCGACCTCGCCGGCGGTGGCCAGGGCGTGCAGATCTTCATCGGCGCCGACAATCCGCTGTTCGCCAATACCGGCTGCTCGGTGATCGTCTCGCCGCTGCGCGGCGAGCGCGAGAAGATCGTCGGCGCCATCGCCGTGGTCGGCCCCACGCGCATGAACTACGCCCGCATCATCCCGCTGGTCGACTACACCGCGAAGGTCGTCGGTCGCCTCGTCGGCTAATCCGGTGGCGCCGGGTTGACCCCGGGCGGGCGACCCCCTAAGTCAAGGCGGTCAGACGGCGAGGCACAATGTCTCGCCGTCGCCATTTCAATCCCGCATGGCCCGCCCCATCATGCCGTCCGATCCCGCCTCCCATAAGCTGTTTCCCGACGACCCGGGAGCGCCGGAGCCGGAATTCAGCCTCGACATCCCCGAGCCGCCGCGCGCCGAGCAGGCCGATCCGGCGACCGTGATCAAGGAGGCCGCCGAGGCCAGGATCGCCGAGCTCGAGGCGCAGCTCGCCGAGGCCAAGGACCAGTGGATCCGCGCCGTCGCCGACGCCCAGAACGCCCGTCGCCGGGCCAAGCTCGACGTCGAGGAAGCGCACAAATTCGCCGTCACCCGCTTCGCCAAGGACGTGCTGTCGGTGGGCGACAATCTCGGTCGCGCCTTGCAGGCCCTGCCGCCGGGCGGCGAGGGGCTGGACGATCGGCTGAAAGGCGTGGTGCAGGGCGTCGAGGCCACCCAGCGCGAGCTGCAGGCGGTGCTGGAGCGCAACGGCGTCAAGAAGATCGACGCCCAGGACAAGCCGTTCGATCCCAACCTGCACCAAGCGGTGGCCCAAATCCCCGATCCGTCGCGGCCCAACAACACCGTGGCCCAGGTCTACCAGGACGGCTATGTGATCAACGATAGGCTACTGCGCGCAGCCATGGTGGTGGTTGCCACCGGCGGGCCGTCGGCGACCGCGGCCGAGGCGCCGCCGTCGACCAAGTAGCGGCCGCCATGGAAAACCATAGCATCGCGCCCGCGACACATGGGCCCGTCGCAAAAATGCCGTATGCCGCCGCCTGGCGAGCCGTTGCAGGGGTATCCGGACGCACTATATAGCCCTTTGGCAAGCGCGGCTTTTCGCCGCTCAATCCATTTTCGAACTCCAGGGGGGACGTCCCGGTGCCGTCAGGGCCGAACGGATCCCGCCGCTGACAAGAGAGGCAAGGCATCATGGCTAAAGTCATTGGCATCGATCTCGGGACGACCAATTCCTGCGTCGCCATCATGGAGGGCAGCGACCCCCGGGTGATCGAGAACTCCGAGGGCGCCCGCACCACCCCCTCGATGGTCGCTTTCGCCGATTCCGGTGAGCGGCTGGTCGGCCAGTCGGCCAAGCGCCAGGCGGTGACCAACCCGACCAAGACGCTCTATGCCGTCAAGCGCCTGATCGGCCGCCGCTTCGAGGACCCGATGGTCCAGAAGGAAATCGGCCTGGCGCCCTACAAGATCGTCAAGGCCTCGAACGGCGACGCCTGGGTCGAGGTCGACGGCAAGCAGTTCAGCCCAAGCCAGATCTCCGCCTTCATCCTGATGAAGATGAAGGAGACGGCCGAATCGTATCTCGGCGAGACCGTCACCCAGGCCGTGGTCACCGTGCCGGCCTACTTCAACGACGCCCAGCGCCAGGCGACCAAGGACGCCGGCCGCATCGCCGGCCTCGACGTGCTGCGCATCATCAACGAGCCGACGGCGGCGGCGCTGGCCTATGGCATGGACAAGAAGAAGACCGGCCTGATCGCGGTCTACGATCTGGGCGGCGGCACCTTCGACATTTCCGTGCTGGAGATCGGCGACGGCGTCTTCGAGGTCAAGGCGACCAACGGCGACACCTTCCTGGGCGGCGAGGACTTCGACCAGCGCGTCATCAACTACCTCTCCGACGAGTTCAAGAAAGACCAGGGCATCGACCTGCGCGGCGACAAGCTCGCGCTGCAGCGCCTGAAGGAAGCGGCCGAGAAGGCCAAGATCGAGCTCTCCAACAGCAAGGAGACCGAGATCAACCTGCCCTTCATCACCGCCGACGCGTCCGGCCCGAAGCACCTCGTGATGAAGCTCTCGCGCGCCAAGCTCGAGGCGCTGGTCGACGATCTGGTGCAGCGCACCCTTGAGCCGTGCCGCGCCGCGATGCGCGACGCCGGCGTGACGGCGGGCCAGATCGACGAGGTCATCCTGGTCGGCGGCATGACGCGCATGCCCAAGGTGATCGACACCGTGAAGCAGTTCTTCGGCAAGGACCCGGCGCGCAACGTCAACCCCGACGAGGTCGTGGCGATCGGCGCGGGCGTGCAGGGCGCGGTGCTCAAGGGCGAGGTCAAGGACGTCCTGCTGCTCGACGTCACGCCGCTGTCGCTGGGCATCGAGACACTGGGCGGCGTGTTCACCCGCCTGATCGAGCGCAACACCACGATCCCGACCAAGAAGAGCCAGATCTTCTCGACCGCCGACGACAACCAGACGGCGGTGACCATCCGCGTCTTCCAGGGCGAGCGCGAGATGGCCTCGGACAACAAGCTGCTGGGCCAGTTCGACCTGGTCGGCATCCCGCCGGCGCCGCGCGGCGTGCCGCAGGTCGAGGTCACCTTCGACATCGACGCCAACGGCATCGTCTCGGTCACGGCCAAGGACAAGGCGACGTCCAAGGAACAGCAGATCCGCATCCAGGCGTCCGGTGGCCTGTCCGAGGCCGAGATCCAGAAGATGGTCAAGGACGCCGAGCAGCACGCCACCGAGGACAAGAAGAAGCGCGAGCTGGTCGACGCGCGCAACCAGGGCGAGGGCCTGGTGCACGCCACTGCGAAGAACCTCGCCGAGCACGGCGAGAAGGTGCCGGCGACCGACAAGGCGGCGATCGAAGGCGCGCTGGAGTCGCTCAAGAGCGTGCTGGCTGGCGAGGACGTCGAGGCCATCAAGGAGAAGACCAACGCGCTGGCGCAGGCCGCCATGAAGCTGGGCGAGGCGATGTACAAGGCGCAGGAGGCCGACCCGCAGGCGGCGCCGGGCGCCCAGAGCGCGGCCGGCCCGGGCGCTGCGGCCAACAAGGACGACAAGGTGGTCGACGCCGATTTTACCGACGTCACCGACGCCAAGAACAAGAAGACCGGCTCGGGCGGCTAAGGCGACCGGACGTGATCGACGCCCCCATCCGTGCTATCCGCGCCGGGTGGGGGCGTTCGCGTGTTGCGGACCTTGGGGAAGGGGCGCCGGATAGCCGCTCCGGATGGGCGTGATGGCTCAGGACTACTACGAACTGCTCGGCGCCAGCCGGACCGCCAGCGCGGACGACCTGAAGAAGGCCTACCGCAAGCTGGCGATGAAATACCACCCGGACCGCAATCCGGGCGACAAGGAAGCCGAGAAGAAGTTCAAAGAGATCAACCACGCCTACGACGTCCTGAAGGACGATCAGAAGCGCGCCGCCTACGACCGCTACGGCCCGGCGGCCTTCGACGGCAATTCCAACGGTCCGGGCGGCCCCGGCGGCGGGCCCGGCGGTTTCGAATTCACCGGCGGCTTTGCCGACATCTTCGAGCAGATGTTCGGCAACATGGGCGCCGGCCAGCGCAATGGGCCGGGCCGCGGCGCCGACCTGCGTTACAATCTCGAGATCTCGCTCGAAGAAGCCTATGCGGGCGCCGAGGCCAATGTCCGCGCGCCCAGCTCGGTGACCTGCGAGGCCTGCCAAGGCAGCGGCGCGGAGCCGGGCTCCAAGCCGGTGACCTGCCCGACCTGTCAGGGCCGCGGTCGCGTGCGCATGCAGCAGGGGTTCTTTACCGTCGAGCGCACCTGCCCGACCTGCCACGGCGCCGGCCAGAAGATCGAGAAGCCGTGCCGCGCCTGCAACGGCGCCGGCCGCGTGCGCAAGGACAAGACCTTGCAGGTCAAGATTCCGCCCGGCGTCGAGGACGGCACGCGCATTCGTCTGAGCGGCGAAGGCGAGGCCGGCGCGCGCGGCGGCCCGCCGGGCGATCTCTATGTCTTCCTCAGCGTGCGCAAGCACAAGATGTTCGAGCGCGACGGCGCCGACCTGCTGTGCCGCGCGCCGATCAGCATGGTCACCGCCTCGCTGGGCGGGCACATCGAGGTGCCTACCCTCGACGGCAAGACCGCGCGCATCTCGATCCCCGCCGGCACCCAGTCGAGCCACCAGTTCCGCCTGCGCGGCAAGGGCATGCCGGTGCTGCGCTCGACCCAGAAGGGCGACCTCTACATCGAGACCGTGGTCGAGACGCCGGTCAACCTCACCGCCCGGCAGAAGGAGCTGCTCAAGGAATTCGAGGCCGCCGGCAAGGACGGCAGCACGTCACCCGAATCCGAGGGCTTCTTCAACAAGGTGAAGGAGATGTTCGGCGGCGACGACTGATCGCGTCGGCTTGACGGATCGCCGCCCAGCGCCGCATCGTCCGTCATGGTCTGGACGCACAATGTCGTCACGTTCGACGACGGCAAGCCGCGCTGCGGCTGGGTGAGCGACGATCCGCTCTACCGCGCCTATCACGACGACGAATGGGGCCGCCCGCACCGTGACCCCAACGCGCTGTTCGAGCTGTTGATCCTCGAAGGCTGCCAGGCCGGCTTGAGCTGGATCACCGTGCTGCGCAAGCGCGCGCACTACCGCAAGGTCTACGACGGCTTCGATCCAGAGAAGATCGCGCGCTATACGCCCGCGAAGCTCGACAAGCTCACCGCCGATCCCGGCATCGTGCGCCATCGCGGCAAGATCGAGGCCTCGGTCGGCAACGCCAAGGCCTGGCTGGCGCTGGCCGAGCGTGAGGATCCGGTCGCCTTCCTGTGGTCGTTCACCGGCGGCAAGCCTGTGGTGCGGCGGCCGAAGACGTTGAAAGACGTGCCGGCGCAGACGCCCGAGAGCGCGGCGATGTCGAAGGCGCTGATGAAGCTGGGCTTCCGCTTCGTCGGCTCGACCATCTGCTACGCCTTCATGCAGGCCACCGGCATGGTCGACGACCATGTCGCGGGCTGCCACTGCGTCACGGCTGCGTCCCGCTCAAGAAGCGTTCCAGCACGGCGCGCGTGAGGCGCTGGTTGTTGCGGTACCAACTGTCGGATGAGAAGAAGACCGGTTCGTCCTTGTCCCAGCCGCTGCAGCTATAGTCGGACTGCCGCGCGAAGAAGGCGACGAACGCCTCCTCGTCGGTCCATTCCGCGATCGGCCGGCTGAAATCGTAGCCGCCATCGTGCACGTCGCACAGCTTCACGCCGGTCGTGGTGCGGATCAGCCCCTGGCCGCAGAAATCGCGGTGACGGTCGTAGATCACGCCCTCGTTGATCGCGGTATCCATGAGCTTGCGCCAGACGTCGCGCGCCAGCGCCTCGCCGAAGGGCCGGCGATCGAGCTCATCGCGCAACTCGCGCGCCCGGCCTTCGACCTCCTCGGGCGTCGCATGACGTGGCGCCACGATCGGTCGCGGACGCCTGATCATCGACCAGATCACGAAGCCGAGGGCGCCGAGAACCAGAAGCAGGACGATCGCCGCGATCATGGTGGCCGTGCCAATCCTTGGGAGACGGGGCGATACACGTTACAACAGGAAACGGACAGTGGAGGGGGCGATGGATATCGCGATCACGGGCGCCGGTGGGCGCATGGGCCAGATGCTGGTGCGGCAGATCGCCAAGACGCCGGGGGCCAGGCTGGTGGCGGCGATCGAGGCGCCGCGCAGCAATCTCGTGGGCCGCGACGCCGGCGAGCTGGCCGGCATCGACGCCGCCGGCGTGAAGATCACCGACGACGCGGGCGCCGGCATCGCCGCGGCCAAAGTGGTGATCGACTTCACCGTGCCGGCGGCGACGGCGGCACACGCGACGATCGCCGCGCAGAAGGGCGTCGGCATGGTGATCGGCACCACAGGGCTGGACCCGGCGCAGACCAGGACCGTGCACGAGGCGGCGACCAAGGTGCCCGTGATGTGGGCGGCCAACATGTCGCTGGGCGTCAACATCCTGCTGGCGCTGGTCGAGCAGACCGCGCGCCTGCTCGATCCGGCCTACGACATCGACATCCTGGAGATGCACCACCGCCACAAGATCGACGCGCCGTCGGGGACGGCACTGGCGCTGGGCATGGCTGCGGCGGCGGGCCGCGCGGTGCAGCTCGATCAGGTCTGGCGCAAGACCCGCGATGGTCATACCGGCGCGCGGCCCGCCGGCGAGATCGGCTTCGCGACCTTGCGTGGCGGCGACGAGGTCGGCTTCCACACCGTGCACTACGCCGGCATCGGCGAACGGCTGGAGCTGACCCATCGCGCCTTCAGCCGCGAGATCTACGCCAATGGTGCCGTGAAGGCGGCGCTGTGGACCGAGGGCCGCAAGGCCGGGCTGTACACGATGAAGGACGTGCTGGGACTGGCTTAAGCCCAATCATGATCGAAGCGGCGCGCCTTCATGCGCGCCAGCGCGGCGCGCAGATCGTTCGCGACCTCCAGCCGTTCCTCGGGCGTGAGGAATCGGCCGACGACCAACCGGGTACCGCGCGAGATCAAGGTCAGGCGGCTCTCGTGCTCCGGCGGATCGTCCATCTCGACGCGCAGCCAGGCGGCTTCCAGCCGAGACTCCTCGACGACGCCCTCGGGATCGATGCGCGTGACGACGAGGTCGGTGTCGGTCAGCCTCAGCGTCTCCGACAACCGGCCGCTTCTGTAGTTCAGCCGGAACAGGAAGACGACCAGCGCGATATCCAGGCCCATGAAGCCGATCACCGGCCAGGCGCCGAGCAGGAACATCGGCACGCCGAGAATGAAATTGGCGGCGATCAGCGCGGCGATGAGGACGTGAAAGCCCTCGCGCGGCAGGCTGCGATGCGGCAGCAAGGTGGCGTCGAAATGGACGGCTTGAGGGACCGGCTGCGACATGGCACCAGACTAGGCGCGCATCCCCGCGTGCGCCACTCCAAGAGGCCGCGCCCGCATGCCGCAGCTCAAGCCCGCCGCGATCCACGAATTCTACAGCCGCCTGCGCGCCGCCATGCCCGAACCGAAGGGCGAGCTGGAAAGCGGCAACGTCTACCAACTGCTGGTCGCCGTCGTGCTCTCGGCGCAGGCCACCGACGTCGGCGTCAACCGCGCGACCAAGGCGCTGTTCAAGATCGTCCAGACGCCGGCGCAGATGCTGGCGCTGGGCGAGGCCAAGCTGATCGGCCACATCAAGACCATCGGCCTCTATCGCGGCAAGGCGAAGAACGTCATCGCGCTGTCGAAGATCCTGATCGACAAGCACGGCGGCGAGGTGCCCAACGACCGCGAGGCGCTGGAGGCCTTGCCCGGCGTCGGCCGCAAGACCGCCAACGTCGTGCGCAACATCGCCTTCGGCGAGCCGACCATCGCCGTCGACACGCATGTCTTCCGCATCGGCAACCGCACCGGCCTGGCGCCGGGCAAGACGCCGCTCGAGGTCGAGCTCAAGCTGCTCAAGCGCACGCCGGCCGAATTCCTGCAGCACGCGCACCACTGGCTGATCCTGCACGGCCGCTACGTCTGCAAGGCGCGCAAGCCCGACTGCCCGACCTGCGTCGTGCGCGATGTCTGCGCCTACAAGGCGAAGACGACGGTTGAATGAATTCCTTCTCCCCGCGCAGGCGGAGAGAAGGAAAGATCAGCTCTCCGCCTTGATGCCCGCCGCTTTCACCAGCTCGCCGTAGCGTGGCAGCTCGCGTTTCAGGAGCGCGTCGACGTCAGCTGGCGACAACGGCGCGGGTGGCAGCACGGCGCCGGCGGCTTCGAGCTTCTGTTGCACTGCTTCGTCCTTCAGCGCCTCGACGGTCGCGGCGTGGATGCGGGCGACGATGTCCTTCGGTGTCTTGGCGGGCACCAGGGTCACGTACCAGGATTCGACCACCGAATCGGCCAGCCCCGCTTCGGCGAAGGTCGGCACATCGGGAACGGACTTCAGGCGCTGCGAGGCGGCCACCGCCAGCGGCCGCAGCTTGCCGGCGCGGATATGCGCGCCTGCCAACACCGGCGGCAGCAGGGCGAAATCCAACCGCCCTTCGAGCAGGTCGGGCATGCCCGGCGGAAGGCCGCGATAGGGTACGCCGGCCACGGCGGCGCCGGTGCGCACCCGCACCATCTCCATGTTGAGATGCATGGAGGTACCGATGCCCGGGCTGAGATAGGTCAGCTTGCCCGGCTCGGCCTTGGCCTTGGCGATCACATCGGTCATCGACTTGAACGGCGAGGCGGCGGGCACCACGGCGATCGCCGGCACGTTGCAGAGATAGGCGGCGCCAGCGAAATCGCCGACCGGATCGTAGTCGACCTTCTGCAGATGCGGCGTGACGACGTGGCTGACGGTAGCGAGCAGCCACGTGTAGCCGTCGGCCGGTGCCTTGGCGACGATGTCGGTGGCGATCGCGCCATTGGCCCCGGTCCGGTTGTCGGCGATCACTTGCTGGCCCAGGAGCCCGGCCAGTTTCTCGCCCACCGCGCGGCCCACGACGTCGACGATGCCGCCGGCGGGGAAGGGGATGACGAATCGCGGCGGCCTGGCGGGGAAGGCCTGCGCGCGGACGCCCGACGACGCAAGAACAACGGCGCCCGCCAGCGCCGCGCGACGTGTGATCATGACGGTTTCCCCCTCTTATCTGGTTTGTCCTTCGGCGACGAACGCCGCAAGCACGCGCGCCACCTTGGCCATCGCGGCGCGGCTGTGTTCGATCAGCGCGTCATGGGCGATCGCCTGGGCGCTGTCGCCCTGGCCGGCGGCGTGGTTCACGACGATGTTGATGGCGGCGTAGGGCAGATCGAGCTCGCGCGCCAGCGCGATCTCGGGCATCGCCGTCTGGCCGACCACGTCGCAACCGTCGCGCTTCATGCGGGCGATCTCGGCGGCGGTCTCCAGCCTGGGGCCATTGGTGCAGCCGTAGCAGCCACCATCATGCACCGCGACCCCTGCGGTGCGCGCCGCATCGAGCAGGCGCCGCCGCGGCGCGGCGCTGAACGGCCAGGTGAAGTCGATATGCCGGACGGCGCCGCTCTCGCCGTCGAAGAAGGTCAGCGGCCGGCCCGACGTGTAGTCGATGATCTGATCGGGCACGACCAGGGTGCCGGGACCCCAGCCATCGCGAATGCCGCCGACCGTGGCGATGGCGACGACGCCCTCGACGCCTGCGTCGGCGAGCGCGCGGATATTGGCGCGGTAGTTGATGCGATGTGGCGGCACGGCGTGCGCCTCGCCGTGGCGCGGCAGGACGACGACCGGCGCGCCACCCCAGCTGCCGTACAGCAGCGGCGAGGACGGGCTGCCGTAGGGCGTCTCAGCCTGCACGCGCCGCTCGATCGTCAGGCCGGGCAGCGCTTCGGGCCGGGACCGGGCGATGATGGCGAACATGGCGGGCTCCGCGCGAGGGGAGCCGCCATGCTACGGTTTCCCGCGGGAGGAACGCCATGCTTGAAACGACGATCGCCGGCAGCTTGCCCAAGCCGCTCTGGCTGGCGAAGCCGGGCGTGCTGTGGGCGCCCTGGGCGCTGGAGGGCGAGGCGCTGGCGGTGGCCAAGCTCGACGCCACCATGCTCTCCGTCGCCGAGCAGGCACGCTGCGGCATCGATATCGTCAGCGACGGCGAGCAGGCGCGACAGCATTTCGTGCACGGCTTCCTGGTCGGCGTCGAGGGCGTCGACTTCAACAAGAAGAAGCGCATCGGCATCCGCAACAACCGCTACGAGGCGGATTGCCCGACCGTGGTATCCGAACTTCGCCGCACCGGCCCGGTGCATTCGGCCGAGGCCAAGGCCGCGCGCGCGGCGACGACGAACAAGCTGAAATTCACCCTGCCCGGGCCGATGACGATTATCGACACGCTGGCCAACGAGCACTATCGCGACAAGGTCGACATGGCGATGGCCTTCGCCCGACTGCTCAACGAGGAGGCGCGCGAGCTCGAGGCTGTCGGCGTCGACGTGATCCAGTTCGACGAGCCGGCGTTCAATGTCTACATGGACGAGGCCGTGCAGTGGGGCATCGACGCGCTGCATGTCGCCTCGGAGGGCCTGCGCTCAGCCACCGCAGTGCACATCTGCTACGGCTACGGCATCGAGGCCAACATCAAGTGGAAGGAGACGCTGGGCCAGTCCTGGCGGCAATACGAGCAGGTCTTCCCGGCGCTCGACCGCAGCCGCATCCAGCAGGTCTCGCTGGAGTGCGCCGCCTCCAAAGTGCCGCTGGAGCTGATCGGCCTGCTGAAGACCAAGACGGTGCTGGTCGGCGCCATCGACGTAGCCAGCGACGTGGTCGAGACGCCGGAGCAGGTCGCCGCGACCATCCACGCGGCGACGAAGTTCGTCGACGCCGAGCGCATAATTCCCTGCACCAATTGCGGCATGGCGCCGATGGCGCGCGAGACCGCCTACGGCAAGTTGCGCGCACTGGCTGATGGCGCGGCGCTGGTTCGCAAGAGCCTCTGACCGGCTGACACGGCCGCGCTATTCGGTGTTGGCGTTCCTGCCGATCGCGTAGTGCTTGGCGCCGATAAGCGAGCCATCGGGTCCGAAATGCTTGACCGTGCCTTCGAACTGGTCGAGCACGCCGGAGGGGTAACGAAAGGCCGGACGCCCCGGCATGCTGACGACGTTGTACTGCTTATAGGTCGACACCAAGAGCGTGCAGGCGGTCGTCGCCGCGATCGCCCGACACATCTCATCGCCGACCTCGCCGGCGGCGACGCGGCAGGCGTGGATCCAGATCTTTCCGACCTTTTCGCGCCACGGCTCGAAGAGGTGGGAGTGCTGCGCAAAGAACCCCTGGCCCATCTGCAGGAAGCCCGGCGCACCATGGCAGTGGATGATCACATTGGTGATCTTGCCGCCCGGCGCTCGGCCGGCGGCCGTGACCACCCGCTGTATGATGCTGTTGCGTGTCGCCTCGGGCCGGACGATTTCCGTCGCCCATTGCGGGAAGATCGACTGGGTACGGGTGTCGTTGAGCGATAGGGCAGGCTGGGGAATTCTGTACACGGCCGCCGTCCAAGTGAGCAGTCGCTCATAAACTAGCACAGTGCGCGGGCCACGCAAGGGGGCGATTCCCCTACAGAGCGCGCGTCTCGCCGATCTTCGGCAGCCAGATATCGTCGTCGACATAGCCGCCGGTGCGTGCGGCGGCGCGGAAGCGTTCGGGCGGCTCGAAGGGCGGCTCGGCCGAGAGCACGATGGCGCCGTAATGCATGCCCAGCACGCGCCGCGCGCCCAATGCGCGCGCCATATCGACGGCTTCCTCCGGCGTGGCGTGGCTGAAGCGGAAGAGATCGCGCGGCTCGTAGGAGCCGATGCCGAGCATCGCCAGGTCGATCGGCGCGTGGCGCTGGCCGATCTCGGTGAAGATCGGGCCGAAGGCGCTGTCGCCGCCGAAGAACAGTCGCTTGCCGCCGCCCTCCAGCACATAGCCGCACCACAAGGTGCGGTTGAGATCGAACAGTCCGCGCCCGGAGAAGTGCACCACGGGCTCGGCGACGATGCGCAGCGGCGCGTTGGAGTCGCGACCTATGCCGATCTCGTGCCGCCAGTCGACCTCGACGACATCGATGAAACCGAGATCGTGCAGCGTGGTCGCCAGGCCCAGCGGCACGATGGCGCGCAAACTGCCCTTGTCGCGCAGTGCTGATAGCGTGCGCGTGTCAAGATGGTCGTAGTGGTTGTGCGACAGCAGCAACACGTCGATCTGCGGCAGCTCCTGCGCGCGCAGCGCCGGCGGCGTGAAGCGCCGCGGCCCCACGCCGTCGATCGGCGAGGCGTAGTCACCCAGGAATGGATCGGTCAGTATGGTGCGGTTGGCTAGGCGGATCAGGAACGAGGCGTGGCCCAGCCAGGTGACGCTGTCACGCCGCGCATGGGCGTTCAGGCCCTGCACCGTCTCCGACTTGGACAGGACGAAGCCCTGGGGCGCGACGGGACGGCGATCGACATGGCGCGTGCGCCACAGGAAGCGAAGGATGGTGGAGAAATGGGAATTCTTCGGGGCACTGCCCGGCGGATTGCGAAAGCCGCGCGCGCCGTGATGGGCCGGCGGCTCGTCGGAGTCCGGCACAATGTCGTCGGCGCTCATGGCGACAGAGATGGCAATTGGCGTCGCCGAATGCCAGCCCTGTTGCTGGCGGCGTGCGTGGCGATCGGCGCGCCGGCCCTGCCGGCCCTCGCGCAGAAGGCCGGTAGCACATGGCGCGGGCAGGTCTTGCAGCCCTATCCCGACGGCAAGACGGAGATCTATCCGGTTCGGATGACGATCGGCGATGCCGGCGGGACGATCGACTATCCGACCTTGTCGTGCGGCGGCACGCTGACGCGGCTGCGCGCCATCGGCGACGTCGTCGAGTACCGGGAAAAGCTCACCTATGGCGTCAGCCGTTGCGTCGACAACGGCATGGTTGGCGTGCGGATCAAAGGGCGGCTGCTGCTATGGCATTGGACGGGCGAGGCGGCCGGCTACCCGGATGACGGCGCCAGCGCCGTGCTGAAGGAGGCGCCACTCACGAACTGAGTTTGCGGCGTAGCTCGTAAAGCAGGTCCAGCGCCTCTTTGGGCGTCAACTCGTCGGGATTGACCGTGCGCAGCTCGGCCTCGACCAGCGATGCGCGCGCCGGGGCCTCGGCGAGGCCCTTAGGCCGTGCCGGCGCGGCGGCGAAAAGCGGCAGGTCGTCGGCTAGCCGCGAGACGGCACCGGACTGGTCACCCTTCTCGAGTGCCGACAGGACTTCCTCGGCGCGCGTGACGACCGCGGCCGGCAGGCCGGCGAGCTTGGCGACATGGATGCCGTAGGAGCGGTCGGCGGCGCCGGGCGCGACCTCGTGCAGGAACACGACCTCGTTCTGCCACTCCTTGACCCGCATGGTGTGCGGCTTCAGCGCGTCGAGGCGCGCGGCCAGCGCGCCCAGCTCGTGATAGTGCGTGGCGAAGAGCGCCCGGCACTGGTTGACCTCGTGCAGATGCTCGAGCGTCGCCCAGGCGATCGACAGGCCGTCGAAGGTGGCGGTACCGCGGCCGATCTCATCGAGGATCACCAGGCTTCGCGCCGTCGCCTGGTTGAGAATCGCCGCCGTCTCGACCATCTCGACCATGAAGGTCGAGCGGCCGCGCGCCAGATCGTCGGCCGCGCCGACCCGGCTGAACAGGCGGTCGACCACGCCGATGCGCGCGCTCTCGGCCGGCACGTAGCCGCCGATCTGCGCCAGGATGGCGATCAGCGCGTTCTGCCGCAGGAAGGTCGACTTGCCGGCCATGTTGGGGCCGGTCAGCAGCCACACGCGGCGACCCTCGCCAAGATCGCAATCGTTGGCCACGAAGGCGCCCTCGCGCCGCTTGCGCAGCGCTGCCTCGACCACGGGGTGGCGGCCGCCAGCGATCGCGAAATCGCTGCCCTCGACAATCACTGGTCGCGTCCAGCGCTCCTCGACCGCGAGCTCGGCCAAAGCTGTGGCGACATCGAGCGCGGCCAGCGCGCGACCAGCGGCGGCGATGCGCTGGGCCTCGGCGATCGCCGCGCCGAGGAGCGCCTCGAACAGCTTGAGCTCCAGCGCCAGCGCCGCGTCGGCGGCGCGGCCGATCTTGCCCTCGATATCGGCCAGCTCGCCCGTCGTGTAGCGCGTGGCGCTGGCCATGGCCTGGCGATGGATGAAGCCGTGGGCGGTGGGCTCGAAGCGGCCGAGATTCGCCTGGGTGATCTCGATGTGATAGCCGATGACGTTGTTGTGGCGGATCTTCAGCGAGGCGATGCCGGTGCTCTCGCGGTATTTCGCCTCCATCGCCGCGATGGTGCGCCGGCTGTCGTCGCGCAGCCCGCGCAATTCGTCGAGCTCAGCCGCGTGGCCCTGGCGGATGAAACCGCCATCGCGCGCCAGCAATGGCAGGTCGTCGGCCAGCGCCACGGCCAAGGTCTCGACCAGCGGCGTGTGATCGGACATCGCCGCGATCAGGTCGGGGATGTCCGCTGGCTTGATGCGCGCGCTGTCGCCCTGCAGCACCAGCGCGATCTCGCCGGCCTGACGCAATCCGTCGCGCAGCGCCGCCAGATCGCGCGGGCCGCCGCGACCGACCGACAGCCGTTGCAGCGCGCGTTCGATATCGGGCACGCGGCGCAAGGTCTCGCGCAAACTCTCGCGTAGCGCGGTGGCCTCGACCATCAGCGACACGAGGTCCAGGCGGCGCGCGATGGCGGCCGGTTCGGTGAGCGGCGCGGCGAGCCGCTCGGCCAGCAGCCGCGCGCCCGGGCCGGTCAAGGTACGATCGATAGTGGCGAGCAAGGTGCCGGCGCGGCCGCCGTCGAGCGCGCGGGTGAGTTCCAGGTTGCGGCGCGTCGCGGGATCGATCGCCATGACGGCGTCGTCGCGCTCGCGCGACGGCGGCGATAACGCAGGGACCTTGCCGGCCTGTGTGAGCTCGACATAGTCGACCAGCGCGCCGCAGGCGGCGATCTCGGCGCGCGAGAAGCTGCCGAAGGCGTCGAGCGCGGCGACACCAAATAGCCGCTCCAGCCGCTTGCGCGCGTTGTCGCTGTCGAAGCGGCTCGACGGCATGGGCGTGAGCGCCGTCTTCCAGTCCTGTGTGGCGGCGGCGATGTCGTCGCGCGCCAGCAGGCGGTCGGGCAGCAGCAGCTCGCCCGGCTCGAGACGGGCCAGCGCGGCGCCCAGCGCCTCGGCCGTGATCGGCTGGGTGGCGAAGCCGCCGGTCGACAGATCGAGCCAGGCCAGCCCCAGCTCGCCCTGCGCCTCGGACAGGCCGGCGAGGTAGTTGTGCGCGCGCGCGTCGAGCAGCGAGTCCTCGGTGAGGGTGCCTGGCGTGATCACGCGCACCACGTCGCGGGCGACCAGCGCCTTGCCGCCGCCGCGCTTGCGCGCCTCGGCCGCGTCCTCGATCTGGTCGCAGATCGCCACCTTGAAGCCCTGGCGGATCAGGCGCGAGAGATAGGCTTCGTGGCTGTGCGCGGGCACGCCGCACATCGGGATCTCGGCGCCGTCGTGCTGGCCGCGCCGTGTCAGCGTGATGTTCAGCGCCTTCGCCGCCGTGACCGCGTCGTCGAAGAACATCTCGAAGAAATCGCCCATCCGGTAGAACACCAGATGGTGGGGATGGCGACGCTTGACCTCCAGGTACTGCCGCATCATGGGCGATGCGAGCGAGGCGGCCGTCGCGTCGGGAGGGGTGGGAGCCTCTGGCACGATTGAAGCGGTCGATGGCGAAGGAATTGTGCTGCCGACGCTAGCATGGCCGGTGTTTCGCCGTCACCGCCACTCGGCTATGAATCGGGGATAAACGCCGAAGCCCCGCACCAGGAGCGCGCAGATGGCCGCCGAGCCCAACGAGCTGGAACAGAATCGCGACCTCGGGGCCGATTCGCTGCGCATGCACGCGGAGGGCCGGCCGGGCAAGCTGGAGATCGTCGCCACCAAGCCGCTGGTCACCCAGCGCGATCTTTCGCTCGCCTATTCGCCCGGCGTCGCCGCGCCCTGCCTGGAGATCCAGAAGGATCCCTCGACCGCCTACGACTACACCGCCAAGGGCAACATCGTCGCCATCATCTCCAACGGCACCGCCGTGCTGGGCCTGGGCGATCTCGGCGCGCTCGCCGGCAAGCCGGTCATGGAAGGCAAGGCGGTGCTGTTCAAGCGCTTCGCCGATGTCGACGGCATCGACCTGGAGGTCGACACCAAGGATCCCGACGAATTCATCAACTGCGTGAAGCTCTTGGGTCCGAGCTTCGGCGGCATCAACCTGGAAGACATCAAGGCGCCGGAGTGCTTCATCATCGAGCAGCGTCTGCGCGAGCTGATGGACATTCCGATCTTCCACGACGACCAGCACGGCACCGCCATCGTCTCGGCCGCCGGCCTGATCAACGCGCTGCACATCACCGGCCGCTCGATCAAGGACATCAAGATGGTGGTCAACGGCGCCGGCGCCGCCTCGATCGCCTGCGTCGAGCTGATCAAGGCGATGGGTGTGCCGCACGAGAACGTCATCCTCTGCGACACCAAGGGCGTGCTCTACCAGGGCCGCACCGAGGGCATGAACCAGTGGAAGTCGGCGCACGCCGTGCGCACCAAGGCGCGCTCGCTGGAAGAGGCGATGAAGGGCGCCGACGTCTTCTTCGGCCTGTCGGTCAAGGGCGCGGTGACCGCCGACATGGTGCGCAGCATGGCGGCCAAGCCGATCATCTTCGCCATGGCCAACCCCGATCCGGAGATCACGCCGGAAGAGGTCGCCGCGGTGCGTGGCGACGCCATCGTGGCCACCGGGCGCAGCGACTACGCCAACCAGATCAACAACGTGCTGGGCTTCCCCTACATCTTCCGCGGCGCGCTCGACGTGCGCGCCACGACGATCAACGAGCCGATGAAGATCGCCGCCGCCGAGGCGCTGGCCAAGCTGGCGCGCGAGGACGTGCCCGACGAGGTCGATCGCGCCTATTCCGGCCGGCGTCTGCGCTACGGCCCGGACTACATCGTGCCGGTGCCGTTCGATCCGCGCCTGATCGTCGAGGTCTCCTCGGCGGTGGCCAAGGCGGCGATGGACAGCGGCGTGGCGCGCAAGCCGGTCATCGATATGGAGGCCTATCACCGCGAGCTTGCCGGCCGTCTCGATCCGGGGTCGAGCTGGCTGCAGGGCGTGCTGGAGGACGTGCGCGCCAATCCCAAGCGCATCGCCTTCGCCGAGGGGGAGGAGGAGCGCACCATCCGCGCGGCCATCGCTTTTCGGGATGCGGGGTACGGGACGCCGATCCTGATCGGCCGCGAGGAGATCGTGCGCGAGACGATGAAGTCGCTGGGCGTCGAGGACAGCGGCGGCATGGAGATCCACAGCGCGCGCAAATCGACCAAGAACCAGGCCTATACGGACATGGTCTACGCCCGCCTGCAGCGCCAAGGCTTCCTGCGTCGCGACGTGCAGCGCATGGTCAACCAGGGCCGCAACGTCTTCGGCGCCTGCATGGTCGCGGCCGGCGACGCCGACGGCCTGGTCACCGGCATCACGCGCCGCTTCCCGGAATGCTACGCCGATGTCACGCGCGTCATCGACGCGGAGCGCGACAAGGTGCCGATCGGCTATTCGATCGTCGTGTCGCGCGGGCGCACGGTGTTCCTCGCCGACACCTCGGTGAACGAGACGCCGACCTCCGAGCAGCTCGCCATGATCGCCCGGCAGATGGCGCGCAACGCGCGTCACATGGGGCACGAGCCCAGGGTGGCCTTCCTGTCCTTCACCAATTTCGGCTCGCGCGAGATCGAGCGTACGGCGCGCATCCGCGAGGCGATCGGCGTGCTCGAACGCTCGCAGGTCGATTTCGAGTTCGAGGGCGAGATGCAGGCCGACATGGCGCTCGACTTCGAGCTGATGAAGAGCGTCTACCCCTTCGTCCGCCTGACCGGACCGGCCAACATCCTGATCATGCCGGGACTGCACTCCGCCCATATCTCCTCGCGCCTGATGCAGATGCTGGGCGGCGTGACCGTGTTCGGCCCGGTGATCGACGGTCTGCGCCAGCCGGTGCAGATCGTGCAGATGGGCGCCACCAGTGGCGACCTCGTCACCCACGCCGCGCTCGCCGCCTACCACTCGATGTCGCCGCGCTGAGTCTGTTTAATATATTTTCTATTTTAAGAAAAGAAGATTTATGGTTTCATCGCCGCCCCTGACTTGGAGGTGCGGCGATGGCCCGAATCCGAACGATCAAGCCCGACTTCTTCCGGCATCACGAGCTGTGGTTGGCCGAGTGTGACAGCGGCCTGCCGCTGCGCGTGGCCTATGCCGGCCTGTGGTGCGTCATCGACCGCGCCGGCCGTTTCAAGTGGCGGCCGGCTGAGCTGAAGATCCAGGTCCTGCCCTACGACGAGGTCGACTTCGCGCGCGTGCTCGACGCCCTGGTGCACCACGGCTTCGTGCGCCGCTATACGGTCGGCGGTGTCGAGTACGGTGTCGTGCCCAGCTTTCCCCGGCACCAGGTATTCAACGTCAAGGAGCGAGCGTCGAGTTTGCCCGGACCGGACCAGGACGAGCCCTGTGCCGGCACGGTGACGGACCCGTGAGGAAGGGAAGGGAAAGGAAAGGAAGGGGAAAGGAACGGATATTCCGACTGGAGTCGGCCGCGTCAAACGCGGCGGCTGGTTTTGATCAAGACCACAAAATCGCGGCGTATAGTCTGACCCGATGGCCGATAACGAACCCAGCCTGCCGTTACGGCGCCACCTGATCGCCAACGCCGTGGTGCTGGCGCCGACGGTGATCGTGCTGGGCGTGATGGCCGTGGCGGGCTGGCTGCCAGTTTGGCATGCGATGGCGGCGATGGCGGCGATTGGATGCCTCACCGCCATCGTCGTGCGCCGCTATCTGCATTCCTTCGTGCGATTTTCGCGTTACGTCGAGACCCTGGCGCGCGGCGAGGAGTCCGACGTGCCGCGCTTCGTGCTGTCGCCCGCGGCCGAGGAGCTCGCCACCGGCGTGCAGGCGCTCGACGGCATGTGGCGGCGTCAGCGCGAGGCGATCGCCGGGCTGCAGGTCTCGGCGCAGACCATCGTCGATGGCCTGCCCGACCCGCTCTTCGCCGTCGATCGCAGGCGCCGTCTGGTGCGCTGGAACCGGGCCGCCAGCGATCTCGTGGGTACGCCGACGGCCGATCGCGACCTGTCGGCGACCGTGCGGCATCCCGCGCTGCTCGATGCGATCGACGCGGCGCTGGAGGCGCAGGCGCCGATCGACACGGCGATCGTCGAGCTGGCGCTGGCCGGGCCGCCGGAGCGCGTCTTCTCCGCCCACGTCAAGCGCCTGCCGCGCGCCACCGCCGACGGCTCGCTGGCGCTGATCGTGCTGCACGACATCAGCGCGTTGCGCCGCGCCGAGCGCATGCGCGCCGACTTCGTCGCCAACGCCAGCCACGAGCTGCGCACGCCGCTGGCGGGCCTGGTCGGCTTCGTCGAGACCCTGCGAGGCCCGGCGCGCGACGACCCCGAGGCGCGCGCGCGCTTCCTCGCCATCATGGCCGAGCAGACCGACCGCATGCGCCGCCTGGTCGAGGACCTGCTGTCGCTCTCGCGCATCGAGCAACGCGAGCACGAGCCGCCGACGGCGCGCGTCGATGTCGCCGGCGTGCTGCGTGGCGTGCGCGACCTGATCGACATGAAGGCGCGTCAGCGCGGCGTCACCGTCGCGTTCGATATCCCCGACGATCTGCCTGCCGTGACCGGCGACGCCGACGAGCTGACGATGGTGTTCCAGAACCTCGCCGACAATGCGGTGAAGTACACGGCGGCCGGCACTGCGGTTCGGGTGGTCGCGAAAGCCGGGGACGGCTGGGTCCGCGTCCATGTCGTCGACCAGGGCGAGGGTATCGCCTCCGAGCATGTGTGGCGCCTGACCGAGCGCTTCTATCGCGTCGACACGGCGCGCTCGCGCGAGATGGGCGGCACCGGCCTGGGCCTGGCGATCGTCAAGCACGCGCTCAGCCGCCATCGCGGCCGACTCGAGATCGACAGCGAACCGGGCCGCGGCACGACCTTCACGGTGGTCCTGCCGGTGGCGCTACCCTCTCAATCCCAAGGTGAATCACGCCCCGTCGACCCTGCGTAGCGGCGCACCTCAAGCCCGGCCGACAAGTTATCCACCTGTTGGTCGAATTCATCAAAGCGTAACAATCCCGCAATAGAACGGTTGTGCCCTCTTCATAGGACTGCGGCCCGACGGCGTGACCGTTGGGGCCGCCGGTCGCTCGAACAAGGAGCCTCCATGTCCAACCGAAGCATTGCAGCCGGCGCGCTTATCGCGCTCGCGGTGGCCGGCCTGGCGCCGGTCCAGGCGCTCGCCCAGAGCACGATCAAGGTCGACGGGTCGAGCACCGTGTTCCCGATCACCGAGGCGGTAGCCGAGGAATTCCAGAAGGCCAACAGGGGCGTCAGGGTGACGGTCGGTATCTCCGGCACCGGCGGCGGCTTCAAGAAATTCTGCCGCGGCGAGACCGATCTCTCCAACGCCTCGCGGCCGATCCTGAAGTCGGAAATTGACGACTGCGCCAAGGCCGGCGTCCAGTACATCGAGATCCCGGTCGCCTTCGACGCGCTGACGGTCGCGGTCAACCCAAAAAACACCTGGGTGAGCGCGATCACCATCGCCGAGCTGAAGAAGATGTGGGAGCCGGCGGCCAAGGGCACCGTCATGAAGTGGAAGGACGTCAAGGCCGGGTGGCCCGACCAGCCGCTCAAGCTCTACGGCGCCGGCGCCGATTCCGGCACCTTCGACTATTTCACCGAGGCGGTTACCGGCAAGGCCAAGGCGTCTCGCTCCGACTTCACGGCGTCGGAGGACGACAACGTCCTGGTGACCGGCATCGAGAACGATCGCAACGCGCTGGGCTTCATTCCCTACGCCTACTTCCAGCCGCACGCCGCCAAGATGAAGGCGCTGGCGATTGACGAGGGCAAGGGCAAGGGCGCGGTGTCGCCGTCCGAGAAGACCGTGGTCGACGGGACCTACAGCCCGCTGTCGCGCCCGCTGTTCGTCTACATCAACGTCAAGGCGCTCGATCGCGCCGAGGTCAGGAACTTCCTCGATTTCTATTTGAAGTCTCAGGCGCTCATCAAGGAAGTGAAGTATGTCGCGCTGCCCGACCAGGCCTACGCGATCGCGCGCGAGCGCATCGCCAAGAAGACGGTCGGCACAGCGTTCGGCGGCCACCCGGAAGTGGGCCTGCCGATCCTCGAGCTGCTGAAGCGCGAGCCGAAAGTCTGACGGAGCGTGACGGCGGGGAGGCTTCCCCGCCGTCACGCTCGTATTGGGGGACATCGAGATGGCGAACCTCGCCCAGCCCGCCACGACGCGGCTGAACTCGCCACAGGCGGTCGCCCGACGCCGGCGCCAATACATGCGCGAGCGCGCGATCGAGGCACTGCTCTTCGCCTGCGCCGCGGTGTCCGTGGTCGTCACGCTCACGATCGTCCTGGTGCTGATCCGCGAATCGCTGGCGTTCTTCAGCCATGTCTCGATTGTCGAGTTCCTCACCAGCAGGACCTGGACGCCGCTCTTCTCCGACGCCGAGTACGGCATCCTGCCGCTCGTGCTGGGCACCTTGCTGTCGTCGCTGGTGGCGCTGCTCGTCGCCCTGCCGCTGGGTATGGTGATCGCGATCTATCTCAGCGAGTTCGCCGGCGCCCGGGTGCGCGAGACGCTCAAGCCGTTCCTGGAGCTGCTCTCCGGCATCCCCACCGTGGTCTATGGCTACTTCGCGCTGCTGATCGTCACGCCGCTCTTGCAGGCGACGATCCTGCCCAACTTGCCGGGCTTCAACGTTCTGAGCGCCGGCATCGTCATGGGCATCATGATCATTCCCTACATCAGCTCGCTCAGCGAGGACGCGATGCGCGCCGTGCCCGACAGCCTGCGCGACGGATCGCTGGCGATGGGCGCCACGAGGCTGCAGACCTCGATCAAGGTCGTCGTGCCGGCGGCCTTCTCGGGCCTCGCCGCCGCCGCCGTGCTGGCGATCTCGCGCGCCGTGGGCGAGACCATGATCGTCGCTATCGCCGCTGGCCAGCAGCCCAACTTCACCTTCAACCCGACCGAGTCGGCGGCGACCATCACCGCATACATCGCGCAGGTGGCGCTCGGCGACCTGCCGCATGGCTCGATCGCCTACCAGTCGATCTTTGCCGCCGGCCTGACGCTGATGGCGATGACCCTGGTGTTCAACCTGGCCGCCTACTGGCTGCGCAAGAGATTCCGGGAGGCCTACTAACCATGGCCGCGACCGACACCGTATCGACCGACCGGACACCACCTAGCCGGGGTTTCGGCGCGACGGAGCGCATCCAGCGCGCCCGTCGCGCCGAGGCGGCATTCGTCGGCCTGGGCATCGTCGTCACCAGCGTCGGCGCCGTCACGCTGATGGCGCTGCTCGGCGGCTTGCTGAGCGACGGCTGGGCCCGGTTGACGCCGGAGTTCTTCGGCAACTTCCCGTCGCGTCGCGCAACGCAGGCGGGAATCCTCGCGGCCTGGGTCGGCTCGCTATTGGTCGTGCTGGTCTGCGCCTTCGTCGCCGTGCCGGTCGGCGTCGCCGCCGGCGTCTATCTCGAGGAATACGCGCGGCGCAACTGGATCACCGATGTCATCGAGATCAACGTCAACAATCTCGCCGGCGTGCCCTCGATCGTCTACGGCCTGCTCGCGTTGGGCGTGCTCGTCTACGGGTTGGGGCTCGGCCAGAGCGTCGCCACCGCCGGCCTGACGCTCGCCTTGCTGATTCTGCCGATCGTCATCGTCGCCACGCGCGAATCGGTGCGCGCCGTGCCCTACTCGATCCGCGAGGCCGCCTATGGCGTCGGCGCCACCAAGTGGCAGGTCACCTCGCATCACGTCCTGCCCTACGCCTCGCCGGGCATCTCGACCGGTGTGATCATCGGCCTGTCGCGCGCGCTGGGCGAGACGGCGCCGCTGGTCATGATCGGCGCGCTGTCGTTCATCGCCTTCCTGCCGACGCCGCCGGTGCGCGATTCGTTCCCCTACATCTCGTTCCAGTGGCTGCTCGATCCGTTCACCGTGATGCCGATCCAGATGTTCAACTGGGTGTCGCGCCCCGATCCGGCCTTTCAGGCCAACGCCGCGGCGGCCGGCCTCGTATTGCTGGTGATGACGCTGGCGATGAACGGCTTCGCCATCTGGTTCCGTATCCGCATGCGCTCGAAGATCAAGTGGTAGACCGCGCGTCGATCACATCGTCCAGGGACACTTCATGCCGACCGTGCTCAACATAGTCTCGCCGATGGATGCGTTGCCGCCGCCCAAGATGGAAGGCGTCGACGTCAAGGTGTTCTACGGTGCCAAGCAAGCGCTGTTCGACGTCAGCCTGCCGGTCCGCAACCGCAGCGTCACGGCGATGATCGGTCCGTCCGGCTGCGGGAAGTCGACCTTCCTGCGCTGCCTCAACCGCATGAACGACGTGATCCTGGGCGCGCGCGTCGAGGGCGCGATCACGCTCGACGGCCAGAACGTCTACGACAAGACGGTCGACGTGGTGCAGCTGCGCGCCCGGGTCGGCATGGTCTTCCAGAAGCCCAACCCGTTTCCCAAGTCGATCTACGACAATGTTGCCTATGGCCCGCGCATCCACGGGCTTTCGGCCAACAAGGCCGAGCTCGACGGCATCGTCGAGACCAGCCTGAAGAAGGCCGGCCTGTGGAAGGAGGTCGCCGATCGCCTCGACCAGCCTGGCACCGGCCTGTCGGGCGGCCAGCAGCAGCGCCTATGCATCGCGCGCGCAATCGCGGTCAGCCCGGAGGTCATCCTGATGGACGAGCCGTGCTCAGCGCTCGATCCGATCGCCACGGCGATCATCGAGGAACTGATCGACGAGCTCAGGCAGAACTTCACCATCGCCATCGTCACCCATTCAATGCAGCAGGCCGCGCGCGTCTCGCAGTACACCGCCTTCTTCCATCTCGGCTATCTGGTCGAGTACGGCGAGACCAGGCAGATCTTCACCAATCCCAAGGAAGCGCGGACCCAGGCCTATATCACCGGCCGATTTGGCTGAGGCGAGTGGCGTTCGGAGGACTCCCGATGGCGAACGAGCATCTGTTCAAGCGCTTCGACGAGGAGCTGTCGCGGCTCGACTCGAGGATCAGCGAAATGGGCGGCCTTGCCGAATCGCAACTCGCGCGCTCGCTGCAGGCGATCCGCGAGCGCGACAGCGGCCTCGCCGAATCGGTGATCGCCGCCGACGTCCGCATCGACGCGATCGAGAAGGATATCCAGGAACACGTGCTGCAGATGCTGGCTCTGCGCCAACCGATGGCGATCGACCTGCGCCAGATCCTATCGGCGGTTAAGATGGCGACCACGCTGGAGCGCATCGCCGACTACGCCAAGAACAACGCCAAGCGCTCGCTCGTGCTGATGCAGGGTGCGGCGCTACCGCGCGCCATCGGCGGCATCGACCGGATCGGCCGGCTGGTGCAGAGCCTGCTGACCGACGTGCTCGACGCCTTCGCCAAGAACGATGTCGCCGCCGCCGAGGCGGTGTGGAAGCGCGACGAGGAGATCGACGACGTCTACAACGGCCTGTTCCGCGAGCTGCTGACCTACATGATGGAAGACCCGCGCACGATCACGGCGGGCACCCATCTGATGTTCATGTCCAAGAACATCGAGCGCATCGGCGATCATGTCACCAACATCGCAGAGCTGATCGCCTTCCGCGTCACCGGCACGTCGTTCGCGTCGGATCGTCCCAAGGGCAGCGGCGCGATCTACCGGCCCGCCTGAGTATCGAGCGACGATGACCGCGATCCAGCCGCATATCCTGCTCGTCGAGGACGAGAAATCGCTCGTCGAGCTGATGCGCTACAACCTCGAGCGGTCGGGCTACCGCGTGACTGTGGCGACCAATGGCGAGGAGGCGCTGACCTCGGTCGCCGACGATCGACCCGACCTCGTGCTGCTCGACTGGATGCTGCCGCTGATGTCGGGCCTGGAGGTCTGCCGCCAGCTCCGGCGCCAGCCGACCACCTCGAACATCCCGATCATCATGCTGACGGCGCGCGGCGAGGAGGGTGACCGCATCCGGGGGCTGGACGCCGGCGCCGACGACTACGTCTCCAAGCCGTTCTCGCCCAGCGAGCTGGTGGCGCGCATCCGCGCGGTCTTGCGCCGCATTCGCCCGGCCTTGGCCGACGAGGTGCTGGAGTACGCCGATATCGCCATGGACCTGGTGCAGCACCGCGTGATGCGCGGCGGCAAGCCGGTGCATCTGGGCCCCACCGAGTTCCGCCTGCTACGCCACCTGATGGAGCACCCCGGCCGGGTCTTCTCGCGCGAGCAGCTGCTCGACGCGGTGTGGGGCCGCGACGTCTATGTCGAGGCGCGCACCGTCGATGTCCATATCCGTCGCCTGCGGGTGGCGTTGAACGGCGAGCGCCACGCCGACGTCATCCGCACCGTGCGGGCGGCGGGCTACGCCCTCGACGTCCAGCAGGCCTGAGCAGTCGTCATTCCACCAAGCAGTGGTGGATTGCGTCATATACCTGACGCCCACGCGACATGGCCCTGTCATACGGGCCGAGCATCCTGCGGATGGTTTGGAGCGTGGTCGGCGGCTCTTCCCCGTTTCCGCTGGCGGACGCCAACCTTGGCCCTCTCGTCCCCACGGCGAGAGGGCTTTTTCTTCGCCGGCTCGGCCCTGTTCGGAGTGCCCGGAAACGGTTAGAAGACCGGCCCACGGGGGCCAGGGCTCGCCCGGACAGCGGGCGGCCGAGATCCCATATCGGACCAGAGGAGACTTCCAGGATGAATCGTCGCAAGTTCGTCAAGCGGGCCGGCGTTGGGGGCGTCGCGGCCGCGACCCTCGTCGCGGCGCCGGCGATCGCGCAATCCATGCCCGAGGTGAAGTGGCGCCTGGCGTCGAGCTTTCCCAAGAGCCTCGACACCATCTATGGCTCGGGCGAGTTCTTCGCCAAGCGCGTCGCGGCGCTGACCGACAACAAGTTCCAGATCCGTGTCTTCGCCGCCGGCGAGATCGTGCCCGGCCTGCAGGTGCTCGACGCGGTGCAGAACGAGACGGTCGAGTGCGGCCACACCGCGTCGTACTACTACGTCGGCAAGGACCCGACCTTCGCCTTCGACACCGCCGTGCCCTTCGGCCTCAACACCCGGCAGCACAACTCCTGGGTCTATCACGGCGGCGGGCTCGAGCTGATGCGCGAGTTCTACAAGGACTACAAGGTCACCTCGTTCCTGATGTCGCACACCGGCGCGCAGATGGGCGGCTGGTTCCGCAAGGAAATCAAGACCGTCGAGGACATGAAGGGCGTCAAGATGCGCATCGGCGGCTTCGCCGGGCAGGTGATGACCAAGCTCGGCGTCGTGCCGCAGCAGATCGCCGGCGGCGAGATCTATCCGGCGCTGGAGAAGGGCACGATCGACGCCGCCGAATGGGTCGGCCCCTATGACGACCAGAAGCTCGGCTTCAACAAGGTGGCGCCGCACTACTATTACCCCGGTTGGTGGGAAGGCGGCGCGGCGCTGTCGCTCTATGTCGGCCTGAAGGCGTTCGATGCCTTGCCGCCCATGTACAAGGAAGTCCTCGCCTCGGCCTGCGCCGAGACCACCGACTGGTCGGTCGCCAAGTACGACGCGCAGAACCCCAAGGCGCTGCGCGAACTGGTCGCCGGCGGCACCAAGCTGGCACCCTATCCGGCAGCGGTGCTCGAGGCCTGCTACAACGCCGCCGTCGAGCTCTACGCCGAGACCTCGGCGAAGAACGCCAAGTTCAAGAAGGTCTTCGATTCGTGGAAGGCGTTCCGCAACGACCAGGTACTGTGGTTCCGCGTCGCCGAGGGCACCTTCGACAACTTCATGGGCCGCATGTCGGCGCAGAACAAGCTCTGAGCCGGTCCGGCTCCGGCAGGAAGGCCCCGCTTCGGCGGGGCCTTTTTCTTCTTGGCTCGTGTATCATGCGGCACCGGCGTCGGGGGCGCCTGGGTACCCCCGCGTTCGATAAGGCCGGCCAACGGCTCATGCCAGCACGGGAGACTTTCATGGACAGACGGAGACTTCTGAAGACCGCGGCGATCGGCGCCGCCGCCAGCACGCTCGCCGCGCCGGCGATAGCGCAGGCCCTGCCGGAGCTCAAGTGGCGCCTGACGTCGAGCTTTCCCAAGTCGCTCGACACGCTTTTTGGCGGCGCCGAGTCCTTCGCCAAGCGGGTCGCGCAGCTCAGCGACAACAAGTTCCAGATCCGCGTCTTCGCGCCGGGCGAGGTGGTGCCGGCGCTGCAGGCGCTCGACGCGGTGCAGAACGGCACGGTCGAGATGTGCCATACCGCCAGCTACTACTTCGTCGGCAAGGATCTGACCTTCGGCTTCGACGCCGGCGTGCCCTTCGGGCTCACCGCGCGCCAGCAGCACGCCTGGATCACGCAGGGCGGCGGCGCCCAGCTGATGCGCGACTTCATGGCCGAGTACAACGTCGTGACCATGCCGGCCGGCAACACCGGCGTGCAGATGGGCGGCTGGTTCCGCAAGGAGCTCAAGACGCTCGACGACGTGAAGGGCCTGAAGATGCGCATCCCCGGCATCGGCGGCCAGGTCTGGTCCAAGCTGGGCGCCGTGCCGCAGCAGATCGCAGGCGGCGAGATCTACCCCTCGCTGGAGCGCGGCGCGATCGACGGCGCCGAATGGGTCGGCCCGCACGACGACGAGAAGCTCGGCTTCCACAAGGTGGCGCCGTTCTACTACTACCCGGGCTTCTGGGAGGCCGGCACGCAGATCAGCCTGATGGTCAACAAGGGCCTGTGGGACGGCCTGCCGCCGATCTATCGCGGCATGATCGAGGTCGCCGCGGCCGAGACCAATGGCGACATGATGGCGCGCTACGACCACCAGAACCCGCAGGCGCTGCGCCGGCTGGTGGCCGCCGGGGCCCAGCTCAGGCCCTATCCGCGCGAGATCCTGGCGGCGGCCTGGAAAGCGACCCACGAGCTCTATGACGAGATTTCGGGCAAGAACCCGAAATTCAAGGCGGTCTATGAGCCGTGGCGCAAGTTCCGCGACGATCAATATTTGTGGTTCCGCGTCGCCGAGCTGACCTACGAGAACTTCGCCTTCACGGCGGCGCAGACCGTCCGATAGCCGGCTTTGACATTCTCCGGGCGCGTGGCAATGTCCGCGCGCCCGGGGCCTAAGGGACGGACAGAAGCGGCCGCCTGGGTACACTCGTGGGCCGCTCAGGAGGCATTCAAGTCATGAACAGGCGTAAATTTGTCAAGCAGGCCGGCGTCGGCGCGACGGCTGTGGCAACGGCCAGCGTCGCCGCGCCGGCGATCGCGCAGTCGATGCCGGAAGTGAAGTGGCGTTTGACGTCGAGCTTCCCCAAGTCGCTCGACACGCTGTACGGCGGCGCCGAACTCTTCGCCAAGATCATCGGCGAGATGTCGGACAACAAGTTCCAGATCCGCGTCTTCGCCGCCGGCGAGATCGTGCCCGGCCTGCAGGTGGCCGACGCGGTGCAGAACGCGACCGTCGAGATGGGCCAGACCGCGGCCTATTACTATTTCGGCAAGGATCCGAGCTTCGTGTTCGAGACCGGCCTGCCGTTCTCGATGAATCAGCGCCAGTATCTCGCCTGGCTGACCCATGGCGGCGGAAGCGCGCTGGTCAACGAGTTCTACAAGCAGTACGGCATCACCAGTTTCCCCTTCGGCGGCACCGGCTGCCAGATGGGCGGCTGGTTCCGCAAGGAGATCAACTCGCTCGATGACCTGAAGGGCCTGAAGTTCCGCGTCGGCGGCTTCGCCGGCCTGATCCTCACCAACCTGGGCGTCGTGCCGCAGCAGATCGCCGGCGGCGACATCTATCCGGCGCTCGAGAAGGGCACGATCGACGCCTGCGAGTGGGTGGGTCCGTACGACGACGAGAAGCTCGGCTTCAACAAGGTCGCCAAGTACTACTACTACCCGGGCTGGTGGGAAGGCGCCTCGGTCGGCTCGATGTACGTCAACAGCAAGGCGATGGAGTCGATCCCGGTCGGCTATCGCAAGATGATCGAGGCCGCGTCCGGCCTGGTCACCAGCTGGATGGTGCCGAAGTACGACGCCGGCAACCCGGCGGCGCTGAAGCGCCTGGTGGCTGGCGGCGCAGTCCTCAAGCCGTTCCCGCGGCCGGTGCTCGAGGCTTGCTTCGACGCGGCCTACAAGTACTACGACGAAGTGTCGGCCAAGAACGCCGGCTTCAAGAAGATCTACGACAGCCTCAAGGAGTTCCGCGCCGACCAGAACCTGTGGTTCCGCGTCGCCGAGAACACCTTCGACAACTTCAACTTCTCGATGTCGGCGCGCGGCCGCTAGACCCGCCACCGATCTCGGCTGTCACGAAGCCCCGCCGCAAGGCGGGGCTTTTTCTGTCCTGGGGTTGCAAATCTTCCCGCCGGTGTCAGAGTCTTTTCATCCCGCGAGACAAGACGGGCTCATGCAACAGGGAGGATAGCGCCAATGAATCGTCGCAAGTTTGTCAGGACCGGTGCCGTCGGCGCCGGAGCCGTCGCGGCCGCCTCGATCACCGCGCCGGCGATCGCGCAGGGCATGCCGGAAGTCAAATGGCGCCTGACGTCGAGCTTCCCCAAGTCGCTCGACACGCTCTATGGCGGCGCCGAGCATTTCTGCAAGCGGGTCGGTGAACTCACCGACGGCAAGTTCAGGATCACGCCCTTCGCCGCCGGCGAGATCGTGCCTGGCCTGCAGGTGCTCGACGCGGTGCAGAACGCCACGGTCGAGATCGGCCAGACGGCGGCCTACTACTACATCGGCAAGGACATCACCTTCACCTTCGACACCGCGGTGCCCTTCGGGCTGAACAGCCGCCAGCACGTCGCGTGGTGGATGCATGGTGGCGGCCGCCAGCTGATGGACGAGTTCTACAAGGACTACGGCGTCGTCGGCCACCTGATGGGCGGCACCGGCGCGCAGATGGGCGGTTGGTACCGCAAGGAGATCAAGACGGTCGAGGACCTGAAGGGCCTGAAGTTCCGCGTCGGCGGCTTCGCCGGCCAGATCCTCGCCAAGCTCGGCGTCGTCGCCCAGCAGATCGCCGGTGGCGAGATCTATCCGGCGCTCGAGAAGGGCACGATCGACGCGGCCGAGTGGGTCGGCCCGTACGACGACGAGAAGCTCGGCTTCAACAAGGTCGCGCCTTTCTACTACTACCCGGGCTGGTGGGAAGGCACCGGCATGGGCACGGGCTACATCAACGCCAAATCATGGGCTTCGCTGCCGCCGGCCTACCAGAAGGCGATCGAGGTCTCGGCCAACGAGATCACCCTGTGGATGCTGGGCAAGTACGACCACGGCAACCCGCCGGCACTGCGCCGCCTGGTGGCCGGCGGCGTGAAGCTCTCACCCTTCCCCAACGCGGTGCTCGAGGCCTGCTTCAACGCCGCGACCGAGCTCTACGCCGAGATCGCGGCCAAGAACCCGAAGTTCAAGAAGGTCTACGATCACTGGAGGCCCTACCGCGCCGAGCAGGTTCTGTGGACGCGCGTCGCTGAAGGCGGCTTCGACAACTTCCTCGCGCGCATGTCGGCGGCCGGCAAGCTGGCCTGATCGAGGGCTCCTGGACAAGAAGAAGGCCCCGCCTCGCGGCGGGGCCTTTTTCATTGGTACGGGCGCCGGCTCAGTTTTTGGCCGGCGGAATGATGATGGGTGGCGGCTCGTCGTCGGATGGCGCCTGCAGCTCGATCTTGACCTTGTTGGGATCGATGCCGTGCGGCTTGTCGAGGGTGATGGTGACGATCTTGGGGAAGAAAATCACCAGGCCGACCATCACCAGCTGCAGCAGCACCCAAGGGATAGAGCCCCAGTAGATGTCCGAGCTCTTGACCTCCTTGGGCGCGACGCTGCGCAGGTAGAACAGCGCGAAACCGAAGGGCGGGTGCATGAACGAGGTCTGCATGTTCACGCACAGGATGACGCCGAACCAGATCAGCGCTGCGTCGGCGCCAACCACCGGGGCGAGCAGCTTCTGCGCCACCGGCGCCAGCATCGGCACGATGATGAAGGCGATCTCGAAGAAATCGAGGAAGAACGCCAGGAAGAACACGAAGATGTTGACGACGATCAGGAAGCCCCAGACGCCGCCCGGCAGGCCGCTCAGCAGGTGCTCGACCCAGTGACCGCCGTCGACGCCGGCGAAGGTGATCGAGAAGCAGGTCGCGCCGACGATGATGAAGGCCACCATCGCGGTGATGCGCATGGTCGCCTGGAACGCCTGGATGATCAGGTTGCGCAGGTCGCGCTCCTGCCAGGCGCGCCAGCACAGCCAGATGATGGCGGCGAACATCACGGTGAAGGCGATCTTGAACGGCAGCGACTTGAAAGCGACGACGCCGATGGCCGACCCGATCAGCGCGGCGGCGATGCCGCCGCCGAAGGCGATCTTGTCGAGCTTCGACATCGGCGCGTTGCGCACCACGGCCAGCACGATGGCGCCGATCGTGCCCATGGCGCCCGCTTCCGTCGGCGTCGCCAGGCCCATCATGATGGTGCCGAGCACGAGGAAGATCAGCACGCCGGCGGGGATGATGCCCCACATGCACTTGGTGAACAGCGGCCAGCCGTGCAGCGTGCGCGGCACCGGCGGCAGGGCGTTGGGCCGCACCAGGGTCAGGGCCCAGGTGTAGAGGGCGAACAGCGCGATCTGCAGTATCGAGGGGCCCCAGGCGCCGAGATACATGTCGCCGACCGAGCGGCCGAGCTGGTCTGCGAGCACGATCAGGACCAGCGACGGCGGCACCAGCTGCGTGATGGTGCCTGACGCGGCGAGCACGCCCGTCGTGTAGCGCATGTCGTACTTGTAGCGCATCATCACGGGCATGGTGATCAGCGCCATGGCGATGACCTGCGCCGCCACCGTGCCGGTGATGGCGCCGAGGATGAAGCCGACGATGATGGTCGAGTAGCCCAGGCCGCCTTTGATGGGCCCGAAGAGCTGGCCCATCGATTCGAGCATGTCCTCGGCCAGCCCGCATTTCTCCAATATGGCGCCCATGAAGGTGAAGAACGGGATCGCCAGCAGCAACTCGTTGGACAGGATGCTGCCGAAAACGCGGCCCGGGATCGCCTGCATGAAGTTCAGGTCGAAGAAGCCGAGGTTGATCGATAGGAAGCCGAAGACCAGCCCGACGGCGGCGAGCGAGAAGCTGACGGGATAGCCGATCAGCATGAACACCACGAGGCCGCCGAACATCAGCGGCGGCATCCACTCGAGCGGGATCATTGCAGCGGCCTCTCGTACTTGGTCTCGACCGCGACCTTCAGGCCCTCGACGGTGGCGACGCGCTTGATCAGCTCGGAGATGCCCTGCAGCGCCACCAGCGCGAAGCCCACCGGCAGCACCAGCTTGATCGGCCAGCGCAGCAGGCCGCCGGCGTTACTCGAATGTTCCAGCACGTTGAAGGACTGCATGAAGAACGGCCACGACAGCCAGGTCAGCAGCACGCAGGCCGGCAGCAGGAAGAGCAGCGTGCCCATGATGTCGATCCACAGCTGGCCGCGTTCCTTGAGGATCACGTAGATGATGTCGACGCGCACATGCTCGTTCTTCTTCAGCGTGTAGGCGGCGCCGAACATCACGATCACCGCGAACATGTACCACTGGATTTCGAGCCAGGCGTTCGAGCTGGTGTCGTAGGCGTAGCGCACCATGGCGTTGCCGGCGCTGACGACGCAGGCCAGCAGGATCAGCCAGTCGCACACCTTGCCGATCTGCTCGTTGACCCAGTCGATGACCTCGGCCACGGGCAGCAGGTAACGCGCCAGGAAGAAGACGACGATGGCGGTGCCGCCGATGATCCAGGCGGTCCATACCAGCGGGCTCGCGGTGCCCATTCGCCAGGTCAGGTAGACGGCGAACAGACACAACGCGCCGCCAATCACTCGAAGCTGGGTTTCCACCCGGACCTCCCCGCAAGCCGCACATCGACGATAATGCTCGGCCGGCGGGGCCTCCCGAGCTCCGCCGACGGCGCTCGGTTTAGCAGATCGGACTAACGCCGCCAGCGGATTCTCCTGCGCCGGACCTGCGCGATGTGGCGCACCTCTTCCATCAGGCGCCGGTCAGCCGGCCGATCGCAAGGCGCCGGCCGCCCGCAGCGCCGCTATGTCGGCCTCGGATACGCCCGCCTCGCGCAGCACGGCGAGCGAATCCTCGCCCAGCAGCGGCGCGCCCCTGAGGTGCTCGCTGGGCGTCGCCGAAAAGGCGATCGGCGGCGCGAGGGTGGTGATCTCGCCCTCGCTGTGATGCTCGACGGTGCGAAACATGCCACGCGCGGCGAGGTGCGGGTCCTCGAACAGCTGCTCCAGCGACTTCACCGGCATGCAGGGGATCTCGCGCGCCTGCAGCGCCTCGATCCAGTCCGCCACGCTGCGCGCGGGCGTCAGCCGCTCGACCATGGCGTAGATTTCGGCGATACGCCGCGAGCGCTGGCTCATGGTGGCGTAGCGCGGGTCGTCCATCACCTGGGGCTCGCCGGCGACCTCGAAGAAGGCGCGCCAGTGCCGATCGGTATAGGGCAGGATCGCCAGGTAGCCGTCCTTGGCGCGATAGGGCTTGCGCGTGGGCGTCGTCAGCCGGCTGTAGCCCAAGGTGCCGTGCGCGGCGAAGGAGCGCTCCCAGAGGTGCTCCAGCATCAGCCAGTTCACCATGGTCTCGAACATCGGCACGTCGACCTTCTGGCCCTTGCCCGTGCGCACCTTGTGCATCAGGGCGATCAGGATGGCGTAGGCCAGTGTCAGGCCGACGGTCTTGTCGGCCAGCACGGTCGGCGCATAGCGCGGCGGGCCGTCCTTGCCGCCCATCAGCGCGGCGACGCCCGAGACCGCCTGGATGGCGTCGTCATAGGCCGGCAAATGCCCGTAGGGGCCGTCTTCGTGATAGCCGTAGGCGCCGACGTAGCAGATCTCCGGATTGACCCGGCGCACCGCTTCGTAGGACAGGCCCAACCGGCCCATCGCCGCCGGCCGGATCGAATAGACCAGCGCGTCGGCGCCCTCGATCACCTTCATGAGCGCCGCGAGCGCCTCGGGGCGCTTCAGGTCGAGGCACAGCGAGCGCTTGTTGCGGTTCACGAACAGGTGGTGCGGGGCCATTCCGGGATTGGTCTTGGACGGCCCGACATGGCGCGTGGTGTCGCCTTCCGGCGACTCGACTTTGATCACCTCGGCGCCCTGCTCGGCCAGCATCATGGTGGCGAAGGGCCCCAGCGCGACGACCGTCATGTCGACGATCTTCAATCCTGCCAACGCACCGGCCATCGCACGCTCCCCCAGCCCGTCCCCTTGAGCGGCCGGCATCATGGCGATGGCCCCCAGCCCCGTCGAGGCAACCAAGTCAGTTGCGAGCGCTCATTTTTATTCTAGAATAGAAGCGACCGCTCAATCATATAGCCAGGGAGAGACTCATGCGGTGGCTAGGCCTGATCCTGTTGGCCAGCCTGGCGGCCTGCGCGGGCAATACGACGGGCGGCAAGGGCGTGCGCGACATCGAGATCGTCGAGGCGGGCATCTATCCGGTCCCTGCCGGCGCACGCTCGACGCCAGTCGGCCTCTGCGAATCGCTGAGCGAGCCCGCCCGCGGTGACGTCAATATTTCCGCTCAGGAGCGCACCACCCGCATCCCGGCGCGGTTGGGCACCCTGTTCGGCGTGACCTTCCGGCCGGTCGGCACCGTGCCCGACGGCGTGACCAGTTTCCGCGTGCTGTGGCGCGCGCCCGATCCGGGCATTCCTGACGCCGTCACCGGCAAGCCCCGGCGCGACGACGGCTGCGCCTATGCCTACCGGATGGGCGTCACCACCTTCCACGGCTTCCGCTTCGAGCGCCCGGCCGAGCTGATCCCCGGCGCCTGGGCGCTGGAGATCTGGCATGGCGACCGCAAGCTGCTGGCCTACGGCTTCCAGGTTTACAAGCCATAGGGGCATACTCCCGTCTCCGAAGCGGGCCTCGGGGAGGGACGATCATGGACGTGCGCACGCAGATGCGCAGCGCGGCCGGGTACTACGCCCAGCGTGAGGCGGTGGTCATGGGCGCGCGGCGGCTGAGCTTTGCGCAGGCCTGGGAGCGCGGCGTGCGCATGGCCAACGGCCTGCTGTCGCTCGGGCTGAAGCCGCAGGATCGCGTCGCGGTGCTCGAGGACAATCGGCTGGAATCGTCCGACATCTTCCTCGGCGCCGGCATCGCCAATCTGGTGCGCGTGCCGCTCTATCCCCGCAACGCGCCCGATGCCCATGTCCACATGATGGGCCACACGAATTGCCGCGCGCTGGTGGTGGACGAGAAATACCTGCACGAGATCGAGCCGATCCGCGCGCAGCTGCCCGAGCTTCAGCGCATCGTCGTGCGCGACGCCGCGTACGAAACCTGGCTCGCCGCCCAATCGCCGATCGATCCTGATCCGCCGATCGAGGACACCGACAACTACATCATCCGCCACACCGGCGGCACGACCGGACGGCCCAAGGGCGTGGCCTACTCTCATCGCGCCTGGCTCGCCGCCGGCCGCGACTGGTTCTACCTCTTCCCGCCGGTGGCGCCGGGCGATGCCTGCCTGCATCTCGGTCCGATCAGCCACGCCTCGGGCTATCAGTTCCTGCCGGTCTGGCTCGGCGGCGGCCGCAACATCGTGGTCGACCGTTTCGATCCGACCGAGGTGCTCGACCTGATGGAACGCGAGCGCATCGCCTATCTGTTCATGGTGCCGACCATGCTCAACGCGATGAACCGCCTGCCCGGTCTCGAGGGCCGCGACTTCTCGTATCTCAAATGCATGCTGGTGGCCGCCGCACCGATCGCCGACGACACGGCGCTCACGGCGAAGAAGTATTTCGGCCACGCGATGTATCAGGGCTACGGCCAGACCGAGGTTCTGCCACTCGCGATGATGGGACCCCGGCAATGGTTCGCCACTGACGTGCCGGGCTCGACGCCGCTGCGCGCCTGCGGCCTGCCGCTGCCCTTCATCCAGGTGCAGATCTGGGACGAGGACAACAAGAAGGTGCCGCCGGGCACGGTGGGCGAGATCGTCGGCAAGGCCGATGGCCAGATGACCGGCTTCTGGAACAACCCGGAGGCGACGGCCGAGCGCATGGTCGACGGCTGGGTGAAGACCGGCGATGTCGGCTATCTCGACGCCAACGGTTATCTCTATATGGTCGATCGCGCCGGCGACATGATCGTCTCGGGCGGCTTCAACATCTACCCCGCCGAGCTCGAGAACACGCTGTGCGACCACCCCGACGTGATCGAGGCGGCGGTGTTCGGCATTCCGCACGAACGCTGGGGCGAGACGCCCTGCGCGGTGTGCACGGTCAAGCCGGACGCGACCGTGAGCGAGGCCGAGCTGATCGCGCTGTGCGAGGCGAAGCTCGGCAACTACAAGCGGCCGAGCAAGGTCGTGCTGCGTGCCGAGCCGCTGCCCAAGACGCCGGTCGGCAAGATCAAGCGAAAGGAGCTGCGCGAGCCGTTCTGGGCCGGCCATACGCGGCGCGTGGCGGGGGCGTGACGGCGTGCGACGGCTCGTCCACGCCGTCGTTGTCCTCTGCTTGATCGTTCTTCCGTTCGAGGCGCGGGCGCAGTCGCTTGATCGGATCGACGCGCTGCGTGTCGCCTTCGAGCGGTGGATGAACGAGAACGGCGTCGCGAAGGGCGCGCTCGTCGCGCACGGCCCTGACGCCGCGAGCGTGTTGGAGCGTGGCTATGGTGGACGGGATCCCAAGCAACGCGTGCTATTGGCCAGCCTCAGTAAGGCGATTACCGGCCAGTGCGTCGGCGAGCTGATCGCGACCGGTCGACTCCGTTTCGAGACGACGGTAGGCGAAGCTCTACGTCCTCTCTTTGCGGCGCATGGCGCGCCAGCTGATTCGCGTATCAAGTTGGCGACGGTGGCGCAGTTGCTGGAGCACCGCGCCGGCTTCGCGACGCCGCCGCGCGACCTGATGACGCCGGCGGCGCTGGAGCTGTTGCAGAGGCACAAATCACCGGCGACGGCCAGCCTGCAGGAATTGCTGGCCACCACACTGACGACTCCGCTGCAGTCGCCGCCAGGCGAGGCATTTCGCTACTCCAATATCGGCTACCTCGCGCTGGGCGCGGTCATCGAGGTCGCGACCGGTGAGGACTACGAACGCTTCTGCGCCCGCGCCGTGCTGCGCCCCGCTGGCATCGCAGAGGGCACGCTCGATCCGGACTGGCGCGCGTTTTCGTCCTTTGGCGGCTGGAGGCTGAGCGGCGCCGAGTACCTGCGCGTAATGGCGCGGCGTCGCTTCCCAGCGTGCCGTGAGTCGCTGGTGAGTGGCCACGATCCGGCGCCGTCAGAAACTTCCGTCGTAACGGACTGGAACGAGCGCGAGCGATGCGAGCGGCCGATGTTGGGCACGATGCCGCCCGGGCCTGATGACGACGCGCCGTTCTACTGGCTGGGCCGCAACGCTGCGTTGGTGCGCCGTCACGTCAACGTCACCAGCGACGATGCCCTGCATCTGCGTCGCTGGTACCGCTACTGGCACACCGGGTCATGGGGCGTGGCACCCGACACCGTGGGTATGATCGCCGTCGAGCACGAGAGCGGTTTGTCGTGGTTCGTCTGGTTCACGCCGCGCCCACCGCAGGACGCGCGTGATCGTCTGTTCGACGCGCTGCTCGACGCCGCGAAGGAGAAGTAGCTCACGCCAGTGAGCGCATCTCCTGTGCCGCCACGGTCAGCATGGCGACGTCGACGTTGGCTTGGGCCTTGAGATCGGTGATCAGCCGCGCGGCCCGGTCGAGCGGGTCGCGGCGTGAGGCGGTCCAGGCGTCGAGCAGGGCGTTGGCGTCGAGCGGGCCGCCGGCGGAAGCCGCGAGGTGCAAGGCCGAGGCGGTGAGCGTGCGTTGCGCGGCGGCGAGGTCGTCGATCAGCGCGGCGCCGGCCATGATGGTCCAGTGGTTGTCGCGTGGCAGGCGCTCGGCGGCGCCGCGCAGCCAGTCGAGGCCCAGCCGCGCCGCCAATGCGAAGTAGACGCGCGCCACCTCGGCCACCGGCACGCCGGCGCCATCGGCGAGATGGGCGAGGTCGCCGGTCGCGGCCAAAGTGTCGAGCCGCGCGACCTTCATCGCCAGCGAGTCGGGGGCGCCCAGCCGGGCGAATGAGTCGGCGCGCGCCTTGAGCTGCTGGCTTTCGCCTTCGGGCAGCAGGCTTTCGAGGTTGGCGTCGAGCGCGCTCATCGCCGCTTTCAAGCGCGTCACCGCCGCCGTCATGTCCACCGGCCGCGCCAGGTTGCGCAGGCACCACACCGTGCCACGCTCGGTCAGCCGTTGGCTGGCGATCAGCATCGCGGTCTGCGCCTCGGCCACGAGCTTGGGATCGAGCGCCTCGATCTCGCCCCAGATGTCGCGCAGCGCGAAGCTGTCGCGCACGATGGCGAAGCAGCGCGCGATGTCGGCGCCGCCGGCCCCGGTGCGTTCGCGGATGTCGTGCACGAAGGTGCCGCCGACGCGGTTGACCATCGAGTTCACCACCTGCAGCGTGATGATCTCGCGCCGCAGCCGGTGGCGGCGGATCGCCTCGCCATAGCGCTGTTGCATCGCCGCCGGGAAGTAGCGCAGCAGCTCGGCCTCGAGCAGCGGATCGTCGGGCAGGTCGGAGGCGAGGATCTCGTCGCTGGCCGCGAGCTTGCCGTAGGCCAGCAGCACGCTGAGCTCGGCCCGCGTGAGCGGCTGGCCCGCCGTGGCGCGACGCTTCATCAAATCGTTGTCGGGCAAGAACTCGACAGCGCGATCGAGCCGGCCGGCACGCTCCAGCGCGCGCATCATGCGGGCGTGGCGCTCGTGCATGGCGCCGGCCTGCGCAGTAGCTACGGTGATCGCCTGACTCTGCTGGTAGTTGTGGCGCAGCACCAGAGCGGCGACATCGTCGGTCATCGACGCCAGCACGCGGTCGCGTTCCTCAACCGTCAGTGCGCCGCGGCGCACCACGTCGCCTAACGCGATCTTGATGTTGACCTCGTGGTCGGAGGTGTCGACGCCGGCGGAATTGTCGAGCGCGTCGGTGTTGAGTCGCACGCCATGCTGCGCCGCCTCGATGCGGCCGCGTTGCGTGGCGCCGAGATTGGCGCCTTCACCGACGACCTTTGCGCGCAGCTCCACACCGTCGATGCGCAGCGCGTCGTTGGCACGGTCGCCGGCCTCGGCGTGGCTCTCGCTCGCCGCCTTCACGTAGTTGCCGATGCCGGCGAAGAACAGCAGGTCGACCGGTGCCTTTAGGATGGCGCGCATCAGCTCGACTGGTGTCAGGCGCTCGACCGAAACGCCGAGCACCGCCTTCGCCTGGTCCGTCATGGCGACGGACTTGGCGCCGCGCTCGACGACGAAGCCGCCGGGCGACAGCAGCGTCTTGTCGTAGTCGGCCCAGGACGAGCGTGGCAGGTCGAACAGGCGCTGGCGCTCGGCGAAGCTCGTCTTCGAATCGGGCGTAGGATCGACGAAGATGTGGCGGTGATCGAAGGCGGCCAACAGCCTGGTGTGCTTGCTGCGCAGCATGCCGTTGCCGAACACGTCGCCCGACATATCGCCGACGCCCACGGCGGTGAACGCGGCCTCCTGGATGTCGGCGCCCAGCTCACGGAAGTGGCGCCTGACGTTCTCCCACGCGCCGCGCGCGGTGATGCCCATCTTCTTGTGGTCATAGCCGGCCGAACCACCTGACGCGAAGGCGTCGCCCAGCCAGAAGTCGTATTCGGCCGACACGCCATTGGCGATATCGGAGAAGGTTGCGGTGCCCTTGTCGGCGGCGACCACGAGGTAGGGATCGTCGCCGTCGTGGCGCACGATATCGGGCGGCGGCTCGACCGTGCCATCGGCGTCGAGATTGTCGGTGATATCGAGCATGCCGCGAATCAGCGTTTTGTAGCACTCCACGCCTTCGGCCTGGACCTGCTCGCGCGTGGCGCCTACCGGCACACGCTTGCAGTAGAAGCCGCCCTTGGATCCTACCGGCACGATGACGGCGTTCTTCACCATCTGCGCCTTCATCAGGCCGAGGATCTCGGTGCGGAAATCCTCGCGCCGGTCCGACCAGCGGATGCCGCCGCGCGCCACGCGGCCGCCACGCAGATGCGTGCCCTCAACGCGCGGGCTGTAGACGAAGATCTCGACCAGCGGCCTGGGCGCAGGCAGTTCGTCGAGCGCGCGGCTGTCGATCTTCAGCGATAGGAAGGATTTCGGCCCGCCATCCTCGGCGGCGCGCCAGAAGTTCGAGCGCAGGGTGGCGTTCATCGCGCTCAGCAGGCGGCGCAGGATGCGGTCCTCGTCGAGACTGGTGACCTGCTCCAACGCGGCGGCGATCGCGTCGCGCGCCGCGGCGACGGCCGCGACTCGCGCGGGCGCGTCGGTCGCGCCGAGGCCGGGATCGAGACGAGCGTGGAACAGTCGCACCAGGCCGGCGGCGATATCGGGATGCGCCGCCAGCGCGCGCTCCATGTAGTCCTGGCTGAAGGCGATGCCGGCCTGGCGCAGGAAGCGGGCATAAGCACGCAGCACCGTCACGTCGCGCGAATCGAGCCCGGCGCGCAGCACCAGGCGGTTCATGCCGTCGCTTTCCATCGCGCCGGTCCAGATCTCCCCCAGCGCCGTTTCGAAGCGCTCGCCGGCCTCGGCCGGGTCGATCGCGCGGCCTTCGGCGGCGTCCAGGCCGAAATCGTGCAGCCAGACTTCGCCGCCATCCTCGCCCGGCACAACGATGTGATAGGGCGTCTCGGTCAGCACGCGCAGATCCATGTTCTCGAGCATGGGCAGCACGTCGGACAAGGCGATCGGCGCGCCCGCGTTGAACAGCTTCAGTCCCAGCGCACCCTTCTGGCGATCGCCGCGGCGATAGAGCTCGATGCCCAGCGGCTTCTCGCTCAGCGCCGCCGAGACGTGCACCAGGTCGCGCGCACCCGCCCCGCCGTCGAAGGCGTCGCGATAGGCGACCGGGAAGGCGCCGCCGAAGCGACGCGCCAGCTTGCGCGCCTCGATCTCCCCGTAGCGTTCGGTCAGGGAATCGCGCAGCCGATCGGCCCAGGTGCGCGCCACGTCGGCGAGCTGGCGCTCGACCGTCTCGTCGTCGGGCAGCGGCGCTTCAGCGTGGCGCGGCCGCACGCTGAACAGCACGCGCGCCAGGGTCGACTCGTCGCCCATCGCCACCGAATAGCCGCTGATCACGCCGTCATAGGCGCGCTCCAAAGTCGCCATGAACCGCCGCCGCAGATCGCTGTCGTAGCGGTCGCGCGGCGCGTAGACGAGACAGGAGAGGAAACGCGCCGCCGAGTCGCGGCGGGTGAACAGGGCCACGTGCTGGCGCTCCTGCAATCGCAGGACTCCCGTGGCGATCGCGTAGAGCGTGTCGTTGTCGCTCTGGAACATCTCGTCGCGCGGATGCGTCTCGAGGATGTTGAGCAGCGCCTTGCCGTCGTGGCCGGCGGGATCGAAGCCGGCGCGCGCCACGATCTGCGCCACCTTGCGGCGCAAGAGCGGGATGTCGCGCGGCGAGGCGTGATAAGCTGACGACGTGAACAGGCCGCAGAAGCGGCGCTCGCCCGAGACCTTGCCGTCGTCGCCGTAGCTCTTGACGACGATCACGTCCATGGCGCCGCCGCGATGCACATGCGAGGGCCGATCGCTCTTGAGCAACAGGATCGGCGCCGTGGATCGGGCGAAGGCGGTCATCGCCGCGCCGCCGGCGGGATGCGGATCGAACATGCGCACGGCGCGATCGCGCAGGATGCCCAGCCCTGTGCCGTCGATCAGTGCGCGCGTGCCGTCGGCCTCGTAGCGGTAGCGGCGGTGGCCGAGGAAGGTGAAGTGATTGCCCTCGGCCCAGCGCAGGAAGGCGGCGGCTTCCTCCAGCGCCTGCGGCTCGCCGCCGCCGCGGGTCGCCGCCGCGCCAAGCTCGAGCGCCGCCTCGAGCGCGGCCGCGCGCATCTTCAGCCAGTCACCGACCGCGAGGCGCACCTCGCCCAGCGCCACGCGCAGCCCCTCGGCGAGCGCCTCGGGCTCGGCGGTGTGGTCGATCTCGATGCGCATCACCGACTCGCGGCCGCCATCGCCGCCCAGCGTGACCAGAAGGCCGGCGGCGTCGCGTCGCGCGCTGATCACGGGATGGGCCAGCAGACGGATCGCCAGTTCGCGACGCGTGATCTCGACCGTCACCGAGTCGACGAGAAAGGGCATGTCGTCGTTGACGATCTCGACGACGCTATAGGGCGCGGCGTAGCCGTGCCGCTCCACCGACGGATCGTAGACCCGCACCTTGGCCTCGCGGGCGGGGCGCTCGCGCGCGAAGTCGAGGACGCTCAGCGCCGCGCCGGCGCGATCCGCGATCGACGCGGCGGCGAGATCGTCGGCCGCCAGCCCGCCATAGAGCGCGCGCGTGAAGCTCGCGGCCATGTCGGGATCGAGACCGCGCGTGGCGGCGCGAGCGCGCGCCAGATCGGCCACCGCGTCGAGTGTCGAGGCGATCGCCGGATCGGTCGGCGATGAGCGAACGTCCATGACGCGCCTCCATCGAAGCCTTCACCGGGCTCCTAGCGCCGCACTATTGCACCTCGATCAAGGCGATGGGAGGTGCGCCCACATTGGGGATAGCTTTGGGGATCATTTTTCCTTGAACGACAAAGGCTTAGAAGAAGTGGCGGCAGACCGAGCGCGGAATTCTTGACAATCTCGTCCCCGATGTAGGAAATGCCTGCGGGAGCGCGTTTTGTTCTTGTTTTAGGTGCGGCGCAACAAGGCCCGAAGCAAGCCAAAGAAAGGTAATTTCAAACAGCATTTTCCCATTTTTCGTCAATGCTTTACTGGGCTGTTTTTGAGATTCACATGATCGGTAAAAGATTCGGAGTGACACAACGGGAGGCGGGCGTATCATCGACTAATAGTGGTTGGGAGGCCCGGCCACTCAAGATGTAGCAAAAACCCACAAACTGTCCTGTCCACAGCTGTGGAAAGAAGACGCAACGGGGGCGCCAAGTGTTTGATGTAGTACAGGTTCAGAGCGGCGGCCGGGTGGTGATCGATCGGTCGCGGGATGACAAGCTCACCCCGTTCGGCAAGGCGACGTTGTCCGACCGTTATCTGATGCCGGGCGAAAGCTATCAGGATCTCTTCGCGCGCGTGGCGTCGGCCTACGCCGACGACGATGCGCATGCCCAGCGCTTGTACGACTACATCTCAAATCTCTGGTTCATGCCGGCGACGCCGGTGCTGTCCAACGGCGGCACCAAGCGCGGCCTGCCGATCTCCTGCTTCCTCAACGAGTCCGACGATTCGCTCGAGGGCATCGTCAAGCTATGGAACGAGAACGTCTGGCTGGCGGCGCGTGGCGGCGGCATCGGCTCCTACTGGGGCAACCTGCGCTCGATCGGCGAGAAGGTCGGCATGAACGGCAAGACGTCGGGCGTCGTGCCGTTCATCCGCGTCATGGATTCGCTCACGCTCGCGATCTCGCAGGGCTCGCTGCGCCGCGGCTCGGCTGCGGTTTACATCCCCGTCAGCCATCCCGAGATCGAGGAGTTCATCGAGATCCGCCGTGCCAATGGCGGCGATCCCAACCGCAAGGCACTCAACCTGCATCACGGCATTCTCATCCCCGACTCCTTCATGCGCGCGGTCGAGAACGACGAGGAGTGGGCGCTGACCTCGCCCAAGGACGGCGCGCCGCTGCGCAAGATCTCGGCCCGTGGTCTGTGGATCCGCATCCTGCAGGCGCGCATCGAGACCGGCGAGCCCTACATCATCTTCATCGACCACGTGAACAAGAACCTGCCCGAGCATCAGAAGCTCGCCGGCCTGCAGGTCAAGACGTCGAACCTGTGCAGCGAGATCACGCTGCCCACCGGCATCGACCGCTTCGGCAAGGAGCGCACGGCGGTGTGCTGCCTCTCCTCGCTGAACCTCGAGACCTATTTCGAGTGGCACGAGCATCCGATGTTCATCGAGGACGTGATGCGCTTCCTCGACAACGTGCTGCAGGGTTTCATCGAGGACGCCAGCGGCGACTTCCAGCGCGCCACCTATTCGGCGATGCGCGAGCGCAGCGTCGGCCTGGGCGTGATGGGTTTCCACTCCTTCCTGCAGGCCAACAACATCCCGCTCGAGTCGGTGATGGCCAAGGTGTGGAACAAGAAGATGTTCAAGCACATCAAGGCCGGCGTCGACGCCGCCTCGGTGGCCTTGGCCGAGCAGCGCGGCGCCTGCCCCGACGCCGCCGATTTCGGCATCATGGAGCGCTTCTCCAACAAGCTGGCGATCGCGCCCACCGCGTCGATCTCGATCATCTGCGGCGGCGCCTCGCCCGGCATCGAGCCGGTGGCGGCCAACGTCTTCATGCACAAGACGCTCAGCGGCTCGTTCAGCGTGCGCAATCCCTACCTCCAGAAGGTATTGGCGCAGAAGGGCCGCGACGACGAGGAGACCTGGACCTCGATCACCCTGAACCAGGGTTCGGTGCAGCATCTCGACTTCTTCGACGACCACGAGAAGGCGGTGTTCAAGACCGCCTTCGAGCTCGACCAGCGCTGGCTGATCGAACACGCCGCCGACCGCACGCCGCACATCTGCCAGTCGCAGTCGCTCAACATCTTCCTGCCCGGCGACGTGCACAAACGCGACCTGCACCAGATCCACATGATGGCCTGGAAGCGGGGCGTGAAGACGCTCTATTACTGCCGCTCGCTCAGCATCCAGCGCGCGGAGGCGGTGTCGGGAGACATCGCCGGTTCCTCGGTCGCGATGCCCCCTCCCTACAAGAACGGCGCCGACGCCCCCTCGGAACTGCCGCTGGCCGCGATGGCCACCCAGGAGAACAGCAACAACTACGAGGAATGCCTCGCCTGCCAATGAGGCCCCGACCAGCCTTGACCGCGCCGCCGTCCCGTTCCTGAGGGAGGGCGGCGCGGACACTCCTCAGCACTCCGTCCGTATCGGCCGCCATGTCCCTGCTCGACGCCAAGCCCATCTACAAGCCGTTCAACTATCCCTGGGCCTATGAGGCCTGGCACACCCAGCAGCGTATCCATTGGCTGCCGGAGGAAGTGCCGCTGGCCGACGACGTCAAGGATTGGCGCAACAAGCTCTCCGACTCCGAGCGGCATCTGCTGACGCAGATCTTCCGCTTCTTTACCCAGGCCGATGTCGAGGTGAACAACTGCTACATGAAGCACTATTCCAGGGTCTTCAAACCCACGGAAGTGCAGATGATGCTCTCGGCCTTCTCGGCGATGGAGACGGTGCACATCGCCGCCTACAGCCATCTGCTCGACACCATCGGCATGCCTGAGAGCGAGTACACGGCCTTCCTCCGCTACAAGGAGATGAAGGACAAGTACGACTACATGCAGGGCTTCAACGTTGACTCGAAGGAGGACATCGCCAAGACCTTGGCGGTGTTCGGTGCCTTCACCGAGGGCCTGCAGCTCTTCGCGTCGTTCGCCATGCTGCTGAACTTCCCGCGCTTCAACAAGATGAAGGGCATGGGCCAGATCGTCTCGTGGTCGGTGCGCGACGAGACCCTGCACTGCAACTCGATGATCCGCCTGTTCCGCACCTTCATCTCGGAGAACCCGGAGATCTGGACCGAGGAGCTGCGGCGCGAGCTCTACGTCGCCTGCGCCACTATCGTCGACCACGAGGACGCCTTCATCGACCTCGCCTTCGAGATGGGCGGCGTCGAGGGCATGACCGCCGAGGACGTCAAGAAGTACATCCGCTTCATCGCCGATAGGCGCCTGAACCAGCTCGGCCTGCAGCCGATCTTCCGCACCGAGAAGAACCCGCTGCCCTGGATCGACGCCATGCTCAACGCCGTCGAGCACACGAATTTCTTCGAGAACCGCGCGACCGAGTACTCCAAGGCCTCGACCCGGGGGACCTGGGAGGAAGCGTTCGCGTAACCGCGTTGCGCCACGCGCTCGCGCGTGGCATCTGTGACATGGTCGCCGCGGCGAGTTCCTCCGCCGCGCCGCCATCGAGAAAGAACAACGAATGCCGATCACGCGCACGATCGGATGGTGTATCGCCGCTGGCTTGCTGGGCACCGTGCTGGTGGCGCGGGCGCAGCAGCCTGCTCCCGCGCCGCCGCCCAAGCCGCCGGAGTTATCTGGCTACGCCATTTCCTACGCCATCACCATCGACAAGACGCCGGGCGATATCCACGCCGAGGCGCAGCTTTCGGAGACCTGGACGCGCACCTGCGACGCCTGGAGCTATGGTGGCGCGCTGTATCACGCCATCGACAAGGGCATCAAGGGCCGCCGCGGCGAGGACCAGCCATTCAGCGACCAGGTCAGTATCTACAACGAGCGCCTGAATTTCACCGAGAGCCTCGATGGCGATCGGCTGGGCTATCGCGCGCAATACATGGCCAATTCGCGCGGCGATCCGGCCGAGGGCGCAGCCTTCTTCGGTGGGCCGGACAAGAAGGGCACGCTACAGGTGCGCGCTGGCAGGGTGCCGCGCGAAGTGGCGCTGCCGCCGGGTAATGTCGGGCCGGTGATGGCCCGCCGCCTGCTGCTGGAGCAGCTGCGCGCCGACCATCCCGGCCCCTGGTACGTCTCGACCGTCGATCTGGTGCGCTTCCAGATGCCGATCGACCTGAAGATCGAGCGCACGGCGCCGGGGGCGTTCCGGGAAGCGGTCAGCACCGTCGGCACGCTCAAGGACGCGCCGCCGCCGGACCCCAAGGCGCCGAAGCCGCCCAAGGGCAAGGCGCCGGCCGCGCCGAGCCAAATCCGCGAGATGCCACCCTTGCTCAAGGGCTATCGCTGGGTTCTGAAGCAGACTTCCAACACCTTGGGCGAACGTGGCGAGGCGGTGTTCGAGATCTACGAAAGCGGTGTCATCACGCGCATGAACTTCAAGCGCGAGGGAATCGAGATGAAGGCCGTGATCAAGGAAATCACCGAGTTCCCCAACCCCAAGTGCGACTGAGCGCCGCCGACGCCATCGCCGCGCTGTTCGAGTCCCGCCCGCGCGGCGAGCGGCGCGCTCTCGCCGACGCCGATCTGCTGGTGCGCGCCGCCGTGCCCAGCGACGGCGATTGGCGGGGATGCTTCACGATCAAGCGCAGCGGTGCGCGTCTGTTCGGGGCGGGCTTCCGCACCGGCGATCTCGGCCATGCGTTCTTTCGCGACCAGGCACGGCGCGGTCACATTCTGATCGTCGAGAGCCGCGCCGGCCGAAGGTTGGGCTTCGTCATCGTCGTGCGTGAAGGCCGCGATCTGGAGCTGCAGAACATCTACATGCGCTACGAGGCGTCCGGCCGCGGCGTCGGCCGGCTGATGATGGACGGCGTGCTGGCGTTTGCCGCGAGGATCACCGCGTCGCGCGTGACGCTGCTGACCAGCGGCACCGCGCCCTGGAACCGCCGCTGGTACGAGAGCGTCGGCTTTCGCCGCTGGCCGATCGGCGTGGCGATGCCGCGCTATCTGTACAAGGCGCATCGCGAAGAGGTGCGGCGGCTGGGCATCCAGCGCAGCCCGCACGCCCGCGCGCGCATCGTGATGGTGCTGGGACCGCCGGCGTCCCGCCGGCTCTCCTATTGATGCCGGCGAGACGCCGGCGGTCCCAAAGACGTCAGCTCCCGGCCGCGAGCTTCAGCAGGCTTTCCTTGTCGTAGAGCGCGATGCGCTTGTAGTCGCCGACGATGCTCTCGAGCTCGGCCGCGGGTAGCACCGCCTCGAGATCGGTGAAGCCGTCCGGCGCACGCTCCTCGACGAGGTCGAGCATCCGGTCGAGTCCGTGCTTGCGGTTGCTCTCGACGATGCGCGCGGTGGGCGGCAGGCGGCGTGACTCATAGCGCTTCAGCGCCGCGACCGGATCGGCCTCTTCCGTGATCGCGATGGTAAGCGCCTCGCCATCGATGATCGCCTGCGTGGCACCGTTGGAGCCGATGGGATACATCGGATGCGCCGCGTCGCCCAGCAAGGTGACGCGATCGTGGCTCCAGCGCGGCAGCGGATCGCGATCGACCATCGGGAACTCGAAGATCGCGCTGGCCGAGCGGATGATTCTGGGCACGTCGATCCAGCCAAAATTCCAGCCCGCGAATTTCGGCAGGATGTCGTTGGCGTCGCCCGGCTTGTTCCAGTCCTCGCGCGGCGGCGTGGTGCCGTCGCCGAGATAGAGGTCGGCGATCCAGTTGATCAGCGCCTTGCCACCCTCGGCATGCCGGCGCGAGATCGGGTAGCAAACGAATTTCTGGCGGTGGTGGCCGGCCTGCACCATCGAGCGGCCGGTAAGGAAGGGCGCGCCTTCGCTGACGCCGCGCCACATCATCACGCCCTGCCAGCGCGGCGGGCCTTCATCGGGATAGAACGTCGCGCGCACCGTCGAGTGGATACCGTCGGCGCCGATCAGGATGTCGGCGCGGTCCTCGCCAACGGCGTTGCCGTCGCGGTCGACGAAATGCGCTGTGACGCCATCCGCCGTCTGCTCGAACCGCGCCAGGCGATGGCCCGGGCGGATGCTGTCGGCGCTCAGCCGCTTCGTCGCGGCGTTGAGCAGCGCCATCTGCAGATCGCCGCGATGGATCGAGAACTGCGGCCAGGGATAGCCGCCGTCGAGCCCGCGTGGATCGCGCCAGATCGGCTGGCCGTGGCGATTGGCGAAGACCAGCTCGGCGGTGCGGATCGCCACCCGGTCGAGATCGTCGACCAGGCCGAGCTTCGAGAGGATGCGCACGGCGCTGGGTTGCACGTTGATGCCGACGCCCAGAGCGCGGATCTCGCCGACCGCTTCGTAGACGCGCACCTGATGGCCGGCCGCCCGCAGGCAGAGCGCGGCGCTCAGCCCGCCGATGCCACCACCGACGATGATCGCCCGCATGCGCTCAGGGATCGCGGCTCAGCCCGCGATAGAGCAGGGCGGCGAGATAGGTGTCCCACTTTTCCTTGTGCTTGCTGCCAAGCTCGTGGAGGTAGGCCCAGCTGTAGATGCCGGTGTCGTGCTTGTCGTCGAAGCGGATACGGATGGCGTAGTTGCCGACCGGCTCGATGGCGTCGATGCGCACGTGGCGGCGGCCGGGGACGATCTTCTTCTGATCGGCGCTGTGGCCCTGCACCTCGGCCGAGGGGCTCTCGACGCGCAGATACTCGGCCGAATAGGTGAATTTGCGGCCGTCCTCGAAATCGACCTCCAGCCGTCCCTCGTCGCGGAACAGGCGGATCTCGGCCGGCCAGGGTTGCGTGCCGGCGCGCGGCGCCTCTGCCAGGCTCATGGCGTATCCTCCAGCCGGCGCGCCTCGCCCGGCAGCATGATCGGGATGCCGTCGCGAATCGGATAGGCCAGCCCGGCGCGGCGGCTGATCAGCTCGCCGGCGGCGGCGTCGAACTCCAGCGGCCCGTGGGTCACCGGGCAGACCAGGATCTCGAGCAGCTTCGGGTCGATGCCGACCTTGCCGGCCGGCGTTTCGGGAGGGGACATGCGACGCTCCGGACGCTTGGCGTTCCCTATAGCACGGCGGGGTTAGTGGCGCGACGGCGTCTGCGGTCCGCCGCCGCCCATCGCCGCCATCTCCAGCAGCGCGATCAGCAGGCGCGCCCGCGCCGAGCCGTCGGGCGCCTCGAGCAAAGCCTGCTTCTCCGTCGGCGCGAAAGGGCAGACCATGGCGAGCGAGGTCACCAGGTTGTCGTCGCCGGCGCGCTTCAGCCCGCTCCAGTCGCCCTGCAGCTTGCGCGCCCGGAAGAAGCCCTCCAGCGCCGACATTAGCCTGGGACGGTCGAGCTCCATCGCCATGTCGTCGCCATCGAGATCGCCGCGATAGCGCTCGTAATTCGGGATCACGCGGCGATAGCCATTGGCGTGCGTCGCCAGCTCCTTGCCGGTCTCGAAGCGGATCAGCCCGGCGAGGGTGACCAGCAGGCGCCCGTCATCGGTCTCGGAAAAGGCGACGATGCGGCCGGCGCAGCCCACGCCCTCGACCTGCGGCGGGCCGCTGTCGTCGGGCAGGCCGTCGCCGGCGAAGCCGCCGGGCATGGTCGGCTGCAGCATGCCGATCATGCGCGCGCCGGCCAGGGCGTCGAAGAACATCGCGAGGTAGCGCGGCTCGAAGATGTTTAGCGGCAGCCGGCCGCCCGGCAGCAGCAGCACGCCGCTCAGCGGGAAGATCGGCAGCACTTCGGGCAATTGCTCGAAGGCCGGATCAAACGGGTTGCTCGATACTCGGCGCTCGCTCACCGCGCGCCTCCGCGTCGGCTCAGGAGAACAGGATCGAGGACAGCCGCTTGCGCCCCTCGACGCTCAGCGGATCGGCGAAGCCCAGCGCCTCGAAGAACTTCAGCAGCTGCTTGCGCGCGGCCTCGTCGTTCCATTTGCGGTCGAGCTTGATCGAGGTCAGCAGATGGTCGAGCGCCTCCTGGCGGCGGCCATTGGCGTAGAGCGCCATGGCGAGGTCGTAGCGCGCCTGGTGATCCTTCTCGTTGGCCGCGACCTTGGCCTCCAGCTCGCCCACCGGGCCGGCGTCGGCGGCCTGCTCGGCGAGGTCGACCGCCGACTTGGCGGCGACGATATCGGCGTGCTTGGCGAGCTCCGGCGTCAGCGAGGCCAGCAGCTCCTTGGCGCCCTCGACGTCCTCGGTGGCGAGGCGGACCTTGACCAGCCCGGCGATGGCTGGCGCCGATTCCGGCTCCTGCTGCAAGATCGCGTCGTAGACTTGCGCCGCCTGCGCCACGTCGCCGTCAGCCAATGCCTTCTTGGCGGCCTCGAGGGCCGCGGCCATCTCCTCGGCGCCCGGCGGGCCGCCGGTGGCCTGCACCAGGCGGTCGATGAACTGCTTGACCTGGCTCTCGGGCAGGGCGCCGACGAAGCCGTCGACCGGGCGGCCCTGGAAGAAGGCATAGACGGCGGGGATCGACTGGATGCGCAGCTGCTGCGCCAGCATCTGGTTCTCGTCGATATTGATCTTCACCAGCTCGACGGCGCCCTTGGCGGCCTTGACCTGCTTCTCGATGATCGGGCCCAGCGTCTTGCACGGCCCGCACCACGGCGCCCAGAAATCGACGATCACCGGCCGCGTGCGGCTGGCGTCGATCACGTCCTTGGCGAACTTCTTCTGGTCGGAGTCCTTGACGAGGTCGGCGCCGCCAGCCGGCGCGCCGCCACCGATGATCTGATCCATGAATTAAGCCCTCTTTGCGCCGGAATGTGGCGGCTGCACCAGGGAATTGCAAGCCGGCCCGGGCCTTGCATTCCAGCCCCGCAGCCGCCAGAAACGGCGCCGGGATGGTCGATCTTTCAGAGCGCTACGATGTGCTGGTGATCGGCGGCGGCAACGCCGCGCTTTGCGCCGCCATCGCCGCGCGCCGCGACGGCGCCTCGGTGCTGGTGCTGGAGAAGGCCGACCGCTTCTGGCGCGGCGGCAATACGCGCCACACCCGCAACATGCGCTGCGCACACGACGCGGCCACTGACACGCTGAGCGGACCCTACACCGAGGAGGAGTTCTGGGACGACCTGCTGCGCGTCACCGGCGGGCAGACGGATGAGGCGTTGGCCCGCCACATGATCCACGAGTCCAAGGACGTGCTGGAGTGGATGCCCCGGCAGGGCGTGCGCTTCCAGCCGTCGCTCGGCGGAACGTTGAGTCTCGGCCGCACCAACTCGTTCTTCCTCGGCGGCGGGCGCGCCATGCTCAACGCGCTCTATCGCACCGCCGAGACGCTCGGCGTGGCGATCGCCTACGAGGCCGAGGTCACCGATCTCGATATCCAGGACGGCATGTTCCTGTCGGCGACGGTGACGCATGGCGGCGTCACGCACGAGGTGCGAGCTGGCGCCATGGTCGCGGCGGCCGGCGGTTTCGAATCGAACATCGAGTGGCTCAAGCAATACTGGGGCGACGCCGCCGACAACTTCCTGATCCGCGGCACCTCGAACAATCGCGGCACGATCCTCAGGCTACTCCTGGACAAGGGCGTGCAGGAAGTCGGCGATCCGACGCAGTGCCACGCCGTCGCCATCGACGCGCGCGCCCCGAAGTACGATGGCGGCATCATCACGCGGCTCGATTGCGTGGTCTTCGGCATCGTCGTCAACAAGCACGCCCAGCGCTTCTACGACGAGGGCGAGGATGTCTGGCCCAAGCGCTACGCCATCTGGGGACGACTGGTGGCGGGACAGCCCGACCAGATCGCCTACATCGTCTTCGACGCGCCGTCGCTGACCATGTTCATGCCCTCGCTCTACCCGGCGATCGAGGCGCCTTCGATCCGCGCGTTGGCGGAGAAGCTGACGCTCGACCCTGTCGCGCTCGAGAAGACCGTCGGCGACTTCAACGCCGCGGTACGTCCCGGCACCTTCGATCACACCATCCTCGATGATTGCCACACCGAAGGGCTGATACCGCCCAAGACGCATTGGGCCAGGCGCATCGAGACCGCGCCGTTCTATGCCTATCCGGTACGGCCCGGCATCACCTTCACCTATCTCGGCACTCGGGTGAACAAGCAGGCGCGCATGCTGATGAAGGACGGCCGGCCCTCGGCCAACATGTTTCTGGCGGGCGAGATCATGGCCGGCAACGTATTGGGCCGCGGCTACGCGGCGGGGATCGGCATGACCATCGGCAGCGTCTTCGGCCGCATCGCCGGACGGGAGGCGGCGGCCAATGCACGCAACTAAGGCGCTCGACGAAGCCGAACGGCTGATGACCGTGTGCAATTCGTGCCGGTATTGCGAGGGCCTGTGTGCGGTCTTCCCGGCGATGGAGATGCGCCGCGCATTTCCCGACGGCGATCTCAACTATCTCGCCAATCTCTGCCATGGCTGCGGCGCCTGCTACTACGACTGCCAGTTCTCGCCGCCGCACGAGTTCAACGTCAACGTGCCGGTCAACCTCGCGCAAGTACGCGCCGAGTCGTATCAGACCTATGCCTGGCCGCGTGCCTTCGCGCCGCTGTTCGAGCGCAACGGCCTGGCGATCAGCCTGATCGCGGCGCTGAGCGTCGCGGCGTTTGTCGCCGGCTTCATCGCCTGGAACGATGCATCGGTGCTGTTCGGCACGCACGTTGGCCCGGGCGCCTTCTATCGCCTGATGCCGCACAACGCGATGGTGCTAATCTTCGGCGCGGCCTTCCTCTACGCCATCGTCGCGATGATCATGGGCATGGTGACGTTCTGGCGCTCGATCGCTCTGCCCATCGAGGCACCCGGTGGCATCGCGGCGCTCTGGCAGGCGATCAAGGATGCCGGCCAGTTGCGCTATCTCGATGGCGGCGGTGTTGGCTGCTTCAACGACGACGACAAGCCCGTCGACCGACGGCGGCTGTATCACCACCTGACCTTCTACGGCTTCATGTTGTGCTTCGCCTCGACCTCGGTGGCGACGCTTTATCACTACGGCCTGGGCCGCATCGCGCCCTATCCTTGGTGGGACCTGCCGCCGCTGCTCGGCACGATCGGCGGCATCGGCCTGCTGATCGGCCCCGCCGGCCTGCTGGCGGCAAAGTGGCGACGCGATCCGGAAATCCGGGACCCGGCGCGCTACGGCATGGAGGTGGCGTTCCTCGCCATGCTGTTCCTCACCAGCCTCACGGGCCTCGCGCTGCTGATCCTGCGCGCCACGCCCGCGATGGGCGGGCTGCTGGCGATCCACTTGGGCGTGGTGTTCGGCCTGTTCATCACCATGCCCTACGGCAAGTTCGTCCACGGCATCTACCGCTTCCTCGCGCTGGTGCGTTACGCACGTGAACGACAGGCGATGGCGTCAAGCCACGGCGGCGCGGCCTAACTGAGCTCACGCCGCCAGCGTCGCGCGCGGCTGTGGCCGGCGCCACGATAGGGCTTCGGCGACGTGTAGACGGCGCACGGCGTCGCAACCGTCGAGATCGGCCAGGGTGCGGGCCACGCGCAGGACGCGGTGGTAGCCGCGCGCGGAGAGCTTCAGGCGCTCGACCGCTGTCGACAGAAGAGCGCGACCATCGGCGTCCGGTGTCGCGACCTGCGCCAGCGCCTCACCATCGACTTCCGCGTTGCAGCGCGCCGTGCCGGCCAGACGCTCGCGCTGGATCGCGCGGGCGGCGGCGACGCGCGCGGCGACGTCGGCTGAGGCCTCCGCCGGTGGCGGCAGGGTGAGGTCTGCGGGCGAGACCGGTGGGACTTCGATGACGAGATCGATGCGGTCGTAGAGCGGGCCGGAGATGCGGCCCTGGTAGTCGGCGCCGCAGCGCGGGGCGCGGCCGCAGGCGCGGGTCGGCTCGTCGATGTCGCCGCAGCGGCA